>Ga0268299_1000326_pt1 | contig 162524 bp, 145 predicted proteins | sample NOBtaG_FD_193484 | JGI IMG/M metagenome (GOLD analysis project Ga0268299, IMG submission 193484) | Activated sludge microbial communities from bioreactor in Nijmegen, Gelderland, Netherland - NOB reactor | ecosystem: Engineered > Bioreactor > Aerobic > Activated sludge | place: Netherlands... | reverse complement strand
CCGGTAAACGGCGGCCGTAACTATAACGGTCCTAAGGTAGCGAAATTCCTTGTCGGGTAAGTTCCGACCCGCACGAATGGCGTAACGATGGCCACACTGTCTCCACCCGAGACCCAGTGAAATCGAAATCGCTGTGAAGATGCAGTGTACCCGCGGCAAGACGGAAAGACCCCATGAACCTTTACTATAGCTTTGCACTGGACTTCGAGTTTGTTTGTGTAGGATAGGTGGGAGGCTATGAAGCGAGGACGCCAGTTCTCGTGGAGCCATCCTTGAAATACCACCCTGACACGCTTGGAGTTCTAACCTAGGTCCGTTATCCGGATCAGGGACAGTGTATGGTGGGTAGTTTGACTGGGGCGGTCTCCTCCGAAAGAGTAACGGAGGAGCACAAAGGTACCCTCAGCGCGGTCGGACATCGCGCAATGAGTGCAAAGGCATAAGGGTGCTTGACTGCGAGACTGACACGTCGAGCAGGGGCGAAAGCCGGTCTTAGTGATCCGGTGGTTCTGAATGGAAGGGCCATCGCTCAACGGATAAAAGGTACTCTGGGGATAACAGGCTGATTCCTCCCAAGAGTTCATATCGACGGGGGAGTTTGGCACCTCGATGTCGGCTCATCACATCCTGGGGCTGTAGTCGGTCCCAAGGGTATGGCTGTTCGCCATTTAAAGTGGTACGCGAGCTGGGTTTAGAACGTCGTGAGACAGTTCGGTCCCTATCTGTCGTGGGCGTTGGAGATTTGAGGGAAGCTGCTCCTAGTACGAGAGGACCGGAGTGGACGTACCGCTGGTGTTCCGGTTGTCACGCCAGTGGCATTGCCGGGTAGCTATGTACGGACGGGATAACCGCTGAAAGCATCTAAGCGGGAAGCCTCTCCCAAGATTAGATCTCCCTGGACCTATAAGGTCCCTGAAGGGCCCTGGAAGACTACCAGGTTGATAGGCCGGGTGTGGAAGCACGGTAACGTGTGGAGCTAACCGGTACTAATTGCCCGTGAGGCTTGACCATATAACACCCAACCACGCTGGGCGGCATCAAATTCTCGTTCCGAATTTATAGGGCACCTGCCCTGACAGTTTGCCTGGCGGAAATAGCAAGTGGGAACCACCCGATCCCATTCCGAACTCGGAAGTGAAACCACTGTGCGCCGATGATAGTGTGGGTTCGCCCATGTGAAAGTAGGTCACCGCCAGGCTTTTATTGCGACCCCTCAAGAGTTCCGGCTTTTGGGGGGTTTTTTATTTGGCGTGGACCAGCCTTGTACGCGCCGAGGTATCTGAGGAACGCATAGTGCCCTGGCCACCTGGATAAGATGGCAAGGAAGACACAGCAAACCGCCGATCGAACCCCGCTCTGGGTCGCGTAGGCACCTGCCGTTAGTCCGCGGCCTCCGGGGGTGTTCGCGTCGTCGTCTGTTTACGTTCCCCCGAGCGAGGAACCGCTTGCTTGGTTTCCTGGTCTATGGACTGACGGAAGGCTGGTTTGTTGTGCCGTAGCACCAGGCCGGTAAGTCTGGCCGGGCCGAATGTTTGTCAAATGAGCCAAAAGGACGCCGGGTCGGTAACCATGCGATGATAGTGGCGCTGTGGCAACGCGGCATCGCGGATCCCCGGCGTGTCCCTCTGACCGAGGCAGACGGTACCCAGCGAGTCGTTGAACGGCCGTGAACGCGCTCGGATATTGCGCGCAGGATCAGTTGCTCTGGCGATGTCTGGCACAGCTCGGCGATGGAGAGCTTATTCCGTCGCTATAGGCCGCAAAAAAAGCCGTGAGGAGAACCTGCCTGCCGGATACGGGACGGGGTCGTGCGAATCTATTTCACAACATCGGAACGGGCTATAACCCCCACCCCACGGTACTGGATACTTGGTTATATGGGCTGCTGTCCAGTATGGAGAACAAAGGCAAATAGCATAAGGTGCCCTTCACTGAATCAAAAGCGGGCTAGAAGCGGCCACGCAGATGGTCACGCTGGTTCAATCACTTCCCACTGTCAGCGCAGATGAGGGACATCAGTCACCAAGTCGAACCGAAGGTTTCTACAGCAGGCGGTTCCGGTCGAGGCGGCGTGGCCGGAACCAAACCGCCTCCCGGAAGCGTTGGGCGGCGCAGGCCCAACGCTTCCGGCGCCTGCTTGCTCCGATTGAAATTAGAGACAGGGTTTAGGATTATTTATAGCAAGGAATGAAGCGGCAATTCACGGACTTTCACTCACTTAGTTTTGCTCATCAATGGCCTATCTGATCGTCAAACAGACTAAGAAATCGCTCTCCAAAGGCAAGTTCCTCGATCGTGAAAGCGGCGAGATATTTGAACGCGAGCGGCTGACCACCGACCGGGAAGCCTATCTGAACAGCGTCGAGCCGGTGTGCTGGGTGCCATGGATCGACATGGCGATGACCTTTTCCACCCGCGCGAAAGCTGAACAGGTACGCCGCGGCTTGCCGTTGGAAGGAGTGTCGATCGAATCTGTGTAACGGATACATCCGGTTCGGACAGACTGGCGGACCGTATGATCCTTGCCCGCGGCTATTGCTGCCCCCTCGGACGCCGTGGGCGCGCACTGATGGCGCTCGGGGGTGGGTCTGCCTGCCCTGGCATTGCCGACTGTCAGGCTCAAGACGCCAATCACTGCCCGGTGCGGTCAGCAAACGGCGGTTTTTCTTAGCCGCCAACCGCGCGGCGTTGTCCGTGAGGCCCGCCGCTAATGTATGAACGCCTGCTGCCGATGATCCTGATTTTGGCGTCCGGCGTGGCCTGGCGCCAGGTGTTGCCCGGTGGCATTCCGATGCAGCAGGTGCGTCAGGTGCTCAACACACTGGTCATCAACCTGCTGGTGCCGGCGTTGATTTTCGGCGTGTTCCTGAATGCCCACCCTGAGCCGGCGTTGTACCGCGTGCCGCTGGTGGCGCTGATCACGATTAGTGTGTGCCTGGGTGCCGGGTTACTGGTGTTCGGCGCCATGCTGCGAGCCGGGCGGCTCACCCGCGCCGAGGCCGGAGCTGCGGTGTTGGCGGTTGGCTTTGGCAATGGACTGGGCGCTGCGCTGGCGGTGGTGGAAGGTCTGTTTGGCGGTGCTGCGACGCGCGTGCCCCTGATGTACGAGATGTTCGCTACGGTGCCGGTGCATTGGTCGCTGGGCGTGGCGCTGGCCGCCTGGTTCGGAGGTGCGCCGGTCGGCTGGAGAAGCGCGCTGGTGGTGCTGCGCATGCCGCCGTTCTGGGCCACGCTGGTCGCATTGGCTGTCAACGCCAGCGGCGTGACGGTGCCCGATAGCCTGGTTCACGCCTCTGGCGTACTGGGTCAGGCTTCGGTGCCCCTGTTGTTGTTCGTGGTCGGCAGCACGTTCACATTCAAGGGCCTGTCGCGCGTGTCCGTGCTGGTGCCGGTGGTGCTCCTGCGGCCTGTGCTGGGCGTGGCGGTCTGCCTGCTGGCGGCGCGGGTTATGGATCTTGATGGCACGCTCTTGAGCGCCACGGCGATCGTGGCAGCGGCGCCGTCAGTGGCGGTAGGGATCGCGATCTGCGAACGCTTCAACCTCGATTCGGCGCTATTCACCGGCGCACTTACGGTAACAACGGTGCTGTACGTGCTGCTGGCGCCGGTGTTGGTGACGCTGGTCGGGAGTTGACGCGCCGTTCTTGACGGGCTCCTTCGTCAGCGCTCTGATGGCACGGTTGTGCGCCGCCGTCGAGGCGGATCGCGGCGCATGACAGTCGCATTCAAGAGAACGGGGCATCTGTGGCACCGGACAGGCGGGGCCAATTAGCTTGATTCAAGCCCGAACGCGCGCCGTCGCCGGCTTATGCTTCCAGTACGGGATTCGAAGCGACAGTGTTTCCTACGGATCCGAAGCACCGGTCAGCGACTGTCCTGCGCGAAACCGGACGGCCAGTGCCAGCAACGGTGCATAGGCCACCGACAAGCCGACGACACCGTCCACGTGGCCGCTGGCCACCCCAAGCGCGATAGGCAGCAGCCAGCCCAGGTTGATCGCCGCTACCGTCAGGGTAACCGGCAGGTGCCGCCCGAATCGACGGGCAGCATGCTGGTAGGCATGGCTGCGATGCGCATGATGGATTTTTTCCCCCCGCAACAGGCGGCGCAGCAGCGTGAGCGTGGCATCCACGACAAATACGCCCAGCAGAATTAGCCAGCCCCACAACAACTGCGGCGCCAACCAGGCCGCCTGCAGAGACAGGGTTCCCAGCGTGATGCCCAGAAAGCCGCTGCCGGCATCGCCCATGAAGACCCGTGCCGGCGGGAAATTCCAGACCAGGAAACCTGCCACCGAAAAGGCCAGCAACAGCGGCAACCAGATGCCGCCGGCCTCGCCGCCGCCGGCCATTCCGGGCAACACGTACAGCGCGGCCGCGCCCAGGCACACGCACAGCGCCTCGACTCCAGCGATGCCGTCGATGCCATCCATGAAGTTGTAGAGGTTCAGCAGCCAGACGAGGTACACCGCCGCCAGCCCATGCCCGGCCCAGCCAAGGTCAACCGCGTGGCCAAATACCACCACCGCCGGCAAGCCTCCCAACCAGAACAGTGCCCACCCGGCGGCGCAGAAATGCCCGAGCAGACGCCAGCGCGGCGCGATGTGTCCGTGATCGTCCACAAAGCCGAGCAGCGCAACGCCCGCCCCTGCGCCCAACAATGCCCAGACCAGGTGCCAACTCACAAGGCCGGCAACCGCCAGCCACGGCACGGCCAGCAGAAAACTCGCCACGATCGCCACCCCACCGCCGCGCGGCGTCGGCGCGCTGTGCGAGCTGCGCGCATTGGGAATGTCCATGAGGTTGCGCGCCAGGGCATAGCGGCGCAGTGCACCGGTCAGAACCAGGGACAGGCCGGCAACGACCGGCAACAGCAGCCAGGGAATCATCTCAACGCTGCGCCAAAAAATGGCTGGCCATTTCGCGCAGCGCCTCATCGACCGTCACCGGCGGGATCCAGCCGAGCATGTGCCGGGTCTTGTCGATGTCCACCTGCAGCGAGCCGCACAGCCGCTGCGTGACTGCCGCCTTGCCGAGCAGGCGCGCAGCGCCATGGAGCCAGGCAGCCGGCACCGGCAGCAAACGCGCTGGCCTGCCAAGGGCGGCGCCCATGCGCCGGAGCAGCTCCGTGGTCGACATATCCTCGCCATCGCTGACCAGGAACACCTGATCGGCGGCGGCCGGATGATCCACGCAGGTCACGATCAGATCCACCAGATTATCGAGCGCGACCAGGCTGCGCCGATTGTCAATCGCGCCCAGCGGCAGCGGCACGCCCCTGCTCAGCCAGACCATCATGCTGCGCAAGTTGGCCTTCACGCCTGGGCCGTATACCAGCACCGGGCGGATGATCACAATCTGCATGCCCCTCCCGGCCGCCAAGGCAAGCAGGCTCCGCTCGGCCTCCAGCTTCGAGATGCCGTAGGCATCGGCGGGTGCGGGCGCGTCATCGGCCGCAAAGGGCCGGCCCGGCGCGGTGCCCTCACCGTTCACCTTGATCGAGCTGACGAAGATGAAGCGCCGCACGCCCGCGGCGACCGCCTGACGCGCCAGCGCCAGCGTGCCGCTCACGTTGACCTTGCGAAACTCGCCCAGCGGATCGGCTGCCCGGTCGTACATCACGTGCACGCGCGCGGCCAGATGCACCACGCAATCCACCCCCTCGAGGGCGCCGCGCCAGTCCGTGTCCGGGCCGACGTCACCGACCGCGACCATTCGCCCGCCGACCACTGGATGAACGCTTGCCGACTGCGGCGGGAATCTGCGTACCGCCGCCACTGTCGGCACACCATCGGCCCGCAATCGATCAATCAATGCGCTGCCGACAAAACCCGCGGCGCCCGTTACGAGCACTGGGCGCATCTTCGGCGGCCGGAGGGGCAACGACGCCACGGCGGAATCAAGGCGCCGCGATGGCGGCAATCGGCTCTCGACCGACGTCCTTCGGCCAGCCAAATTGATTGGCCCAGGCACATCGGGCCTCGTTCCGTTGGAGCAGGTCCACCTGCTGTTCCTCACACAAAAACCTATTCGGATACGGGGCGGCCCATACAGCAAGAGTCGCCCTTGTGGGAGGGGCACCTCTGTCTCGAATCTTCCCCCTCACGCATTCGGCGCGCCAGCGGTTCTGCGCAGGTCCAGCCGCCGAAACGCGGCGTAACCCTCCCATACGGGTGGGCGATATCAAGATGTGGCCACTTGAAAATGGGGTGAGTGAAATGGCGCGGGAGCGGATTGCCAGCGCGCAGTCCTGACTGATCACGGCTTGTGCCATACGGTCCGATTGACATAATCCACGTAGCTAAGCACCACCCGGGCGACCTGCTTCGACACTGCAGGTGCTTCATAGTCTGCAACCGGCGCGGTTGTCCGCTTGGCTTTCGAGTACTGGGACGTCACGAGCGACACCGCATCGAGCACCCGCGCCGGCTTCAGACCGCTCATTACCAGCGTCCCAACGTCCATTCCCTCCGGACGTTCATGGGCGTTGCGGATGGTAATGGCCGGCAGATTCAGCAACGATGCTTCCTCCGTGATCGTGCCGCTATCGGAAAGAATGCAGAAAGCCCCCATTTGCAAGCGGATATAGTCCAAAAAGCCGAAGGGTTTCGAAAATGCGATGCGGGCATCAAGGGGCCTGTGTCCAAGCGCCTGAATCCGCTTTCGGGTCCGCGGGTGGGTGGATACGATCACCGGGAAATCATAATTGTTGACCAAGGCATCCAGCGATTCCAGTAGATCACCCAAGGCTTCTGGAGAATCGACGTTCTCCTCGCGATGGGCGCTGACGAGGAAGTACCCGGCCTCCTCCAACCCCAAGCGGGAAATGACATCCGACGCTTGGATTCCTGGCAGGTAGTAGTCCAGCACCTCGCGCATGTGTGACCCGGTCTTGATGATGGTTTCCGGGCGAATACCCTCAGCAATCAGGTAGCGCCGCGCATGCTCGGTGAGCACCAGATTGATGTCCGAGAGGTGGTCGAGCACCTTGCGATTCAGCTCCTCAGGCACTCGCTGATCGAAGCAACGGTTGCCTGCTTCGAGGTGAAAAACCGGGATCTGGCGCCGCTTGGCGGAGATCACCGCCAGACAGGAATTGGTGTCCCCGTAGAGCAGGACCGCGTCCGGACTTTCTGTGGACAACAACTCGTCCGTCTTGGATATAACCTGGGCGATGGTCTGTGCCGCCGTTTCTGCGGCCACTCCCAGAAAATGGTCCGGCCTGCGGATCTCCAGATCCTCGAAAAAGACCTGGTTCAGCTCGTAGTCATAGTTCTGGCCAGTGTGCACCAAAACATGGTTCACTTGCCGGTCCAGCTCGGCGATGACGCGGCTCATCTTGATAAGCTCTGGTCGGGTGCCGACTATGGTCATGACCTTAAGCATTCAGCGCGCCCCGGATGAAGTCGAGCTTCATGAGAAGCGCCTTGACCTGCCCGACGTTGAGGCGCTCGGTATTGTGGGAAGTGTAGTCGTCCAGCGCCGACACCCGTGTCTCGCCCTCCACGAAGAACTTGTTGTAATTGAGATCGCGGTCGTCTGCGGGAATTCGGTAATACTGTTCCATATCCTCGGCTCGGGCCATCTCCTCGCGCGAGAGCAGGGATTCATACAACTTCTCACCGTGGCGCGTGCCGATGACGCGGATCGTATTGTCACAGTTGAATAGAGATTTCAGCGCCTGCGCGAGATCGCCCACCGTGGAGGCCGGCGCTTTCTGCACGAAAATGTCGCCCTGCCGACCGTGCTCGAAGGCGTAAAGCACCAGGTCAACCGAGTCCTCAAGGGACATCAGGAAACGCGTCATGTTGGGATCAGTTATGGTCAGTGGGCGGCCTGTTCTGATCTGATCAACAAAGAGTGGGATGACTGATCCGCGCGACGCCATCACGTTTCCGTAGCGTGTCGCGCATAGCACCGTCTCGCCCTCACACCGCAGCCGTGCTTTGGCGACCATAAGCTTTTCCATCATCGCCTTGGATAGACCCATGGCATTGATAGGATAGACAGCCTTGTCGGTGCTCAGCACCACTACCCGTTTCACGCCGCTGGCCACCGCCGCATTCATCACGTTCTCGGCACCGAGCACGTTGGTGCGCACTGCCTCCATCGGGTAGAACTCGCACGACGGCACCTGCTTCAATGCGGCTGCATGGAATACATAATCGACGCCTTTCATCGCCTCGCTGATGCTGTCCAAATTACGCACGTCGCCGATATGGAACTTGAGCTTGGGGTTGTTCAGCGCGACGCGCATGTCCTCTTGCTTCTTCTCGTCGCGGCTGAAGATACGGATCTCGCGCACGTCGGTGTGGAGAAAACGCTCGAGCACGGCGTTGCCGAAGGAACCGGTTCCCCCGGTGATCATCAAGACGCTATCAGCAAACATTGGACTCCCCCTACTTAAACTCGAACATTGCCTTGACCAGCTCCGGCCAGGGCGGCGGGACATACCCCGACGCCTCCCTGAAACGGTCCGCATTCAGGGACCGGTCAATCACCACGGCATTGTCCGGTACGATCTCGATGGCCTTGCCATAGACCTGCGCCACCAACTTCAGCAGGTCGTGCTTCGCAATCGGCGATGAGGCGACGTGGTAGAGCCCGGAAAGATCAGGACTTGCCAGCACGACATTCCGCACCACCCGCGCGAGCTCCACGGTTGGCAGGCCGGAGAAGATCGCCCGCGTATACCCTCTGACCTGGCCTTCCTGCGCCAGAAACCAGCCGACCAGGCCGTGGGCGCTCCCCAGTTCATGGCCGATGATGGAGGTGCGAAGTGTGATGGTGTGTGGGTAGGCCACTTCGCCCAGAAACTTCGACTTGCCGTACAGATCCGTCGCGTCAGACGGGTCTGACTCCCGGTAATTGCCCTTCGTGCCGGCGAACACGCAGTCCGTGCTCACGTGCACGAGGCGCGCGCCTCCCAACTCACACAGCCTCGCCAGGCGGTGCGGCAGCATTGCGTTGATCGGCAGCGCCTGCAGGGGATCGTCCGCATCAGCCAGTTGCTTGATCAGGCCGATGCAGTTGACGACTACCTGCGCCTTCACATCGGCAAAGATGCGCGCCAGTGCATCCTGATTTTCCACGTCTACCCCTGCGATGAGCCGCCGCCCCGCCTCGGGGGCAAACAAGCGCCGCACCCAAGCGGAACGCACGGTACCGAACACCTCCAGGCCCGCGTCCTGCGAAAGCAGTCGGAACATCGCGTTGCCGAGCATGCCCGACGCTCCAAGAACCAATATCCTCATCCGTACTTCCCCGCCCGTGCTGCCATATCCCTGAAATGCTCCATCAACTCCTGTACCCGTCTTTCCGGATCGAAGTGCTCGCTGAAATAGCGCCGCCCATTCTCCCCCAGGCGGCATCGCTCCTCGGGCGCCAGGCCATACAGCGCGAGCACGGCGGCCGCTAGGCCATCCCCATCCTCTGCCGGGCACGTGAACCCGGCCCGAGCCTCCTGAATGATCCTCGCACCCTCGCCATTCAGGCTGCCGACCACGGGCCTTCCGGCGGCCAGATATGCCTGTAGCTTGCTCGGTATGGTGAGCCTGAGCGCAGGGGAATCACCCAGCGTTACCAGCAATGCTGCGGCCGACGCAAATACGGCCGGCATACCCTCCGGCGGCAGCCGCCCCGGCAGTAGAACATTCCCAACCCTCCGGCACTTGATTTCCCGCCTGAGCCACGCCTCCCGGCTGCCGCTACCCAAGATGAAAAACCTGATATCGGGGTGTGGTGCCAGACGCTCGGCCGCTGCGAGGATCGTTTCCACCGCTTGTGCCGCGCCGATGTTCCCGGCGAAAACAACCGAGAATCCTGCCTTCAGTTCGGATACAAGCCCGCTATCGCCGACGCCTGCAGAAGGATCCAGGACGGCTTCGGCCGTGTTCGGGAAATAGCGCACCTTCCCTGGGTCTCCAGCCAGACGCGTGACCGGTTCACGGAAAGCTTCGGACTGGATCAGTATGGAATCCGCATGGCGGTAGATATGGCGTACCACAGCCTCGACCATCCCAAGCGCCCAGCGGTTTCTTATGAAGCCGGTAGCCAAGAGACTCTCCGGCCAAAGGTCCTGCACCCAGAGAACCAGCGGCGCCCGTTTTAGCCGAGCCAGGAAAATCGCCGGGAGCGCCTGAAGAACGGGAGACGGCGCATACACGAACACCACGTCGCACTCATGACGGCGCAGCGCAAGCGGCGCCAACGCGTAACCCGAAATAATGAACGACAGGTAGTTGATCGCCAGACGCAAGGGCGAGCCAGCGCCCCGCGGCACAAGCGGTACCCGCACAACCTGTGCACCGGCATACCGTTCGCGCCGAATGCCGACGGACCTGTATCCCGGAAAGACGTCGCCCTGCGGATAGTTCGGCTTGCCGGTCAGCACCGTCACTTGCATTCCCCCCGCCTGGAGCGCTGCGGCCAGCTCATTGATACGGAAATTCTCTGGCCAGAAGTATTGGCTCCAGAGCAGCACCCTCATCGCAACACTTCCGCCATAAACTCAGTGACCGTCCCGATCTTCACCCGAGCCTCCGCGAGGCCAAGAAAGCGCTTAACCGCCCGGGCGATCGATACTGGAGAATCCGGGTCGAAGGTCTGTGCAGGGTCCACCACATCGCGCACATAATCGAGCTCCGACGCCAAAATGGGTAATCCAACCCGCGCCGCCTCGATCAGTGGAAGCCCGAATGACTCAGCCGTGGAGGGATAGATCATCGCCCCGGCAGTCCGATACAAGGCATCGACGCCGGAACCGGGCAGGGCGCCCATGTTGGTCACCGCCAGACCATGCTCTGCAACCACTTGCGCTACGTGCCGGCACAGCCGAGGGTAGGTATCAGAATCCAGGGTCAACGCCAGCGAAGGCCGTTGCCCAGCCTGGGCAAGCAGTCGCCACGCCTCGAGCAGCTTTCTGTGGTTCTTGTGGGCCTCGCCACTGGCGACATACACGAAATCGAACTTTTTTCCAGCAATCTGCGGCTCGCAGGTCGCCACCGAAGGCGCAGCAGGTGCGAACGGCACCACCGAAACCGGCACATCACGCCGCAGCCAGCGCCTCAGTGAGGCTGCCATGGAGGGCGTCTGCACAATGTAGCGCGAGGATCGACCCTGCAGTGCGCGGCTCCATACGCGCTCTGTCCAAAGCCTAACCCTGACCCGACGCGGGTTCCCGGGGAGCCTCCCATGTTCGATCAACAGACGGTTCTGCACGAACACTACTACGCGCCCACGGACAGGAAGCAACGGGGGCAACCCGTGGAAACATAGGACCACATCGCCGGCGCCGCATTCGCGCCACAGGCGCCATTCGGCCAGTAGGCGAGCCGAAACGGATCGCCTGACATAGTGCACTGCAATTTCCTGCGGAACACACAAATAATCCGGTGCACGGAGGTCGAGTTGGCTCCAGCTAAACTGGAGATCGGGCGCTGTCAATAGCGCTTGTAGTAAAGCCAACCCACCGCCTCCATGAACATTAGGGGCGTGCAACAACGCGCGCATGAGCGATCCCCCGCTCAATGAGGCTTTCCGTAAGCTGACCGTGGTGCCGCGTATACAACTCGTGAGGACTGGCCAGTCTTAAGCATTTCCGAGTTCACCGTTAGCTGTAACAGACCTTGAGGCAGCGATCCCGTATCCATGCCAACCGTTCTCTACTTTAATCCGGAAAGAATGTTGTCGTATGAGGCAATAGCCATTTCTTTTAACATATCCTGATCCAATCTCTCGCAGACGGTCGTCCAATTGATTTCCGCTGCCTTCTCCACGAGGCAGTCATCCATCACCGCTTGGCGCAAGCGGTCCGCGATGCCTTGTGCATTATCGGGGGACACGATGAAACCGCTCACGCCATCCTCTAGCCACTCGTCACAACAAGCGGTATTGGTTTGAATCGGAAAGGCGCCCATGGCGATCGCCTCCAACATCGATGTGCTGATGGCATCGGAAATACTCACACCCAGGTAGACTCGGGTACGGCTAAACATCCGCAACATCGCGTCGTGACTGGCGTGGGTGAGGATCCGGATATCGATCCCGACATAATCCCGCAGCTCCTGGACTCGTCCGTAGATTTCCGGCGAAGCGGAGAAGACCACTACCTGATACCGATAGTCTTTCAATTCAAGTGCACAGCGTTCCACCGCATCGAGAGCGGTCAGGGCGCGGCCGGCGAAATGCTGATAACCCTTAACCATGATTATCTTGCGCTTCGATGGTCGGTGAATCGCTCGCATCCCCCCGACCATCTGTAAATCCAGTCCTCCGGTATTGGGCATAACCGGCAGTACCGGGGCGTTAAGGCCAAGCTCCCTAGCTAGCTCCACGTCGCGCACACATTCGCAGGAATAGTAGTCCACGCTCCGCAATAGGCGGGATATCTGCCTGCGGTGGGGCTCGATTTGGCGGTAATAATAGATGTCACTGCCCCAGTTTGTGGCTAACCACTTGGGGAAGAAAGGCCCGTGAAGCTCTTTGGCCTTCAATACGTTGTAGCCACAGTGCTGAAATTCTAACGAATGGATCAGATCGGGTTTAAGCTTCCGAATGAGACGCGCGAGGACATGTGGACCGTAAAATAGAGGCGCAGTCGCATCGGACTCCCCTAGCGAAACACGCATCAATCCGTTCAAATAGGGTAGCCAGCGGGCCAGCGCTGGTATGGGGTAAATCGATTCCACCGAGCAGCCGTTTGGATGTAGCACGGCCTCAACATTGCGAAAGTTACGAAAGAATCGTCGTGGATCCTTAAGCAAAGTGCGAAAAATAAGGCGGGGTCGCACAACGTACCAAGGTTGATGGATGGTGATGCCCCGCAATTCTGGATGAACCGGCAAATAGTTTACCGGAAAGAGATGAAGATCCCATCCGGCATCGGAGATCTGGTTAATCCAACGCACGGTGTGCGTACTCATTTGCATGGCCACGAAAAGGATTTTGCCTGTCATACCGGCCGAACTTCATTCAGTATTTTTTCAAAGCGTTCCGCGATTTTATCCCCGCTAAAACGCGCTCTGTATTCTTGATCACACCACGACACCTGCGAGCCCTCAATTACATAATCGACAGCCGTCTCGATGGCTCGAGCAATGCCGTCTATATCAGAAGGGCGTGCATGCCAACAACCTAGGCCTTTAAGAACATCTTCAGAACTCCCCGGGGGCGCTATGCCAACAATAGGGGTGCGGGCGCCGATGTAGTCAGACAGCTTGCTCGGCAAAAACAAATTCTGTCTGACATCCGCCTCAATTAGTAGCAGGATGTCCGCGTCATACATTTTCTCGAGCGATTCTAAATAACCTACCCCGGTAACATGCGTAATGGTTCCTGCAGGCAGCGATTTGGCAGCAGCCGTATTCAACATGTCGGGTGCTACATACCCTACAAGCTCAACGTTCAACAACCCATCAAGGTCGTTGCGGCGTTTCAACAACTGCCGGAGCGACACGAAGAGCGGCTCTGGTGAGCGTCGCCCATAGAGAATGCCCACGTAACGCAACGTAATCCGTTCATTTCTTGATTTCGGTCGCTTTGGGTAAAGCGCATCATCGAATGCATGGGGAATCACTTCAGCCTTACTCAACGTCTCTGCTGAGCAGTTCTTCATCATCAGGCCCAACGAATAGCGCGAGCTGTGCACAATAAAATCGGCTGTGCGAACGGTTCGCGGCTCGTGCAACCGGTTCCACAACTTCGCCAGCCGGCTCACCTCTAGAGGATTACCTGCCCACGGGTCGCTGAACTGCGCGATCCAAGGCACATTACGGCGTTGGGCCTTGAGCCGCACCATGACCGGGTTGATAGAATGAAAGGGCGACCAAGTAATTACGGCCACGTACTGACTTAGGTCCATGTCCATGAGCGTCTCGAAAGCTGGCTGTTGAAGAATAGCCATCATATCCGGGCAGCGGGACAGGACGTTAGAATACTTTTTCAACCTGCCTAAGACGCCGCGGGGCGGGGACAAGCGAACGACATGACCAAAGTTTTCCTGCGCGTACGGCAACAAACTGTCATCGGTTGGAAGCAAGGGAAAGGACGAGTCCGCAGTGAGAACGTCCACCTCATATCCAAGGCGAGAGATGGCGGCCATCGGCTTAATTACCGCAGGGGTCATCTGGACCCGCATAGGTGGAAACGAATAACTGAATAGTAGCAGCCGCTCTTTCATCGACCACCCCCCTAACTTAATTCGACGTTAATCAGTAGCGTGAACCGACATTGACAACAATCAACTCAAACCTGTCCTTTATCTGTGCCAGTGCCCGTCCGATCGCCTCGCGCAGACACTTCCTCCGCTAACAGCCTGGATGACAATTGAGCGCCTTGGATGAGGTTTTGGCGCAATCACGCCGGGTTACTCCGAGCCTTTTTGGCGATCATTTTTTTTAATACTTTGCTTATCCGTACAGCTTTGGACTGTAACAGCTTCTGGTGCTGTACCTGTAACGCCTGATGGTGGGCCTGAAGGGTCTGGTGTTGCGCGTGTAAGGCCTGGTGCTGCGCTTGGAGGGTCTGAAAATTGATCTCAACCGGCAATGGGCGTCGAATATCAGAAAAAGACTCTGGAGAAGCTATAACTTTCTCTTGGAGATTGCAAACTGCAAAAAAAGCCCCAAAAGGTTTTGGCAGCTTGCTTCCTCTAAAATCGACCGAATGGAACTGATTACAGACAAAAAAGCTATAGGTTTTAGGGAAGTCATCCGGCATCCATCCTGATAGATGTTCCTGAACGTCTGACCCATTAAGTCCCCACCCGTCTTTTTCCGTTTTCAAATCTACATGTTGTGGCATAAACCCTAAGGTCGTGAAGACAACGATCTGTTGGCGGGCGACACGCTCGCATTCTTCAAGCACCTTTAAGCCAACAGCTTTGGGCATATGCTCAATGACGTCCAACATAAAAATACTATCAACGGTTTGGTCTGCAAAACTCCTCAATCCTTCTAAAGCATTTTGGCGTAATACTATCACGCTCTTGTCCCCAGCATGGCGATAGCTCAGGATATCTGAATATTCTCGCCATGGCTCCATCATAATGTGAAGTTTAGGGCGAAAATAACTCATTGGGACAATTCCGCAGCCGATATCCAAGACCACATCAGTCTCAATGACTACTTTCTCGACAGCGCTTATAATCTCCGGTGGGCTATCAAAATACTGCATGGTAAGGCCACTATCAACCATTGTAGGCATCTATATTTCGGGCGCGCTTCATTTCGTATTCCAGGTGCATGACGCCATACACATTCTTTTTTGCGGAAACACACTGCAATTCGAGGCAATAGTCGTACCACTTCTGTTGCTCATGATTCTCCATCGAACCTAGCGCTATAGCAACGGTTGTGAAGTATTCGCCAGATTTTAGGTGCGGCATCTCGAACGCCAGTTCCACTATAGCAGAATTGCCGGTGGAGCTCGGAATTGGCATTCCAGAATCGAACCCGTTGCACCCGAATAAATACTCGCCCTTCTTGTTAGCGAGTGCGAAACTAAATGTAATATCGTCTTTGAGCGACTTAGTACGCCTCTGTTCTTGTACGCTTTCCGAATTCCAAGAATATTTGCACTGTATAACTATTTTTTCCCCCCCGTGAAAAACATTAGGGGGCTGTAGACCGAAAATTCGAAGCCAGTCTATCCATGCCCCTCCAGCCCCAAAGGTTTCGCATTCTAGTTCTTCGGGCCGCAAATGAAGCATGAACCCGTTACGCGCGGCAGGTCCACGGCTTTCGGTAGCCTCATGATCCTTGGAACTTGTGCGATGGTCTTGCTCACTTGCAGTGCCCTCTTCAGGAAACATCAATTTGAAATAACGACCACATGCGTCCTTTGCATCGCCCCAGAACAATTGGGTGCCTTGATCAAGCAAGAGTCCGCGGCTACAGAGTGACCGAACTTGCTCCAGAGCATGCGAAACAAAAAGCAACGTTGTCCCGCGCGCTTTCAGTTCATCCAGCCTACGGGTACATTTAAGCTGAAAGCGGGCGTCACCAACTGCCATTGCCTCATCAACAATCAGCACCTCTGGTTCAATACTGGCATGGACGGCAAAGGCGAGGCGCATCATCATGCCGCTGGAGTAGGTCTTGACCGGCTGGTCAATAAATCCTCCGATATCGGCGAACTCAGCAATATCCTGGTACTTGGAGTCGATTTCGGGGTTGGAAAGGCCCAGAATTGACGCATTCATGTAGACGTTTTCCCGCCCGGTGAACTCGGGATTGAACCCGCTGCCGAGTTCAAGAAGAGCTGCCACGCGTCCATAGACATCCACGTTGCCGGACGTAGGAGCTAATACCCCTGTGATTATCTGGAGCAGCGTACTCTTTCCGGCCCCGTTACGGCCGATGATCCCGACGCTTTCCCCTCGTTTGACCTCGAAACAAATATCCTTTAGCGCCCAGAACTCTCGGAAATAGTTTCGGGACGTCTTGCCTACGAACCGCTGCAAGCGCGGAACAATAGATTGCTTGAGCCGATCCTCGGGCCTGTCGTATATCCGGTAGCACTTCGACAAGTTGTCGACGCTGATGGCGATATCAGAGGACATCAGCGAATCCTTTCCGTGTTTTCTGGAACCACCAGAAGCCGACCCACGCGATTACAAGGCTGGAGAGGCTGTACAGGCCAAGGCCAGCCCAGTCCGGCAGTCGCCCCCAGACCACTACCTCGCGTGCCTGTTCGATGATGAAGGTGAGGGGATTGAACATGAGGGCCAGCTGGAACTTCTCCGGCAATATTGATATGGGATAAAAAACGGGGGAGAGGAACAAGAGCACGGTAGTGAGAATGCCAGTGGTCTGCCCGATGTCTCGCACATAGACGCCGGTCGCCGCCAAGAACCAGGCGAAGCCCATCGTGGCAAAGATCAGCGGCAACAGGACCAGTGGTAGCAGAAGCGCCGTCAGGGGTAACCTTGCATCCAGGGCCAATTGGACACCCAGTAATACCACGAGGCTGATGGCCGTATGGAACAGTGCGGAACCCATCGCGACCCAGGGGAGAGTTTCCAGCGGGAAAACGACTTTTTTGACGTAGCTTGTGTTGCCGATGATCAGATGCGGAGCGCGATTGATGCATTCGGCGAACAGGCCGTGCACGATCATGCCCACGAAAAGCACGACCGCGAAATCAACTTGGCTCTCTTCCGCCCCCCCGCCCCAGCGGGCCTTGAACACGGTAGAAAAGACAAACGTATAGATGACGAGCATGAGGATGGGGTTGAAGAAGGACCACGCCAGCCCCATCACAGAACCCCGATAGCGCCCCACGACCTCGCGCCGCGCCATCTGGAAGATAAGTTGGCGATTGCACCAGAAGCTGAGAAACAGCTCACGTAGCGTGGCCGCATGGCGCCTGTCGCTTGTAGCCAGGGTCGGCGCAGGGGAGGAGATGGACTTGTTCTGCATTACTTGGGATTAGTCCTTGACCGCCGTTGGGCATGATTACGGGGCGACTCAGCTTGACGCGCCCATAGGGCTGCGAGCGGTTGTGATGTTGAGCTATACAAGGGCACGTTAACCTTATACGTTGGTTTTACCAGCCAACTCGGTTTGCAAGCACTCGATTTCGGCTCGCAAGGCGTCGAATTCGTCCATTTTACGCTTGAGAAATCGCGCCGAGACGGAGGCCTTTTCCTCGATGCCGGTCGGGGTCAGTAGATAGGCGTAGCCCCTTTTGTTCGGGTTTCGCCGAAAGTTACCCATCTTCACCCACCCCTTTTCCATCACCGCGCGCAGGCAGTAATTGGCCTTGCCCAAACTGATGCCCAGCCTTGCGGCCAGTTCGCGTTGACTGATGCCCGGAGTGTCCTCCAGGAGTTTCAGCAGCCTGTAATGGGTTTCGTCTTGCACCCGGGTTATCCGCGTTCAACTGATGAACACGAATTGTATGTGGGGGCGGTTGTACTGGGCAAGAATCGGCATGCCCGGTCCAATTCTCGGGTCGATCAAGAATGGCGAATATGTGCCGGCATACGGCGCCGTTCGACGACAAGGCGCGGGAGGCCGCCGCGGCGGTAGAGCCCCGTTTGGCGTTGCGGCGAGCTGTCCGCGCGGCTTACTGCTGATGACTATTCGCCGGCAAGGTTCCATACGTTCCGCATCACGGCAACGCCCTGCCCGCCGTGCTCGCGGGCGGCGCGGGCCAATTCGGGCTGCATGCCGCCCAGCGCGAAGACCGGCAGGGCGGCGCCGTCGACCAGGGCGGCAAAGCGCGCCCAGCCCAGCGGCGGCCGCTCGGGGTGACTGGCCGTGACCGCAACCGGCGACAGCACGGCAAAGTCGCAGCCGATGCGGGCCGCCTGGGCCAGTTCGGTCGCGTCGTGGCACGACGCCGCGCACCAGGTGCCAGCCGGCAGCCGGCGCCGATCGAGCCCGGCCACGGCGCGCGCCGGCAGGTGGCGGCCGGCGCCAAGTTCCGCGGCAAGTTCCGTCAGCCAATCGGCCGCACCATGCAGCAGGACCTGCATGCCGGCCGGCCGGGCCCGGGCCAGCACCGCGGTGGCCAGGGCGCGGTAGGTGCCGGGCTCCAGGTCCGGGCAGCGCAGGCACAGCAGGCGCACGCCGCCGGCAATGAGGCGCTCGACGCGGCGCAGAAAATCCGCCTGATCGGCGAAATCACCACTGATGGCGTAGACATCGGGCAGGCGCGCGGCGCTCAGCAGCGGGCTATCGGCCGGCGGCAGTTCCGCCGGGTCGAGCAAGTCCGGGTGAGCCCACCGCACAGCTTGGCCCTGCAGGCCTTGTGGCGCGCCTTGCCATGCCGTGACCTCAAAGGTGTGCAGCACCACGTCACCAGTTGGGTAGGTATGGCGGTGGCGGATCAGCGGCTCGGCCGTCACGGCGTCGATGCCGAGTTCTTCGCGCAGTTCGCGGACGAGGGCGTGTTCCGGCGTTTCGCCGGGTTCGAACTTGCCGCCGGGGAACTCCCAGTAACCGGCCAGGTGGGTACCTTCCAGGCGGCGCGTGAGCAGGATTTCGCCGGCGCGGCGCAGCACACCGACGGCGACGTGGACCGGATCGCGGCTCATGGCGGCACCGCTGAAGCGCCCGCGGTCAGGTGCGGTACTCGGCGTTGATGCGCACGTAGTCGTAGGAGAAATCGCAGGTCCAGACGGTGGTTTCGGCCACGCCGCGGCCAAGTTCCACGCGCACGGTGATTTCGTCCTGCGCCATAACGGCCTGGCCGCGGGCCTCGGTGTAGTCCGCCGCCCGCGCGCCGTCGCGCACGATGCACACATCGCCCAGATACACGTTCACACGGTCGATGGCCAGCGCGTCCAGGCCGGCATAACCAACGGCGGCCAGGATGCGGCCCCAGTTCGGATCGCTGGCGAAAAAGGCCGTCTTGACCAGCGGCGACCGGGCGATGGCGTAGGCAACCTGCGCGCACTCGGCGGCGTCGCGCCCGCCTTCGATGTGCACGGTGATGAACTTGGTGGCGCCCTCCCCGTCGCGCACGATGGCCTGTGCCAGCACGCGGCACACCTCATCGACGGCGGCCTGCAGCGCCTGTCCGGCCGGGCTGGACAGGTCATCCACGCTGACCGGCCCCTGGCCGCTGGCGATCAGCACGCAGGCGTCGTTGGTGGAGGTGTCGCCGTCCACGGTGATACGGTTGAAGCTGCCGCCGATGGCGCCTGCCAGGCAGGCTTGCAGGACCGGCTGCGCCACGGCGGCGTCGGTGGCCACGTAGGCCAGCAGGGTCGCCATGTTCGGGTGGATCATGCCCGAGCCCTTGGCGATGCCGGTCACGGTGAGCGGCCCCTGCGGGCTGGCGACGGTAACGCTGTGACCCTTGGCCACGGTGTCGGTGGTCATGATGGCGCGGGCGGCGGCGTTCCAGCCCTCGGCACGCAGGCTGGCCAGCGCCGCCGGCAGCACGGCGCCGATGCGCTCCACCGGCAGCGGCTCGCCGATCACGCCGGTCGAGAACGGCAGCACGGACTGCGCCGGGCAGCCGCCCAGGCGCGCCAGTTCGGTGCAACAGGCGGCCGCGGCAGCCAGACCGGCGGCGCCGGTGCCGGCGTTGGCGTTGCCGCTGTTGATCAGCAGGAAGCGCGGCGCCGCCGCTGCCAGGTGCTGTCTGGCCAGCGTCACCGGCGCGGCGCAGAAGGCGTTTTGCGTGAATACCGCCGCCACGCGGCTTCCGGGGGCGAGTTCCAGCACCACCACGTCGTCGCGGTCCGGCTTGCGCACGCCTGCGGCGACGGCCGCCAGGCGCACGCCGGCCACGGGGGTCAGCGCATCCGGCGCGGCAAGATTCACGGCCATGGCAAAGCGCCCCTGATCAGGCCCCGGTGCTCGGAGTTTGTGAAGAAATGCACGTCCTGTGCATTTCTTGCGTCGCGAGTCCGGCACACGCCCGGACTCGCTCCCGCACATCAAGCACGTGCGTGCTCGATGTGCGACCGGCCATCCCTGGCCGGGCTTCGAGCTTGAAAAATTTCCAAGCTCTCACTGCAACTGGCCGTGGCACTGCTTGAACTTCTTGCCGGAGCGGCACGGGCACGGTTCGTTGCGGCCTACCTTGGGTAGGCCGCGCACGAAGGGCGCCGCCGACGGGCGCTGGGCCACGGCAACGTCGGCTTCCTGAGCCTGAGCCTCGTCCTGCGGGGCACCGGCCGCTGCATGCTGGTAGTCGTATTCCCCGGCCGGCCGGCGCTGGCGCTCGACCGCTTCCACGTCTTCCTCGGCGCGCACCTGCACGCGCAGCAGGGTGGTGGCGACGTCGGTCTTGATCCGATCGAGCATCTGCGTGAACAGGGTGAAGGCTTCGCGCTTGTATTCCTGCTTGGGATTTTTCTGGGCATAGCCGCGCAGGTGGATGCTGTGGCGCAGGTGATCCATGGCCGCCAGATGCTCCTTCCAGTGGCTGTCGAGCACCTGCAGCATGACCGCCTTCTCGAAGTGGCGCATGACGGCCGGCTCCACCCGCGCCTGCTTTTGCGCCAGTTCGGCCTCGATGATTTCGACCAACCGGCCGCGCAGCGCGGCGGCATCCATGTCCGGTTCGCTGGCCAGTGCCAGCGGGTCGCAGGCACTGCCCAGCTCGTTGTGCAGGGCGTCCCTCAGGCCGGCCAGGTCCCACTGTTCTTCCACGCTGCCGGGCGGCAGGTGGCGGTCCACGGTGGCGCCGGCCACGTCGCGCACCATGGCCAGCACGGTGTCGGACACGTCGTCGGCTTCCAGCAGTTCGTTGCGCTGCTGGTAGATCAGCTTGCGCTGCTCGTTGGCGATGTCGTCGTATTCGAGCAGCTGCTTGCGCATGTCGAAGTTTCGGCCTTCGACTTTCTTTTGCGCGTTCTCGATGGCGCGCGTGACCCAGCGGTGCTCGATCGCCTCGCCCGGTTCCAGGCCCAGCTTCTGCATCCAGCCGGACACCCGGTCGGACGCGAAGATCCGCATCAGGTCGTCCTGCAGGGACAGGTAGAAGCGCGATGAGCCGGGGTCGCCCTGACGCCCGGAGCGCCCGCGCAGCTGGTTGTCGACACGGCGGGACTCGTTGCGCTCGGTGCCGGCCACGTGCAGGCCGCCCAGTTCCACCACCTTGTCGTGCTGGGTCTGCCAAGCGCTGCGGATGCGTTCGCGCTCGGCCGGGTCCTCGACGCCGTTCAGGCGCGCTTCCAGGTTGCCGCCCAGCACGATGTCGGTGCCGCGACCGGCCATGTTGGTGGCGATGGTGACGGCACCGATCTCGCCCGCGGCGGCGATGATCTGCGCTTCCTGCTCGTGGTACTTGGCGTTGAGCACCTGGTGCGGAATGTTGGCTTTCTTCAGCCGCGCCGACACCAGCTCGGAGGTCTCGATGGAAGCGGTGCCGACCAGCACCGGCTGGCCGCGGCTGTGACAGTCCGTGATGTCGGCCAGCACGGCGTCGTACTTCTCGTCCACCGTCAGGAACACCTGATCGCCATGATCCTTGCGCACCATCGGTCGGTGCGTGGGAATGACCACCACCTCCAGGCCGTAGATCGAGTGCAGCTCGAAGGCTTCCGTGTCGGCGGTGCCGGTCATGCCGGACAGCTTGTCGTACAGGCGGAAGTAGTTCTGGAAGGTGATGGTTGCGAGGGTCTGGTTTTCCTGCTTGACCGGCACCTTTTCCTTGGCCTCGACCGCCTGGTGCAGGCCCTCGGACCAGCGCCGGCCGGGCATCAGCCGGCCGGTGAACTCGTCCACGATGATCACTTCGCCGTTGTTGACCACGTAGTGCACGTCGCGCTGGAACAGCGTGTGCGCGCGCAGCGAGGCGTTCAGGTGGTGCATCAGGGTGATGTTGGCGGCGTCGTACAGGCTCTCGCCCTCGCCCAGCAGACCGGCCTTGGCCAGCAGATCCTCGGCGTGCTCATGGCCCGCATCGGTCAGCAGCACCTGACGGGTCTTTTCGTCGACGTGGTAGTCGCCCGGGCCGTCGGGCTCGGTCTGGCGCGTCAGCCCCGGGATCAGTGCGTTGACCTTGGCGTACAACTCCGTGCTGCCCTCCGACGGGCCGGAGATGATCAGCGGCGTGCGCGCCTCGTCGATGAGGATCGAGTCCACTTCGTCGATGATGGCGTAACTTCTGCGCTGCACGCGGTCGGCGGCCGTGAAGGCCATGTTGTCGCGCAGGTAGTCGAAGCCGAACTCGTTGTTGGTGCCGTAGGTGATGTCGGCGGCGTAGGCGGCCTGACGCGCCCCCTGGTCCAAATTGGACACGATGATGCCGGTGCTCAGGCCCAGGAACTCGTACACCCGCCCCATCCACGCGCCGTCGCGGCGGGCCAGGTAGTCGTTCACGGTGACCACGTGCACGCCCTTGCCGGCAAGGGCGTTCAGATAGGCAGCCAGCGTGGCGACCAGGGTCTTGCCCTCGCCGGTGCGCATCTCGGCGATCTTGCCCTCGTGCAGCACCATGCCGCCGACCAGCTGCACGTCGAAATGGCGCATGCCAAGCACCCGGCCGGCCGCCTCGCGCACCAGGGCGAACGCTTCCGGCAGCAGTTGGTCCAACGTCTCGCCCGCGCCGTGACGCTGCTTGAGGGTATCGGTCCACTGCCGAAGCTCGGCGTCGGTCAGCGCCTCGAACTGCGGCGCCAGCGCATTGACGCGCCCGACGGACTTGAAATAGCGCTTTACTTCGCGTTGGTTGCGGCTGCCGACGATGCGCCGCACAAGGGACTGAAGCATGGCGGGCCTCAGCGGGCGGCAGTGCGCAGTGGCGGCTCGCCCGCCGCCAGCGCATTCAGATAGCGGGCCGGATCGACGAGCCGGCCCTCCCGCAGCACCTCGACGTGCACATGCGATCCGGTGGTGTGGCCGGTGCGACCGACGCGCGCAATGAGCTGATTGCGTATCACTGTCTGACCTGTGTTAACCAGATTGGCCTGATTATGGGCGTAGCGGGTGTGAAATCCGTTACCGTGATCGATCTCGACCACGTTGCCGTAACCGCTTTCCCAGCCGCTGCGGATCACCTTGCCGGGCGCTACTGTGTGGATCGGCGCCCCCTGGGACGCACGAAAATCAATGCCGGTGTGAAATTCTCGCCGCCCGCTGAACGGGTCGCTGCGGCTGCCGAAGGATGACGACAACTGCCCGCCGGGCACGGGCGAAGCCAGCAGCGGCCCGCGTTCGATGATACCGGCGCCGATGACCCGGTCGAGCACCGCAAACTGGGCTGCGCGTCGATCAATTCGCTGCGACAGGCCATCCAGCTCGGCCACGAAATCCACCACCGCAAAAGGCGGTTGGTACCCCGCTGGCGGCGAGACGTTTATCGGGGCCGCATCCGGCGCAAGTCGGGCGGCCTTGCTGACGCGGTTGCCGACTGCCTCCAGGTTCTCCAGCCGGCCCTGCAGCTCGCCCACCCGGCCCACCAAGCCCTGCACCTGCGCCTGGGCGGCGATGCGCGTCTGCTCCAGGACGGATCGCTGCGCGCGCAGCTCCTGCCTGACCGCCTCGCGATCGTTGAGCGCCTCCTGCAGCGGCACACTTGCGCCCAAAGCGAAGCTGGCGACCAGCGAGCCCAATCCCAGGCTGCCGAGGGCCAACAGAGCCGGTCCGTGCAGATTGAAGCTGCGCTGGCTCCCGGTCCGAAGCCAGTGAATGTGCAGGCTGATCATTGCAGAACACTATAATCCGGGCGATCTCCAAGCCATGAGGCCGGACCGGGGGCAGGCATTATGGGTTCCCAGCAACACCTTCACAAGCTGCTGGCTGCCAGTGGCGGCCCGCTTGCGCAGTTGTTGGGCGTCAGCCGCCAACGGGCCGATTTGCTCGGCCAGGTCCGTCAGTGCCTGCCGAGCGAGGTTGCCTCAGCCCTCTACAGCGCGGCGCTCGATCGAGGCTGTCTGCGCCTGGGCGTGAACGGCGGCGCATGGGCGGGCCGCCTGCGCTTCATGGCGCCGCAACTGTGTCGCCAGCTGGCCGATTTGCCATCCGGACCGGTGGAAAGGGTCGAGGTACACGTGGCCGCGGCCGCGGGCGGCGATCTTCCTACGGCAGCGGTAGTCCCCGTGCCGCTCAGCGACGCGAGCCGGGCCCATATCGAGTCTGTCGCCAACGCAAGCGGGGACCCGCGCCTGGCCGCGGCGCTGCGCGCCCTGTCCCGCAGCGGCGAGTAGCTGCTGCGGGGAGGGGGCAATGCCGGCAGGCCGGCTTCAGTGAATGTGGGCTCCGGCGACGAAACGCGCCGGCAGCGCCCCCGGCAGCGCGTGCGGCACCACCTCGCCCTTCTCGTAAAAGGCCTCGAGCACCGGGTGCACCAGGCGCCGCCACACCGGCGGTACGAAGGCGGCGAAGATCATGGTCAGGTAGCCGTACGGCAGGCGCGGCGCTTCGGGCCGCACGCGCAGGATCTGAAACGGCCGCCCGGAGTTCTCGTGGTGGTCGGCGTGCCGATCCACCGCCGTGAACAGGAAGTTGCTCAGCATGTAGCTGTCGTCCCAGGAGTGAATCGCCCGCGGCGGCTCGTACTCGCCGCTGGGCAGCCGGCGCCGGGACAGGCCGTAGTGCTCCAGGTAGTCGCCGACTGACAGCAGGAAGCGCGGCGCCGCGTACTGCAGGGCGAACAGCGCCAGCGCCAGCGGGCCGAAGTACCAGGTCAGGCCCACCACCCAGGCCAGCTCGTTGAGCGTCAACCAGATCATCAGGTTGTGCGGTGACAGCCAGGGCTTGCCGAGCCGTCCGAGGCGCTGCGCCTCGATCTGCCAGGACAGCACCAGCTTGCGGCTGATGTTGCGCACCGTGAACTGCCAGAACGACTCGCCGTAGCGCGCCGAGCCGGGGTCCTCGGGCGTGGCCACTAGGTTGTGGTGCCCGTAGTTGTGGTAGACGTGAAAATTGGCCATGCCGCACAGGCACAGCACCTGCACGCCGATGAAGCGGTCCAGGCGGCTCGGGTGGTGGCACAGCTCGTGTGCCAGGGTGGCGCCGAAGCCGACGCCGACCGCCATCGACAGCGCCAGGCCGATCTGCGCGTACAGCGCCATGTCGGTCTCGATGATCAGGTGATAGCTGAACAGCACCAGCGCGATCTGCACCGGCAGGTACAGCCACAGCGTCAGGCGGTAGTAGAGGCTTTTCTCGTACTGGGCTTCCAGCTGCGGCGGCACGTTCAGGTTGTCCTCGCCGATCAGGCGGTCCAGCACCGGCCCGATGACGAAAATCAGCACGATCGGCATCCAGTGCCAGGCGCCACCGCCCAGTGCATGGACCAGAAATGGCAGCAGGGCCACCGCACTGACCGGCAGGGCCCCGACCTTGGTCAGCGGGCTCAGGCGCGGCTTCGCGCCGCTCAGAACTGCATCCATGGGTATCTCCTCCGTGAGATGGGGTTTTCGGGGTCAGCGCACGAACCGGTCCAGCAGTCGGACCAGCCGTGGCGAGTACGGCGGCATCATCCAGCGCGTGAAGCTGATGCCGCTGGTCTGGCGCAGCACGGCCCGTTCGTTGGAGAAGGCCTGGAAGCCGTAGAAGCCGCCGGACTTGCCGATGCCGCTGTTGTTGACGCCGCCGAACGGCAGGTTCGGATGCAGGCCGTGCAGCATCACGTGGTTGATGGTGGTGCCGCCGGCTGAGGTGCCGCGCAGGATGCGCTCGACGTTGGCCTTGATGCGGCTGAAGGCGTACAGGGCCAGCGGCTTGGGCTTTTCGTTGATCAGCTCGAGCGCGCGATTGAGATCCTGATAGCCGAGCACCGGCAGCAGCGGGCCGAAGATTTCCTCCTGCATCAGTTTGGCGTCGGGCGGCACGTCGGCGAGCACGGTCGGTGCAATGAAGCACTCGGCGGCATCGGACTGGCCGCCGGTCACCACGCGCGCGCCGCGCGCCAGCGCGTCGTCCAGCAGGCCCTGCACGCGGGCGTGGTGGCGCGGGTTCACGATGCGCGTGAGTTGCGGCAGCTGGCCGGCCTCGCCACTGGCGTGGGCCTTGAACTGGCGATCGAGCGCACCCAGCAGCTCGTCCTTGCGCGACTCGTGCACCAGCACGTAATCGGGCGCCACGCACACCTGCCCGCCGTTGAGCAGCTTGCCCCACACCAGGCGCTCGGCGGCGGCCTCGACGTCCGCGCTCTCGTCGACGATGACCGGCGACTTGCCACCCAGCTCCAGCGTCACCGACGTCAGGTGCTCGGCCGCGGCGCGCATCACCACCTTCCCGATCTCCGGGTTGCCGGTGTAGAAGATGTGGTCGAAGGGCTGGCGCAGCAACGCCTGGGCGACTTCGGGTCCGCCCTCGAACACCGCCACCTCGGCTTCGTCGAACACTTCCGCGACGATGTTGCGGATCACCGCGCCCAGCGCCGGCGTCATCTCGGACGGCTTGATGATGGCGGTGCAGCCGGCGGCGATGGCGCTGGTGAGCGGCACGAAGCTCAGGAACACCGGCACGTTCCACGGCGCGATGATCAGCGCCGCGCCCTTGGGCTCGTGGCGGATCTCGCCGCGCGTGCCGAGCATGTTGATCGGCGTTTTCACCCGCTGCGGGCGCATCCAGCGCTTCAGGTGCTTGAGCGCCAGATCGATGCCCTGCGTGACCGGCATGATCTCGCCCAGCAGCGCATCCACGCGCGGTTTGCGCATGTCGCTGTGGGCCGCCTGGAGGATGTCTTCCTTGTGCGCCATGACCGCCGCGCGCAGGCGGCGCAGTTTCTCCCGGCGCTGCTCGGCGTCGGTCTCGCGCAGTGCCAGCTTGCGCTGCTGCTGCAGGGCAAATACGCGCTCGATTTCCGTATCCAGGCGCCCCGAGGGCAGTTCGTTGACCGCGTTCATCGGCATCCTCCATGGTCGCTTTCAGGGTGCGGACTATAAACTGAATGGGCGTTAAGGAAAGGCTGAAGTATTCAGCGTTTCCCGCAGCGCAGGGAGGCGCTGCCAAAATCGGCAGCGGCACGCTGCTGATTTTGTGAGCCATCGGAAAACCACGCTTTTCCGATGGCGGGCGCTGAGAAATCCAGGATGGATTTATTCGGCGCTTCCTTTAAGCCAATCCACCGACGGCCGCTCCTGTGCCGTCGGCGCCGGCCGGAGAAACACGCTGCCCATGGCCGATCCGAACACACCGCAGCACGACTTCAGCGCCGGCGCCGCAGAGTACGAGCGGCGCATCCGCACCCTGGTGCCCGGCTACGAGACGCTGCACGAGCTGACCGCGGCGGTGTTGCGAGCGCAGTTGCCGGACACCGCACGGCTGCTGTGCGTGGGCGCCGGCACTGGCGAGGAAATCGCCCGTCTTGCGGCGGCCGGGCCGCAGTGGCGCTTCGTCGGCGTCGATCCGTCCGCCGACATGCTGGCGCAGGCCCGCGAGCGCATGCAGCGGGCCGGTGTCGCCGAGCGCGTGGAGCTGCTGGCGGCCGACCTGCGGCACACAGCCCAGGCGCCGGCCTTCGACGCCGCCACGCTGATCCTGGTGCTGCACTTCCTGAAGGACGACGCCGAGCGGGCGGCGCTGCTGGGCGCGATCGCCGGGCGGCTCAGGTCCGGCGCGCCGCTGCTGCTGGCAAGTCTTTACGACGGCGACGACCCGGCCACCCTGCTGGGCGCCTGGAAAGCCCTGCAGATGCTAGCCGGGATGCCGCGCGAGGCGGTTGAGGAACGCATGGCGCCGCGTCTGGCCGAGGCGCGACCGGTCGGTGACGGCGAACTCACCGCACTGCTCGCCACGGCGGGCTTCGGCCCACCGGTCCGCTACTTCCAGGGCCTGATGATGGCCGCCTGGGTAGCCTGGCGGCGCTGAAGGACCCGCCCAAACGCGTGCGGCCCGCACGCTTCTGGAGGCGCTGTAAAAATCCGGCCTGGATTTTCAGCGCCCACCGTCGAACAATCGCGTGTCGGCCGCCTGTTCCAGCGGAAGCAGCATGGACAACGTGTCGGCCTTGGCAAGACCCGCCGCCATGGCGGCCTCGACGGCGGCCAGCGCGGCCTCGCCGGTGACGCTGTTGACGCCGTTGTCGGCAGCCATCTCAAGCGCCAGGCGCAGGTCCTTGTGCAGCAGCTCGGTGCGGAACTTCGGCGCTAGGTCGCGGGCCTTCAGGCGCGGGTACATCATTTCCAGAATCGCGCTGCGCCCACTGCTGCCCATCAGCACCTGATACAGCGCGTCCAGGTCCACGCCGGCTTTCTGGCCCACCAGCAGCATCTCGATCAGAGCCCGCTGGTGTACGCCGACCAGCAGGTTGTTGATCAGCTTGGCCACCGCCCCGCTGCCGGTTGGCCCCATGTAGACCACCGTCTTGCCCATGGCCTCCAACACTGGGCGCGCCTGCTCGAACACCGCCCGTTCGCCGCCGACCATGATGCCGAGCGTGCCGGCCTGCGCCCCGGCCGGGCCGCCGGAAACCGGCGCATCCAGAAACTGCACGCCGCGCGCGCGGGCGGCAGCGGCAATCTTGCGACAGGTGTCCGGGCCGACCGTGCTGTGGTCGATCAGCACCGTTCCCGGCCGGGCAGCGGCCACCAGGCCGTCCGGCTCCAGATACACGCGCTCGACGTCGGCGGGCATCGGCAGGCAGGTGCATGCCACATCCACCGCCGCGGCGAGGCCCGCATAACCGGCCGCCTCGGTCGCACCGGCGGCCAGGGCCTGCTCGATCGGGCTGCGGCTGCGGCTGACCACTTGCAGTCCGAAGCCGGCCTTGCGCAGATTCAGTGCCATCGGCAGCCCCATGCTGCCCAGCCCTACATAGCCGACTTGCGCCATTGCGCACCTCCTGCAGATTTGGCTGCGCCGCTGCTCAAGTCAGCCAGCGGGCGCCGGCGATCAGTACCCACACCGTCAGGGCCAACGTCAGCGCCACGAACACCGCCGCGGAGGCCATGTCCTTGGCGCGACCGGACAGTTCGTGCCGTTCCGGACCGATGCGGTCGATGGCCGCCTCGATGGCCGAGTTCAGCAGTTCCACGATCAGCAGCAGCAACAGGCTGCCAAGCAGCAAGGCCCGCTCCACGGCGGTGCGCCCCAGCCACAGTCCCAGTGGCGTCAATATCGCCACGACCAGCAACTCCTGGCGAAACGCTTCCTCACCCGCGAACGCGGCCCGCAGGCCCTTTGCCGAGTAATGCGCTGCACGCCCGATTCTGGCCAGACCCATCCGCCACCCCCGGAACGCAAACGCCCCGAACGGGCCGGGGCGTTTGCAGCAAAACCACCCGGCGGCGTCACCGCCACCGGGCACGGGCCTGTCGTCAGGCCTGCATCTCCAGGTCCATGCCAAAGCCGGTGGCCTCGACGCCGTGGCCCCACATGTCGGCCACGTAGTACTCGGACTGGTGGGTCGACTTGCGCGCGCCCGAGCCGTACTCCCACAGCCAGCCGGACGGGTTGCCCATGTAGAAGGACCACATCTGGTCGTTGCTGTGCTTGCCGGGCTGGATGGCGACCGGAATCTTGCGCTTGCGCACGATGTCCAGCGTGTAGCCGACGTCGTCCATGTTCTCCACCTCGATCATCAGGTGGTTGATGCGCTTTTGCATCGGCGCGCCCAGGAAGGCCACCGAGTGGTCGCGTTCATTGCAGTGCATGAACACCGGCGAGGCGGTCATGCCGGTGCCCGGGATCGGCAGGTGGTACTCCACCGAACCGCGCATGCCCAGCACGTCGGTGTAGAAGCGGTAGGCCTTCTGCACGTCGTCCTGGCGCAGGATGCAGTGGCCGACGCCGCCGGCGCCGGTCAGGAAGCGGCCGTACATGCGCCGGCCGGGATGGAAGGGCAGGAAGGTTTCGACCCGCGGGCCGTGGTAGATCTCGGTCGGGTTGCCGCCCGGGTCCTTGAACTTGAGCAGGTCAAGCACCATGCGCTCCTTGCGCTCCTCGCCGTCGGCGTGCTTCCAGTCCACACCGGCGGCGTCGAGCTGACGCTTCATCTCGTCGAACTCCTCCGGCCCGGCCACGCGCCAGCCGATGAAGTCCATGTCGTCGTCGCCATGCAGGTTCACGACGATGCGGTGATGCTGGTTGTCCATGCGCAGGTAGAAGCGATCGCCGTCGCCCTCGTCCAGCACCTCCATGCCAACCACCTGACTGGCAAACTCGCGCCAGGCGTCGCCGTCCTTGACGCCCAGACCCAAATAGCCGAATTCCGTTACCTTCGCCATGCTGAACTCCTCCGTGGGGACGTCGCCTTCCGGAACGATGCAGAAGGCAAGAACCGGCATGATAACCAACAAACCCTGCCGCCGAGTGACCGTCCCATGACCACCGCCATCGGGCTGCTGGCGGCCTTGCTGACGACCGCCGCCTTCCTGCCGCAGGTGCTGCACACGCTGGCCACGCGCGACACGCGCGGCATCTCGCTGCGCATGTACGTGATCTTCGTGGCCGGCGTGTTGCTGTGGCTGATCTATGGCCTGCTGACGGGCGATCTGCCCTTGATCCTGGCCAACGGCGTCACGCTGCTGCTGGCCGGCGCCATTCTGGTCCTGAAGCTGCGCCACGGTTGAGTGCTTGTGACATTCAAGCGCTCAGCCCGGCCAGGGATGGCCGGACGCGAATCAAGCACGCAAGGGCCTTGATTCGCGGGAGCACGTCCGGGCGTGTACCGGACGCGCGACGCAAGAAATGCACAGGACGTGCATTTCTTGCCAAACCCTGAGTTCGGCATGATCGGCCGGATGACCGCATCGCGGCGCCTGCTTTAACATGCGTTAAGCACTTGCCCGCGCTGCTGCCCAAATCGCAACAGCGCGGCGGTCGTCAACGAATTCTCCGTATCCGGACTGCACGCGGGAGCCTTCCTTGTCCTCACCCGGCATTCTCCTCGAACCGGCCCGCCTGCCACCGGTCTGCGAAGTCTTGCGCACCCAGGTGCGCGCGTTCCTGAGCGAGGAGCAGGCCGCCGGCCGCTTCACGCCCTGCTGCGACAACTGGCTGGGCGGCTTCGATCCGGACTTCAGCCGCCGCCTGGCCGCCCGCGGCTGGCTGGGCATGACCCTGCCGCGCGAGTACGGCGGCCACGGCCGCACGGCGCTGGAGCGCTACGTGGTCAACGAGGAGCTGCTGGCGGCCGGCGCACCGGTGGCCGCGCACTGGGTCGGCGACCGCCAGACCGGCCCGTCCCTGCTGCGCTACGGCACCGAGGAGCAAAAGCGCTTCTTCCTGCCCAAACTGGTCCGCGGCGAAGTGTTCTTTGCCATCGGCATGAGCGAGCCGGGCAGCGGCTCGGACCTGGCCTCGGTGCGCACCCGCGCCGAGCGGGTGGACGGAGGCTGGGAAATCACCGGCACCAAGCTTTGGACCTCCAACGCCCATCGCGCGGACTGGTTTTTCGTGCTCGCCCGCAGCGCGCCGCTGGGCGAGGACCGCCACGCCGGCCTGTCGCAGTTCATCATCGATCTGAAATCCCCCGGCATAAACATCCGCCCGGTGCCGATCCTGACCGGCGCCCATCATTTCAATGAAGTGGTGATGCAGCGCGTGTTCGTGCCCGATGCGCGCGTGCTGGGCCAGATCGGCCAGGGTTGGCAGCAGGTGACCTCGGAGCTGGCCTACGAGCGCTCGGGACCGGAGCGCTTCATGTCCACCTTCCCGCTGCTGCAGGAGCTGCTGCGCGTGGTGGGCGACATGCCGGACGAGCGCACGGCGATCGCCATCGGCGAGCTGGCGGCGGAACTGTGGGCGCTGCGGCGCATGTCGCTGTCGGTGGCGGCGGCCCTGCAGCGCGGCGAGGCGCCGGACGTGGCCGCCGCGCTGGTCAAGGACCTGGGCACGCGCTTCGAGAGCGAGGTGTTCGAGCGGGTGCGCCTGCTGATCGACTGCGCCCCGTCCATGACGGCCCGGCGCCGCATCGACCTGCTGCTGGCGCAGGCCATCCTGCACTCGCCGGGCTTCACCCTGCGCGGCGGTACCAATGAAATCCTGCGCGGCGTGGTGGCGCGCGCCCTTGGCCTTCGGTGAGCGCGCCATGAGCGACGATACCCGTCAGATGCTGCTGGACACCCTGGATCGGGTGCTCACCGATCACTGCACCGCCGAGCGCGTGCAGGCTGCCGATGCGGGCGGTTTCGATGCCGCCCTGTGGCAGGTGCTCGACGAACTCGGCTACGGGCTGGTGGCGGTGCCGGAGGCGCTTGGCGGCGTCGGGCTGTCGCTGCCGGACCAATGCGCGCTGCTGCGTCTGGCCGGCCGGCACTGCGCGCCGGTGCCGCTGGCGGAAAGCGCCATGCTCGGCGCCTGGCTGCTGGCCGGCGCCGGTCTGGAAGTGCCGCACGGCGTGCTGGCCGTGGCCGGTGCCGACTCCAGGCAGATCAGCATCACCCCGCAGGACGGCCGGCTGCGTTTGCAAGGCACGATGTCCCGCGTCGCCGCTGCGCGCCACGCCGGCGCCATCGTGCTGCTGCTGGAACGCAGCGGCGCGCACTGGGTGGCCGTATTGCAACCGGCGGACTGCCGGCTGGAAGCGGGCGACAACCTGGCCGGCGAGGCGCGCGACGATCTCCACCTGGACGCGATCATCGACGCACTGCCCGCCGCCGCGGCCGGGGTGAGCATCGAAGCCTTCCACGCCCGCGCGGCCTTGCTGCGCGCGGCGCTGATGACCGGCTCCCTGGAGCGGGCCCTGCAGCAGTCGCTGGACTACGCCCGCGAGCGCAAGCAGTTCGGCCGTCCGCTGGCCGCCTTTCAGGCCATCCAGCAGCAACTGGCCATCCTGGCAGCGGAAGTCGTGGCGGCCAACGCGGCGGTGGACCATGCTGCCGCCGTGGCCGAAACCGGACCGGCCCTGGACGAGATCGCCGTGGCCAAGATTCGCGCCGGCAAGGCGGCCGGCATCGCCTGTCGCATCGCCCACCAGGTGCACGGCGCCATGGGTTTCACTCAGGAATACTCGCTCCAACACGCCACGCGCCGGCTGTGGGCCTGGCGCGACGAAAACGGCACGGAAGCCGCATGGGCGCTGCGCCTCGGCCAGCGACTGGCGAGGGCGGGCGCCGCCGCGCTGTGGCCGCTGACCACGGCCAGTGGCGCTGTGGCAGACTGACCCGCAGCGCAACCGGCAGCGGCGTCATAACGACAGATCAGCGCCCGGCGGGTACACGGACGTTTGAGGAGGACAAGCGGTGGAACTGAACATTCGCCTGCTGCTGGAGCGGGCGGCGCGCTATTTTCCCGACAACGAGATCGTCACCCGCCTGCCGGATGACGGCCTGCACCGCTACACCTATCGCGACCTGAACGAACGCGCGCGGCGCCTGGCAAGCCGCCTGGCACACATCGGCGTGCGTCCCGGCGACCGGGTGGCCACGCTGGCCTGGAACACCTATCGGCACTTCGAGCTGTACTTCGCCCTGCCGTGCGCCGGCACGGTGCTGCACACGGTCAACCTGCGCCTGGCCGATGAACACATCGCCTACATCCTGAACCACAGCGAGGACTCGGCCGTCTTCGTGGATCCGGACCTGCTGCCGACGATCGAGCGCATCGCGGGCCAGATCAGGACCGTCAAGACCTTCGTGGTGCTGGCAGGCCAGGTGCCCGCCACCGCGCTGCCCAATGTGGTGGCCTACGAGGACTTGATCGCGGCCGGCGATCCCGAGTTTGTCTTCAACGAACTGCCGGAACGCACCCCGGCCGGCATGTGCTACACGTCCGCCACCACCGGCCTGCCCAAGGGCGTGGTCTACAGCCACCGCGACATTTACCTGCACACCCTCACCGAGTGCCTGGGCGACGTGCTCGACATCCGCGAGCGCGACACGCTGCTGCCGGTGGTGCCGATGTTCCATGCCAACGCCTGGGGCCTGCCGTTCGCCGCCGCCTGCATGGGTGCCAAAGTGGTGCTGCCGGGCGAGCGGCCGCATGCGCCGGTGATCCTGGACCTGATACAGGACGAGCGGGTCACCTTCGCTGCCGCCGCGGTCAGCATCGGCATCGACATGATGACCGAGCTCAAACGCCAGCGGCGCGACCTGTCCAGCCTGCGCGGCATCATGCTGGGCGGCTCGGCCACGCCGGCGGCGGTGATGGAGTTCTACCTCAGGGAATTCAATGTCCCGATCATCACCGCCTGGGGCTCGACCGAGATGACGCCGCTGGCCACCTGCGTGCACATCCGTCGCGCCGATCTGGACAAGCCGCCCATCGAGCACATCCCGACCCGCATCCGCCAGGGCATTCCCTGTCCGGGCGCCGAGCTGAAGGTGCTGGACGACGAAGGCCGCGAGGTGCCCTGGGACGACCAGGCCATCGGCGAGATCTACGTGCGTACGCCCTGGAGCACTACCGAGTACTACCGCGACGAGCGCTCGCGCGACGGCTTCGTCGACGGCTTCTGGAAAAGCGGCGACATGTCGGCCGTGAGCGCCGACGGCGTGCTGCGCCTGGTGGACCGGGCCAAGGATCTGATCAAGAGCGGCGGCGAGTGGATTTCGTCGGTCGATCTTGAAAACGCCCTGATCGCCCACCCCAAGATCCGCGAGGCTGCCGTGGTGGCGGCGCCGGACGCCAAATGGCTGGAGCGTCCCTGCGCCTACGTGGTTGCGGAGCCTGGCGCCGCGCCGTCGCAGGCGGAGCTGCGCGCCTGGCTGGAGCCGAAATTCGCCAAATGGTGGCTGCCGGATCACTACCTGTTCGTCGATGCCATCCCCAAGACCGGCGTCGGCAAGATCAACAAGCGCGCCCTGCGCGAGCAGGTCGAGCAGGACATCCGCCGGTCGGTCGGCGCGTAACACGTCTTTCTATACACAGGAGCAACCATGCGCGGCATCAAGATTCGCCCCCTGCACCACGGCAACATGCACGCCGACCTGGAGCTGCTGGTCACCGGTCACCCGGACCTGATGCTCACCAAGACCAACCACGCCAAGAACAAGGTGTGGTGCGAGGTGCCGTCCTTCACCTTCCTCATCGACCACCCGGACGGGCGCATCCTGTTCGATGCCAGCATCCACCGGCACTGGGAGGACCAGTGGCTGCCCGGCTACAAGGAACTGGCGCCCTACGACGACTACACCGAGGAGCAGTTGCTCGAAAACACCCTAAAGCGCCACAAGCTCGGCCCGGAGGACATCGACTACGTGTTCCTGAGCCACCTGCACGTGGACCACGCCGGCAACGCCAAGCTGTGGAACACCTGCCCGTCGACCAAGGTGCTGGTGCACCAGGATGAGTACGCGGCGGCGGCAAACATGACGCAGGACGAGCATTTCTTCCTGCGCTGCGACTACGACGTGCCCGGGCTGCGCTTCACCACGCTGTCCGGCGATACGGAAATCCTGAAGGACGTGCACGCGATTTCAGCACCCGGCCACACCGCCGGCACCATGGCGCTGATGGTGCATCTGGAGCATGCCGGCACGGTCATCCTGACCTCCGACGCCTGCTACATGAAAGACAGCTACGACCACGAGACCGGCTCGATCATCTCGAACGACCTGGTGCGCTGGAAGCACTCCCTGCACAAGCTGAAGATGCTGGCGCGCGCCCACAACGCCTGCGTCATGCCGGGCCACGACCACAAGCTGTGCCACGAAGGCCACACACCGCTGCGGGATGAACCCAAATTGCGTGTCGGCGGGACTTACGACTGAGCCGCACGCAGCGCGGCCCGGATTGGCGTTTTTATTTATCCAGAGGACGGAATCGTGAAGTTCATCCTGTTTTACCTGCCCTCGGTGGGCACGCTCAGCCAGACCAAGAAGGGCATGGCCGGCATCAACTCGCAGAACTACCAGAACATGCTCTGGCAGGTCAGCGAGCAGATCAAGTTCGCCGACAAGGCCGGCTTCTGGGGCGCTGCCTTCACCGAACATCATTTCCACATCGAGGGCATCGAGCAGTCGAACAACCCGGTCCTGCTCGGGCTGTATTTCGGCATGCAGACCACGCGCATCCGCTTGGGTCAAATGGCGAACGTGATTCCCTTTCACAACCCGCTGCGCCTGGCCGAAGACATCGCCATGCTCGACCAGATGCTGCAGGGACGCACGTTCTTCGGCATCGCCCGCGGCTACCAGAAGCGCTGGGCCGACGTGCTGGGCCAGACCTATGGCGTCGGCGGCACCATGTCCGACAAATCGGAAGTGGACGCCAAGAACCGGCGCCTGTTCCTGGAACACTACGAAATCATCAAGAAGGCCTGGGCCAACGACGTGTTCAGCCACAAGTCCGAGCACTGGACCATCCCGCCGGAGGGCCTCAAATTCGGGCACGAGGCGGTCAGCCGCTTCGGCAAGGGTCAGAACAGCGACGGCATCGTGACCGAGATCGGCACCGCCCCGAAGCCCTACCAGAAGCCGCACCCGCCGATCTTCCAGCCGTTCTCGTTCAGCGAGGACACGTTCCGCTTCTGCGCGCGCGAGGGCATCGCGCCGTTCGCCCTTGCCACCGACGACGATACCCTCAGCGACCTGTTTCGCGCCTATCAGGAAGAAGCGGCCGCTGCCGGGCGCGACTATGCGCTCGGCCAGAACATCGGCATTTTCCGCGACACCCTGGTGCTGGAGGACGCCGCCGAGGCGCACAAGTACGCGGCCATGGGCAACGGCTTCGTTTGGCCGGAGTGGTTCGCGCCGATCGGCTTCAACGAAGCCTTCCGCAAGAAGGGCGAGACCGGCAAGATCGGCCCCGAGTGCGACTACAACTATCTGGTCGAGAAGGGCTTCGAGTTCGTCGGCAACCCGGATCAGGTCAACCGGCAAATCGAGAACATGGTCAAGAAGCACAACCCCGAGTACTTCCTTATGTGGCAGTACCCCGGCCCGATCCCGCACCACATCCAGATGCGCAATCTGGAACTGTGGGCGACCGAGATCCTGCCGAACTGGACGGACTGAGGCCGTTCGACCGACCCGCTCCAGCGACTGTGCCCACGGCCGCGCCGGATACGCTCCGGCGCGGCCGTTTTGGTATCGCCGACCTGCATCGGAGGGGCGCTGCCGAGTAAGCGCTGAACAAATCCATCCTGGATTTCCCAGCGCCCGCCCTCGGAAAAGCGTGGTTTTCCGAGGGCTCACAAAATCAGCAGCTTGTCGCTGCTGATTTTCTCAGCGCGTCCCTGCGCTGCGGGAAGCGCTGCATAAGTCAGCGCTTCCGCTAAGCTGCCGGTCCCCGTGGATCCGCAGCAGGTATGAACGTGAACTGGCAGGCTTTCGCGTCGGTGTTCGTGACCATCTTTCTGGCCGAAGTCGGCGACAAGACGCAACTGGCCACGGTGCTGTTCGCCGCAGACGGCAAGGCCAGCCGCTGGCTGGTGTTCGTGGCCGCTGCCAGCGCGCTGGTGCTGGCGGCCGGTATCGGCGTGCTGATCGGCGCGCAGCTGGAGCGCTTGGTGTCCCCGGTGACGCTCAAGCGCGTGGCCGGCATCGGCTTCATCGCGATCGGGCTGTGGACCCTGCTGTCACGCTGAGGCGCCGCGCCATGGGCCTTATTCCAGCGGCTCGAGGTCCAGCTCGCGCCCGTCCAGGGTAATGCCGGCCCAGCGCTGCAGCACCTCGATTTTCTGTGCGATGCCGCCGAAGTAACCCAGATCCCGACAGAACAGCTGGTACAGGTGATAGGTCAGCTCGCCCAGCATGTTCGGCACGCCGCTGTCGTGCGAGATGCGTGACATCTGGCGCAGGTCCTTGGTCATCAGGCCGACGTAAAAGCCGCCTTTCATTGGCTGCGGGCTCAGCAACGCCCGATTGTGGGTCCAGAAACTGGCGCCGGTGCCGTGGTCGATGGCCTCGGCCGCCTTCTGGTAGTCAACCCCCAATTTGGCGGCCACCAGCAGGCCCTCGATCAGGCCGACGCCGACCACCGCGCAGACCATGTTGTTGACCATTTTTGCCACCTGCCCGGCGCCCAGCGGCCCCAGGTGAAACAGGTGACTGCTGAAGTGGTCCAGGGCCCGGCGTGACTCGGCCACGTCCGCCGCCTCGCCGCCGACGATGAAGGTCAGATTGCGCTCCGGAATGGCGTACGAACCACCCCGCTCGCCGGTGATGGCGGCGTCGATCAGACGCATGCCGCGCGTGGCGAGCCGCGCCCCGAAGCCGCGCGTGTCGTCCGGGTAGCCGCTGGTGGTGTCGACTACCAGCAGGCCCGGCCGGTCGGCCGCGGCCACGCCGTCCGGGCCGAACAGCACCTCGCCCACCACCTTGGACTGCGGCAGCGCCAGGATCAGAATCTGCGCCTGCTCGGCCACCTGCCGGGGCGAGGTCGCGGCGTGCAGGCCCCTGGCCGCCAGGGCGGACACGGCCGCCGCATCGACGTCGTAGCCCCAGACCGTCACGCCGTCCTGCAGCAGGACGTCCGCCACGGCGGCGCCGATGTTGCCAAGACCGATCAGGCCGATCACGGCGTCGCCGGCCGCAAGGCTGCTGCGCCGGGCGTCGCCGTCGTCCACCGGCGTCAGCGTGACGCGCGCATCGGACCAGCGCTCCATCACGTCGGCGATCTGCATGATGCCGGCGTCGGCGCCCACCTCCCGCGCCGCCATCTGGAACAAATGACCGGCCGCATCGCCCATCACGGTCGGCACACGCTCCTCGCGCGCCAGGCGCGACAGGTAGGCAAGGTCCTTGGTCATCAGGCCGATGTGCGCGCCGCTGCGACCGCGGGCCTGCAACAGGGCCGGATGGCGGGCGAACGCCGTATGCCCGGTGCCGACGCGCATCACGGCAAGGTTCTGCCACAGGTCGAGCCCGTGTTTGGCGGCCACCAGCAGACCTTCGAGCGTCGCGATGGCGGCGATTGCGGCGCAACCGTTGTTGACCAGCTTGACGACTTGCCCGGCGCCGAGTGGGCCGACCGGGAAAACCTGCTCGCCGAGCGCGTGCAGCAGCGGGCTAGCCGCGGCAATGTCGGCGTCGGCGCCGCCGACGATGAAGGTCAGCTTGCCGTCCGCGGCCATGGCCGCGCCGCCGGCCGGCGCCGTGATGGCGGCGTCGATCGTGCGGCTGCCGGCGGTCGCCAGTCGCGCCGCGATGTCGCGCGTTTGCGGCGGATAGCCGCTGGTGGTGTCGATCACCAGCCGCTCGGCGCGCGGCGCGTGAATGAGCCCCAGGCTGCCCAGGCAGGCCTGCTCCACGGCGTCCGAATCGGGCAGGGACAGGATCACCCGGTCGCAGAATGCGCCCAGCGCGGCGGCCGAAGCCTCTGGCGTGATGCCCGCCGTCGCGGCCTGCGCCAGGCGCGAGGCGTCCACGTCGTAGCCGTGGACGGTCCAGCCCAAGCCGAGCAGGCGGCGCGCCATGGCGCCACCCAGACTGCCAAGGCCGATGATGCCGACCGTTTGCTGTGCCATCGTTTCCCCTCGCATCGTGTGTGTTGTGTGGCTGCGGCGGGCGCATCGAGCGCCGCCGCGGCAGATGGAATGATGCCCCACGGCGCCCGCTCCGCCACGCCGGCGCTATGATCGTGCCGGCCCCCAGCGGTCAGGCATTCAACCGAGGAGAAACCTTATGACAGACCAATCCCAGTCCGAGCAGAACAAGCAGTTCGTGCGCAAGTTTTTCGCGGCCATGGACGCCAAGCGCTTCGATGAAATGGAGGCGCTGCTGCACCCGGAGCACCTGTTCCACCTGCCGATGGCGCGCGAGCCGCTGAACGTGAAGACGCACATGGAAGTGAACAAGCACATCCAGAAGTCGCTGCCGATCGTCAAGCGCGTGTTCGAGGACCAGATCGCCGAGGGCGACAAGGTGGTCAGCCGCGGCCGGCTGAGCTTTCAGCACATCGGCGAGTTCAACGGTGCGCCGCCGACCAACCAAGTCATCGAAGTCAGCTTCATCCACATCATGCGCATCAAGGACGGCCTGAACGCCGAGGAGTGGGACGAGGTGAACTTCCTGCCGCTGATGAAGGCGCTGGGCGCCGTGCCACAGGACGCCGGCATCAACTGGCACTGATTCAGGACGAGCAGGACAACACGATCGCGCCGCCGTCGTCTGGCGGCGGCGCGGCGTAGGCGTCCATCCCCGGACACGCTGTGAACGGTCGCGCCAAGAGGCCGCGCAGGCGCTCTATTTCGCTGTAATCACGATGATCGGCCGCCCGGCGGATGGCACGCTCGGCCAGATGCGTGCGCAGCACATAGAGCGGATTGATGGCGTCCATGCGCGCCTGGCGGGCATCGGCTGAATCGCTTCCCCCGGCCAGCCGGCTGGCGTAATCGTCCAGCCACGCGGCGAGTGATTCCGGCACCCGCGACAGGGCCAGCAGCGGCCTGCGGGTCGTCGCATCGTCCGGCCGAAACGCGCCCAGGCCGCGCATGAAGGCCGGGTAGTCGACCCGGCCGTCGTGCAGCGCGTGCAGCAGGCCGTCCACCAGCTCGGCGTCCTGCGCAGCCACGCCCTGCAGGCCGAGCTTGCGGGCCATCAGAGCCCCGTAGGCATCCAGGAACACCGGCTCGAAGCGCGTCAGCGCCGCCTCGCGCGACGCCGCATCGACCAGCGTCGACAGCGCCTCGGCCAGCGCCCGCAGGTTCCACAGCGCAATGCGGCCCTGGTTGGCGTAAGCGTAGCGGCCGTGCCGGTCGGTGTGGTTGAACACCCGGCCGGCCTCGAAGTGGTCCACAAAGCCGTACGGGCCATAGTCCAGTGTCAGGCCCAGAATCGACATGTTGTCGGTGTTCATCACGCCGTGCACGAAGCCCTGCGCCTGCCAGGCAGCGACCAGGCGCGCCGTGCGTTCCACTACGGCATCCAGCAGACGGGCGTGGCGGTCCTCGTGGCCGGTGAACTCCGCAAAGTGGTGCTCGATCACGAAATCGGCCAACTGCGCCACCCGCTCGGCCTCGCCCCGGTAGTGAAAGAACTCAAACGAGCCGAAGCGCACGTGGCTGGGCGCCAGCCGCGCCAGCACGGCGGCCGTCTCGATGCTCTCGCGATACACCGGCTGGTCGCTGCCGACGATGGCCAGCGCCCGCGTGGTCGGGATGCCAAGGCCGTGCATGGCCTCGCTCGCCAGGTACTCGCGGATGGTGGAGCGCAGCACCGCCCGCCCATCCGCGCCGCGCGAGAACGGCGTGCGCCCGGCGCCCTTCAGTTGCAGCTCGAAGCGCCGGTCCTGGTCGTCGCTGAGGTCGCCCAGCAGCAGCGCGCGCCCGTCGCCCAGTTGCGGCACGTAAACGCCGAACTGGTGACCCGAATACACGGCGGCCAGAGGCTCGGTGCCGGCGGCCACAACGTTGCCGGCCAGCAGCTCGACCAGTTCGGGCGTGGCCGACAGACCAAACTGCGCCGCAAGCTCGCCGTTCAGCGCCACCGGATAGCGCTGCGGCAAGGGCGTGGGTGCCTGCCGGGCGTAGAACTGCGCCGGCAGGGCGGCGTAGGCGGCGCGGCGGAGACGATGCAGGTCGTTCATGGGGGATTTGGCGCGAGGCCTGGCCGAAAACGGCAACGCCGGCGTGAGCCGGCGTTGCCGTACCAAAACCGATGATAGCCGGTCAGCCGGCCATCACGGCCCCTTGCCGAATTGCGCCGTCTGGCCCAAGCGCTTGCCGTTGGCCGCTTCGGCCAGCAGCTTCGGTGTGATGTCGTCGTACCGCAGCGGGACGTTGGTGTCCCATCGACCGCAGTCCATGTAATTGCCGTGGTTCTTACGCAGGTCCCAGGCGCCGAAGTTGGAGAGCTGGTAGGCGGCAGGACCATCCTCGCCCGGCTTTACCGGTTCCGGGCCGATCATCGAATAGATCACGCGCCACAACTCGCCCGATCGCGTGTAGGCCACTGCCAGCAGCACGCGCGGTATTTCGGCGTCGACGTAAACAGTCTTCTTGCCGTAAGGGTGTCCCTCCGGTGTAGTGATTTCGACTTCGTAAACCTGGCGCGGCTCCCATGCCTTGTTGATGGGATTCCAGTAGGGCGGATTCTTGTAGTCGAGCACCTGGTCGAGGTCGTGCTTCTCGATCGGCGCGCTGTGTACCGGCCACAGCATCCAGCGCTTGCCCTTGAGCTCGTTGCGCGGGTACCAGGTCGGATGTGCCTCCAGGGAATAAGTGTCGTCGTTCAGGATGTCGGTGCCGGCCAGGGTATCCATCCACGAGCCGCCGGAAAGGCGCCGGATACGGCGCACGCTCTTCACATACGCATAGATGTCGTCCAACCGGCCATCGTCGTAGATCATCCGGTATACGCCCAGGCCGGCAATGTCGTACGGACTGTCGAACACGATGACCTGGATCTTCAGTTCGTTCGGATTTCGGCCGACGAAGGTCGGGCCACCGGTGGTGCGGCCCTTGACCCGAAAGTACGACGCCGAAGCGCCCTGCACACGCTCGATGCCTTTTTTGGGATCGATCTGGAGCGTTGCGTAGGGGCCGTAGCAGTTGGTGTTGTCGCCCACGTTAACCGCGGCCAGCGCGGCGTTGTAGAGCACCATGTCGCCACCTTGTTCGGGTGGGGCGCTCAAGATCGCCTCGCTGTCCGGAAAGGGGATGCCGGCGACCCAGCCGGTGACCTTGCGTGTCGCCGCGTCGTACCTGACCTGGTTCGAGTACTTGGCAGTGGCTTCGCGGATGTGGGAGGCAACCGCGGCCGGCTCCGAGGGGCGCAGTGTGATCTTGAGCCCGTACTCGCGCACCGCCTTCTGAATTGCCTCCGGAAGCATGCTCTCGATGCTCTTGCCCTCGTAGGTCTGGGCACGCATCTGCTCCCAGTTTCCGGCGTTGACTTCGGTGCCATCCGGCAGGTCCGCGGCCCGCAGGCCGAGCGGCATCGCCAGCACCATGACGGCCAATGCGGGCGCCAGGCGCCAGTGTTTCTCCTGTGCTTGCATGATTTTTCTCCGTGCTTTCATCGGCGTGCGGCGTGCTCAGAACTGATAGGTCACACGCAGATTGAACTGGCTGTTGTTGGCGAAGGTGCCGAGCAGGTGCGTGCTGTCCTCGGCCGAGGCGGCGAACGTGTCTTCGTTCGCCAGCACGCCACCGAAGCGCTTGACGTTCTTCTGGTGGTGGGCGAAGAACAGATCCATGTCGGTGTGGATACGCCAGTGGTCGCCGAACACCAGGTCGAGCGCCGGAATCAGCACGAAGTCGCCATTGCCGGTGTCGAACACGCCGGCCAGGCTCGGCTTGATGGTGCTGTTCTGGTACTCGAGCGCGAACAGGGCGGTCAAGTAGGTGGTGTGCTCGCGCCGCGGGGCGCCGTAACCCAATACCTCGACGATGTCGTCGCTTTCCCTGTAGTTGGTGAGCCAGGTATCGAACAGCTGCACCGACAGCAGCGGGAACTGGTTGGTGCCCAGCAGCTCGCTGAGGCCCTTGAGCTGCTTGTCGATGCCGATCATCGACACCAGGGTGTTCTTCTCGACGATGCCGCCGAGGCCCGGCACCCACAGCGTGGCGGGGCCAAACGACAGGCCGAAATCGGTGCCGACGTTGTAGGGCTTGTCGGGCGTGAAGGCCATTTCCAAGCGGATCACCGAGTCGATGGCTTCGACGTAGCCGCTAGCGGTCGCGCCGTAGGTTTCGACTTTGGGGAAGATCAACTCGCCAAGCTGCAGCGGGCTGCCATTGGCCGCTGGTAGTGAACCCCACGGGACGAAGAAGGAACTGGCCACCGGATCGACGTTCAGGCCGCGCCAGTAGTTGAGCGTGTAGCCCCAGCCCCAGGCATCACTGGACCAGCGAAAGCCGTAGTTGGCGTCGTCCGTTTCGGCGCGGCCGTGGTCGTCGTTGTAGGGGAGCAGCGGAATGAAGTCGACGCCCTTGGTCGGCTGGCCGGCCCAGCGGCCGCCGCGAATGTCAAGCGAGTTGCCCAGTTCCTTGGCCTTGTCCCAGCCGGGGCGAAACACCAGTTGCAGGGTGCCGTTGAGCTCCGGAACGTCAATTTCGACGTTGGCCAGGATCAACGACTTGCGAAGTTCCTCGTTCTCGGTTTCCAGGAACGAGCGCCAGCGCAGGTCGTAGCCGTGGATGATGTCCATGGCGCGAAAGAAATCGGTCTCGCCCCACACCACTTGTTGCTTGCCCAGCGTGGCACGAACTCGCCGGCCGACGTCGAAGCTGGCGTACCACTCGCGCATCTGATCGCCTTCGATGTCGTCCATCCAGTTGCCGCGCGGGGCGGCCGGGCCGTGGATGGCGTTGCCGGCGTTGACGGTGTCGTTGATGTCGTCCAGATAGCCGGTCTCGTGCTCGCGGTCCAGGCGGTAGACGGCGGCAAACTGCACCCACCTGAGGTCCGCCTTGCCCTCCAGGCGCAGCGTGCTGCGCAGCATAGAGATTTCGCCCCGGCTATCCAGGCGCCGCACGCCATCGGCCTGGGCCTCCGGGTGGTCCTCGAGGTTCACCGCGATGTGCTCGCGCAGGTAGCCGGTCAGCATGAGGCTCTGCCCACCGGGCGCGGTATAGGAGACGCCGGCCTGGGCAGTGCTGGCGGCCAGTGTTGCCACCACCGCGGCCAAGTGCGCTTTCGCTTTCATCTGGTGTTTCTCCCTGGAAAAACGCTATTTAACTCACGCAGGCACGGCAGGCCTTGACCTCTCTCAAGCCGGTCGGGGGCGTGACCTTATTGAAAAACCTCGTCCAGAAACTGGCGCATGGCCAGCCAGGAGCGTCGAGCAGTACGGGCATCGTAGGCGGCGCCGGTGGATGGGTCGTCACCGGCGGCCGGGTTGGTGAAGGCGTGCACCGCCCCGCTGTAGCTGATCATCTGCCAGTCGACGCCGGCGCCGCGCAGCTCCGCCAGCAGGGCGTCCATGTCGGCGGGCTTGACGAACGGATCCTCCGCGCCGTGCAGGATCAACACTTTTGCCTTGACGTTCTTTCCATCCGCCGGGCTGGGGCTGTCGAGCCCGCCATGCACGCTGACCACGCCGTCCAGGTCCGCCCCGGCGCGCGCCAGTTCCAGCACGCCGGTGCCGCCAAAGCAGTAACCCACCGCCGCCACGCGCTGCGCGTCGACCCAAGGCTGCTCGAGCAGGGCGCGGTAGCCGGCCAGCAGGCGCGAGCGGAACAGGCTGCGGTCCTGCTTGTATTTGGCCGCTTCGGCGCCGGCCGCCTGGGGCGGACTTGGCCGCACGCCCTTGCCGTAGACATCCACGGCGAAGGCGACGTAGCCCAGCTTCGCCAGCCGCTCGGCTTGCGCGCGGGTGTGGTCGTTGATGCCGGTCCATTCGTGCACCACCAACACGCCCGGCCGCCGGCCGGGCTTCGATTCATCCCAGGCGAGATAGCCTTCGAGCAGCTGCTCGCCGTCGCGGTACTCGACCAGCGCCGTCCTGAGCGCGGCATGCGGCACGATGCCGACCGCCGAGGACTTGCCCGGCAGGGTGCTGGCAGTGACCGACCCAGGAGCCAGGCCAACCACGGCCGCCAGCAATGCGAGAGCCAAGAAGCGATGTTTCACAGTTGCTCAGTCAGTGTTCGAAGGGCCGCCACCGGCCGCCACTGGCAACCCGGTCGTCAGGGTTGCCGGGCCAGTCCCGATCTGTGGCCGATTGCATCTACCGTGCAGCGCCGACGGTGAGGCCGTCACCCGGATCGACCATTACGAAGCGGCTCGGGCCGGCACCGGTGGGGATGTTGGAGTAGGCCGTCCACAGGTTCCCGTTGCGCCGGTCGAAGGTGATCATGCGCAGGTAACCCATGTCGCTGGGCAGCGGAAAGACCTCGAAGCTGCGCTCGTCGGGCTTGAACTTGTAGATGACGTCGGCGTTGCTGGTGCCCAGCCACACCACCCTGCGCCACGGGTCCCACACGGCGCTGTAGGAGGCGTTGCTGGGGTCCGGCATCAGCACGCGGGCCAGTTCCTTGTCCGACTTGCTGTCGTAGATCAGCAGTTCGCCGGTGCCGAACATGGGCACGTACAGCACATCCTTATCGTCGATGGCCATGCGCCGCGGGCCGGCGCCCTGCGGCATCGGCAGGTAGACGTCGATCTTGCCGGTTTCGGTGTTGACCGCGCCGATCCCGCCCGACAGTTGCGAGAACCACACCCGCTTGCCGTCGCGTGTGATCACTGCGCCGTACAGCGAGCTGTGCATCGGCGCTTCGCCTTCGTCCTTGGGCGTGTCGACCGTGGTGATCTCACCGGTCGCCGGATCAAGACTCGCCATGCGGTTGCTGCCGATCAGCGTGAACCAGTAGCGGCCCTTCGGATCCGGCATGGCCTGAAATTTGTAGTCCGGCGCAATGTCGTGCGCCATTTCGTATTTGCCGAACTTGTCGAACAGCTGCCACTGCTCGGTTTTCGGGTCGAAACGACCGACCACGCCCTGCTCCAGCATGGTCACCCAGAACTTGCCGTCCGGCGTGTCGACGATGGTGTGCGGACCGGTTGGGCCGGCGTAGGGGATCGGATAGGGCTTCTGCTCGCCGGTTTCGGGGTCCACGCGCAGCAGGCGGTTGTGCTGCAGGTCGGCGCCCCACAGGTAGGGCGAATCCGGCGTGAGGCCCACCTCGCGCACGAAAGCATCCTGTGGCAGCTGGATTTCGCGCATCAGGGTTTTGCCCGTCACACCCAGCGGCGCGCCGTAGTCATAGCTTTTCAGTTCATCGAAACGGGTCGGCAGGTGTTTGGCCAGGAAGGCTGAAATCTGCTCCTCGTCGTGCGCATCGAAGGAGCCCTGCGTGGGATCGAAAACGCCTTTCAGGTCCATCTTCGCCGGGTCGTACAGGCTCTGGTCGGGGCCGATCTGCACGAATTTCACGCGCATGTAGTTGATCATCGCCTTCCAGGCGGCCTGCTTTTCCGCCTCGGACTTGCCGTCCAGCATTTCCGAGTAATCACGCATCTTCTGCGATGGCAATTGATGGCAGCTGGTGCACTGCAAAACGCTGTTGGCGCGCGCCAGATCATCGGCGCCCGTGCGCGGCAGCCAGGCCGACGGCGGCGCCTGGTCGGCCACATTGCTTGCCTCGGCAAGGGTGATCTTGGCCGCCTGGGCCGTGTCCAGCGTGACCGGCGCGTAGCCGAGCTTTCGGACCGACAGCTGCGTGCCGGCCGCCTTGGTCGGCAGCGTATAGCGGCCTTCGGCGTCGGTGAAAACGGTGTACGTGGAGGCGCCAAGCGCCAGCTCGGCCGGCCGCAGAGTGACCATGGCCTGCGCCACGGGCTTGCCGGAGACGTCAACGACTTGACCTTCGGTGGCCAGGGCGGCGGCGGGCACGAGAAGCACCGCCGCCGCACCCAAGCGCATCACAAACCGACCTTGGCCGGTGGCACTGACTGCCATTTTTCTCCTCCGCAACTCGGTGCCGCGCCGGTTTCCGTGGCGGTGCGGCAGGGGCCGGAATCTACGCCATAACGGACGTTCGGACAATGCCGTTCAGGCAGCGGCGCGCCGCTCGCCGGGCGCCCGGTAGCGCTCCAGCAACTGTGCCTCCAGGGCCTTGGCCTGCGCCACGTTGGCGTCCTTGACGTGCCCGAAGCCGCGCATCTGCTGCGCCACGCCGGCGATTTCCAGGGCCAGGGCATGGTTGTCGTGGTCCAGCCCGGCCAGCAGGGTGTCGACGGTGCGCTCGTAGTCGTCGATCAGGCGCCGCTCCATGCGCCGCTCGGCGGTGTGGCCGAACGGATCGAGCAGGCTGCCGCGCAGGAATTTCAAGCGCGCCAGAACCTTCAGCACCGGCAGCATCCAGGCACCGTACTCGCGCTTTTGCAGCTCGCCGCTGACCGGATCGCGCCGCGCCAGCAACGGCGGCGCCAGGTGAAAGCGCAGGCGCGTGTCGCCGGCGAAGGTCTCGCGCAGCTTGGCCAGGAACTCGCCGTCCGTGTACAGGCGGGCCACCTCGTACTCGTCCTTGTAGGCGAGCAGCTTGTAGAAGTTGCGCGCCACCGCCTCGGCCAGGCCGCTCATGCCACGGGCACGGGTCTTTTCGGCTTCCTGCACGCGCTCGACCAGGGACCGGTAGCGCGCCGCATAGGCGGCGTTCTGGTAGGCGGTCAGATCCTCGACCCGGCGGGCGATCAGGCCGGGCAGATCGTGCGAGAACGACTCGCCGCGGCCGACTTGATGGCCGGCGGCGGCGATGTCCTCCACCTGCCGCGGCTGCACCGCATACAGCCGCCCCCAGCGGAAGATGCTGGTGTTGCCCTCGACGAACACGCCGTTGAGCACGATGGCGCGCTCCAGAGCGGCGGGGGACACCGGCAGCAGGCCGCGCTGGCAGGCGTAGCCGAGCAGCAACAGGTTGGCGCCGATGGCGTCGCCGATCAGCTGGCGCGACAGGCGCGTGGCGTCCACGAAATGCACCCGCCCGTCGCCACAGAACTCACTGACGGCATGCTTCAGGTCGGCGCCCGGCAGGGCCAGATCCGGCCGGCGGGTGAAGTCGCCGGTCATCTGCTCGTAGGTGTTGACCACCGCCTGCGTGCGGCCGGCGCGGGCCTTGCCCAGCACCTTCTCGCTGGCGCAGGTGACCAGGTCCGGGCCCAGCAGCAGGTCGGCATTGCCGTCGCCCACGCGCGCCGCATGCAGCGCTGCCGCGCTGGCGCCGATCTGCACGTGGCTGAACACGGAGCCGAATTTCTGCGACAGGCCCGTGTCGTCCAGGGTCTGCACGTGCAGGCCCTGCATGTGCGCCGCGGTGGCCAGCAGCTGGCTGATGGTGACCACGCCGGTGCCGCCGATGCCGGCCACCAGCATGCCAAACGCGCCTTCGAGCGCCGGCGCCGCCGGTTCCGGCAGGCCGGCCAGCAGGTCCTGCGGCACGGCGCTGCCGCGCCGGCGCGCCAGGCTGCCGCCGTGCACGGTGACGAAGCTCGGGCAAAAGCCCTTCACGCAGGAGTAGTCCTTGTTGCAGGCGGACTGGTCGATGGCGCGCTTGCGGCCGAATTCGGTCTCCAGCGGCAGCACCGACAAGCAGTTCGATTTGACCGAACAGTCGCCGCAGCCCTCGCACACGCGGTCGTTGATGAACACCCGCTTGTCCGGCTCGGCCAGCGTGCCGCGCTTGCGCCGGCGGCGCTTTTCGGTGCCGCAGGTCTGCTCGTAGATCAGCACCGACACGCCGGGGTATTCGCGCAGCTCGCGCTGCACGGCATCCAGTTGATCGCGGTGGTCGAGCGTGGTGCCCTCGGCAAAGTCGCGGCGGTTGAATTTTTCCGGCGCGTCGCTGACCACGGCGATGCGCTGCACGCTCTCGCCGTACATCTGATGCGTGATCTGCGCCACGCTGATCGGGCCGTCGATGGGCTGGCCGCCGGTCATGGCGGTCGCGTCGTTGTAGAGGATCTTGTAGGTGACATTCACGCCGGCCGCCACCGCCTGGCGGATCGCCAGCAGGCCGGAGTGGTAATAGGTGCCGTCGCCGATGTTCACGAACACGTGCTTCAGGTCCGTGAACGGCGCCATGCCGACCCAGCTGACGCCCTCGGCGCCCATGTGCGTCCAGGTCTTGGTGTTGCGCTCCATGCGCTGGGCGAGGAAATGACAGCCGATGCCGGCCAGCGCCACGCTGCCATCCGGAATGCGGGTGCCGGTGTTGTGCGGGCAGCCGGAGCAGAAATACGGCGTGCGCTGAAACTTGGCCTGATAGGCACCGGCCCGCTCGCGCTGGCCGTCCAGCAGCGCGATGCGGCTGTCCATGCCGGCCTGCGGCGCCAGCCGGGCAATACGCGCCGCCAGCACGCGGGCCACCAGCCGCGGCGACAGCTCGCCGTGATCCGAAAACAGCACGCGCCCGTCCTCATCGCGCTTGCCAAGAACGCGCGGCCGGCGCTCACCGGGCAGGTTGAACAGCAGGTCCTTGATCTGGCCTTCCAGCATCGGGCGGCCTTCTTCCACCACCAGCAGTTCTTCCAGGCCGGCGGCAAAATCGCTGGCACCGCGTGGCTCCAGCGGCCAGATCAGCGCCGGCTTGTAGATGCTGATGCCAAGCTCGGCTGCCGTGCGGTCGTCCAGGCCCAAGTCCAGCAAGGCCTGGCGCAGGTCCTCGTGGGCCTTGCCGAAGGCGACGATGCCCAGGCGCGGGCGCGGGCTGGCCAGCGTCACCCGGTCCAGGCCGCTGGCGCGCACCGCCGCCTGCACCGCCGGCAGGCGGTAGCGCATGAGCCGCTCCTCCTGGAACGTCGGCCAGTCCGGCACGCGCAGGTGCACGCCGTCCGGCGGCATGACGAAATCGGCCGGGATGACGATGCGGCTGCCGGGCGAATCCAGATCGACCACCGCCGTCGACTCGGCGACGTCAGTGACCAGCTTCAGCGCCACCCACACGCCGCCGAAACGCGACAGCGCGATGCCGGCCAGGCCGTAGTCGTACACCTCCTGCACGCTGCCGGCGGCCAGCACCGGAATGCCGGCGGCCATCAGCGCGAACTCGCTTTGCTGCGGCACGGTGGAGGAATGGCACACCGGATCGTCGCCGACCGCCATCAGCACGCCGCCGTGTGGCGCCGTGCCGGCCAGGTTGGCGTGGTGCAGCGCATCGCCGCTGCGCTCCACGCCCGGCCCCTTGCCGTACCACAGGCCATACACGCCGTCGTAGCGGGCGCCCTCGAAAACCTTCAGCTGCTGCGTGCCCCAGATGGCGGTGGCGGCCAGATCCTCGTTGACGCCGGCCCGAAACACCACGTGGTGGTCGGCCAAATGCTTGCCGGCGCTCCACAGCGCCTTGTCCAGCGTGCCCAGCGGCGAGCCGCGGTAGCCGGACACGTAGCCGGCGGTGTTCAGCCCCGCCGCCTGGTCGCGCACGCGCTGTTCCATCAGCAACCGCGTCAATGCCTGCGTGGCGGACACCAGCACCCGTCCGTGGGGCTGCGCGTATTTGTCGTCGAGGCTGACCGGCAACAGGCTCATGCAAGGCTCCGCATTGGATTGATCGCCGCCGAGGCGGACTGGCAAGCGTACCGCCGGCCCGCCGGCAGCGCCAACGTGCCGGCCACGGCGGTTAGACTCCGGGCGGGGTATTTCACGCGCAACCTGGAGGAGCAACCCATGAGCGGATTACTGGACGGCCGGGTGGTGATCGTCACCGGCGCGGCGCGCGGCATCGGCCAGGCCTACGCCAAGGCGCTGCATGAAGCCGGCGCCACGGTGGTGGCGGCGGACATCCTGGACTGCGCGCAGACCCTTGGCCTGCTCGGCGGACGCGGTCTGGGCGTCAAGCTGGACGTCACCGACATGGCCAGCTGCACGGCCATGGCCGAGGCCACGCTCAAGGCCCACGGCCGCATCGACGGCATCATCAACAACGCCGCCATGTTCGGCCCGAGCGCGGTGACCGAGGGCGCGCGCATGCTGCCCTTCGACGAAATCACCGAAGACGCCTGGCAGCGCATGATGAACATCAACGTGACCGGCACCTGGCATGCCTGCAAGGCGGTGGTGCCGGCCATGCGCGAGCAGGGCTACGGCAAGATCGTCAACATCTCGTCCAACACCATCCAGCTGGGCAACCCGAACCTGCTGCATTACGTGGTCAGCAAGGGCGCGGTGGCCACCATGACGCGCTGCCTGGCGCGCGAGCTCGGGCCGGCCGGCATCCGCGTCAACACCCTGGTGCCGGGCTTCATCCAGAGCCAGGCGAGCCTGGACATCATGCGCGAGAACCACGCCGAGGGCATCACCGGCGCCATGAAGTCGATCTGCTCGCTCGGCCGCGAGCAGTACGCCGAGGACCTGGTCGGCACCGCCGTGTATTTGCAGTCGGCCCTGTCGGACTTCGTGTCCGGGCAGATGATTTCCGTCGACGGCGGCGCCTGCTTTACCGGCATGTGAGCCTGTTTCCACCCGCCATCGGACCTGCCATGCGTACGCTGTTCGCCGTCTCCCTGACCCTGCTGCTGGCGCTGCCGGCCGCCGCTGCGCCGCGCCTGGGCGCCATCGCCAGTGCCCATCCGCTGGCCACCGAGGCCGGCTTCGAGGTGCTGGCCGCCGGCGGCAACGCCTGCGATGCGGCGGTCGCCGTCAGCGCCGCGTTGGCGGTGGTGGAGCCGGTCAGCTCCGGCATCGGCGGCGGCGCCTTCTATCTGATCCAGCGCCGCGCCGGGCAGGCGCTGTTCGTCGATGCGCGCGAGACCGCGCCGCGCAGCGCCACGCGCGACATGTACCTGGGCGCGGACGGCCAGCCGGTGCGCAAAAAGTCCCTCGACGGCCCGCTGGCGGCCGGCATCCCCGGCGAGCCGGCGGCGCTGGTGCACCTGACCCGCCGCTGCGGCCGCCTGGACCTTGATCGCAACCTCGCGCCGGCCATCCGCCTGGCGGCCGAGGGCTTCGAGCCGGACGCGTTCCACCTGCAGATGACGACCATGCGCAAGGGCGCCCTGGCCGCCTCGCCGGCCGCGGCGGCCATCTTCCTGGACCGCGGCGAGCCGCCCAAGCCCGGCTTTCGGCTGGTGCAGACGGATCTGGCCGCGGTGCTGCAGCGCCTGGCCCGCAGCGGCAGGGCGGGCTTTTACGACGGCCAGACGGCGCGGCTGATCGTGGACGGCGTCAACGCCGCCGGCGGTGCCTGGACCGAGGCCGATCTTCGCGATTACAAGGCCGTCGAGCGCACGCCGCTGCGCGGCCGCTATCGGGACACGGACATCCTGACCGCGCCGCCGCCCTCATCGGGCGGCGTGGCCCTGATCGCCGCGCTCAACATCCTGGAAGGCTACGCGCTGAACCTGCGCGATGCCGTGACCGGCAAGCACCTGATCATCGAGGCCATGCGCCGCGCCTACCGCGACCGGGCGCAGTTTCTGGGCGACCCGGATTTCGTGGCCATGCCGATCGCGCAGCTGCTGAGCAAGGACTACGCCGCCGGCCTGCGCGCCGGCATCCGGCCGGATCGGGCCACCCCCAGCGCCAGCCTGCCGGGCGCGCCGGCCGCGGCGGAGGGCACCGACACCACGCATTTTTCGGTGGTCGATGCGCAGGGCACCATCGTCTCGGCGACGCTGAGCGTGAACATCCCGTTCGGCTCCGGCTTCGTGCCGCCGGGCACCGGCATCCTGCTGAACGACGAAATGGACGATTTCTCGGCCAAGGAGGGCAGCCCCAACACCTACGGCCTGGTCGGCAACCACGCCAACGCCATCGCGCCGGGCAAGCGGCCGCTGTCGAGCATGACCCCGACCATCCTGCGCCGCGGCGAGGCCGTGGCCGTGCTGGGCACCCCCGGCGGCAGCCGCATCATCAGCATGGTGCTGCTGGGCACGCTCACGTTTGCGCAGGGCAACGACGATCCGGCCGCCTGGGTGAGCACGGGGCGCTACCACCACCAGTTCCTGCCGGACGTGGTCGAGTATGAACCGCAGGGCCTGGGCGAGGCCGACATCGCCGGCCTGCGCAGGCTCGGTCATACCCTGAAGCAGGCCGAGCGCCGCTACGGAAACATGCAGGCCATCGCCTGGAACACCCGCAGCGGCGCCCTGCAGGCGGCCAGCGACCCACGCCGCCAGGGCAGTGCTCAGGTGCGATAAGGGGTCCCCAGGGCCAGCCCCGTCTGGACGCCGGCTTCGCGCATGGGCGTCCCTTTAATCGGGACCTCCCTGGCTCAGCTGGTACCGCTGCGCGTGTGTATCGAGCAGCTCCTGCTGGGCGTTGACGCGCGGGAACGGCGCATCCGGCACCGGCACGCCAAGGAAGGCGCACAGCGGCGCCCAGCCTTGGGTCACGTCGTAGGTCAACAGGCGCTCGGCCGGCAGGGTGGCCTGCACGGCGCGGTTGTGGCGCTCGAAGACCTCGATCACGTGCGCCCGGTCGTCGATGCGGTCCTCGAAGATGCGCTTTTGCACGATGTCGCGCGCCATCACGATTTGCCGCCGGGCCGCCTCGTCGTCCGGAATTCCCGGTGCGGCCATGAAGCGAAACAGTGTGCCGTCGATGCTGCTGAACCAGCGCGCGGCATCGCGCACGGTGAGAATGACCTTGGCCTGTGGATAGAACGCGGCCAGTTGGCGCCAGAAATAGCTGGCCGGCCAGTCCACCGCAGCCTGGAAATCACCCAGCAGGCTGTCCCAGTCGCCGCGCGAGCCGGCAGCGAACTGCTGCCACATCGGCCCGTGCTCGATGTGCTCGAAGATGCGCGTCATGTGGTAGCAGGGACCGAAGCCGAGCTGCTCGAGGGCCGCCTTGAGCGACAGCGTGCCGGTGCGGCCCATGCCGGCGCCAATGATTTGCAAGGCCATGATTGGGCGTTCCGGGTGGGGATTGATCGGGCGGCGATGATAGCGTGGTGCCGGTTCATGGCGTGGTAAAACCGCGCGGCGGATGGCGCGCAACGATCGTGTGATCCCGGGCGCAGGTACCGCAATACATAACGATTCCGAGGAGCGAGCACATGAAATACGTCATTCTGGGCGCCGGGGGTTTGGGCTCCGTGGTGGGTGGTTACCTCGCCCATACCGGGCAGGAGGTGACCCTGATCGGCCGCCAGGCGCACATGGACGCCATCGCCAGGGATGGCCTGCGGATCACCGGCCCGAAGGGCGATTTTTGCATCCGCGAGAACCTCACCCTCACTACCCACCCGGACCAGGTGGCCGGTGCGCACGATTACCTGATCGTGTGCGTCAAGAGCAAGGACATGGAATCCACGCTGGCCGATGCGCAGGACCTGGTGCGGCGCGTCGGCACGGTGCTGACGTTGCAAAACGGCATCGACAAGGAGCCGCGCCTGCAGGCCTGGGCCGGCCCCGGCAAGGTGGTCGGCGCCTCCACCATGGAAGGGGCGACGCTGGTCGCGCCCGGCACGTGCATCAACCCGTTCACCGGCCCGGCCACCGCCTACTTCGGTGAACTCGACGGCACCATCACGCCGCGCGTGCAGGAACTCGCCCGCGCCTTCACCGCCGCCAGGATGAGCGCCAGGGCGGTCGACAACATCAAGCAGGTAACCTGGGAAAAGCTGGTGCAGATCGGGCTGGCGTCGAGCTGGTCGGTCAGCAATCTGGCCGGTGGCGACTTCTACTTCATCGACGGCATCACTGTGCGCGAGGGCGCCGAGTCGTACATGCAGATCGCGCTCGAGCTGTTGTCCGTCTACCGCGCGCTGGGCTACGAGCCACAGGATTTCTACGCGCCGATGACGCAGTTCCGGGATCTGGAGAAGGGCACCTTCGACCAGGGCGTTGCGCTGCTCATGGCCTGGGGCAACCAGCTCAAGGCCGCCAACATGAAAAGCCGCACCTCCATGCACGTCGACTTCACGCGCGGGCGCAAGCTCGAAGTCGACGAGATCATCAAGCCCTTCATCGACAAGGCGCGCGAGCTGGGCATCGCCATTCCCACGGTGGTGGCGGCGTACCGGACGATCAAGCTGCTGGACCACTACCTCAAATAGCGCCCCGCCAGCCGGGGCGGCTCAGAGTTTGTGAAGAAATGCACGTCCTGTGCATTTCTTGCGTCCATCCCTGGCCGGCCTGAGAGCTTGAATGTCACAAGCTCTCAGGAGCCCGGCGCGTGGCGCACGATGGCCCGCCCGGCAAAGCCGGCGAGCGCCGCGGCGACATCCGGAAAGTCCTGCAGCTCGGTCAGCGTGGCGATGGTTGGGCGGATCAGTGTGATGTCGTGCCGGCGGCCAGCGGCCAGTGCCTCGGCCGGCGTCAGCCAGCGGTAGTCCACGGCCTCCGAGCCGTCCACGCGCACGCCGCCGCAGCCGTTGGCATCGGCGACGAAAAACCAGGTCGCGAAGCGGCGCGGCTGGCCGGGCGGCGTGGTCCAGTGGGCGACTTCCACCAATGCGTCGGGGTCCAGCAGAAGGCCGGCTTCCTCGGCCGCCTCGCGCACGGCCGCCAGGCGCGGTGCCAGGTCGGCGCCATGCAAGTGATCGGCCGGATCGATCCGCCCGCCGGGGAACACCCATGCACCCGGAGCGAATACCAGCGCCGGGCTGCGCTGCAGCAGCAGCACTTCAAGGCCGTGCGGACCGTCGCGTAGCGGCGCCACGGTGGCGGCCGGCACCGGCTGCAGGATCACGCCTGCGCCCGATAACGCAAGCGGTACCAGATGCCGCCCAGATGCTCGTGCAAAGCGAGCACGGACCGCGAAAAGGCCGCACTGTCCGGCAGCCAGTCCAGGGCTTCGGTGTGGCGGCGACCGGCGACCAAAGTCGGCGCCGGAACAACCTGAAAGCCGAACTGCTTGAAGACCGCCACCGCGCGCGGCATGTGCCAGGCATGCGTGACCAGCACCACGCGTGAAATCCCCTCCGGCGCCAGCATTTCCCGGGCGTAGCGGGCGTTGTCATAGGTGGTCAGGGCGCGGCTTTCAATCCAGCGGGCGCGCACGCCCCAATCGAGGAGCCCTTGCGCCATGTACAGCGCGCCGGGCACGCGCGCTGCCGATGCGCCTTCGGTTACCAGCACCGGCAGGCCGCTTTGCGTGGCCAGACCCGCGCCATAACGCAGGCGCTCCAGGGCGATCGACGACACCGTGCCACCCCCGTAATCGGCGATATCCCGATGGACGCCGCCGCCCAGGATGACGATCGCCTGGGCCGACTGCACGTCGGCCACGTTTGCCGGCGGATAGCGGCTCAGGGAATCGAGCAGGGCGTTGGCCACGCCGCCGCTGGACAGGGTCAGGCCCGCGGCCGCGCACAGGATGCACAAAGCCCGGGCCAGGCCGGGTCGTTGCCGCACAACCACGGCCGCCACTGCCAGCAGCACGCCGAACGGCCCCGGTGGTTTGAGCAGCGCCGCCAGCGCCTTGACGGCGTAGAACTCCATCTCAGGCCACGGCGTGGCCGGCGGCCTGCAGGTCGGCGTGGTAGGACGAGCGCACCAGCGGGCCGCTGGCGACGTTGGCAAAGCCCATCTGCCGGCCACGCTCGGCCAGCTCGGCGAAGGTGTGCGGCGCCACATAGCGGCGCACCGGCAGGTGGTGCGCGGACGGCGCCAGGTACTGGCCGATGGTCAGCATGTCAACGTCGTGGGCCCGCAGGTCGGCCATCACCGTAAGCACTTCCTCGTCGGTCTCGCCAAGACCGAGCATCAGGCCGGACTTGGTCGGCAGCTCCGGCAATACCGCCTTGCAGCGCTTGAGCAGCGCCAGCGAGCCCGCATAGTCGGCGCCCGGCCGGGCCGCCGCGTACAGGCGCGGCACGGTCTCGATGTTGTGGTTGAACACGTCCGGCGGTGCGGCGGTGAGGATGTCGAGCGCCACGTCGATGCGGTGGCGAAAATCCGGCACCAGCACCTCGATGGTGGTGCCCGGCGAGGCCGCGCGCACGGCGCGGATGCAGTCCACGAAGTGCCCGGCGCCGCGGTCCGGCAGGTCGTCGCGATCGACCGAGGTGATGACCACGTACCTCAGACCGAGCGTCGCCACCGCGTCGGCCAGGTGCGCTGGCTCTGCCGGGTCCAGCGGGTCCGGGCTGCCGTGCGCCACGTCGCAGAACGGGCAGCGGCGCGTGCACTTGTGGCCCATGATCATGAACGTGGCGGTGCCCTTGCTGAAGCACTCGCCGATGTTCGGGCAGGACGCTTCCTCGCACACCGTGTGCAGGGCGTTCTCGCGCAGCAGCGTCTTGACGCGCTGGAAGTTGGGGCTGGCCGGCAGGCGCACGCGCAGCCAGTCCGGCTTGCGCAGCGGCGCGGCGGCCGGCTCCACCTTGACCGGGATGCGCGAGACCTTGTCCAGGCCGCGCTGGCCGAGCTTGCGGGAGGTGGTCACGGGCAGGTCCTGAATGACGCGGGGTGGGCGCCGATTTTACGCCGCCTGCCGGTGCTGACCGGCAAGCTGCGAGTGTGTCAATCGCCCGCCAGGGCTCGCCCGTCCACGAACTGCCAGGTGCGGGTGATGACCAGCCGGTCCGCCTCGGCCCGGATATCCGGCGGAAAAGGCGCATACGGCGCCGCCCAGCGCACGATGTCCTGCGCCGCCCGATCGAGCACCGGGTGTCCGGAACTGCGGCGCAGCGTAGCGTCGACCAGACTGCCGTCGGGACTGATGCGCACCGTCAGCAGCAGGCTGCCGGACAGGCCGTCGCGGCGCGCCTGCGCCGGGTAATTGAGCTTGCCGACCGCCTCCACCTTGCGCCGCCAGGCTTCCATGTAGGCGGCGTACTTGTACTCGCGCGTGCGGGCGGTGATGAACTTCTCGCGCGGAATCTTGGCGTAGGCGCGCTGCTGGCGGTCCAGGCGCGCCTCCAGCTGGGCGTAGCGACGGGCGCCGCTCATGAGTTCGTCGGCGCTGGGCGGCTGCGCCACCGGTCCTGGCTGCGGCGCGGTCGGCACCTGCGCCGGCTTCGGCTTGGCGGCCGTCAGCACCTGCCGCTGCGGCGGCGCCGGCGCCGCCACGGCCGGCTTTGGCGTCGGGGATGGCGCAACCGCTGCCGGCGCCGGCCGTCCCGGCGCAACGCTGGTGGGCAGGCGCGGCTTGGACTGGTTGCCGCCGCCGTCCTGGCTGACCTCGGCCAGATAATCGGCGGCCTTGGGCGGCTTGGCGGCCGGCGGGCGCTGCACCAGGGTGATTTCCAGGCGCGGCGCCGCGGCCGGGGCGGGCGGCCGCGGCGGCGTGATGTGCAGTCCGAACGCCAGCGCAAGATGCACCGCCAGCGCGTACAGCACGGTCAGCGTCAGCCGCTTGCCGGCCAGTGTCGGCGGCGGTGGCAGGACGGGCGCGTAGCTCATGCCACGGCGGCTGTCAGCGCCTGGCCAGGCGGTTCTCGATGGCGTCGAACACTTGACCGGCGATGTTCAGGCCGTAGAGGGCATCCAGCTCGCGCGCGCAGGTGGGGCTGGTGACGTTGATCTCGGTGAGGTAATCGCCGATCACGTCCAGCCCGACGAACAGCAGGCCTTTCTCACGCAGCGTCGGCCCGACCTGGGCGGCGATCCAGCGGTCGCGCTCGGTCAGCTCGCGGCCCTCGCCGCGGCCGCCGGCGGCCAGGTTGCCGCGCGTCTCGCCGGCCGCCGGAATGCGCGCCAGGGCGTGCGATACCGGCTCGCCGTCGACCATCAGGATGCGCTTGTCGCCGTGCACGATGTCCGGGATGTAGCGCTGGGCCATGATCGGGCGCGCCTGATAGCGGGTCAGGGTCTCGATCACCACGCCCAAGTTCGGGTCACCCTCGCGCAGGCGAAACACGGACGCGCCGCCCATCATGTCGAGCGGCTTCAGGATGATGTCGCCGTGTTCGTCGAGGAAGGCCCGGATGTGCCGGTCCGAGCTGGTGACCAGCGTCGGCGGCGTGCATTGGCCAAACCAGGCCGTGTACAGCTTCTCGTTGACCTCGCGCAGCGCCTGTGGGCGGTTCACCACCAGCACGCCGGCGTGCTCGGCGCGTTCGAGCAGGTAGGTGGCGTACAGGTACTCCTGATCGACCGGCGGGTCCTTGCGCATGAGGATGACGTCGAGTTCCGCCAGCGGCCCGAAGGCCTCGCCGCGAAAGCTGAACCAGTGCTTCGGGTCGTCCCGCACCTCGACCAGCCGGCGGCTGGCGAGCACCTGCCCGTCGCGCATCAGCAGGTCAGGCTGCTCCATGTAGTGAATTTCGCAGCCCCGCCGCTGGGCCTCCAGCATCAGGGCGAGCGTGGTGTCCTTCTTCGGCTTGATGTGGTCGATGGGGTCCATGATGACCCCGACCCGGTACGTGGTCTCAGCCATGGGCGGCCATCTCCCGCGCGGCGGCCAGCAGCGCCAGGCGCGCCACCACGCCGTAGGCGTAGAAGCGGTTGGGCGCGGCGTCCGGCGCCTGACCGCAGTCCGGCGTGTTGCAGGGCTCGACGAAGGCCAGCGGCTCGAAGTGCATGCCGGGCGCGTTCAGGTTCTCGTCCGCGCCGCGGCCGGTGTGCACCCGGTAGAAGCCGCCGACCACGTGCTGGTCGATCATGTACACCACCGGTTCTGCCACCGCCGGCGGATCGCCCACGGTCTCGAAGGTGTACACGCCTTCCTGCATGATGACCTGGCGTACCGCCTGGCCCTCCTTGCTGGCCGCCATGCGCTTGCGCTCCTTGCGGTTCAGGTCGCGTACGTCGTCCACGCTGCGGGCGGTCATCACGCCCATGCCGTAGCTGCCGGCATCGGCCTTGATGATGACGAACGGGTCGCGGTCGATGCCGTACTCGTCGTATTTCTTGCGGATCGCGGTCAGCAGCACGTCCAGGTTGCCGGCCAGGCAGTCCTCGCCGGTGCCGGCCATGAAGTCGACCTCGCCGCACTGGCGGAAGTACGGATCGATGAACCACGGGTCAAGGTCGATCCTGGCGCCGAACTCGCGCGCCACGTCGTGGTAATGGCCGAAGTGCTCGGACTTGCGCCGCTGCGTCCAGCCGAGCGCCATCGGCGGCACCACCGGCTGGCTGATGCCCTCCAGGATGGCCGGCCGGCCGGCCGACAGATCGTTGTTCAGCAGTACGAAGCAGGGGTCGAAGCCGGTCACGCCGACCCGGTCGCCCTGGCGCGCGATCGGCTCCAGGCGCAAGCGGGCGCCCGACGGCAGGCTCAAGGTCTGCGCCTCACTCAGATCCGGCAGCAGCGAGCCGACGCGCACCTCGTAACCGGCGCTCTCCAGGATGCGTCGCAGCACGACGACGTTTTCCAGATAGAACAGGTTGCGGGTGTGGCTTTCCGGCACCAGCAGCACGCCGCAGGAGCGCGGGCAGACCCGCTCGATCGCGGTCTGCATGGCCTGCACGCACAGTGGCAGGAAACGCTCACCAAGGTTGTTGAAACCGGCCGGGAACAGGTTGGTATCCACCGGCGCCAGCTTGAAGCCCGCATTGCGCAGGTCCACCGAGCAGTAGATCGGTGCCGGTGTGGTGCGAAACTGCTCCCGAAACCAGGCCTCGATGGCGACCTGCGCCTGCAGCAGTTGCGTCTCAAGGCGCAGCAGCGGCCCGGTCAGGGCAGTGGTCAGGTGCGGCACCGTCGACAGGGCGGGCGAGGCATCGTTCATGGCGTCACTTCACATCGCGTGCGGCCCGGTATTGAAGCACAGGCGATGCGGCAACTTCGCGGCGGGTGCGGGCGTGAGCGGCGCCCCCGCCGCGAACCCTTCAACCGAGCATTCGGCCCGAGGGCGGGCCTCCCACGCTCCCACATCAGCCGCAACCTCCCGCCGGCTCAGGCGCGGTCCGCCTCGCGCGCCCGAACCGGCACCGCCGCTTCCACCCACAGGCCGATTTCCACCGCCTGGCGCGGCGGGATGCGATAGAAGTCGGTGGCGCGCAGGGCGTTGCGGAACATGAACACGTACAGCCGCTCGCGCAGGCGGTCGAACCAGGGCATGTCCGGCGGCACGATCAGCGTCTCGCGGCCGATGAAATAGGTCACGTCGGTTGGGTCCACCGGCAGGCCGTGGGCCGAGGCCGCCTCCATCGCGCGCGGCAGATCCGGGCTCTCGGCGAAGCCGTAGCGCACGAACAGCCTGTAGAAGCCCTGCTCCAGCGGCTCAACGGCGAGCCGCTCGTCCGGCGGCACGCGCGGCATGTCGCGGTTCTCCACCGTCAGCAGGATGACCCGCTCGTGCAGCGCATGGGCATGGCGCAGGTGGTGCTGCAAGGCGGGCGGCGCGCCCAGCTTGGGGGCGGTCATGAACACCGCCGTACCCGGCACGCGGGCCACCCGTTCGCGCGCCAGGCGCGAGAACAGCGTCGGCAGCGGCAGGGTTTCCGTGCGCAGCATGCCGATCAGGTTGCTGCGGCCCCAGTTCCAGGTGCTCATCATGCCGTACAGCACCGCGGCGGCTGCCAGCACCATCCAGCCGCCGGCCGGCACGCGCAGCATGTTGGCGCTGAAGAACGACACGTCCACGATCAGGAACAGGCCGCTCGACGCCGCCGCCAGCAGCAGCGGCCAACGCCAGCGCCAGCGCATGGCCAGGAACAGCATGCCGGTGGTGATGATCATGGTGGTGCTGATGGCGACGCCGTAGGCATTGGCCAGCGCCGCCGAGGAACCGGCCGCCAGGACGACCGCCAGCGTGATCAGCATCAGCAGGGTGTTCAGCGCCGGCACGTAAATCTGCCCGCCGGTCTCGGCCGAAGTCTGAACGACCTTGACGCGCGGGATGACGCCCATCTGGATGGCCTGGCGCGTCAGCGAGAAGGCGCCCGAGATCACCGCCTGCGAGGCGATCACGGTTGCCACCGTGGCCAGCGCGACCAGCGGGTACAGCGCCCAGTCCGGCGCCAGCTCGAAGAACGGCTGCTTGATCGGCTCCGGCGAGCTCAGGATCAGCGCCCCCTGCCCGAAGTAGCACAACAGCAGGGCCGGAAACACGAGCGCGAACCAGGCGTACTGGATCGGTTTGCGCCCGAAGTGGCCAAGGTCCGCGTACAGCGCTTCGGCGCCGGTCACCACCAGGAACACCGAGCCCAGGATGCGCACCGCAGCCCAACCCTCGTGGTACAGGAACGCCGCGCCGTAGGCCGGGTTGATCGCCGCCAGCACGCCCGGATGCTTGACGATCTGCGCCGTGCCCAGCACCGCCATGACCACGAACCACAGCGCCGTGATCGGCCCGAACCAGACCCCGATGCGCGCCGTGCCGCCGCGCTGGATGCGAAACAGCGCCAGCAGGATGCCGACCGTGATCGGCAGCACCAGCGGCGCCAGCTGCGGCGCGGCGACTTCCAAGCCCTCGACCGCGCTCAATACCGAGATGGCCGGCGTCAGCACGCCGTCGCACAGCACCAGCGCCGCGCCCAGCACGGCCATTTTCTGCAGCAGCGGCCCCAGCCAGGCGCCGCCCCGATGCCGCGACGGACGCAGCAGGGCCAGCAGCGCCAGGATGCCGCCCTCGCCGCGGTTGTCGGCGCGCAGCACGACCATCTGGTACTCGACCGAGATCAGGATGGTCAGGGTCCAGAAGATTAGCGACAGCACGCCCAGCACGTTGCCATGCGTGGCCGCGACGCCGTGCGCCAGGCACTCCCGCAGGGCGTAGATCGGGCTGGTGCCGATGTCGCCATAGACCACGCCCAGCGCGCCCAGGCTGAGCACGCCCATGCGCCGCAGCCGCGGCTGCCCGGAAACGGCCGGTGGGTTCACGCTGTCAGGTCTGCCTGAGGAACGTTGCCGGGCGCCGCGCCGTCATCAGGCGCAGCGCACGCCCGTGCCGCCCAGGCCGCAGTAGCCGCCCGGGTTCTTGGCCAGGTATTGCTGGTGATAGTCCTCGGCGTAGTAGAACGGCCCGGCAGGGGCGATTTCGGTAGTCGGCGGGCCGAAACCTGCGTCGGCCAGCGACTTCGCATAAGCGTCTCGGGAGGCCTGCGCCGCCGCCTGCTGGGCGGCATCGAAGGTGTAGATGGCCGAGCGGTACTGGGTGCCGATGTCGTTGCCCTGGCGCATGCCCTGGGTCGGATCGTGGCTTTCCCAGAACGCGCGCAGCAGCGCCTCGTAGCTCACCCGGGCCGGGTCGAACACCACCAGCACCGCCTCCGTATGGCCGGTGGCGCCGCTGCAGACCTCTTCGTAGGTGGGATTGGGCGTGTGGCCGCCGGCGTAGCCGACCGCCGTGCTGACCACGCCGTCCAGCTGCCAGAAGCGCCGCTCGGCGCCCCAGAAACAGCCCAGCCCGAATACCGCCTGTTGCAGCCCGGCCGCGAACGGGCCCTTGATCGGCTGGCCGTTGACGAAGTGGCGGTCGGTTACCGGCATCGGCGTGGCCCGGCCGGGCAGGGCCTCGGCGGCGGTTGGCAGTTCCAGCGATTTCCCGAACAGGCGCATGAATCCCCCGCTGGTGGCGTGGTCACAAGGCAAAAGTATAGGCGCGCGGCCGGAATCGGCCCGGCATCAGCCCAGCTGCGGCACGGCGTACAGGTCGTGTTCGTCGGCGTCTTCCACCTCGACCAGCAGCACATCACCCACCGCCACGCCCTCGGCATCGGACAGATGCACCACGCCGTCGATTTCCGGCGCATCGGCATAACTGCGGGCGATCACGCCCTCGTCGCCGACCTCGTCCACCAGCACCTCGATGACGCGGCCGATCTTGTCGTGCAGGCGCCGGGCGCTGATGGTCGCCTGCCTTTCCATGAAGCGCGCCAGGCGCTCCTGTTTCACCGGCTCGGGCACCGCGCCGGGCAGGGCGTTGGCGGCGGCGCCGGCCACCGGCGAGTAGGCGAAGCAGCCGACCCGGTCCAGTTGCGCCTGGTCCAGGAACTCAAGCAGCGCCTCGAAATCGGCCTCGGTCTCGCCCGGAAAGCCGACGATGAAGGTGCTGCGGATGGCCAGGTCCGGACAGATGCCGCGCCAGGCGTGGATGCGTTCGAGCGTGTTTTCCACGTGTGCGGGACGGCGCATGGCCTTCAGAATGTGCGGACTTGCGTGCTGCAGCGGCACGTCCAGATAGGGCAGCAGCAGGCCGTCGGCCATCAGCGGGATCAGCGCGTCCACGTGCGGGTACGGGTACACATAATGCAGGCGCACCCACACGCCCAGCTCACCCAGCGCGCGCGACAGCGTCAGCAGGTCGGTGCGCAGCGGCCGGCCGCCGTGAAAGCCGGTGCGGTATTTGACGTCCACGCCGTAGGCGCTGGTGTCCTGCGAGATCACCAGCAGCTCGCGCACGCCGGCGTCGACCAGCGCCTCGGCCTCGGTGAGCACTTCGCCGATCGGCCGGCTGACAAGGTCGCCGCGCAGGGACGGGATGATGCAGAAGCTGCAGCGGTGGTTGCAGCCCTCGGAAATCTTCAGGTAGGCGTAGTGTGGCGGCGTCAGGCGCAGGCCCTGCGGCGGCAGCAGGTCGACATAGGGGTCGTGCGCACGCGGCGCGGGCGGCGGCAGGTGCTCGTGCACCGCGGCCACCACCTCGGCATAGGCGTGCGGGCCGGTGACGGCCAACACCTGCGGGTGGCGGTCGAGGATCTCGTGCGCCTGCGCGCCCAGGCAGCCGGTGACGATGACCTTGCCGTTCTCGGCCAGCGCCTCGCCGATGGCGTCGAGTGACTCCTGCCGGGCCTCGTCGATGAAGCCGCAGGTGTTGACCACCACCAGATCGGCGCCGGCGTAGCTGTCCGACAGCGCATAGCCGCCGCCGCGCAGCTCGGTCAGGATGCGTTCGGAATCCACCAGCGCCTTGGGACAGCCCAGGCTGACGAAGCCAATTTTTGGGGAATTCATTCGGCAAGGGGCCAGACGCGGGGGCGGCGATTCTATCAGGCTGCCCATCCATGGGCTTTTTCAACTCGCTGCGCTATGTTCAGCGTCGCGGCCTGTTGCGGCCTGTCGCAGGTGCCGCGCGCCGTGTGGCCGCAAACCCGGAACGCCAACAATGTCAGCTTTTTGCTATGACCTGGTCGTGGTTGGCGGCGGCATCAATGGCGCCGGCATTGCCCGCGATGCGGCCGGGCGCGGCCTGTCGGTGCTGCTGGTGGAGCAGGACGACCTGGCTTCGCACACTTCGAGCGCCAGCAGCAAGCTGATTCACGGCGGGCTGCGCTACCTGGAGCAGCGCCAGTTCGGGCTGGTCCGCAAGGCGCTGGGGGAGCGCGAGCGGCTGCTGGCGGCGGCGCCGCACATCATCTGGCCGTTGCGTTTCGTGATGCCGCATGACGCCAGCCAGCGGCCGGCCTGGATGATCCGGGTCGGGCTTTTTCTGTACGACCACCTGGCGCGGCGCGACCGCTTGCCCGGTTCGGCGGCCGTGGATTTGCGCAGCCACCCGGCCGGCGCTGTGCTGAGGCCCGGCCTGCAGCGCGGCTTCGTGTATTCCGACGCCTGGGTGCAGGACGCGCGGCTGGTGGTGCTCAGCGCCATGGACGCCCACCTGTGCGGGGCGCGTATTGCCACCCGCACTGCGCTGGTGGGCGCCCGCCGCGGCCCCGATCGGTGGTCGCTCGATCTGCGCACCGCTGCCGGCCGCAGCCAGACGGTGCAGGCGCGGGCGGTGGTGAACGCCGCCGGGCCGTGGGTCGAATCCGTTCTGCGCAAGGTGCTCGGGCTTGGCGCCGCGCATGCGGTGCGTCTGGTCAAGGGCAGCCACATCGTCGTGCCGCGCCTGTTCGATCATCCCTACGCCTACCTGTTTCAGAACCCTGACCGGCGGGTGCTGTTCGCGATTCCGTTCGAGGACGATTTCACCTTGCTGGGCACCACCGATGTCGAGGAGCCTGGCGACCCGGCCCGCGCCGCCATCACGGCAGCGGAAATCGACTACCTGTGCGCCATGGCCAGCCGCTGCTTCGCCCGCCCGGTGACCGCGGCCGACGTGCGGTGGTCGTTTGCCGGTGTGCGCCCGCTGCTCGACGAACCGGGCCAGGCCGCCGCCCGCGTGACGCGCGATTACACGCTGGAGCTGGATCGGGCCGGGGCGCCGGTGCTGTCGGTATTCGGTGGCAAGTTGACCACCTACCGCCTGCTCGCCGAGCAGGCGGTCGACCGGCTCATGCCGCTGTTGGGCCGCCGCGCCGGGCCGTGGACAGCCGACGCGCACCTGCCGGGTGGCGAATTCGCGGGCGGTGATTTCGACGCCTTCCTGGCGCAGGTGAGGCAGCGTTACGGCTGGCTGCCGGACGGCCTGGCGCGGCGTCTGGCCCGCAACTACGGCACGCGCATCGAACGCATTCTGGGCGGCGCATCCGGCCTGGTCAGCCTGGGCGAACCGGTGTTGCCGGGCCTGTACGCCGCCGAGCTCGCGTACCTGGTGCACGAGGAGTTTGCCCGCACGCCGCAGGACATTCTGTGGCGGCGGACCAAGCTTGGCCTGCATGCGCCGCCGGATGCGGCCGAGCGCCTGCAGGCCTGGCTGGACAGCGCCGCGCTTGCCGTCGCCTGAGTCGACTGCAAAACCGGAACCGGCCATGGCGTATCTGCTGGCACTCGATCAGGGCACCACCAGTTCCCGGGCGCTGGTTTTTGACACCGACGGGGCGCTGCTGGCCACCGGCCAGCAGGAGTTCGCCCAGCACTACCCGCAGCCCGGTTGGGTGGAACACGACCCCGAACTGCTCTGGCAAAGCCAGCTTGGCGCAGCGCGCGCGGCGCTGGCGCAGGCCGGCATCACCGGGCGCGACCTGCTCGCCCTGGGCATCACCAATCAGCGCGAGACCACGCTGGTGTGGGAGCGCGCCAGCGGGCGGCCCATCCATCCGGCCATCGTCTGGCAGGACCGGCGCACCGCCGCGGCCTGCGATGCCCTAAAGGCGCAGGGCCTGGAGGCGCTGTTTCGCGAGCGCACGGGGCTGCTGCTCGATCCGTATTTTTCGGGCACCAAACTGGCCTGGATCCTGGATGCCGTACCCGGCGCGCGGTTGCGCGCCGAGCGCGGCGAGCTGGCCTTCGGCACCGTGGACAGCTGGCTTGTGTGGCGCCTGACGGGCGGTCGCGTACACGCCACCGACGTTACCAACGCCGCTCGCACGCTGTTGTTCGATGTTCGCGCCCAGCGCTGGGACGACACGCTGCTGGGCCATCTGCGCGTGCCGCACGCGGTGCTGCCGCAGGTCTTTGCCTCGGCGGCGGATTTTGGCCGCACGCAACCGCACTGGCTGGGCGCGCCGGTCCCTATCTGTGGCGTCGCCGGCGATCAGCAGGCGGCGCTGTTCGGTCAGGCCTGCACCCGCCCGGGCATGGTCAAGAACACGTACGGCACGGGCTGTTTCATGCTGCTGCACACCGGCGAGCAGATGGCCGTGGCGCCGCCCGGCTTGCTGAGCACCGCGGCCGGGCAGGGCGATCACCGGCCGGCCTATGCCCTGGAAGGCAGTGTCTTCGTGGCCGGTGCACTGGTGCAGTGGCTTCGCGACGGTCTGGGCATCATTCGCAGCTCCGGGCAGGTCGAGGCCCTGGCCGCGTCGGTGCCGGACACGGCGGGCGTTTATCTGGTGCCGGCCTTTGTTGGCCTGGGCGCGCCGTACTGGGATCCGGCCGCCCGTGGCGCCATGTTCGGCCTCACCCGCGGCGCGACTGGCGCGCACATCGCGCGCGCCGCGCTGGAGGCAATCGCCTTTCAATCTGCCGAGTTGCTGGTCGCCCTGCAGGCAGCAAGCGGGCATCCGATTGACGCCATGCGGGTCGACGGCGGCGCCACGGCCAATGCACTGCTGATGCAGATTCAGGCCGACTTGCTCGGCATTCCGCTGCTGCTGCCGGCGGTGCGCGAGACCACCGCGCTGGGCGCGGCCTATCTGGCCGGTCTGCAGGCTGGGGTGTGGGATTCGGTGGCGCAGATCGCCGCTTACTGGCGCTGTGAACGGGTCTTCGAGCCGGCGATCTCGCGCGACGAGGCGGCCATGCGCATGCTGCGCTGGCGCGAGGCGGTGTCCCGCACGCGCGGTTGGGACACGGCCATGGGCCAGCCCTGACCGGTTCCCAGAAAGATAATGAAGCGCCGGTTTATTCAGCGCTTCACACCATCAGACGCGGTAAAAATCCAGCACGTCGCGGATCAGGTCATTGGCGACGATGATCTTCTTGGCCACGATCTTCAGCGTGCCGGCCACTGGGCGCAGCCGGTGCTCGTAGTGGCAGTAGAAGTTGTCGATGGTCTTGTGCCGGTAGCTCATGGTCTGGCAGTTGGAATAGACCATGAGATCGCCGTCGCCCTGCGGCTCTGCCTGGATGTTGGTGATCTGGTGCACCGTGCGCGGCAGCGGCACCGACGCCGACGACATGCCGGTGCGGATGCGAAACACGCGGTCTTCCAGCCCCGAGCGGTCGCCGTACCACATCAGCGACAGCTGGCTTTGCGGGTCGCTGGTCAGCTCGTACTCGGTGTCCCACATGGGGATCCAGAAGGTCGCTTCGGGCAGGTACAGGTCCAGCCAGCCGTCCCAGTCGCGCTGGTCGAGGCGCCGCGCCTCGGTGTAGAGCAGGTCGGCGCAGGCCTGCGTGATGTCGTGCTTCATGATCGTGTCCTGGCGTGTGGCGGCGGTCAGCCTTGCGGCCCGCGGGTCAGGGTTTCCAGCCACCAGCGGTGCTGGGCGGCCATGATTCCCTCGTCCTCCAGCTTGGTGCCGTAGGAGCGCACCTCGATGCCCAGCTCGGCGGCGTCCGGGCTCGGCTCGTTGAAGTGCACGTGCTTGAGGCCGCGCGAGACGTCGTTCCAGCGCGCCGCCTTGGCCTTGTAGGCGATCTGGCTTTGCGTGAATTCCATGATGTCGTCCGGCGTGGCCATGCCCGAGGCGTTGAAGAAGTCTTCCCACTGGCGGATGCGGTGGGCGCGGTTCTTCGGGTCCTCGCCCTTGGGCGCGATGCCGTAGATGGTGACCTCGGTCTCGTCCACCGACAGCGGCCGGAACACGCGAATCTGCGTCGAGGTCTGGTCCATCAGGAACACGTTCGGGTACAGCAGCAGGTTGCGCAGGCGCGCCACCATCCAGTGCGCGCGCTGGGCGCCGAACTTCTCGGTGTAGGCCGGCAGCAGGTCGTAGTTGGGGCGGTCGGTCGGGTTCGGGAAATCGCCCCACAGCATGACGTGGCCGTGGCCCAGGTCGAAGAATCCACCCTTCTTCTTGTCGATGCCGCCGACCTGCATGGCCTTGACCGGGTCCGCGTCGCCGCGCAGCTTGCGCCGGTGCTCGGTGGTCATCACGTAATTGCCGTGCGTGGCGTACAGGTGATAGCCGTCGACGCCGTTCTCGGCCTGGATTTTCCAGTTGCCCTTGAACGTGTAGGTGGACGAGCCCTTGAGCACTTCCAGGCCCTGCGGGCTCTGGTCGGCCAGCAGGTCAATGCAGGTGGCGGCCGGTCCGAGGTGCTGCTCCAGCGGCAGCACGTCGGCGTTCAGGCTGCCGAAGATGAAGCCGCGGTAGCTTTGCACGTGGGCGACGCGGGTCAGGCCGTAGTTTTTCTTGTCGAAGCAGTCCGGGTAGCCGGCGCCGTCCTCCTTGAACACGACCTTGGCATCGCCGCGGGTGTCGAACACCCAGCCGTGGAAGGGGCAGCTGTAGTCGGCGCGGTTGCCGCGCATTTCGCGCACCAGCGTGGTGCCGCGGTGGCCGCAGGCGTTGATGAAGGCGTTGATTTCACCTTCGGGGCTGCGCACCAGGATCACCGGCTGGCGGCCCATGAACAGCGTCATGAAGTCGTTCGGGTTCGGGATCTGGCTCTCGTGAGCCATGTAGATCCAGTTGCCTTCCCAGATGCGCTCCATTTCGAGCTCGAAGATTTCCGGGTCGGTGAAGACGGAGCGGTCCACCCGCACCACGCCGGCCTCGACCCGGTCGTCCAGGTAGCCTGCAAGATTCACGGTACCGGCGCTGCTGCGTGCGTCCATTGGCTGATCTCCTGGCGTGCGAGCGGTTTGACCTGGAGCCGTACAGGCTCGTTGGGCGGCATTCTGGACAGCGCCAGGTGGGGCATCTTGACGGCCGTCAACATGCCGGGCGGCGCGTCCAACCGAACGCCCGTTGACGTAGTGCCCGGCCAAGGGCAGCATGGCTCGCTCAAGGCGCCGGGCGCGGCCGGCCACTTCGTCCACGAGTCACGGAGAAACGACCATGAGCTACACCAAGCAGCAGATCGAGCAGGAGATCATCCGCATCCTGGAACAGGGCACGGCCGCCGTGAAGAAAGTGGTCGATGCCTACGCCGCGCGCCGCACGCCCGAGCGCGACATGAACTGGCTGTGCATCCAGATGGGCAAGGAATTCGGCGCCATCCTGCTGCATGCCGACCTGGGCAAGGCGGCCATTCGCGCCGGCCTGGACGGCCGCGACATGGACGAGAAGTTCCAGACCATCAAGGAAGAGGTCGCCCACTATCAGGGCTACTACAACCTGCTGAACCGCACCATCGGCAAGGACGCGCCGATCCCGGTCGACCATATCTACAGCTACGTGCTGGCCAATGTCGGCCCGAACGGCCTGGAACCGGACGGCCCGATGCTGGCGCAGCGGGAGCGCTGGCCGGCCAACTTCAACTACATCGCCAACATGGGCGCCTACGCCAAGGGCAAGCATCCATGGGTGGCGCGCGTGTTCAGCGCCACCGGCGAGGGCGCCGCGGGCGGTTGGCACTGGGCCATGAGCCAGCTGCCGCCGGTGGACGATTTCTTCCGTGAAGCGGCCAAGGTGCAAAAGGGCATCGCCATCGACGAACTGCGCCACGGGCCGCAGGAACTGGCGGAAATCTGCGCGGACTACTCGCCGGATTTCGGCGTGGACCTGAAGGACATGTTCCGCGAGCTGCGGCACATGCGCTATCTGGAAGTGCTGCAGCGCAACGAGCAGTTCCTGTACCCGATGAGCGATGACGAGATCGAAGCCATCCGTCAGGAGCTGATGAACGACGCCATCGAGCCGATTCGCGTGTATTCACAGGCTGCCTGAGCGGGCCGCACGAGCAAAAAAGCCCCGCCGGGTGCTCCGGCGGGGCTTTTTTTGTCATGAGAACCGGCAACCGGAGCAGCGCCGGTACCGGCAGTCGGATTACACCTCGGCCAGGTCGCCCTTGTTTTCCAGCCAGCGGCGCCGGTCCTGGGCGCGCTTTTTGGCCAGCAGCATGTCCAGCAGGGCGCGCGTGTCGTCGCTGTCGTCGACGGTCAGTTGCACCAGCCGGCGCGTGTCAGGCGCCATCACGGTCTCGCGCAGCTGCGGCGGGTTCATCTCGCCAAGGCCCTTGAAGCGCAGCACGTTGATCTTGCCCTTGAGCTTCTCGGCCGCGATGCGGTCCAGCACGCCCTGGCGTTCGGTGTCGTCCAGCGCATAGAACTGGTGCTGGCCGACGTCAATGCGGTACAGCGGCGGCATGGCCACGAACACGTGACCGGCCGCCACCAGCGCCGGGAAGTGGCGCACGAACAGCGCGCACAGCAGCGTGGCGATGTGCGCGCCGTCCGAATCGGCATCGGCCAGCACGCAGATGCGGCCATAGCGCAGGCCGCTCAGGTCCGTCGAGCCCGGGTCCATGCCCACGGCGATGGCGATGTGGTGCACCTCCTGCGAGGCCAGCACCTCGGCGCCGTCCACTTCCCAGGTGTTCAGAATCTTGCCGCGCAGGGGCAGGATGGCCTGGAACTCCCGGTCGCGCGCCTGCTTGGCGCTGCCGCCGGCGCTGTCGCCCTCGACCAGGAACAGCTCGGTGCGCGCCGGGTCCTGCAGCGTGCAGTCGGCCAGCTTGCCGGGCAGCGCCGGGCCGGAGGTGACGCGCTTTCGCACCACCTGCCGGGCAGCTTTCAGGCGCCGGGCGGCGCGGCTGATGACCAGCTCGGCCAGTTGCTCGCCGATCTGTGTGTGCGTATTCAGGTACAGGCTGAAGGCGTCCTTGGCCAGGCCGGACACGAAGGCGGCGCACTCGCGCGAGGACAGCCGTTCCTTGGTCTGGCCGGTGAACTGCGGCTCGCGCAGCTTGACCGACAGCACGTAGGCGACGCTTTCCCAGACGTCCTCGGGCGCCAGCTTCAGGCCCCGCGGCAGCAGGTTTCGAAACTCGCAGAACTCGCGGATGGCTTCCGTCAGGCCGGTGCGCAGGCCGTTGACGTGCGTGCCGCCCTGCGCGGTCGGGATCAGGTTGACGTAGCTTTCGGTGATCGCCTCGCCGCCGTCCGGCAGCCAGGTGACGGCCCAGTCGGCGGCCTCGTTGGTGGCGCTGAAACTGGCCGTGAAGGGCGTTTCGGGCAGCCGCGGCAGGTCGACCAGGGCAGTGGCCAGATACTCGCCCAGGCCATCCCTGTACAGCCATGTTTCGGTGCCGCTGGCGTCGGTGAAACTGACTTCAAGGCCCGGACACAGCACCGCCTTGGCACGCAGCAGGTGTTTCAGGCGGCCGGTATGGAAGCTCGGCAGGTCGAAAAAGGCCCCGTCCGGCCAGAAGCGTACCTGCGTGCCGGTGATGCGCCGCGCCACCTCGCCAGCCACGTGCAGATCGGTGACCTTGTCGCCATTGGCGAAGGCCATCCGGTGCTCGCGCCCGTCGCGCCACACCGTCACGTCCAGGCGCGACGACAGGGCGTTGACCACCGATACGCCCACGCCGTGCAGGCCGCCGGAGAACTGATAGGCCTTGTTCGAGAATTTGCCGCCGGCGTGCAGGCGGGTCAGGATCACCTCCACGCCCGGCAGGCCTTCCTCGGGGTGGATGTCGACCGGCATGCCGCGGCCGTCGTCGCGCACCGCGAGCGAACCGTCGTCGTGCAGGGTGACGGCGATGTGCCGCGCGTGACCGGCCAGGGCCTCGTCCACTGCGTTGTCGATGACCTCCTGCGCCAGGTGGTTGGGGCGTTCGGTCTGGGTGTACATGCCGGGGCGCTTGCGCACCGGTTCGAGGCCGGTCAGGACCTCGATGGAAGCGGCGTCGTAGGTTTGGGTCATCAGGCTCGGGCGGGCCGCAAACGGCGGCCGGACGGGCAGCGCGCGGCTGCCGGGGCGGGCGAAGGGTGCGCTATGCTAGCCACTATGAGCAGCAAGCGTAAGCCCGATGCGCCGGCCACCGATCCCACGACCGGGACGGCGGCGGTGCCGGTGGCGCCCGATTTCGAGGCCGCGCTGGCCGAGCTCGAAGCGCTGGTGGAGCAGCTCGAACGCGGCGAGCTGAGCCTGGAGCACTCGCTGCGCGATTTCGAGCGCGGCGTGCAGCTTGCCCGCAGTTGCCAGCAGGCCCTCAAGGGTGCGGAACTGAAAGTGCAGCAACTGGTCGAGCAAAACGGCCAGTTGCGTCTGGAAGGCTTCGAGCCGGCCGAATAGGCGCCCCGGTGTCGATCGAAACGCCGCTGGAAGCATTTCTGGCAACCGTGCGTGCGCGCAGCGAAGCGACGCTCGAACGCCTGCTGCCGCCGGCCGATCTACCCGTCGCACAGCTCGCCGCCGCCATGCGCTACGCGGTGCTGGGCGGCGGCAAGCGCCTGCGCGCGGCGCTCGTGTACGCCACCGGCGAGGCGCTGGGCGCCGGTCGCGACACGCTCGATGCCCCCGCCGCGGCCGTGGAGCTGATCCACGCCTACTCGCTGGTGCACGACGACCTGCCGGCCATGGACGACGACGAGCTGCGCCGCGGCAAGCCGACCTGCCACCGTGCCTTCGACGAGGCCACCGCCATCCTGGCCGGGGACGCCCTGCAGAGCCTGGCCTTCGAAGTGCTGGCCGATGCGGCCGTCATCCCGGCCGGGCAGCGCCTGGCAATGCTGCGGGAATTGGCCTTCGCCAGCGGCGCGCGTGGCATGGCCGGCGGACAGGCGCTCGACCTGGCCGCCGAAGGCCAGCGCCTGTCGCTGGGCGAGCTGGAGGCGGTACACCGCGGCAAGACCGGCGCCCTGATCGCCGCCAGCGTGCGCCTGGGCGCACTCGCCGCGCTGGCGCCGGACGCGCCGCAGCTGTCAGCGCTGGGGGAGTACGGGCAGGCGCTGGGCCTGTGCTTCCAGATTCGCGACGACATCCTGGACGTGGAAGGCGACACCGCGACGCTGGGCAAAACTGCCGGTGCCGATGCTGCCCACGGCAAGGCCACCTTCCCCGCCCTGCTGGGCCTGGACGGCGCCGGCGACCGGGCCCGGCGCGAGTACCAGCGCGCCGTGTCGGCCGTGGCGCCGCTGGGCGCGGCCGGCGAGCGGCTGCGGCAACTGGCCGTCTACAGCCTGGCGCGCCAGGCGTAGGCATCCGACCACACCATCCCACCCGCCGCCGGGCGGCACCTCGACCCGGGGAAATCGCCGATGCGTTGCCTTAGGGAAGCGCTGATTTATTCGCGAATCGTCATTCCGGCGGAAGCCGGAATCCAGAGAAATCAACAACCTGGACCCCGGCTTTCGCCGGGGTGACGAATAAATCAGCGTCTCCTTAGGGAAGCGCTGATTTATTCGGCGCTTCCCGTCCGGGGCAGGATGCCCCGGCGTGAATCGAGCACGAAGTGCTTGATGCACGGAGCCCGGCGCGGGCATGTACCGCGCCGAGGCGAGCTGAAAAATGCCAGGGATGGCATTTTTCAGTGTTTCGTTAGGGTCGTGGATCGGCGGCTTGCAGCGGCGGGCCGCTGGCGCAGCCGCGGGGGCGGGCCCGTCAGTCACGCTGCTGTAACTGCCGCTTAAACCTCCTGACTCGTTAACCGCCTACGGTGAGCGCACCGCCAGCGCATTTCGGCGGCGGTTCGATTCACCTGATCAGGAGGCTTCATGAAACTGTCGAAATTTTCCCTGGCGCTGCTCGCGGCCGGGTTTGGCGGCGCAGCCGTCGCCGACGAGGCGGACACCCGTGACTTCGGTGTTTTCGTCGAGAACGCCCTGCGCGCCACGACGCGCGCCACCCTGGGCCTCCCCCACCCGCTGACCGAGTCGGCCCCGGCGACCGAAGGCGCCTACCGTACGCAGCAGCAAGCGGCCCGGGACCAGGTGCTGATCCCGCACGGCCTGAGGGCCACCTACCTGACGCGCCAGGCAGCCGATTCCACTGACATGCTGGCGTTCTATCCGGCGGCGGCGCCCACGCACCTGATCAGCTGCGTCGAGGGCGGCCGGGAAGTGCTGTCCGGCGGCGCTCTCAATCCGTCGGTGCAGCGCATCGATCTGGCCACCGGCGCCGTGGAAACCATCCTGCGCGGCATGAGCGCCTGCGACGGCATCCGCACCACGCCGTGGGGCACCGTCTTGGCAACGGAAGAAGAGGACGACGGCGGCGCCTATGAAATTCTGAACCCGCTCGCCACCACCAATTACACCGTCCAGGACCGCGCCAGCGGCCAGATCGTGGATGCCTCCGGCAACGCCGACCTGGACGAGATCGCCAAGCGTCCGGCGCTGCCAACCATGGCCTGGGAAGGGCTGGAAGTCCTGCCCAGCGGCGTGGTCATCGCGGGAGACGAGCTGCGCCCGGGAACCCCGGCCGACGCCGACGGCGGCGCCATGTTCAAGTTCGTGCCGGCGGTGCCGCACAGTGGTGGCCCGATCGCCAGCTTGGGCGCTTCGCCATTGATGGCCGGCAGCGTCTACGCCATGCAGGTGTCATGCCGCAATAACCGGCAGCAGTTCGGCCAGGGCTGCGAAATCGGCAACGCCGGCTGGATTCCGGTAAGCGCTGCCACCGCCCGCAGCGATGCCGACGTCGGCGGGGCGACCGGCTACTACCGGCCGGAAGACCTGCACCTGGACCCGGCGTTTCACGACGAGACCAACCCGGACGCGGTGCGCTTATGCTGGGCCAACACCGGCAACGAGTCGGCCAAGAACTACGCCGAAGTGGTCTGTGGCGTGGATAGCGCCCCGCTGACCGCCAGCAGCAGCCGCACGGTGGTGGTGAACCGCTTCGTCGAGGGCGATACCGACTTCAACTCCTTCGACAACCTGGCCTTCCAGCCGCACAGCGGCGCCCTGTACGTGATCGAGGACCACGACAACGGCGATGTGTTCGCCTGCCTGCGGGACGGTGCCGACCGCGACATCAAGACCGACGGCTGCGTGAAGATGCTGTCGGTCAAGGACAGCTCGGCCGAGCCGACCGGATTCATCTTCGACGCCACCGGCACCCGCGCCTACGTGTCCATCCAGCACTCGGACGACGACAACATGCCGCTGGTCGACGGCTACCGGACCGACGACGTGCTGATGATCACCGGTTTCAAGCTGCCGAAGCCCTGATTTTCCCCGCCTGAGTCTTGGGGGGCTTCGGCCCCCCTTTTTTTGTCCCGGCCCGGCAGGCTGACTGTCGCGCCGGCAGCGTGCCCGCAACCGCGGGCGCCGCGTCACCGTGGCGACGCCGGTGCCACATCAAGGAACCAGGCCCGGTCTGCCGATGTCGGGTGGTGGCCCGACAGAGGATTCAGCCAGCCCGATGATGGTATTTTTTCAGCCGCAGCTGCACCTGCTGGCGGGTCGGACCCAGCCGGCGCGCGGCGGCGGCGGCCAGCAGCGCGGCGGCCTGCTCGCGCAGGCTGGCGTCGCCGGCATCGACGCCATACTCAGGCGCCCCGAAGCGCCTTTCTCACCACGCCCGCCATGGACAACCTGTTTGGCGACCTGCCCACCGGCCCCGAGACCCGCGAGCGCATCGACTGCCTGCTGGACCGGACCGGCCTGCGCGTGGAGCGCATCGTGTCCACCGGCCAGGCCAGCCCGCCCGGCTTCTGGTACGACCAGGCCGAGCACGAATGGGTGCTGCTGCTGCAGGGCGCCGCGCAACTGACGGTGCAGATGCCGGACGGTGAGCGCACGGTGCGGCTTGCGCCGGGCGACAGCCTGGAGCTGCCGGCGCACCGCCGACATCGCATCGAAGCCACCAGCGTCGAGCCGCCAACGCTGTGGCTGGCGCTTTTCTGGCCGGCGGGCGCCGCGTGAGCGGGTCGACCCGGCGTGTGCTGCTGCTGGCCGATACCCACGGCGTGCTCGACCCGCGCATTGCCGAGCTGGCACAGGACTGCGCGCTGGCCGTGCATGCCGGCGACGTTGGCGCCAGCGCGGTGCTGGAGGCGCTGGCTGCGGCGGCCGGTCGGGTCCTTGCGGTGCGTGGCAACAATGATGTGCCGGGCAAGTGGGTCGGCCCGCTGAGCGACCTGGCGGCCCTGCCGGAAACCCTGGAAATTCAACTGCCGCGCGGCATGCTGGCGGTAACCCATGGCCATCGATACGCAGCCAGCCGGCGCCACGCAGGCCTGCGCGCCGCACACCCGGAAGCCCGGTCAGTGCTGTACGGCCACAGCCATCGCCTGTTGCAGGACCGCAGCGCGGCACCGTGGCTGCTGAACCCCGGTGCCGCCGGGCGCGCCCGCACGTTCGGCGGGGCCTCGTGCCTGATGCTGGAGGCTGCGGCTGACCAGTGGCGGATCACCGACTATCGGTTCCCGGCTCTTGGCCGAGCGGGGGGTCATTCATGAGAAAGCGCGACACACCTCCGTCCTGGATTTCCAGAGCGAAGCCATCGGAAAAGCGTTTCTTCCGATGGCTTTAATCAAGAGCTTATAGCCACCGCCTGTTGACAGTAGCGGCTGCATTCTCGTCGGTCAGTTTCCGGAAACGGGTGAGGCAGTGCACGCGGACCGGATACCGAGCCGACTGCAGCGCTCAGCCGGGCGCCACGACGGGTGCGCCGCGGCCGTGGTGGTCGTTGCCGCGGTCGATATGCTCGCGCAGCTGCCGGCCGGCAGCATCGAAGGCGTCGCGCAGCGCGACGTACAGGTCCTCGTTCGGTTCGCGCTTGACCACCAGTTCCGCGCCGGGCACGGTCAGGTCGATATGGACGTTGTACAAGACACCCTTGTGCTGGTGTCTATGCGGGCATTCGATCACCACCCGGCAGGCCATGATGCGGTCGCTGTACTGGTCGAGCTTTTCAGCCTTCTTGCGCACGGCCATCTCGATGGCCTCGGTCAGCTCGATGTCGCGGGCGGTGATCTGAAGCGGTAAACGCATGGAGTTCTCCTTCTGAGGGGATAGCGATGCGGCGACGAGGCAGTCTGCCCGCCGCACGTCTGCAATCTACGCCCCGCACACGGCGGCGGCAATGCGCGCCGGACGCGTTGACAGGGCACCCGGCAATGGGGATAAGGTGCTTGTTTTACGCGTACCACGGCCGTGATCAGCCCCACCCCGTCGCTACCTTGTCCGCCGCAGCGGCGACTGCTCGAGGCCCTCGCGGGCCCGTTGCCGGGTCGTGCGGGTCAGGCGCGCATGGCACCGACGCCCTACCGCGGCAGCATGGATGAGCGCTGGCTGGCCATCCCGCAGGATCATCGCGAGGCCGCGGTACTCCTGCTGCTGTACCCGGCTGTGGGCGGCCATACGGCGCTGGCGCTGATCCGGCGCCCGGACTATGAAGGCCCGCACAGCGGCCAGGTCGCCCTGCCGGGTGGCCGGCGCGAGGGCGGCGAGGCGCTGGCACACACCGCGCTGCGCGAAACTCAGGAGGAACTGGGCGTCGACCCGGCATCGCTCGATCTGCTGGGCGCGCTCTCACCGCTGTACGTGCGGGCCAGCAATCATCTGGTCTATCCGTTCGTGGCTAGCGCGGCGACGCGGCCGGATTTCGTGCCCTGCCCGCGCGAGGTGGCGGCGGTGATCGAAACCCCGCTCGAGCGTTTGCGAAACCCGCGCTACCGCGGTTTCGAGGTGGTGCGCTTCGAGTCGCTGGGCCGCGTGCGGGTGCCGTATTTCGCGCTGCCGGGCACGCGCATCTGGGGTGCCACGGGGATGATCCTGGCCGAGTTTCTGACCGTGCTGGAGCAGGCCGATGACGCCACCTGAAGTAGCCAGCGCCTGCATCGATGCCTGCCAGCTGGCGGCTGATGCGTGCAGCGGCTGCGGTCGGCGACTGGACGACATCGCCGCCTGGCCGGGCGCCGGCAGCGGCGAGCGGATCGGCATCCTCATGCAGGCCGCGCGCCGGCTGGCCAATGGGGCGCCGCGGCCCTGGCCGCGGCGCGTGCGCGACGGGCTCGGCAACGAACTGCTGCTGGCCGGCCCGCCGCAGCGCATCGTCTCGCTGGTGCCCTCGCAGACCGAGCTGCTGTTCGATCTGGGCGCGGGCGAGCGGGTGGTCGGCGTGACCAAGTTCTGCGTGCATCCGGCACACGCGCGGGCCGGACGGCGCCGCGTCGGCGGTACCAAGACGCCGGACATCGCGCGCATCCGGGCGCTGGCCCCCGACCTGGTGCTGGCCAATCGCGAGGAAAACCGCGCAGAGGATGTGGCCGCGATTGCCGCCTTCGCGCCGGTGTACGTGACCGATGTCAACACGGTGGCGCAGGCGCTGGCCATGACGCGCGCGGTGGGCTTTACGCTGGGCGTCGAAGCCGCAGCGGCGCGTCTGGCGGCCGACATCGAGGCCGCTTTCGGCGACCTGCCGCGGTTGGACGGTCTGCGCTGCGCGTACCTGATCTGGCGCCGGCCGTGGATGGCTGCCGCTGGCGGCAGCTTCATCGACGATGTATTGCGGCGCCTCGGTGTGGCCAACGTGTTCGCGGACCGCCCGCGTTACCCGGAGGTGACGGCCGCCGACCTGGCCGCCGCCGAGCCGGACGTGGTGCTGCTGTCGTCAGAGCCGTATCCGTTCAAGCCCGCGCACGGGCAGGAACTGGCGCATGTGTTGCCGCGAGCGCGCATCCTGCCGGTGGATGGCGAGATGTTCTGCTGGCCCGGCAGCCGCCTGTTGGCGGCGGCCGGTTATTTTCGTGAACTGCTGCCGCGCCTTGCCGGCAATGCGGGAGTGCAATGGCGTGACGAGTGAAGTCTTCGACTATCTGGTGATCGGCGGTGGCAGCGGCGGTATCGCGTCCGCACGGCGGGCGGCACAGTACGGCGCGCGCGTGGCGGTGCTGGAAGCGGCCCGTCTGGGCGGCACCTGCGTCAACGTCGGCTGCGTGCCCAAGAAAGTCATGTGGAGCGCTGCGGGCATTGCCGAGACCTTGCACCAGGCGGCCGATTACGGCTTTGCGGTGCAGGGCATGCGCCTGGACTGGCCCACGCTCGTGCAGGCCAGAAACGCCTACGTGGCGCGGCTGAACGGCATTTACCAGGATCTGCTCGACGGCTCCAAGGTCACGCTGCTGCGCGGCCATGCCCGTTTTGCGGGCACGGATGCCGTGACCGTGAACGACGTCACTCACCGCGCCCGGCACATCCTGATCGCCGCCGGCGGTCGGCCGCGGGTGCCGGACCTGCCCGGTGCGCAGCTTGGCATCGACAGTGACGGCTTTTTCGCGCTCACTGAGCAGCCGCGCCGGGTGGTGGTGATCGGCGCCGGCTACATCGCGGTGGAGCTGGCCGGCGTGCTGCGTGCGCTGGGCAGCGAGGTGGCGCTCGCCATCCGCGGCGAAACGGTGCTGCGCAGTTTCGACACGCTGGTGCAGGAAGCCGTCACCGGGCACCTGGAGGCCGCCGGCATCGCCCTGCAGCGCGGTCTCGTGCCGGCCGGCATCGAGCGTCGCGCCGACGGGCTGGCCGTGCTGGCAGCCGATGGACGGTCGCTGGACGGCTACGACTGCGTCCTGTGGGCGGTCGGCCGTGCGCCGTGCAGCGACGGGCTGGCCCTGGAGCTGGCCGGAGTAAGCGTGGACGCGGACGGCCACATCCCGGTCGATGCGTTCCAGGACACCAACGTGCCCGGCATCCACGCCGTGGGCGACATCACCGGCCAGGCACCGCTGACGCCGGTGGCGATCGCCGCCGGGCGGCGGCTGGCGGACCGCCTGTTCGACGGCCAAGCCGAGCGCCGGCTCGATTACGACAACATCCCGTCCGTGGTCTTCGCCCACCCGCCGGTCGGCAGCGTGGGCCTGACCGAAGCCCAGGCCCGCGCCGCCCATGGCGACGCGGTGCGCGTCTACAGCACACGTTTTACCGACATGTACTACGCACTCGGCGCACACAAGCCACAGACCGTGGCCAAGCTGGTGTGTGTGGGCGAGGACGAGCGCGTGGTCGGCCTGCACGTGGTCGGCCGCGGCGCCGACGAGATGACACAGGGCTTCGCGGTGGCGATCAAAATGGGCGCGCGCAAGCGTGATCTGGACGACACCGTCGCCATCCACCCGACCGCCAGCGAAGAGCTGGTCCTGATGAGGTGAGCATGAACCTTCGCAGCTTCGGCGGCCACGCGCCGCAACTGGGCGCGCGCGCCTGGGTGGACCCGGCGGCGGTGGTCATCGGCCAGGTGGAACTGGGCGAGGACGTCTCGGTGTGGCCGTGCTCGGTGCTGCGCGGCGACGTGAACCGCATCCGCATCGGCGCGCGCACCAACATCCAGGACGGCTCGATCCTGCACGTGAACCAGCCGACGCCGGACAAGCCGGCCGGCGATCCGCTCAGCATCGGCGCCGATGTGACCGTCGGCCATCAGGTGATCCTGCACGGCTGCACCATCGAGGACCGCTGCCTGGTCGGCATGGGCTCGCTGGTGATGGACGGCGCGGTGCTGCGCAGCGGCGTGCTGCTGGCGGCCGGCTCCCTGGTGTCGCCCGGCAAGGAGCTGTACGGCGGCTGGCTGTGGGCCGGCCGACCGGCCAAGCCGGTGCGCGAGCTGCGGCCCGAGGAGCTGGAGTTTTTCGTGCACTCGGCGGCGCATTACGCCGAACTGAAGGATGCCTATCGCGGCAGGTAAGAGCCCGGCCATGCCGGGCGCTTGCTCCCATCAGGGTCATCGCGCAGCAAGGCTGCGCTCCTGACGGTTCAGACCGTCGGCGGCTGCCCTGACACGACGCCCTGCACCTGGCGCTCGCGCTCCTCGATGCTGACGTGGCGCACGTCCTTGCCCTGCACCAGATAGATCACGTACTCGGCGATGTTCTTGGAGTGATCGCCAATGCGCTCGAGGGCGCGCGCCGCCCAGACCAGATTCAGCGCCCAGGTGATGGTGCGCGGGTCTTCCATCATGTAGGTCACCAGCTGGCGCAGGATGGCCTCGTATTCCTTGTCGACCGCCAGGTCCTCGCGCTCGACTTCCAGCGCCGCCGCCACGTCCATGCGGGCGAAGGCATCCAGCGCCTTGTTCAGCAGCCGGCGCGCCAGGTCGCCCATGTGACGCATGGTCGGCCGCGAGCGGCCGGGCTCGACATTGGCCAGTTCCAGCACCGTGCGCGCCACCCGCTCGGCCTGGTCGCCGATGCGCTCCAGGTCGGTCACGGTCTTGATGACGGCAAAGATCAGCCGCAGGTCACCCGCGGCCGGCTGGCGGCGCGCCAGGATGCGGCTGCATTCCTCGTCCAGGTTCAGTTCGAGCGCATTGACCTGCAGGTCGCCGCCGACCACTGAAGCGGCCAGCTGCGTGTTGCCGTCTTCCAGCGCGCTGATGGCGTCGGCGATCTGCCGCTCAACCACGCCGCCCATGTGCAGCACGTGGCTGCGCAGGTTCTCCAGTTCCTGGTTGTACTGCTGCGAGATGTGGTGGCCGATGTCGTCCTTGCCCAGTGTCATGGCAGTGCCCCCGCGCTCAGCCGTAACGGCCGGTGATGTAGTCTTCCGTCCGCTTGGACTTCGGATTGGTGAAGATCAGGTTGGTGTCGCCGAATTCCACCAGTTCGCCCAGGTACATGAAAGCGGTGTAGTCCGACACGCGCGCCGCCTGCTGCATGTTGTGGGTCACGATGAGAATGGTGACCTTTTCCTTGAGGCGGTGGATCAGCTCCTCGATGTTGGCGGTGGCGATCGGGTCCAGCGCCGAGGTCGGCTCGTCGAACAGCATCAACTCCGGCTCGGTGGCCAGCGCGCGGGCGATGCACAGGCGCTGCTGCTGGCCGCCGGACAGGTTGAAGGCCATCTCGTCCAGGCGGTCGCTGACCTCCTCCCACAGCGAGGCATCGCGCAGCGCCTGCTCGACCTTCTCGGCCACCACACGCCGGCTGCGCTCGCCGCGCACGCGCAGTCCGTAGGCCACGTTCTCGAAGATCGACTTCGGGAACGGGTTCGGCTTCTGAAACACCATGCCGATGCGCATGCGCACCTCGATCGGATCCACCGCCCGGTCCAGGACGTTGACGCCGTCCGGCTGGAACACGATCCGGCCGCGGTAGCGGCTGCCATCGTACAGATCGTGCATGCGGTTGAAGCAGCGCAGGAAAGTCGACTTGCCGCAGCCGGACGGGCCGATCAGAGCCGTCACGCGGTTGGCGGCCACCGGCATGCTGACGGACTTGAGCGCCTGCAGCTCGCCGTAGAAAAAATCCAGTTCACGCGCCTCGGCTTTCAGTGGCGGCATCGTTGCATCCGCCGCCTGCGCGCCGATCACGCCGGCTGACATATCCATGCCGCTGTCCCTCACCATTTGATTCGTTTGCGGTATCGCACACGCAGCCAGATGGCCGCGGCGTTCATCAGCAGCGTCATCACCACCAGCACCACGCCGGCGGCGGCGGCGTTTTCCTGGAACGCCGCCTGCGGGCGCGACAGCCAGTTGAACATCTGTATCGGCATTACCGTGAACGGCGAGCGCATCCATTCGAAGGACAGGAACGGAAATTCGCCGCTCACCGGCGCCGGCGGCAGAAAAGCGATGAAGGTGAGCGCGCCGATGGTGATGACCGGTGCCGTCTCGCCAATGGCCCGCGCCAGGCCGATGATCACGCCGGTCAGGATGCCGCCGGTCGAGTAAGGCACCACGTGATCGCGCACCGTCTGCCAACGCGTGGCGCCGAGCGCGTAGGCGCCTTCGCGAATCGTGCCCGGAATGGCGCGGATCGCTTCGCGTGTTGACACGATGATCACCGGCAGAATCAGCAGCGCCAGCGTGAGCCCGGCGGACAGGATGCTCTGCCCGAAATCGAGCCCGTACACGAACAGACTCAGTGCCAGCAAGCCGTAGACGATCGAGGGCACACCGGCCAGGTTGGTGACATTGACCTCGATGATCTCGGTCACCCAGTTGCGTCCGGCGTACTCCTCCAGATACACGCCGGCAGCAATACCCAGCGGAATCGCCGCCAGTGCCGTGACCAGCATGACCAGACTGGAGCCCACAATCGCGCTCAAAATGCCGGCCTGGGCTGCGCGTCGCGATGGGAAGTGGCTGAAGAACTGCCAGTTCAGCCGGCCCGCGCCGTCCTGAATCAGGCCGACCAGAAGCAACGCCAGCGTCAATATGCCGACCATCATGCACAGCAGGCCGACGATGACAAAGACCTTGTCCCACTGTTTGCCGCGCGCCACCAGGCGGCGCACGGCCTGTGCGTCGTACGCCATCAGTACGCCTCCCGGAAACGCTTGCGCACTACATGTCCGAGCACGTTGAAGAACAAGGTCAGCAGCACCAGCACCAGCCCGACGGCGAAGATGCTCTGGTATTCGAGACTGCCGTGCGGCAGATCGCCCAGCGCCACCTGCACGATGAAGGCCGTGATGGTGGCGCCCGACTCGCGCGGGTCGAAGGTGAAATTCGGCTGCTGGCCGGCGGCGACCGCCACCACCATGGTTTCGCCCACTGCCCGCGAAATGCCAAGGATATAGGCCGCCACCACGCCCGAGGTCGCGGCCGGCATGACCACCTTGAGCGCCGTTTGCAGGCGCGTGGCGCCCATTGCGTAGGAGCCCTCGCGCATGTGCATGGGCACCGCGCGCATGGCGTCCTCGGCCACCGAGCTGATGTACGGAATGATCATGATGCCGATCACGAGGCCCGGGCCGAGCATGTTGAAGCCGGGCAGGTCGGGCATGAACCACTGCAGGGCTGGAGTCACCATCAACAGCGCGAAGTAGCCGAACACCACGGTCGGAATGCCGGCCAGCAGTTCCAGTACAGGCTTGACGATTTCGCGCACGCGGTAGCTGGCGAATTCGCTCAGGTAAATCGCCGTCACGGTTCCGATCGGCACAGCCAGCAACAGCGCTACGCCGGTGGTGGTCAGCGTACCGGCCAGCAGCGGCGCAACGCCGAAATGCTTGTCGCTGAACATGATTGTCCATTGCGTGTCGGTCAGGAAATCCTTCAGCGGCACATGCTGGAAGAAAGCCTGCGACTCGTAGACCAGAATGCCGACGATCGCCACCGTCACCGCGACTGCCGAGAATGCTGCCAGGAACAAGACCGATTCGATGAGCCGCTCGCCCCAATGACGCACTGCATTTTGGGCGAAACGGCCGGAACTGGTGGTGGACTCGGTGTTCACAGTACTGACCGATGAGGACATGGCGGATCCCGGGGTGGCGAACTTTAACTCAGGCCCCTGCGGCCAGCCTGCCCGCGTCGGCGCCTCGACGCTGCCGCCGGAAACAGTGCGGGCGGGAGGCGCCTGAACGCCCCCCGCCCGCCCTTGAGAAGACTTGACTCAGAGTTTGCCTTCACGCTTGAGCAGGTCTTCCACCTTCAGACCAACCTCGGACGCACCACCGAAACCGGTGCCCAGCTTGCCGCTGCGGAAGTTCTCCAGCGCCAGCTCATACGCGGCCGCCGGCAGGTCGACGTAACCGACCTCCTTGGCCAGTTCGGCACCGTTCTTGAGGTAAAACTCGACGAACTCGCGCACTTCCGGCCGGGCCTTTGCCTTCTCCTTCACGTAAATGAAGATCGGCCGGGACAGCGGCACATAGGCGCCATTGTTGACCGTGGCCAGGGACGGCAACACCCCCTCGGCGTCTGCTGTGGCCTTGATCGGCACCGCCTTGAGCTTGTCCTTGTTCTCTTCGTAATAGGCAAGCCCGAAATAGCCCAGTGCGCCCTTGTCGCGCGACACGAACTGCACGACCACGTTGTCGTCCTCGGAGGCCTGGTAATCGCCGCGGGACGATTTGGCCTTGCCCACGACCGCTTCGGTGAAGTAGTCGAAAGTGCCGGAATCGGCGCCCGGACCGGCCAGCTTGAGGGGCATGTCCGGGAAGCTGTCACGAATCTGCTTCCAATTGGTGACCTTGCCCTGGGCGGCCGGCTCCCACATCTTTTTCAGTTCTTCCACTGTGAGGTAGTCGACGAAATCGTTGTTCTTTCCGACCACGACGGTGAGCGCGTCGTAGGCCACCGGCAGTTCGTAATACTGCACGCCGGCTTGCGCGCACAGGATCATCTCCTCGCGCAGGATGGGCCGCGAGGCATTGGATATGTCGGTCTCGCCACGGCAAAAGCGCTTGAAGCCGCCGCCGGTGCCGGAGATGCCGACTGTCACCTTGGTGCCGCCGGACGCCTTCTGGAATTCTTCTGCCACCGCCTCGGTGACGGGATAGACAGTGCTGGAACCGTCGATTTCGATCAGACCGGCCGCATGCGCCGTGCCGGCGGACCAAGCCCCGCCCAGCGCGGCCAGCAGTCCTCCGGCACGCAGGGTTGCCTTCATGGAATCAGGAAAACTCTTCATTGTGGACACTCCTTACAAAAGCTAAGCATCAGGGAGATCGGCGGCCATTCAGCATGAGCGGCCGCCATGGCTGGTACGTGACAGCGGTGCTCAGAACTTGCCTTCGAGGTCCACCTGCAGGCGATTCACGCTGGCGTTGTCCGTGAAACGGCTGGCGACGTCGGATTCAGCCATGAAATAGGTAGTGGTGAAGGCGAAGTTCTTGCTGATGTCGTAACGCAGCTTGACCTTGTGGCCACGCGAGGCGACATAGCCGTCGGCGAAGTCCGAGTCTGTGAATGGGCCGACCACGCCGTTGCGCTGCACGTCGCGGTAGTTGTAGTCGACGCCGACGTCAAACACGCGCGTCATTACGCCCAGCAGCCAGGCCTGATCCTGATCGGCATCCACGCCCTGGGCGGCGCTGTTGTGCACGAACTGGCCGTACACCGACAACGGCAGCGGCAGGCCGATCACGTCCAGCTGGCCAAAGGCCTCGTACAGGCGAAACTCGTTCTGGTTGTTGCCTCTGCCGACCAACAGCGACGTCTGGTCGTCATTGTCGTAGGCATAGAGGCTGCCCCCCACGGTGACCTTGAAGCTGTCGCCGGGATACAGGCGCGTGCCGATCTGCCCCGAGTACAGGCGCAGGTCGTGCTCGAACTGGAAGCCCTCGCCGTCGACGTTGTCGTCAAGAATGAAATAGCCGGCGCTGCCGAACAGTTCGGTCACGCCCCACTTGCGGCTGTAGGTGGCGGCGCCGCCCTCGGGGTTGATGTCGCCGTCCCAGATCACGTCGCCCAGACTCACCCACGGCTGCTTCATCTTGCCGCCGAACACCTTCAGGCCCGGCACCTGCAACGGGTGGTAGTCGATGTAGCCCAGGTCCAGCCACAGGTCCTTCTTGGTGAAGCCGCCATCCAGGTCCTGGTTGGTCGAGCGCCGGTCGCTGTCGTTGCCGGTGGCGATCTGGATGCCCACCTCAACTTCCGGATTCACCTGCGTGAAGGCGCCCAGGCGTGCGCGGATGCGCTGGCGGTCGCGATCGCGGCCGTTGTCCGGCTCGTCCTCGATGTGGATGTTCTCGTGGCGCACGCGCACGTCGCCCTTGAGCTGCGTATTCATGGCCCAGGCCAGCTTCTGCTGCAGCGCGGTCATCTCTTCCGACTTGACCTGCTTGCTGGCGGCGCGCTCGGCGGATTTCGTCTCGCGCGCCAGATCGGCGGACAGTTCGGCGTGCTGGGCGGCGGTAATCGAGCCGTTGGTCAGCAGCATGTCGAGCAGTTTGCTGTCGACCGCCGCACTGGCCGGGAGGGCGGCGGCGAGCAACAGGCCACCACACAGTCCGACGGTTCCGGCTGAAACAAGACGCATATCGAAATCTCCTGCTTGATACGGGATAGCGTCTGCGCCATCCCGGAAAAGGCTGGCCGTGGTGCGGTCAGCCGGAAACGACCGGCACCGGGCCGATCCGTAAAGCAGGGGAAAGTGTCGCGGTCGAATGTGACAGATCGGTTACAGGCAGGGACTGTTTGTGACGGCGGCGGACGCCGGCGCGCGCCGCGCAGCGGCGGGCAGAAACAGGCAGCTGAAGGTGCTTCCGGCGCCAATCTGACTGCGGATGCGCAGCTCGGCCTCGTGGCGGGCCAGCGCATGCTTGACGATGGCCAGGCCCAGGCCGGTGCCACCGCTGGCCCGTGAACGGCTGGCGTCGACGCGGTAAAACCGCTCCGACAAACGCGGCAGATGCTCGGCGGCGATGCCCTCACCGTTGTCTTGCACCTCCAGCACCGGACTGCCGTCCTGCAGCTGCCAGCGCACGGTGATTACGCTGCCATCCGGCGTGTGCTGCACGGCGTTGGCGACCAGGTTGGCGAAGGCACTGCGCAGTTCGGCTTCGTTGCCCCGCAGCCACAGGCCCGCGTCTGCATCGACCTCGATCCGGTGGCGCCGGCTGCCGCTGAGCGCGACTGCCTCGCTGCGTATCAGCTGCAACAGACTCGGCACGTTGACATCGCTGTCCGTGCCGCTGCGGCCATCAGCCTCCAGCCGCGCCAGCATCAGCATGTCGTCGATGATGCGCTGCATGCGCAGGGTCTGCTGGGTCATCAGCTCCAGCGGCCGGCGCCAGCGGTCGGGCAGCGCTGCCTGATCGGACAGCAGCGTTTCCAGAAAGCCATACACGACTGTCAGCGGCGTGCGCAGCTCGTGCGAGGCGTTGGCGACGAAGTCCCGCCGTACCTGGTCCAGGCGTCGTCCCTGCGTGACATCGCGTACCACCAGCAAACGGCGCCTGTGACCGAAGCCGACGATCTGCGCGTGCAGCATCAGCGCGTCGTCCGGCGCGGCCGGAAATTCGACGCCCGCTGCACGCTCGCCCGCGCCATTGAAATAGGCCGCAAAGGCCGGGTGGCGTACCACGTTTGTAATCCGCTGGCCAAGGTCGCGGGGCGTGCGCAGGCCAAGCAGGCGCTGCGCCGCCTCGTTGCACCAATCGATGGTGCCGTCCTCGCCCAACGCCACGGCGGCGTCCGGCAATGCCGCGCTGGATTCCTCGAAGCGCTGCACGATCTGCGCCAGCCGGCGCCGAGTGGTGGTGGCTTCCCGCCGCGAGCGGTGCAGGGTTTCAAACAGCTCGCCCCACAGGCCGACCGACTCGGGCGTGTCGCCATCGCGGGACAGGCTCAGCGTCAGACGCAGGATGTTTCGCACATGCCAGGCGACGTAGCCGAGCAACCCCAGGCCGGCGCCAAGGCCGGCGTCGCCCGCGATCCAGCCCAGCAACGCACCACCGGCGAGCAGCCCGCCACCGAGGGCAATCTCGGCTACCGCGCCCCGAATCACCGTCTCAGTCTTTGGCGGACAGCCGGTAACCGGCCCCGCGCACAGTCTGCACCAACCGGTCTTTGCCTGACGGCGACAGGGCCTCGCGCAGACGACGCACGTGTACGTCCACGGTGCGTTCCTCGATATAGACGTTGCGACCCCAGACTTGATCGATGAGCTGGCCGCGGCTGTATACCCGGTCCGGGTGGCCCATCAGGAATTGCAGCAGGCGAAACTCGGTCGGGCCGATCTTCAGTTCACCGTCGCCGGCCAGCACGCGGTGACCCACCGGGTCCAGCCGCAGGCCATCCACGGCCAGCTCCTCGCCGGCCGCGTGCGGCGCGGCGCGGCGCAGTACGGCCTTGATGCGCGCGGCCAGTTCGCGCGGGGAGAACGGTTTGGTGATGTAGTCATCGGCGCCGGCGTCCAGGCCGCTGACCACGTCGGCTTCCTGGGTGCGGGCGGTCAGCATGATGATGGGGATGTCGCGAGTGCCGGGGTCGCGCTTGAGCTCGCGCGCGAACTCGATGCCGCTCTGGCCGGGCAGCATCCAGTCCAGCACCACCAGGTCGGGATTGCTGTCTGCGACCAGGCTGCGGGCGCGGCGCACGTCGCCGGCCACGTCGCAGCGGTACCCGCTATCGGCGAGCGCGAAGGTGAGCATCTCGCAAATGGCCGGCTCGTCTTCGACGATGAGGATGCGTATAGGCATGGATGCCCGCCTGGATTATCGAGGCGCGTATTGGGCGACAGCATTGTTTCAGTTCGGCGACAGGCCGTAACAATTCAGCCCAGGTGCCGGCGCAGGAAATCCAGGCTGCGTTGCCAGGCCAAACTCGCCGCCGCGGCGTCGTAACTGGCCCGCTGATCGCAGTTGAAGCCATGATCGGCCGGGTAAACGTGCAGCTCGGTTTCCTTCAGCCCGGCGATGGCGGCGCGGATCTTGTCCACATCGGCCATGGGTATGAAATGGTCCTTTTCTCCGAAATGAAACTGGATCGGGCAGCGGACGTTGCCGGCCTCGCCCAGAAATTTGGCGATGCCGCCGCCGTAATAGGCCACCGCCGCGTCCGGCTTCAGGTTGGCGGCACTGCGGTAGGCCAGCAGCCCGCCCATGCAGAAGCCGAGCACCGCCACCTTGCCGCCGTGCGAGCGCAGGTCGACGATGCAGGCGTCGATATCGGCCAGCGCCTGGGTGTGGTCGAGCGCCTGCATGAGTTCGAAGCCGCGCCCGAAGTCGGCCTGCTCGTAGCCCAGCTGCACGCCCGGCTCGCTGCGGTGGAACAGGTCCGGCGCCAGGGCATTGAAGCCGGCCGCCGCCAGGCGGTCGCAGACCGAACGGATGTGGCTGTTGACGCCGAAAATCTCCTGGATGACGACGACGCTGCCGGTCGGCTTGCCGGCGGCGGTGCTCAGATACGCCGAAAATTCGCCATCGTTGGTTTTGAGGGTGACATCTTTGCCGGGCATGGGACTGCTCCTGTGAGATGAAGGGTGGACTCGCCGCGGCGAGCGGCTCAGGCGCTGGCGGCGTAAAGCTCCGGATAGACGGCGGCGGCATCGAAAACCGGCCCGTCCACGCAGACTCGCGCCATGGCCGGTCCGTCGGGTGTCGCCAGCTGGACCACGCAGCCGGCACAGCCGCCCACGCCGCAGGCCATATGCTCTTCCAGGCACAGCTGCGCCGGCAAGCCGTAGCGGGCAGACACCGCCGCGGCAGCGCGCAGCATGGGCGTCGGCCCGCAGGCGACGATCTGGGTCAGCGCCAGCGTGTCGGTGTCGAGGGTAGCCAGATACGCATCGGCAAGCGCCGTCACGTGGCCGTCAAAACACCCGGGGAACCCCTGTCCGGACGCCAGACGGCTCGGAATGCCCCAGTCCTCGGCCAGCGGCAGGGCCGCAATGGTTCCTTGCGGCATCCCGTCCACCAGCATGGCCGACGGACGCGGCTGGAACGGAAACGCCACTTCGGAGCCCAGCAGCAGCAACGGCTGCCACGGCGGCTGGCGCAGCGTCTGGGCCAGAAACAGCATTGGCGGCATGCCGACACCGCCGCCGATGGCGAGCACCCGCGGCCGGGCCGGATCGGGGCTGAACGGTTTACCGATCGGCCCGAGCACGCTGATCGCCTCGCCGCGCTGGCGCGTGGCGAGCTGCCGGGTGCCGACGCCGACCGCCTTGTACAGCAGCTCGATCTGCCCACTGTGCGCCGTGGCACGCAGAATCGACAGCGGCCGGCGCATCGGCAGATCCGGCGCGCAGCGCAGGTGCACGAACTGCCCCGGCCGGGCCATAGCCGCAATGCCCGGCGCGATCAGGCGCAGCAGGTAATGGCCGCCCGGCAGCGACTCGTTGGTGTCGATGATGGCGTCCTGCAGCAGGATGCTGCCCGGCGCGCCGGCCTCACCGGCCATCGGCGGGTTCCTGCAAGCGATGGACGACCTGCCCGCCAAGCAGCGTCAGCAGCACCCGGCCGCGCAGCGTCTGTCCCCACACCGGCGTGCACTGCGCGGCGCTGTGCCAGGTCGTGGCAGCCACCGTCCAGGCGCGGTGCGGGTCGACCACGCACACGTCGGCCAGGGCTCCGAGCGTCAGCCGGCCGCCGTCGCCCAGCACCGCCGCCGGGCCGCTGGTGACGGCCGACAAGGCCCGCGGCAGGGGCAACCCGCCATCCTGGACGAGGGTCAGGATCAGCGGCAGCAAGGCTTCGAAGCCGGCCACGCCGGCCGCGCAGCGGGCAAACGGCTGGCGCTTGGCCTCGCCGTCGAACGGCCGGTGGTCGGAGCAGACGGCATCGAGCGTGCCGTCGGCCAGCGCCTCGCGCAGCGCCGCCCGGTCGCCGGCCTCGCGCAGCGGCGGGCGCAGGTGAAAGGCCGGGTCGTAGGCGCCGATGTCCAGGTCCGTGTGGTGCAGGTTCCAGATCGGCGTGTCGGCCGTCACCGGCAGGCCAGCGCCCTTGGCGGCGCGCAGCATGGCCACGCCGGCGGCGCTTGACAGGCCATGCAGGTGCACCCGCGCCTCGCAGGTGGTGGCCAGCGCCAGGGTCAACGACAGCGCCGCCACCTCGGCGGCAACCGGTATGCCGGTCAGGCCAAGCTGCGCGCTGACCGCGCCCTCGTGCATGCAGCCGCCTGCGGCAAGCTGCGCATCCTCGGCGTCGACCACCACCGTCAGGTCGTGCCCGCGCGCATATTCGAAGGCCCGGCGCAGCACACGCGCGCCGATCGGCTGCCCGCCCTGGCCGACCAGCCGGCAGCCGGCCCGCCGCAGCAGGCCGAGCTCGGCCAGTTGCTCGCCGGCAAGATCCGCCGTCAGCGCGCCGATCGGCGCCAGGCGCAGCAGGCCCAGTGCCCGCGCGCCATCGCGCAGGCGGCCGATCACCGCCGGGCTGTCCAGGCCCTCGTCCACGCGCGGCGCAACGGCAATCTGGGTGATGCCGCCGGCGGCGGCGGCTAGCAGTTCGCGGCGTGACAGCGCGTCCGGGCTGCCGACCTGACCGGACAGGTCCACCAGGCCGGGCAGCACCCAATGCCCGGAGACGTCGATGACCTGTCCGCGCGCGCTGTCCGGCGCCGCGCCAAGGCCGATGATGCGCCCGCCCTCGATGTGCACGTCCAGCTGCGCGTCGGTGCCGCTGGCCGGGTCGATCAGCCGCCCGCCGCGCAAGGTCAGGCGCGTGGTCTCAGACATCGGCGTCGGCTCCGCGGCCGGCGGTCTGCGCCAGCACCGCCATGCGGATGGCGATGCCGTTGGTCACCTGCGGCAGGATCAGCGAGCGCTCGCCGTCGGCCACCGCGGAGGCGATCTCGACGCCGCGGTTGATCGGGCCGGGGTGCATCACCAGGGCGTCGGGCTTGGCCACCGCCAGCGCCTTCTCGGTCAATCCATACAGCTCGAAGTACTCCCGATCGGAGGGCACGAAGCCGCCGGCCATGCGCTCGCGCTGCAGGCGCAGCATCATCACCACGTCGACACCATCCAGGCCCTCGCGCGGATCGTGACAGACCCGCGCGCCCAGCTGCTCCAGGCGCCGGGGGACCAGGGTGGCCGGCCCGACCAGGCGCACGTCGCTGACGCCCAGCAGGTGCAAACCGGCCAGCTGCGAGCGGGCCACGCGCGAGTGCAGAACGTCGCCGACGATGGCCACCTTCAGGCCGGCCAGGCTGCCGCGGCGTTGGCGGATCGTGTACAGGTCCAGCAGCGCCTGCGTGGGGTGGGCATGGCAGCCGTCGCCGGCGTTGATGACCGCCACCTGCGGCGCCACGTGGCGGGCGATCAGGTGCGCCGCGCCGCTGTCGGCATGGCGCACCACGAAGGCGTCGGTCTGCATGGCCTGCAGGTTGGCGATGGTGTCGAGCAGGCTCTCGCCCTTGGACGCGGAGGAGGCCGGCACGTCCAGCGTCACCACGTCAGCCGATAGCCGCTTGGCGGCGATCTCGAAGGTGGTGCGGGTGCGCGTCGAGGCCTCGAAGAACAGCAGCACCACGGTCTTGCCGCGCAGCAGCGGCACGTTCTTGACGCTGCGCGCGCCGACCTCGACCAGCGAGTCGGCCAGCGTGAACAGCTCCTCCAGCGTCTCGCGGTGCAGGCCCTCCAGCGTCAGCAGGTGGCGCAGGCGGCCCTGGGCGTCGTATTGGATGGCGCCCAGACGCTGCGCCAGGCCGGACAGCTCGCTCACGCCGCCTCCAGTTCGAGGTGCAGCGGGTCGGGGCCGCTCAGGCGCAGCCGCTGGTCGGGGGGCACGTCCAGTCGCAGGCCGACCGCGTCGGCGCACACCGGCAGCTCGCGCCCGCCGCGATCGACCAGCACCGCCAGGCGCACGCAGGCCGGGCGGCCGAAGTCGAACAGCTCGCGCAGCGCCGCCTGCACGGTGCGCCCGGTGTGCAGCACATCGTCGACCAGCAGGATGTGCCGGCCATCGACGCTGGGCGGCAGGTTCGACGGCCGGACCTGGCCCTTGAGCCCGCCCAGGCGCAGGTCGTCGCGGTAAAAGCCGGCGTCCAGGCTGGCCAGCGGGGCGGCCACGCCCAGGCGCCCGTGCAGCCAGCGCGCCAGCCACACGCCGCCGGTCTCGATGCCGACCAGCAGCGGATCGGGCAGGGCGAGGGCGGCGCAGGCGCCGGCCAGTCGCTCCAGCGCCGCGGCCAGCGCGGTATCAGTGATGCTGCTCGGCAAGCCAGGTCTCCACGATGATGGCGGCCGCCATGGCGTCGCGTTCGCGGCGCACCGCCTCGTGCCGCCGGCCGTCGGCCAGCAGGCGCGCCTCGGCCTCGTGCGAGGACAGGCGTTCGTCGACCAGCGCCACGGGCGTGCCGGCGCGCTCGCCGAGCGCCGTCGCGAACGCGCGCGCGGCCAGGCTGACCGGCGTGTCCGTGCCGTCCGCTGCGAGCGGCAGTCCGACCACCAGTTGCGTCGGCCGCCACTGGGCGAGCAGGGCGTCGACATCGGCCCAACCGGCGGCCTGCGGATTGGGCAGCGTGGCCAGCGGCGTGGCCGTTCCGGTCAGCGCCTGGCCGGTGGCCACGCCGATGCGCTTGTGGCCGTAATCGAAGCCGAGCACGAGGCCGCTCACGCGTGCCCGGCGCGGCCGGCCAGCAAGGCGAGATCGACGCCGATCGAAGCCGCCGCGGCCCGCCAGCGCTGGTCGGCAGGCAGCTCGAACAGCATCTGGGCGCTTGCGGGAGCTGTCAGCCAGGCGTTGTCGGCCAGTTCCTGTTCGAGCTGTCCGGCGCCCCAGCCGGCGTAACCCAGGCAGACCAGGAAATCGTCCGGCCCGACGCCGCGGGCGATGCTCGCCAGCAGGTCCATGGAGCCGGTCAGGCCGATCTCGGCCGTCACCGGCAGGGTGGAGTCCCAGCGTCCGAGCGGGCGATGCAGGATCAGACACGCGTTCTGCTGCACCGGTCCGCCGCCGTACACCGGCTGACCGGCAATGGCGTCGGTGGTCGGCTTCAGGCCAACCTGTTCCAGCAGGTCGCCGAGCCGCACGTCGAGCGGTCGGTTGACGATCACGCCCAGCGCGCCATGCTCGCCGTGCTCGCACACGTAGCTGACCGTCTGACGAAAGTTGTCGTCCGCCAGCGCCGGCATGGCAATCAGCAGGTGGTGGCTCAGATCGAGCGTTTCGGCCATGGCCGCATTCTAGCAGCGGGCATTGGGCGCTTTGCCGACAGCCGGGCTTGTGCGCCCCGATGCAGCGCCACGGCCGGCTTGCGTGAACCGCCGCCCGTTTCAGGCAGCAGCGGCTCCCGGTACCTGTGTCACGATCAGGGCGTTTGCACGGTCGTCATCGATACCGCCCGTGCAGCACAATCGCTGCGCTGCCGGTCAAGCCAGGCCGGCCCTCAGGGAGGAGAGGTCATGGAGTCACTCATCGCCGCCACGGCGCTGTTCCTTGGCATGCACTGGATCGTCTCGGGCAGCCCGCTGCGAAACGTCATCGTCAAGCGCACCGGCGAGGGGCCGTTCAAGGCCGGCTTCGCACTGACCATCACCGTCAGCATCGCGTGGATGGGCTGGGCCTACGCGCATGCGCCGTATGTCGCCACCTGGGGCACGGCGGCGGGCCTCAAGCCACTCAGCTGGGCGCTGATGGCGCTCGCCTTCGTGCTGTTTGCGGCCAGCGTCACCGACAAGAACCCGACCACCCTCGGGCGCGTGCCGCCGGACCAAGTCGAGGCGCGCGGCATGGTGCGCATCACCCGCCACGCCGGGCTGTTCGGGCTTGGCCTGTGGGGCCTGGCGCATTTTCTGGTCAACGGCGACTGGGCCTCGCACCTGCTGTTCGGCAGCTTCGCCTTGCAGGGCCTGATCGCGCCGCTGAACCTGGACCGCAAGTACCGCAAGCGCTTTGGCGCGGCCTGGGAGACCTTCGCCCGCCAGACCTCCTACCTGCCGTTCGTGGCCATCGCGCAGGGCCGCAACCGGCTGGTGCCGTCCGAGATCAACTGGATCGCCGTGGCGGTGGGGCTGGGGCTGTTCGGGCTGACGCTGGCCTACCACCAGGCGTGGTTCGGGGTGTCGGCGTTCTGACCGGCGGGGGCATCCGTGCCCCCTGGCGGCCGGATCAGTTGCTCACGCCCTGCGCGTCGCGCTCCTTGAACACCTGCTCCAGCACCTTGATGCCGTTGATGGCGGTCGGAAAGCCGACGTAAACCGCCTGTTGCGACACCGCTTCGACGATCTGCTCGCGCGTGCAGCCGATGTTCAGCGCCACGTTGGCGTGCAGTTTCAGTTCCAGTTCGGCGCCGATGGCGGTCAGCACCGCCACGTTCAGCAGCTCGCGCGTCCTGGGGTCAAGGCCCGGTCGCGACAGCACGTCGCCGAGCACGAACTCCATGGCCTGGCGGGCCATGTGCGGCGCCACGTTGTTGAGGGTGTCCATGACCGAGCCGGTCAGGCTCGGGCCGTTGGAAAACTCGGAAATCTTGGCCTGGCCCATCTTGTAGCGGACTTCGTTGACGTAATCGGCATTGCCTGGCATGTCTGTTCTCCTCTGTCGTGTAGTCGCAGGGTGCGTCCTGTGGACGCTGCCGAACTGTGACATGAACAGCGGGTGTCGTCGTCCTGCCAGGCCTGTGGCGTGAACCGTTGGCTGACCGGCCGGTCAAAGCGGGAGTCCGTTCCGGACCTCTGTTCCATCTGCTCAGGAGTGAAGCACGACATGAAACGTGAAAAAGTCCTCTCGACCTTCGTCGCCACCACGGTCCTTGGTGTTGCCGGCGCCCTGTCGGCGGCCCATGCCGATACGGGTTCTGACAACGACTGGATAGGCCCCAAGTTCTACGTCGGCGGCGGCGGCAGCTTTGCCAAGATCGACAACGCCGAAGTGCGGGACAACGACATTGGCACCGGTGACCTGGACGATTTCGATGACGATCACGCCACGTGGCAGGCGTTCGCAGGCGTCATGGTCGCGCCGTGGCTGGGAGTCGAAGCCGGCTATCTGGACGTCCCCAAGTACGATGACAGCGGCTTCGAAATCGACGGCAAGGGCTATTCGGCCAGCCTCATCGCGGCTGCGCCGATCGGCGAGCGGATCGAGCTTTACGCCAAGGGCGGCCGTGTCTGGTGGGATGTGGAGGCCGATGGCCCGCTTGGTTTTGATGCCGAAGTCGACGGCAACGATTGGCTGTTCGGGGCGGGCATGAATGTCGGACTGCTGCCCAATCTGAGCCTGCGGCTGGAGTACGCACGCTACAAGCTCGACGGCGACGACGCCGAGGCCGATCTGGATCTGGCCACGGCGGGCGTGCAGTTCAACTTCTGAGCCCGGTTCTGGCAGCGGGCGGGCGACACCGCTGAGTCGACCCGCTGCGCGCCTGCCATCCACGCCGCAGGGACGTTCCCCGGATCGCCCCTGCGGCAACTTTCAAATACTGCGATCAACCCCCGGCGGGCACCTGCTCGCGCCGGTTGTTCGCCAGCTCAGTCGCACCCTGCCGACTCGCCGCCGCTGGCGTGCCCGCGGAACCCTCTTCGCGCCGCTGCCGGGCGCCGTCAGGTGAGGTCGCGTCGTTTGCCCTGGACGGTCGATAGAATGCGTCGCCGCCTTCCATCTGTACGGTTCGATGCTCCAGCGACTGATCTGCCTGTTCGCGTTGCTTTGCGGCACCAGCGCCGCCCACGCCGCGTCGACTGCCTTGCCGCGTCCGGTGGCGCTGGAGCCGGCGGTGCGCTTCTGGAGCCGGGTGTTCAGCGAGGTCGACACGCGCAGCGGTTTCCTGCATGACGACCGCGAACTGGGCGTCGTTTACGACACGCTGAGCTGGCCCGGCGATCTTGACCGCCGGCAGCGCCAGGCGCTGGTGGAGCCGCCCCGGCTGGCGATCCAGAATGCCTTGCTGGCACTGGCCGACGGCGACGCCGACGCGCACGACCCACTGGTGCGCAAGGTGCGCGCGCTGTGGCAGGGCGCCTCTGCGGAGGAGTTGCGCGCGGCGGCGGGCCGGGTGCGCTTTCAGCTCGGCCAGTCCGACCGCTTCGCCGCGGCGCTGCGCCGCTCCGGCACCTGGGAAGATCACATCCGCCGCACGCTGGGCCAGTACGGCGTGCCGCAGGAAATCGGCGCCCTGCCGTACGTGGAATCGGGCTTCGATCCGATGGCCGGCTCGCACGTCGGGGCGGCTGGCCTGTGGCAGTTCATGGCCAGCACCGGGCGGCTGTTCCTGCGCATCGACAACTTCGTGGATGAGCGCTACGACCCGCACGCGGCGACCGTGGCCGCCGCCAAACTGCTGCGCGGCAACCACGATGCGCTCGGCACCTGGCCGCTGGCGCTGACCGCCTACAACCACGGCCGCGCCGGCATGCGCCGGGCCGTGAACGCAATGGGCACCGACGACATCGCAACGCTGATCCAGCGCTACGACGGCCCGGCCTTTGGCTTCGCCTCGCGCAATTTCTACCCGACATTCCTGGCGGCGCTGGAGCTGTCATCAGAGCCGGAACAGCACTTCGGACCCATCGTGAAGGCGCCGCCGGCGCAGATCCGCGAGGTCACCTTGCCGTCCTACCTGCCGTTGCGCGCCGTTGAGCAGGAGCTGGGCGTGGATCGCGCCACGCTGCGCCTGCTGAATCCGGCCCTGCGGCGCACGGTGTGGGACGAGACCGGCCTGCTGCCGAAAGGCTATGACCTGCGCCTGCCGCTGAGCATCACCAATGCCGACACGCGCATCGCCGACATCGGCCGTCGCGCTGGCCGGGCGGCGCCGGTCCTGGAGGTTCGCCACTTGGTGCGCCGCGGCGAAACGCTGAGCGGCATCGCCGCCCGCAATGGCCTGAGCACCCGCCAGCTTGCCGCCCGCAATGGCCTGAAGGCCGACGCCAAGCTGCGCATCGGCCAGACGTTGAAATTACCGACGCGGCCGGCGCAACCCGGCCCGCCCGTCCGGGCCAACCGCTAAAGCCGGACCGGGGTCGCTCGCCGGCAGACATCGCGAGTCTGCAAGGGAAGTTCTGAACAAATCAGCACTTCCCCGGCCCCTACAGGAGCCGAAGGTTGCTTCCGCCAAACAGTCCGATCAGACCGATGATGATCAGATAAATGGCGACGATGTAGTTCAACAATCGCGGCACCAGCAGGATGAGAATGCCGGCGATCAGTGACACAAGGGGGCCAAGGCTCAAGGTCAGGTTCACGTTCATGTTCATCTCCTCGGGTCAGGGTTACGGAAGCCTCGATTCATTCAACACTTCCCGCAGCGCAGCGGTGTGCTGCCAAGTCAGCAGGCGCAAGCTGCTGATTCTGTGGGCCATCGAAAAACCTTTTCGGATGGCCTGCGCCGAGCCGCGACATGCAGCGGGTCAGCTTGTCATTGATTGGGCGGGTGACATCAGACTTATTTCGACGGCATGGTCCTTGCGGTCGTCGACCAACTGAATGGTCTGGTCAGGGCGTTCGACACCATCCACCGTCATGTGCATCGCTGCGCCCTGTGCGGCGTCGGAAACGACTTCCTGAGTCACCGCGACGTGGTAGACCGTCTCCCGATAGCGGTAGTGAAGCTTGAAACCCTGCCAGTTCGGGGGAAGGCAGGGCGCGATATGCAGTGTGTCGGCGGCCAGCCTTAGCCCCAAGAGGGATTCCACGATCAGACGGTACATCCAGCCGGCCGAACCGGTATACCAGCTCCAGCCGCCACGGCCGATGTGCGGCGAAACCGCATAGACGTCGGCCGCGACGACGTAGGGCTCCACTTTGTAGGTGGCGACTCCCGGTGCGGACGATGCGTGGTTTACCGGGTTGATTAAGGTCAGCAACTCCCAGGCGCGTTCGCGTTCCCCCAAGGCGGCAAACGCCATCGCCGCCCAGATCGCGCCGTGGGTGTATTGCCCCCCGTTCTCTCGCACTCCGGGCACATAGCCGCGGATGTAGCCCGGGTCCAGACCCGACGTATCGAAGGGGGGATCGAGAAGTTGCACGAGTCCATGGTCGCGGCGCACCAACCGCTCGTCGACCGCTTTCATTGCCGTGCGCGATCGCGTCGGGTCACCGGCGCCGGACAATACCGACCAACTCTGCGAGATCGAATCGATCCGGCATTCCGCGTTGCTCGCCGATCCGAGTGGCGTGCCGTCGTCGAAGTACGCACGACGGTACCACCCGCCATCCCAGCCGTGTTGCTCGATGCTTTGACTCAACCGCGAGCCTTCGGCCGCGCAAAGCTCCGCGAAGGGCGCATCGTCGCGCAGGCGGGCCACTTCGATGAATTGCCTGAGCACCGCGCACATGAAAAAACCCAGCCAGACGCTTTCGCCCCTGCCGTGCACCCCGACCCGGTCCATGCCGTCGTTCCAGTCGCCGCTGCCGATCAGGGGCAGGCCATGCTCGCCGAAGCGCAGCCCGTGCCGGATGGCGCGCACGCAGTGCTCATAAAGGCTGGCCGCTTCGGGCGAGCGACCGGGCAGATCGTAGTAGGAGTCGTCCTCCGGATTGACCGGACGACCTTCCAGGAAAGGAACGACTTCGTCCAGCACTCCGGTATCGCCGCTGCTGGCCACATAGCGGCACACCGCCAGTGGTAGCCACAGATAGTCGTCCGAGCAGTGGGTGCGCACGCCCCGCCCGCTCGGCGGATGCCACCAATGCTGGACGTCGCCCTCAAGAAACTGACGGCTCGCGCATAGCAGCAGATGCTCGCGCACCAGGCCGGGCTCGGCATGGACCAGCGCCATCACGTCCTGCAATTGGTCGCGAAAGCCGAACGCGCCGCCGGACTGGTAATAGCCGCTGCGGGCCCAGACCCGGCACGCCAGGGTCTGATACATCAGCCAGCCATTGGCCAGCACGTTGACCGACGGATCGGGGGTCTCCACCTGCACGGTGCCCAGCGTATGGTTCCAGTATTGCCACACCGCTTCGAGCGCGCCACGCGCGGCCAGGGAACCGCGAACGCGCTGCGCGAGTTCGGCGGCGCCGTCGGCGCTGTGCCCGACGCCGAGCCTGAACACGATCTCGCGCTCCTGTCCGTCGGCCAGGTCGAAATTCACCTGGATCGCGCCGCACGGATCCATGCCGGCGCCGACCTTGCCCGACAGGCGCGCGCGACCCATGGCGGCCGGATTGCGCAGCGTGCCGTTGCGCCCCACAAACTCCGTGCGATCGCCCGTGACCTTGCGCGCCGGATCGTCCACGTCGAAAAACGCGACCCGGTCGGCGAACTCTGCGTTGTAGGGGTTTCGCGCATAGAGCACGCCGGTCCGGGGATCGACCTCGGTGGCCACGTGCATGGCCGACTTCGAGGGCAGATCCCCCAGCACCCAATCAACGTAGCCGGTCGCGGAAAGCTTGCGCGCCCGCCCCGATTGATTGCGCACTTTCAGTACCGAGAACTTGACCGCAGCGTCCGTGGCTACATAGACCCACAACTCGGTATGGATGCCCTCGCCGAGGTGCTCGAACACGCTGTAGCCGAACCCGTGCCGGATGACGTAGGAGGTTGATGCGCGGGCCGGCAACGGCGTGGGAGACCAGAACTGGCCGGTCTCTTCATCGCGCAGGTACAGGGCTTCTGCACCCGCATCGCTGACCGGGTCGTTATGCCAGGGTGTGAGGCGAAACTCGTGCGCGTTCTCGCTCCACGTATAGGCGACGCCGCTCTCGGAAACCACCGACCCGAAGTGCGGATTCGCCAGCACGTTCACCCACGGCGCCGGCGTGACCTGGCCGGGGGCGAGTGTGATGACGTATTCGCGCCCGTCCGGGGTGAATCCGCCCAGCCCGTTCGACAGGATCAGATCGCTGCGCGCCGGCAGGCCGGCCCTATCGGACGCCGCTGCGGAACGAAGCTGCCGGCTAGGCACGAACTGCAGCGCCCGTGGCTCCGCCGAAGGACTGCGACGGCCAAGCTGTTCCGCCAGGGTCCCCCGGCTATCCGAAATCACCGCGCGCGCGACCGACTGGAACAGGACGCGATCCTCGACCGATATCTGCTCCGCCGACCGCACGAAGATGCCGCCCGGCCGATCCATCACGCTCGCCTCGATGCCCGAGGCGATCAATCCCATGATCTGGTCTTGGAGCTGCTGCCGATAGCCGGCGTGATCCTCGTTCCAGATCACCAGGTCCACCGCCAGTCCTTTCAGGCGCCAGTAGGCATGCGCCTGCACCAACTCGCGCACCAGATCAATGTTGGCCGCGTCGCCGATTTGCAGCAGCACGATCGGCAGGTCGCCCGAAATCGCATATCCCCACAGGCCGGACTGCCCGCGCCGGTTTTTGACCAGCACGGCGGCATCCGCCCGCAGCGAAGGGTCGACATAAATGATCGAGCTGGCCAGGCGCGCGTACAGCTGCGCATCGGCCTCGGTGGCGTTCAGTTGCCGCAGCACTACCTGGCTGTGGGTCCACGCCAGATCGAACACGCGGTCTGCAAGCTGCCGGTCATGGTATTTCTCGATCAGCGCCAGCGACGTGCTGCGGGCGTCGGTGATACCCGACACGATGTCGACCGTTGCCACCTGTTCCGGGTCGAGGGTCAGCGTGTAGCGAATGGCGACGATCGGGTCCAGCACCGAGCCCTCGCTGTCCGACAGGGCCGCCGAGTCGCTCAGGGCCAAGGGAGCGGCGGCGGTCCTGGTGCGGCCCAGAAAGCGCGAACGGTCGGTCTCGCAGGACACCTCGCCTACCTGCGCACCGTGCACCACCATCAGGTGGAGCATCCAGGGCACCTGCTCGTCCATGGAGCGGGGTCGGCGTGTGCACAGGATGGCGTGCCGCTCTCGCACGATTTCGGTCTGCACGAAAAGATTGCTGAAAGCCGGATGGACCGCGTCCGCCGCCGCCGGCGCGATCACGACTTCGGCATAACTGGTGACTTCGATCTGTCTGCGCTGGCGTGATTGATTGACGATGCGGACTCGCCGCAGTTCGATATCGTCCTCCGGCGAAACGACGATCTCGGTGTGTGTCTCGATCTGTCGGGTTTTGGCCGGGCCATCGCCCGTATCCACGGAATCGCGGCGGCGAAACTCGGCTCGCCCTTCGGAGAAGATTGCCTCGTAGCTGTCGGGCCGCTTGAGCGTTGGCTGATGGGCCGCCGACCAGAACGCTCCGCTCGCGACGTCGCGGATGTAACAGAACGTGCCCCAGTGGTCGCGGGTCCCGTCCTCCCGCCAACGCGTGACGGCCAGGTCCCTCCAGCGGCTGTAGCCGCCGCCGGCATTGCTGACCATCACGTGGTAGCGGCCGTTCGACAACAGCTGCACCTGCGGCAGCGCGGTATCCGGGGTGCTCAATATGCGTATCGGCAGCTCATCGGATACCGTCGTACGCACGCTTTCTGGCTGGGCCAGGTGCGAAAACAGCGCGGTTGCCTTGGGGATCCGTTCGTGCAGCAGCAGCAGAACGGACTGGAACATCGGCTCTGACTCGAATCGGCGCTGCATTGGACGGTTCAGCAGCACATAAGCCAGAGCGAGCAGGGTCATGCCCTGGTGATGCGCCATGAAGGAGCGCACCACGGCATGCGATTGCCCGCGCCGCTGCCGTGCAGGTGTGTAGTCAATGGCTTCGAAGAAGCCGAATTTTCCGGCAAATCCTGCAGCGGCAAGCCGCTGCAGATTCAGGCACGACGCCTCGGGCGCCACCATCAGCGCCATGGCCGAAGCGTAGGGCGCGATAACCAGATCGTCGGCCAGTCCGCGCTTGAGCCCGAGGCCCGGCACGCCAAAGGCCCGATATTGATAGTTCAGATGCGCATCGACGACGTTGTAGCCGGATTCCGAAATACCCCACGGGACGCCGCGTTGTTTTCCGTATTCGATTTGCCGGGCGACGGCCGCCTTGCCGGTTTGATCGAGCAAGGTATTTTCGTAAGTCGGCATTATCAGCAGCGGCATCAGATATTCGAACATCGAGCCGCTCCACGACAGCAGCACCGGCCCGCTGCTGGTGCCGGTCAGTTGGCGTCCAAACGCGAACCAGCTCTCTTGCGACAATTGCCCTTGGGCGATGGCGACGAAACTGCACAATCGCGCTTCGGATGCCAGCAGATCGTAGTAACCGGCATCCATGCGCCGCTCGTCCACGTTGTAGCCAATGCTGAGCAAATGGCGTGCTTTATCGAACAGGAAGTCATATTCCACACGCGCGAATTCGTCGCACTGGCGTGCAAGGCGGTCGACGATGGTCATCCGTTCGCGGGCGCGGGCGCTCCCTTGCGTGATGTTCCGCTGCAGATCCGCGAGCCATGCGCGTTGTGCGGGCGTCATGTCGTCGGCGAGCAAGGACTCGATGCGAGGGGCCAGCTCGAGCTCCAGCATGGTCAGTTTGCGCAGGCTTGGCAGCGGGGCCATGTCTGCCAGGTCGTCGAAATGAGCCTCCAGGCCGCACGGCGAGATGAACTGCGCCAGCCAGGGGGCCAGGAATGTGACCTCTTCCAGCGCGGCTCGGCACTGTCGTTCCAGTGCCTGCGCCCATTCGTTTGCTTCGCTTTCGTTGGCGGAGCCGCCCCCGGCACCGGGGCTCACGGCTGTCGGCCCGGTCAATCGGGTAGCAGCGGCCGCCAGCTGTTCCAGGCACCGCTGTGCCGCCCGCAGGCTGGTAGGGGGGGCGGCGCAGGCCCGGTCCAGCGTGTTACGAAAAGCTGCCTGTTGCTCGGCAACCGCCGCTGCGGGCGCATTCGCAATCAGTCCGAACGTATCGCTCAAGCCCTCGAACAAACGGGCAGGCAACAGGCTGTCATCGGGCAGCTCGAGCAGGCCCACGCGCAACGTCAGCAAATGCCCCGCCAGATTGCCGCTGTCCACGGTCGAGATGTACCGCGGCAGCAGGGGCTGGAGCGTCAGGGTGTCGTACCAGTTGTAGAAGTGCCCGCGGTGCCTGTCCAGACCGTCCATCGTGTCCAGGGTGTGAGCCGTACGGGTGACAAGTTGTCCGGCCGTGATGTAGCCGAAATCGTAGGCGGACAAACCCGATATGAGCGCCATACCGATGTTGGTTGGCGACGTGCGGTGCGCCACCGCCGCAACGCGGTATTCCTGATAGTTGTCCGGCGGCAACCAATGATCCTGCGGACCGACGAAGGTGTCGAAAAAGGCCCAGGTTCGACGCGACGTCGCGCGCAAAAACCGGACCTGCTCGGTTGTCAGCATCGCCCGGCGGCGAGCAGTCGGACGGCTGATCCACCAGGCGAGGACCGGCGACGCAAGCCACAGAAGCAGTGGCGGCGCCGCAACCATCAAGGCTGCCGGTCTGGTCGCCACCAGCAGGGCGCCGGTTCCCAGGGCGATGGCCGGACCAATCCACATGGTTCGAAAGGCGGCGGCGAGGTTGTTGCGACCACGCCGGGCCAGCTCCCGATTCATCTGGCTGGAAGGATTCCACTCCAGCAGGCGTGTGCGCGTGACCAGCATTCGCCAGACCGTGCGCGTGATGGCATCCAGGCTGAAAAACGCCTCATACGGCAGACACGCGAACTCGAACAGCACTTGCATCGCGCGCCGTGAGGCCGACTGAGTGCTCGCGATCAGGTGTTGCCTCAGCGGCATCTCGACCGGCTTGCGCAGGAAATCGAAAACCGAGACGCATAACACCGGAACCAGCAACGTGCCGATCGCCAGGACAGTCCAGAAAGCGGGCGAGGGCAGAACTGTCCACCCCAACAGCAGCAGCAAGGTCAACGCCGATGGGACCAGGCTGCGCCGAAAATTATCGAAGATCTTCCAACGCGAAAGCCCCGACAGGGGATTCGAGTAGCGGGACCGATCCGGCCCCGGAACGCGCCGTCGCAGCCACGGGGCCAGCTGCCAATCACCGCGAATCCAGCGGTGGCGGCGACTCACGTCCGCGCCATAGCTGCCTGGGTAATCCTCATACAGCTGCACATCGCTGAGCAATCCGGCGCGCGCGTAACACCCTTCCAGCAGATCATGGCTGAGTATCCGATTGTCCGGAAAACGCCCAGCCAGCGCCTGCTCGCATGCATCGACGTCGTAGATCCCCTTGCCGATGAACGAGCCTTCGCGAAACAGGTCCTGATAAACATCCGACACGGCGCGCGTGTACGGATCGATCCCCGGTTCTCCACCATACAGCCATGCATAGCGCGAGCGATTTGCGCCCGGCAGGCTGGCGGCTACCCGCGGCTGCAGGATGCCGTAGCCTTCGATGACGCGCCCTTTTGCGGCGTCGTAGCAGGGACGGTTGAGCGGATGCGCCATGGCGCCGACCAATTGCCGCGCGGCATCACGCGGTAGCTGCGTATCGGTGTCCAGGGTGATGACGTACTTGACCTGCCGCAAGACGGCCATATCACCGATGACGAGCGAAAAGCTGTCGTTGGGCCCACCCCACGTGGCGCCCCGCAGCAGCGCATTCAAATCCGCGAGCTTGCCGCGTTTGCGCTCGTGACCCATCCAGGTCCGTTCGCGCGCGTTCCATCGGCGCGGACGATGCAAAAGAAAGAAGACGTCTTCTCCTGTGCCCGTTCGGCTGACGGCGTATTTCTCGTTCAGTGCATCGATGCGGGCCCGAGCCAGCTGCAACAGCGGCTCGTCCTGGGGGAGCGATTCCTGATCGGCATCCGGAAAATCGGTCAGCAGGCCGAAATGCACATGTCGGTCCCGATTTGCCAGGAAGGTAACCTCCAGCGCCCCGGCCAATTCCTCGAGTTCCTGTTCGCCGGTAAGGAGGCTCGGAACGACCACCAATGTGCGCAACGGCGGCGGGATTCCGGTGGAAAAATCCATCTTGGGCAAGGGATGCGCGGTCACCAGCACGGTTGCGAGCCAGTTCGCGAGCGCGCCAGCCAAGTGGCTGGCGGCCACCAGCGAAATCAGGCCGATCAACAGCAGCGTCCAGTCGTCCACGCCGGCGGTATTGGCCCGCGCCAGCACCCCGCCGGTGGTTGCCACCGTGATCAGGCCGATTGCGCCCAGATACCATGCCAGCGGCAATCGACCCATTAGCCTTCGCAGCGCCTGGCCTGCGGAAAGGCGAACGCCTGCCTTGCGTTCGAGTTCAGGCAGCCCGCGGTCAATCAGGTAAAACCCGACATGCGCGGACCGGCCCCCCGCCTCGGCGGCCCCCGTCATCGCGGCCGTGCGTGCCAGCTCGACCGCCATGCCGGCAATTTCGCTCTCCCCAACGGGACTTCTTGCCGCTATCCCTTCCGTCGCATGGCGGTAGTGGTCGCGCGTCGCAAAGTCCATTTCAGCATAGACATCGGCCGGATCCTGCCGCAGCGTCTGCTCGACGACGCTCAGCGTCTCGACGAACTCACGCCAATCCAGCGCGCCCAGCACCCGCAGGCTGCCGATGCTGTTGCTGATGGAAACCTGGTCGGCAGCCTGCTGTTGAATTTCCAACTGCACGAGCTGCTCGATCGTCTGGCCCGATTCAGCAAGTCGCTGCTCGACCCAGGTCAGGGGCAATGCCGGGGATGGGCCATGCCCCTGCAAACGGCGCGCGAGTTCTGCAACAAAGGCACTGCCCATCGGCGGATCCGAACGCGCCATATCGGCGACTACCAGAATCAGGCTTTTCGGATCCTTCTGGGCGACCTCCGCCATCTGGTCCGCCCACGTACCGGCCAGGTTATGTTCGGACCAGCCAGCGCTGATCCGCACACTTATCCGGCGCAGGTTCTCGATTACGGCCAGCCGCAGCATGATCGGAATCGCCCACAGCTCGCCCAGTCGCAAAACGCTGACGGTCTGGTAAGCCGCCACGAAACGGCTGAGCCTTTCCATATCCACGCGGCCGTCGCCGTGGGCAATGGTCTCCAGCGCGATGTCGTACACGCGCGGCTGACCGGCGGATGGCCCCTGGGCGAGGCGCGGCAGTTGGCGACTGTAACCTTTCGGCAGGTGCCGCTTGGCGGTTCGGATCTGCTCTTCGATCAGATAGAAATTGTCGAGCAGCCATTCCCCCGCCGGGGTGATCTGACCACCCTGCGTAATCGCCGTCGTCAACAGCTTGCACGCTCCGACCAGCGTCTTTTCATTCGCTGCCAAGCGCGCCAGAAGCTGGTCCGGCGCGCGCTTTGGCCCCAACACGTGCGCTCTGGCCAGTGCCTTGCCGTGCTGCTCCATCTGATCGGCGCTGAACAACTCCGATCGCAATGGCGGCTCTTCGACGACCGCATTCCAGGGCCACCCGCTACTGGGAAGGCGCGCTTTCGACGGCCACGAAGTTCCCATGAATTTCGTACCTGCGCTCAATTCAGGATGCCTTTCGCGGAAACGGCGCTCCGTTCGGAGGGAAGCGAAACCGCAACGACGTGCCTCGTTTCAAGAGGGCAGCGTGCGCCGCTCCGGGCGCTCAAGCGGCGGCCGGTCACCGTTTTGGCCGGTGTTGATGGAATGCAGACGAACACTTCGCAGATGCGGGCACCGTCCAAAGACGCAAGACCGCGGGGGATGCCACGCAGGCTGCCGATCAGACCAGACATGCAGTGGGTTGCCGAATGTCAGTCGTGACGGCGGCAAAAGGAGGCGGGGCACGAAAGACAGTCATGATTTCGGGACGCTCGCGGACGTTTCGGCCAAGGACCAGCCGCCACCCTTTCATGCGTGTGCGACTGGCGTTCAGACTGCGCAGCGCTCAGGAAGTTGCATCGGTCACAGACAGTTGCGCAGCGGCTCCGGCGCTCGGCAGTCAGCGCCACCAGGCGTGAAGATGGTGTACCGGGCCGTGACCGTGGCCCACGGTGAGCGCGTCAGCGGCGGCGATGGCAGTCGTGAGATAGACCTTGGCGTCGCGTATCGCTTGCGGCATGTCAAGCTTGCGGGCGAGGCCGGCCGCGATCGCAGCCGACAAGGTGCAGCCGGTGCCGTGAGTGTTCCGGGTGTCGATGCGCCGGCCCGGAAACTCGACAAATTCCCGCCCGTCGTAGAGCAGGTCGGTGCAGTCCGCGCCCGGCAGGTGCCCGCCCTTGAGCAGCACCCAGGCCGGGCCGAGCGCGTGCAGCGCGCGTGCCGCCTCGCGCATGGCCGGCAGGTCGGCGGGCGGCGGTGCGTCCAGCAATGCCCCGACTTCCGGCAGGTTGGGCGTGACGACGGTCGCCAGCGGCAGCAGCTCGCGCCGCAGCCTCTCCACGGCCGAGTCGGCCAGCAGGGCGGCGCCGCTTTTGGCCACCATCACCGGGTCCAGCACGATGGCCGGCGGGCGCCAGCGGCGCAGGCAGTCGGCCACCGCCGCCACCACGTCGGCGGCGCCCAGCATGCCGAGCTTGACCGCATCGACGCGGATGTCCTCGAACACCGCGTCGATCTGCGCCGCGACGAATGCTGGCGGCAGCGGCTGGATGGCGCTCACGCCGCGGGTGTTCTGCGCCGTCAGCCCGCTGAGCGCCGCCATGCCGTATACGCCCAGGGCGGCGAAGGTTTTCAGATCAGCCTGGATGCCGGCCCCGCCGGACGGGTCCGAACCGGCGATGCTGAGCACATTGGGAATGGCAGACGGCATGGCGTGAGGCGACAGGGCAGATTGACGGTTGCAGTATAGGCGGCGCCGCCGGCCGGGCCGGTCGGCACCCACCACATGAGGAGGAGCAGCACATGCACACGCAAACCGTACCCGCCCCGCCGCAGTTCGCGGACAAGTTCGGCTACTCGCAGGCGCGCCGGGTGGGCGATTTCATCGCCGTGTCCGGCACGCCCGGGCGCGACGCCACCGGCGAGGTGGTCGGCCCGGGCGACGCCTACGCCCAGGCCCGCCAGGCGCTCGACAACGTCAGGCGCAGCGTGGAGGCGCTCGGCGGGCGGCTGGAGCAGGTGGTGCGCACGCGCATCTACCTGACCGACATGCAGCACATCTGGGACATCGGCCGCGCGCACCTGGAGTTCTTCGGCGGCATCGATCCGGCCACCTCGCTGGTCAAGGTGACCGGCTTTTTCGACCCGAAGATCCTGGTCGAGGTGGACTGCGACGCGGTGGTCGTGCCGGCCTGAGCGGCGGGCTCACCGTGGTCGGTCAGGGCACGCTGCGTCCGCCGCCGCTGTAGCTTTTCAGCAGCAGCGTGCCCTGCGAGCGGCCGCGCTTGTGGCGGTCGATGCGCACCGGGAAGTAGTCCAGCTGCGGCGCGCACCACAGGGTGACGGTGTATTTGCCGCCGGTTTGCGTGCGCTGCACCTTGATGGTCTTGAACCGGCCTGCCGGGGTGGAAATCTCTTCCTCGCCCTGGGTTTCGAGCCGGTACTCGCGAATCTCGCCATCCGATCCGTACAACACCGGCAGCACCAGGCTGGTGCCGCCCTTGACCAGCGTGCGGCGCAGCGCCTCGACGTAGGTCAGCTCGTCCAGGGTGCCGGGCAGCAGCGTGGCCGGCGGGCGGTCGCCCTCGCGCTCGCGGGTCTGCCCTGCTTTCCAGTCGAACAGGAACTCGTAATCGCGCTGCTTGCGCCCGCCGCTGCGGGTGTGGACGTAGCGCTGCGGCTGCCAGCCGCGGCTGCCGACGGTGCCCTCGCTCTGGTCGTGGAAGGTCTCCTGCGTGAACAGGGCCACCACGCCGCCCGGCGTGACATCCAGCGTGTACCGGTAGCGCCCATTCTCGGCCTTGTAGCTCTGCACCGCCTCGCCGCCCTCGATGCTGCCCTGGGTGACCGTATAAGCGGCCTGCCATTGCGCCGGCGGGTCGGCGCGCACCGTCGCCGCGGCAAGCAGGGCCAGCAGCGTGACGAACAGACGCCCTTTATTCATCGAGTCCTCCCGTGGCGGCGAACTGGACCGGCGCTGCCAGCGGCAGGCCGTCGAGTCGCACCGTGTCCCCGCCCAGCGCCAGCCGCCCGGCGGCATACCAAGCTATGACCAGCGGATAGAGCCGGTGTTCGGCCGGCAGCACGCGCGCCGCCAGCGTGTCCGGCGTGTCGTCGACCCGCACCGGCACGCGGATCTGCGCGATCAGCGGCCCGCCGTCCACGGCCGCGGTGACGAAATGCACGCTCGCGCCGTGCTCGGTGGCGCCCGCCGCCAGCGCCCGCGCGTGCGTGTCCAGACCCGCAAAGGCGGGCAGCAGCGAGGGGTGGATGTTGATCAGCCGGCCGCGGTAGCGCTGCACAAAATCAGCCGTCAACACGCGCATGAAACCGGCCAGCACCAGCAGGTCGGCCTGCGCGGCATCAAGCCCGCTGACCAGTGCCTGCTCGAAGGCGGGGCGGTCCGGGTACTGGCGATGGTCGATCACTGCGGTCGGGAGGTCGGCGGCAGCGGCGATGTCCAGACCGCTCGCGCCCGGGCGGTTGCTGAGCACCAGCACCACCTGCACGGCGAGCCGGCCAGCGGCAATCGCATCGAGGATGGCTTTGAGGTTGCTGCCGCGGCCGGAGATCAGCACCGCCAGGCGCAGCGGACGCGCCGTCACGGCGCCAGCACGACGCCCGGGCCGTCGCCGCGCGGCACGATCTCGCCGACCAGCCCAGCCGTCTCGCCGGCCTCGCGCAGCAGGGCGATCGCCTCCTCGGCGCGCCCAGCCGGCAGCACCACGATCAGGCCCAGGCCGCAGTTGAAGGTGCGCCACATTTCTGCGGCGGCGATGCCGCCATGCTGTTGCAGCCAGTCGAAGATGGCCGGCCGCTGCCAGGCGCGCGTGTCCAGCCGTGCCGCCAGGCCGTCGGGCAGGATGCGCGGGATGTTCTCGACCAGCCCACCGCCGGTGATGTGGGCAATGCCGACCACCGGCAGCGCCGCCAGCAGTTCGAGCACCGGCTTGACATAAATCCGCGTCGGGGCAAGCAGGGTGGCACCCAGCGTGCTGTCGCCAAACGGCGCCGCCAGATCCGCGCCGCTGGTCTCGACGACCTTGCGCGCCAGCGAGTAGCCGTTCGAATGCAGGCCGCTTGATGCCAGGCCGATCACGGCATCGCCAGCGCGGATGGCCTGGCCATCCAGGATGCGGGATTTCTCGACCACGCCGACGCAGAAACCGGCCAGGTCGTAGTCGCCGGCCGGGTACATGCCGGGCATCTCGGCGGTCTCGCCGCCGGCCAGCACGGCGCCGGCCAGCTCGCAGCCGTGGGCGATGCCGGCGATGACGCCGGCGGCGGTGTCCACGTCCAGCTTGCCGGTGGCGAAGTAGTCCAGGAAAAACAGCGGTTCCGCGCCCTGCACCAGCACGTCGTTGACGCACATGGCCACCAGGTCGATGCCGACCGTGTCGTGAATGCCAAGGTCGATCGCCAGGCGCAGCTTGGTGCCCACGCCGTCAGTGCCGGCCACCAGGACCGGCTCGCGAAAGCGCTTGGGCAGTTCCAGCAGCGCGCCGAAGCCGCCGATGCCGGCCAGCAGCTCGGGCCGGCGGGTGCGCGCGGCCAATGGGCGAATGCGGTCGATGAGCGCATTGCCGGCGTCTATATCGACACCGGCGTCGCGGTAACTGAGGCCGGAGGGGGGGCTGACGGGCGCGTCGCCCATGACGTTCAGACTCACAGTGGGGCACGGATCGGGGCACAATGGTAGCCGTTCCCCCCGCTTACCGCCTAGCCGCGCCTGCCATGCGCCAGCTCCTGCCGCTCGTTTGCATCGTCCTGGCGCTGTGCCTTTGCCGGCCCGCGGCGGCGCTCGATCTGTACCAGGCCAGCGCTCCGCTGGACGATGCCAGCGAGGCGGCCCGCGTGAGCGCCGTGACCACCGCCTTCGGGCGCGTGCTGGCGCAGGTTGCCGGCCGGCAGGCGGCGGCGACGCTGGCCCAACAGCCGGCCGGACGCTCGGCGGCGCAGCGGGCGCTGCTGGGCTTCGAGAGCAAAACCGGCCCTGAGGGCGAGCCGCTGATCGAGGCCCAATTCGAGCCGCGCGCCGTGCGCGAATTCCTGGCTGCCCAGCACATCGCCGCCTTGCCGGACCAGCGTCCGACCCTGCTGCTGTGGCTGCTGGCCGGCACCGACGCGGGGCCGACCTGGGTTGGCGCCGACGAGCCACCGGCCCTGGCGGCGACGGTGCTGCAGGCCGCCGCCGACCGCGGCCTGCCGGTGCTGCTGCCGGTGCTCGATCTGGGCGAGCGGGGCGACCTGCCGGCCAGCGTCGACCCGGCGGACCCGGCCAGTCTGGCGATGCTGACCACCGCCGCCGCCCGCTACCGGCCGGACGGCGTGCTCTACGGGCGGCTGGATGGCAGTGGCGAGCGCTGGCGGGCCGACCTTCGCCTGGCACTGCCCGGCAAGGACGACGCCGTCTGGTCGGCGACCGGCACGAGTCAGCAGGCGGCCGTGGATGCGGCGCTCGACCAGGTGGCCCTGCGGCTTGCACCGGCCGCGGCGCCGGTCGATGGGCAGCTGGCGGCGGTGCAGATCGCCATCGATGGCGTCGATGATATGACTGCCTATGGACGCGTCTGGGACCACTTGAGCCAGGCACCGGGCCTGCGCGGCCTGCGCCCGGCGGCGCTTGGCAATGGCCGGGCGACGTTCCGCTTCGAACTTGCCGGCGGACAGGCCGCGCTGGCCAGCCGCGTAGAGCCGGGCGCGCCGTTCGCGCGTCTGGCGGGCGAGGCCCCCACTTACCGGTATCAGCCATGAACCCACTGCTGCGACGCCGCCTGCTGATCGGAGCCGCCGCGGCCGGCGCGCTGGTGTTGGTTTTTCTGCTCGGGCCGGTGCTGGCGCCATTTTTCGGCGCCGCCCTGCTGGCTTACATCGCAAACCCGTTGGTGGAACGCCTGCAGCGCCTGCTGCCCCGTAGCTGGGCTACCGCACTTGTGTTCGCCGTCCTGAGCCTTGGAGCGCTGTTGGCGCTGCTGTTCGCCATTCCGGCACTGCAGCGCCAGTTGATCAGCCTGTCGGAGCAACTGCCGCGTTTTCTGGACTGGGTGGAGCAGACCCTGATCCCCTGGCTGCAGAACACCTTGGGCGTACCTCCGGACCTGCTGTCGATGGCCGCCGCCCGTGACTGGCTGCAGGAGCACTGGACGCAGGCCGGCACCTACGCCGCGCAAGGCGTGGGGCAACTGGTCACCTCGGGGCTGGGGCTGATCGGTGTCCTGGTCAACGTGGTGGTGGTGCCGGTGGTGACCTTCTACCTGTTGCGCGACTGGCCGCAGTTGCTGGCACGCATCGATGCCCTGCTGCCGCGCCGCTGGCAGCCGGCCGTGCGCGAATTCGCCACCGAAGCCGACCGCGTGCTGGGCGGCTTTCTGCATGGCCAGCTGCTGGTGATGCTGGCGCAGGGGACGTTCTATGCAGTTGCGCTATCGGTGGTGGGCCTGAATCAGGCGCTGCTGATCGGCTTCGCGGCCGGTCTGGTGACCTTCGTGCCGTACCTGGGCGGCGTGATCGGCCTTACGCTGGCGCTGGTGGCCGGTCTGGTGCAATTCCAGGACATGCCGCACCTGCTGGCGATTGGCGGCGTTTTCGCTGCCGCGCAGTTGCTCGAAAGCCTGGTGCTGACGCCGTTGCTGGTCGGCGACCGACTCGGCCTGCATCCGGTGGCAGTGATCTTTGCTGTCATGGCCGGCGGCCAGCTGTTCGGGTTCTTCGGTGTGCTGCTGGCATTGCCGGTCAGCGCCGTGTTGGTGGTGCTGCTGCGACGGGCGCTCGCCCGTTACCAGGACAGCCCCTGGTACGCGCAGGAGCCGCCGTGCTGACCGCGCAGCAGCCACTGGCGCTGCGTCTGCGCACCGACCAGACCTTCGACAGCTTCATCAACCCGCCGGGCACGGCCGCTGCGCGCGCCCGCCAACTGGCGCAGTTGCTGGCAAACGGGCGCGAACGCACACCGCTGTATCTGTGGGGCCCGGCCGGCTGCGGCAAGACGCATCTGCTGACGGCAGCGTTGGCGGCCGCCGCGATGCATGGCATGCGCTGCGCCTACCTGCCGCTGCGCGAGCTCGGCGCCACAGGCGTCGCCGAGGCGGTTAATGCCTTCGAGCAGTTCGCGCTGGTGTGCGTGGACGACCTTGATGCCATCACGGGTGACGAGCCGGCCGAGCTGGCGCTGTTTCACCTGTTCGACCGGCTGCGCGCCAATGGCGGGCGCATCATCGTCAGCGGCAGCGCCACGCCGGCCGGCCTTGGTCTGTGCCGCCCGGAACTCAAAAGCCGCCTCGGCTGGGGCGTGATCTGCCGGCTCGAAATCCTGTCCGACCCGGACAAGCGCACGCTGCTGCTGCGCCGCGCCGCCGATCAGGGCCTGAGCCTTGGCGAGCCGGTGGCCGACTACCTGCTGCGCCACCACAGCCGCGACCTGCACGACCTGCTGGCCACGCTGGAGCGGCTGGATCAGGCCACCCTGGCCGCGCAGCGGCAGCCGACGCTGCCGTTCGTGCGCCAGCTGCTCGAGAGCGTGGACGTCGCGCCGGCGGCCACAACCGCTCCCACCCATTCGGCGTGAGCCCAGCCGCGGCGGCCAGCGCGCCCGATTTCGCCAGCCGCCTGCTGGCCTGGCACGCCCAGGCCGGACGTCACGACCTGCCCTGGCAGCGCCCGCGCACGCCGTACCGGGTGTGGCTGTCCGAGATCATGCTGCAGCAGACGCAGGTGGCGACCGTGATTCCCTACTTCGAGCGCTTCACGGCGCGGTTCGCCGACCTGCCCGAGCTGGCCGCGGCGCCGCTGGACGAGGTGCTGCACCTGTGGACCGGCCTTGGCTACTACGCCCGGGCCAGAAATCTGCACCGGGCCGCGCAGCAGGTGTGCCGCGAACACGGCGGTGAGCTGCCCGCCGATCTGGAAGCGCTGTCGGCGCTGCCCGGCATCGGCCGCTCCACCGCGGCGGCCATCCTGGCGCAGGCGCACGGCCAGCGGCAGCCGATCCTGGACGGCAACGTCAAGCGCGTGCTGTGCCGCCATCGGGCGGTGCCCGGCTGGCCGGGCGAAGCGGCGGTCCAAAAGCAGCTGTGGCAGATCGCCGACGCCTGCACGCCGGCCGGCCAGGCGGCCGACTACACGCAGGCCATCATGGACCTGGGCGCGCTGCTGTGTACCCGCGCCCGGCCGCGCTGCGCGGACTGCCCGGTCAGCGCCGACTGCCTGGCGCGGGCCACCGGCTCGGTGGCCGACTACCCGCAGCCGCGGCCGCGCCGCGCCCTGCCGCAGCGCCAGACCTGCCTGCTGCTGCTGCGCCGGGACGACGGCAGCGTGCTGCTGGAGCGCCGCCCGCCGGCCGGCATCTGGGGCGGCCTGTGGTCGCTGCCGCAGTACGAGGGCGACCGGGACGCGCTGCCCGACTGGTGCCGGCAGCGCTACGGCCTGCTGCCCGGCCCGCTGCGGGCCGGTGACGGCTTCGTGCACACCTTCAGCCATTTCCGGCTGCACATCACGCCGCTCGAATGCCAGGTCACGCCCGCCGGCGCCGTTTTGGACGCCCCGGACCGGCTTTGGTATAACCCGATCACCCCCCCGCGTCTTGGCCTGGCGGCGCCCGTCCGCCGTTTGCTTGGTGCCTGACGCACGCCCTCCTGGAGAGTCCCATGCGTACCGTCAACTGCGTGATCCTTGGCCGCGAAGCCGAGGGTCTGGACCGCCCGCCGTATCCTGGCCCGCTGGGCCAGCGCATTTTCGAGCAGGTGTCGCGCGAGGCCTGGCAGACCTGGCTGGCGCACCAGACCATGCTGATCAACGAGAACCGCCTGTCCCTGATCGACCCCGAGGCGCGCAAATTCCTGCAGCAGGAAATGGAAAAATTCCTGTTCGGCGACGGCGCCGCCAAGCCCGAAGGCTACGTGCCGCCCGCCGACTGACGTGGCCCATGTAACCGTCGTCGGCGGCGGCGTCATCGGCCTGATGGCGGCGCGCGAGTTGCGCGCGGCAGGCCTGGACGTGACTGTGCTGGACCGCGGCGAGATCGGCCGCGAGGCATCCTGGGCCGGCAGCGGCATCCTGTCGCCGCTGCACCCGTGGCGCCAGCCCGACGCCGTGCAGCCGCTGAGCCTGTGGAGCCAGCGTGTCTATGCGGATCTGGCCGCCGCGCTGGCGGCCGAATCCGGCATCGACCCGCAACTGCATCGCAGCGGCCTGCTGCTGCCCGATTGCCCGGATGCCGACGCCGCCCACGCCTGGGCCTGCCGCTGGCAGGTGGCGCTCGAATCGCTCGACGCCGCCGCGCTGCGGCACGCCGAACCGGCGCTCGCACCGCACGCCACTGGCCTGCTGTTGCCGCAGGTGGCGCAGGTTCGCAACCCGCGCCTGCTGCGCGCCCTGCGCGTGTCCCTGCAGCGGGCCGGCGTGCGCTTCGAGGAACACTGCGAGGTGCTCGGCTTCGCGCAGCGCGAGGACCGCATCGCGGCGCTCGACACCCGCCACGGCCGCCGCCCGGTCGATCTGCTGCTGGCCACTACCGGCGCCTGGAGCGGCGAACTGCTGCGCGCCTGTGGCCTGGCGCTGCCGATCGCGCCGGTGCGCGGGCAGATCCTGGCCCTGCAGGCCCCGCCCGGCCTGGTTCGCCACGTGATCCTGGCCGAGGATCACTACCTGGTGCCGCGTCGGGACGGTCTGGTGCTGGCCGGCAGCACGGTCGAGCACGTCGGCTTCGACAAGACCCTGTCGCCGAGCTCCGCGGCCGCCCTGCGCGCCGCCGCCGCGCGGCTGGTGCCGGCGCTGGCCGACGCGCCGCAGGTGGCGCACTGGGCGGGCCTGCGCCCCGGCAGCCCGGACGGCACGCCCTACATCGGCCGCCATCCGCAGTTCGAAAACGTGTACGTGAGCACCGGTCACTACCGCAGTGGCCTGACCCTGGCACCGGCTTCGGCAGCGTTGGTGAGCGCCCTGATCACTGGGCAGCGCCCACCGGTGGACGAGGCCGCGTATGCCTTAGCGCGGACGCAGCCGGCCTGACGGACGCTGTTGGGCCGTGCGATGGCCTCCTTTGCGCCGGCCCGCGCCGGCCGCTGTGTCGGTACCCGCCAGGCACGGGAACGCCAACGCACGCCCCTCTAGCGCGGCACCAAAGACTCTGCCTTCAGTGGAGGCGGCCGATCCAAAGGCCCGTCCTGGTCCAACTGACCTGCTTTGACAAGGGCATAGCCACGCTGGCCGCCATGGCCACGTGACGCGAGAACTGTGGCGAACCGCCAAGGTCGAATCCGAAGACTCCGGGTGCGACAGAGGCAAAGCCGGGGGATGGGATCGGCGAAGCTCGAGAGAAAGCCGGTGAATTGAAGGTACGGAGGTATCCAATGCCAGCAAAATCCAAGTCCCAGCAAATGGCGGCCGGGGTCGCGCTTGCCGCAAAGCGGGGCACAAAGAAAGTGACGGAACTCAAAGGCGCGTCCAAGTCCATGTATAAGTCAATGAGCGAAAGGGAGCTCCACGAGCTGGCGGCAACCAAACAGAAGGACAAGCCCGACCATGCTTCCAAACCATGACAAAAGAAGAATGAAAGCCTTGATTTGATTATCCATTCAATGTCAGGAGGCGATTATGACCAGCCAATCTTCTTCGCGCGAGTTGATTCTCGGAGAGCGGGTGACGGGCACGGAAGTATTCAATGAGGCCGGCGAACATATAGGTGAATTGGACGATTTGTTAATCCACAAGACCAGCGGCAAAGTGGTCTATGCCCTGATGTCATTCGGTGGATTCTTGGGCATGGGCGAGAAGATCCATCCATTGCCCTGGGAAGTCTTGCGGTACGATACGGCCAAGGACGGATACGTCGTCCCTATCAACAAGGAGGCGCTCAAGAATGCGCCGTCTCTGGACTTGGACAATATCGATGAATTGGGCTCGGACGCCGCATGGAATTTGCAACTGCATGAATACTACAGCCCGTACGGTGCAAAACCATATCGTTGAAGTACACATACGGGGGCGCTCGTCGCCCCCAGCGGCTCACCTGCCCCTGAACCAGAGCGTGGTTCCCTAGGACTAACTCGCCGCGCCGCCCGCGAACGGACGGCACGGCGAGGCCTTTGACTCGGTAACTCCCTATTTGACCATCAATTGAGTGGTGTCCACCTTTTTGACGCCATCCACCTTCGATGCGATCTCGGCTGCCTCTTTCCGCATTGATTGCGTCGGTACGACACCCGAAAGCATGACTACGCCGCCAGTCGTCGTAACATTGATGTCAGATCCTTCGACGTCATCGTCGGCAAGCAACTGCGTTTTCACTTTGGTTGTGATCCAGGAGTCCGAGGCCGCCGCCGCGCCGTCCTGAGCAGCCTCCCGCGTCTTCGCCGTAGCAGTCTGCGGGTTGACAGACGGATCTCCTGTGAGCAACGCATTATTGACGTCCTTGACGCCATCCACGTCTTCGGCGATCGCCTCCGCGCGTTGCTTTGCCGCGTCGGTGGGTGCCGTGCCGCGCAACGTCACTATGCCGTTCGTAGTATCAACATTGATATTGATGCCACGACTCGTTTCGTCTGCCAGAATGCGGCTCTTCACTTCCGCCGTGATCGTAGCGTCATCCAGCTTCTGGCCGGCGGTCTGACCCTCTGCATTCGCTATGCTTGGGAAAGCGATGGGCACGGCGCCTGCCAGGCCAACGATCATCGGAAGGGCGAGTACTGTACGAGAGTGGCGAAATGTAAATGGCATTGTTAGTGCTCCTTTTAATGACAAATATTACTTTTTGACTTTCGTGCCGTGTGATATCTGGGGGTCTTCTCCTTTTGCGCGCGATTTGCCTATTTCTTCTGCGCGTCGCAGCTCTTCGGCTTCGTTTTCAGGTATCCGTTCAGGACTTCCCTCCGCTGGGGGGTGTTTTCGGGTGGTTTCCTGAACTGCTTCGTTGTAACGGCGGGCCGATTCGCGGTCGCCTTCCCCTTGATTCTTCGTTTCGTTAGCCATGTGCGCACCTCCAAGATGATCTGGGCTCAGGTTTCGACACCCTCGCGAGAAGAAAGTTTTACCTTCTGGGTTAGGCAGGTCGTCCCGCACGATTCCCAGAAAGTTTTTTCCTTGTTATAGGAAAATCGCAAGCAGAATGATGATAGGGAGCGGGACGCCCAGTAAAAATAGGATGATTGAACGCATTCGTCTCTCTCCGGATTGGTTGAATTTCCTGGGTCGCCGTGAAGCTCGGCCACCGACGCAAGATCTCGCTCGCGAATGTCGGGTACAACCACGGCCTCAGGCGCTTCGATATCTCCCGCCCCTGCTTCTGTGTCGGGGTTCGTTGTTGGACCGGTGGGCCAACGAAAAAGTTCTTTTCCATCGACGTATCGGCGCGCAAAGGGGTTTGGCGGACAACAGCGGGTGTTTCGTTCTGCTTCAGGGCGCGTTTTGGCCAAGATAAAACATGGATGAAAAAGCAGGAAATGCCGGCCACGGCCAGCAGCGTGCTCGCACGTATCCCAGGCGCTCGCCTGCCGTTGAAAAGAGTGGTGTTCTGACTGTCTGCGTTTTACTTCGCGCACGAGGCGGCGCGGTGCCGCCTACGTACAAATCGACATGGATAGCCGGCCGGCTCGGCGAGTCTTATGTTTCGTAAAGGCTCTTCACCGCCTCTGCATACCGCTCCAGCAGCTTGCCGCGCCGCGCCTTCTGGGTGGCGGTCAGCAGCCCGTTGTCCTCGGTCCATTCCTCAAGGGTCAGGTGCACGCGGCGCAGTCGGGCGTACCCGGGAAAGGCGTGCAGTGCGGTCTCGGCGCGCGCCAGCACGGCCCGTTCGGCACGCGGGTCATTCAGGGAGGCGGGGGCATCGGCCTCCAGCCGCAATTCGGCGGCCAGCTGCGCCCACGGCTTGCGATGCAGCACCAGTATGGCGGCCAGGTACGGCCGCCCCTCGCCGACCAGCAGTGCCTGGTGAATCAGCGGGTCGAGCATGAGCGCATGTTCGATGTCGACCGGCGGCACTTTCTCGCCGTTGGCGAGCACGATGATGTCCTTCAGGCGGCCGGTGATGTACCAGTGGCGGCCCCGCTGGGCGGCGATGTCGCCGGTGTGCAGCCAGCCGTCGGCATCGATCACGGCGGCGGTGGCTTCGGCGTCGTGCCAGTAACCGGCCATCACGCCGAGGCTTTTGGCGAGCAGTTCGTCGTCCGGCCCCAGGCGCAGCTGCACCTGCGGCAACGGCAGGCCGACGCTGTCCGGCCGGTTTTCGGCCAACGTGTTGACGGTGAGCACCGGGCTGGCTTCGGTCAGGCCGTAGCCCTGCAGCAGCGGCAGGCCGAGGCTGATGAACAGCCGCGCCACGTCGGGCGGCAGGGCGGCGCCGCCGCAGATGGCCACGCGCAGCCGCCCGCCGAGGCGATCGAGCACCGGCCGCGCCACCAGGCGGCGCAGCAGCGGCAGGGCGGCGAGCAGCGGCGTGCTCCGTGCCCGGCCCTGCGCGCCCTCGAAATCCTGCCAGCCGAGTGTGAGGGCCGCATCGAACAGCCAGCGCACCGGCCGCGGGCGCCTGGCGATGCCGTCCCGGATGGCGACGCCGCTGCGCTCGAACACCCGCGGCACGCTCACCAGCACGGTCGGCCGCACGGCCACCAGATCGTCCGCCAGGTGCTGGATGCCGCGCCCGAAGGCGACCGTGGCGCCGGCCAGCAGCGGCAGGTAGTAGCCGATGGTGCGCTCGAGCGTATGCGACAGCGGCAGGAAGGACAGGAACAGATCGTCCGGCGTAACCGGCACCATGGATTCCGCGGCAGCGGCATTCCACAGCATGTTGCGATGACTCAGCATCACCCCCTTGGGCCGGCCGGTGGTGCCGGAGGTGTAGACGATGCTGGCCAGCGCCTCGCCGTCGCTGCCCAGGACCGCGAACTCGCCCTGCGCCGGCAGCCAGTGGTTCAGCGACAGCACCCGGTCGTCGTCGGCCTCGCCCTGCGCCAGCACCACCCGCTGCAGGGCGCCGAGGTACCCGTGCGGCAGCAGCGCCTGCCACTGCTCGGCGCTCTCGGTCAGCAGCAGGGCAGCGCCGGAATGTTCCAGCACGTAGGCGGCGTTGTCCGGCCGGTCGTCGCGGTAGATGGGCACCGTCACCAGGCCCAGCGCCAGTGCGGCCAGGTCGAAACACACCCAGTCCGGGCCGTTGGGCAGCATCACCGCAACCCGCGAGCCGGCCGGCAAGTGCTCGTTGCGCAGTGCGGCCTGGAAGCGGCCGACACGCCGCGCAACATCGGCCCAGGTCAGCGTCTGCCAGGCGCCGTCGGTGAAGTACCGGTAGGCGATCGCCTGCGGGCTGCGCGCCAGGCGCTCGCGCAGCAGGCCGGCCAGCGTGCCGGCCTGCTGCCAGGGGATGGCGTCGTGCGGTGCGGCGCCGGTCACGCGGTATCGGAGCGCGCGAAGCTGTCGGCCGGGAAGGCGTCGACGGCGATGATCTCGCGCAGCTGCGCCTGGTAGTCGGCCAGCATTGCGACCTCGCGCGCATCCAGCACGCCGGCTGCCTGTGCCTGAGCCAGCACGTCTTCGTCTGCAACGGCCGCCAGTGCACCGCTCTTGAGGGCGCCGCGCAGCTTGCGCTGGGCAAGACCGGCGACTTCCGCCTGTTCGATGGCCAGCTCCAGCCGGCCGGTGGCCTCGGCCGGATCGCGCGTCAGGTAAATGCCGCCCGTCAGCCGGTCACGCGCCTCGCCCGGTGCGAGCAGCAATTCCGCCACTTGACGGCCCAGCGCATCGCTCGGCTCGCGGCTCGGGTGACCGGTCGGAAAGATCAGCCAACGCAGTAGGCAACCGAGCGCACGGTTCGGATAGTTGGCGAACAGGCCATCGAAGGCAGCGGCCATGCGCGCCAGGCAATCGTCCATCGCCCAGCGCAGCAGCGGCAGGTCGTCCGCCGGCTGGCCCTGCTGAGCGTGCCGCCATAGCACGGCGCTGGCCAGGTACAGCTCCGACAGCACGTCCCCCAGGCGCGCCGACAGGCGCTCGCGGCGTTTCAGGTCGCCACCCACAACGAGCATGGTGATGTCCGCGGCCAGCGCAAAGGCCGCGGACATCCAGGACAGGCGCTGCTGGTAGCGCCCGAGCGGACCGTCGCCGGGCACCTGCGCCAGACGGCCCCGGCTCAGACCCAGCCAGAAGCTGCGCGCGGCGTTGCCGAGCGCGTAGGCGCCGTGCGCCAGCAGCAGCGGATCGAAGCGCTCCAGCGCCAGGTCCGCGTCTTCCTCCTGCGCGGCCTGCATTTCGTCCAGCACGTACGGATGGGCGCGCACCGCACCCTGGCCGAAGATGATCAGGCTGCGGGTGAGGATGTTGGCGCCCTCGACCGTGATCGCCACCGGCATGATCTGGTAGTAGCGGCCCAGGAAATTGCGCGGCCCGAGCATGATGCCGCTGCCGGCCTGCACGTCCATGGCGTCGTTGACCACGCGCCGACCGCGCTCGGTGAGGTGGTATTTCAGGATGGCCGTCACTACCGCCGGCCGCTCGCCCTGATCCAGGGCGTACAGGGTCAGGCGCCGCGCAGCGTCCATCTGGTAGCACTGGCCGCCGATGCGCGCCAGGGCTTCCTGAACGCCCTCGAAGCGGCCGATCGGCAGCCCGAACTGCTCGCGCACGCGGGCATAGGCGCCGGTATGGCGGGCGGCCACCTTGGCGACGCCGGTGGACAGCGCCGGCAGCGAGATGCCGCGGCCCTCGGACAGACAGCTGACCAGCATCTGCCAGCCGCGGCCGATGCCGGCCTCGCCCCCGATGATCCACTCCAGCGGCGCGAACAAGTCCCGGCCGTGCAGCGGGCCGTTCTGGAACGGCACATCCAGCGGCAGGTGGCGCTGCCCGCGGCTCACGCCCGGCGTGTCGGCCGGCAGCAGCAGCACGGTGATGCCGCGCTCGACGGCGCCGCCGAGCAGCCCGTCGGGGTCGCGCAGCTGGAAGGCCAGGCCGATCAGGGTCGCCACCGGCGCCAGGGTGATGTAGCGCTTCTCGAAGCTCAGGCGCACGCCGAGCACCTCCTCGCCCTCGTGCTGCCCGCGGCAGACCACGCCCACGTCCGGCAGCGCCCCGGCGTCCGAACCGGCCTGCGGGCCGGTCAGGGCAAAGCAGGGAATGTCCTGCCCGCTGGCCAGCCGTGGCAGGTAGTGGTCCTTTTGCGCCGGCGTGCCGTAGTGGCGAATCAGCTCGGCCGGGCCGAGCGAATTGGGCACCATGACGGTGATGGCGGCGGTCACGCTGCGGCTGGCGAGCTTCATCACCACCGCCGAATGGGCGCCGTGGCTGAAGCCCTTGCCGCCGAACTCGGTCGGGATGATCAGCCCGAAGAAGCCTTCCTCGCGCAGCGTGCGCCACACGGCCGGCGGCAGATCGGCATCGACGTGCGTGATGCGCCAGTCGTCCAGCTGCGCGCACAGCCGCTCGACCGGGCCGGCCAGGAAGGCCTGCTCCTCGTCACTGAGCGGCGGATCGGCAAAGTCGGCGAGCCGTCCCCAGTCCGGCCGGCCCGAGAACAGCTCGCGCTCCCACCACACGCTGCCGGCCTGCATCGCCTCGCGCTCGGTGTCCGACAGCGGCGGCAGTTGGCGGCGGTAGAAGTCCAGCACGCGCGCGCTCACATACTCGCGCCGCCAGTCATCGGCGTGCAGCAGCACGGTCACGGCCAGCCACAGCAGCCACAGCGGCAGCGCCAGCCACCACGCCAGGCCGCTGACGCTCGCCAGCAGGAGTGTCGCCCCCATGACGGCCGTGGCGGGTGTTCGCGCCAGCTGGCGATACGCCGCCACGCTGCCGACCAGCAGCAGCACCGCCAGCCACAGTAAGCTGTTCATCGGCCGTCCCGGGCCGATTGCCGGGCCGCGGCGCGGTCCCTACAATCCGGCCGATCGTTCAGGCATTCAACCCAGCCACCCTCAGGAGAAACCCCATGGCGCTCAGCATCGACAAGTCCAAGACCGCCCTTCTGGTAATGGACGTGCAAAACGACATCACGCATCCGGATTCCCCCATGGCACGGCAACTGGGCTTTGCCGGGATGATCCAGCAGACCGGCATGTTCAACAAGCTGCGCGGCCTGATGGATGCCTGCCGCGCCAAGGGCGTGCCGGTGATCCACGTGCTTATCGATCTTGAAGCCGGCGTGCAGCCGCGCTGGCCGCACCGCGGCGCGTTCTTCCAGCTGGTGTCCGGCGGCAACGTGTGCAAGCGCGGCACCTGGGGCGGCGATGTGGCCGACGAGGTCAAGCCGCTGCCGGGCGAGCCGATGGTCTACAAGTGCATCTTCAGCGCCTTCGTGAGCTCGGGCCTGCAGGAGCTGCTCGACAGCCGCGGCATCACGGATGTGATCCTCAGCGGCGTCAGCACCGATGCGGTGGTGGAATCGACCGCCTGGGACGCCAACGACCGCGGCTACAGCAACATCCTGGCCGAGGACTGCTGCATCTGCGCCACGCAGGAGGCGCACGACATCACCGTCAAGCGCATGGCCGGCCGCTGCGACGTGGCCACGGCGGCCGAAATCATCGCCGCGCTCGGTTGAGCCGAAGCCCGTATCACGATAACCGGCGGGCGCGACGACGCCCGCCGCCTTCAAGAGCAGGAGAACCGCCATGGACCAGATCACCGACCGCGACGGCCTGAAACTCGCCGAACTGCTGGACTGTGTGCAAGACGGGCCGCAGGAAGGCCGTTTCGAGGTGGCGCGGCGCATCTTTGCCGATCCGGCCATCTTCGAGCTGGAGATGCGCAATATCTTCGAGTCGACGTGGGTCTACCTGGCGCACGAGAGCCAGATCCCGAACGCGCATGACTTCGTGGCCGCCCGCATCGGCCGCAAGCCGGTGCTGGTCACCCGCGGCGAGGACGGGCAGGTCAACGCCTTCCTGAACAGCTGCTCGCACCGCGGTGCCGAGCTGACCGCCAGCAAGCGCGGCAACAAGCGCACGTTGACCTGCCCGTACCACGGCTGGGTGTACGACAGCGCCGGCCGCTGCGTGAACATCGATGCCGAGCCGCGCGGCGGCTACCCGGACTATTTCAAGGGCCTGTCGCACGACCTGGCGCGGGTGAAGGTGGGCGTCTACCGCGGCTTCATCTTCGGCAGCCTGAACGAGGCCGTGCCGCCGATCGCGCAGCATCTGGGTGGTTCGGCAGCGATCATCGACGCCATGGTCGACCAGTCGCCGGACGGCCTCGAGCTGCTGCGCGGCGCCATTCGCTACACCTGCCGCGCCAATTGGAAGATGCAGCTGGAGAACATCGACGGCTATCACTTCTTCCCGGTGCACACCAGCTACATCGGGCTGATCATGGAGCGCCAGAAAAAGGCCGCCAGCAGCATCAAGACTATCGATCCGACGCAGATGGCGAGCCTGCCGGGCGGCAGCTACCAGTTCGAGAACGGCCACAGCATGGACTGGGGCCTGATGCCCAACGGCGACGACCGGCCGCTGGGCTTGCAGCGCGAGCGCATCACGCGCGAATTTGGGCCCGACAAGGCGCGCTGGATGATCGACGCGGTGCGCAACCTGGTGGTGTTCCCGAACCTGCTGATCATGGATCAGTCCTCGAGCACCGTGCGCATGGTGCATCCGCTGTCCGTGGACGAGACGCTGGTCGAGGTGTACTGCGTGGCGCCCAAGGGCGAGCCGAAGGCCGCGCGCGAGCGGCGCCTGCGCCAGTTCGAGGATTTTCTGGGCCCGGCGGGCCTGGCCACGCCCGACGATCAGGCGGTGATGGAAGCCTGCCAGCGCGGTTTCAAGGCATCCAAGGTTCCGTACCTGCAGGGCCACTTCCGCGGCATGACGCACCTGAGCCCGGGCGCCGACGACAACGCCCGCAAACTGGGGCTGTCACCGCAGTTCAGCGGCAGCGACATCGACGACGAGACGTTCACGCACACCCAGTACCGGCAGTGGCTGCGGCTGATGACGCAGGCGGGATAGTCCGGGCCGGCCGGCCGTCGCTCAGTTGCGAGCGGTTTTAACCGGCGTGCCGGTCAGGCGGCGATAACGGTCCAGGTCCGCGTCGAAGCGGGCGCGCAACTCGGCCTGCTCGGCGCGCGTGCGATCCGCCGCGTGTTCCTGACTGGCCAGGTCGGCCGCTGTCTGTTCGCGCATTTTGACAACGGCCGCCGGGGCGGCCCGGCCGGCGGCCTTGTGGTCGGCCAGCAAACGATCTGCGCGCAGCAGGTTCTGGCGCAGGTGGCCGATGGTGTTCTCGGCGGCCCGCAGGATCAAATCGAGATTTTCCAGCTTCGCGTCGCGCAGGCGCGCCAGTTCTGTCTCGTCCGCATAGGTTTGCAGCAGCATGCGGTCGCGCAGCACTTGTTCGGTCCTGGCTGCAAGCTTGTCCGCTTCCGCCTTCGCGGCCGCCTCCTGGGCGAGCGCTTCCTCGCGTCGGTGCGCCGCCCGCGCCTGCAACTGCTGCGGGGTGGGCGCTGAATCCACCACGTTGAGCACCTTCAGTGTTCGTTGATCGAGCACTTCATAACCGTTCTGCGCTTGCCCGGGCGGCAAGTTGGTATCGATGTGCATCACGCCGCGGGCGTCACGGTAGCGAAACAGCCGGGCTGCGTCGGCAGCGGCCGGCGCCGCCGCGAGCAGGCCAAGGCACAGGAGGGCAACCGGCCGTATCCGTTCAGACCGCTCCGTATTGCGCTCGATAAGCGCGGATGGCTTCGGCTCGACCAGGGTTTTTTTCATAGGTCTCAATGTAGTGCACCAGTTGCTCGAGTCCTGCCACCGCTATCACCGGCACGCCGTGGCGCGCCTTCACCTCGGCCACTGCCGAACGCTCGCCCTGGCCGCGCTCCTGCCGGTCGAGCGCCACCAGCACCGCCGCCAGCTCGGCCCCGGCAGCGCCAATCAGGCCCGCCGAGTGCTGCACCGACAGGCCCGACGAAATGACGTCATCCACCACCACTACCCGGCCGGCCAGTGGCGCACCGACGATCACGCCGCCCTCGCCATGATCCTTCGCCTCCTTGCGGTCGAAGGCGAAAGGGACATCCCGGCCATGCTCGCCAGCCAGCGCGATGGCGGTCGCCGCCACCAGCGGAATGCCCTTGTAGGCCGGCCCGAACAGCATGTCGAAGGCCACACCCGAACGCACCAGCGCCGCCGCGTAGAAACTGCCCAGGCGGCGCAGGCTGTTGCCGCTGTTGAACAACCCAGCATTAAAGAAATACGGACTGTTTCGGCCAGACTTTAGGGTGAACTGCCCAAATTTCAGTACGCCGCTGCCGATGACGAACTCGAAGAACTCGCGCTGATAGCTTTCCATTTGTCTATATATCCTTCAGTAACAATCAGTTGATTCGAAGCCCCAACTTCTGGGCCGGGCGCCAAAATGGTTCTGGCTATGAAAAAAAATCTGCCGCGCCAGGAAACGGCATCGATGAACCGCATGGCACGCAGCACAGGAACCGGATCTGCCTGGCCCCGCGCACAGGAACCGGTGCAGCTGAATGCCGGGCCCCCAATGCGGCAAGGCACGCCGCGCAAGCATAGACTTCCACCCAAATTTTATTGCCCCGAACAACACGTTGCGGGCGGTGCCGATCGGAACACGCATGTCGCTGAAAATCATCACCCTGAACGCGAACGGCATTCGTTCGGCCTGGCGCAAGGGCCTGCTGGACTTTCTGGCGCGCGAGCAGGCCGACCTGGTGTGCCTTCAGGAAACCCGGGTCCAGCAGCCGCAATTGACCGCGGAAATGCTGGCGCCCGGCCTTTGCCAAAGCTTTTTCCACCATGCCACGAGGCCGGGTTACAGCGGGGTCGCCCTGTACACACGGCGTGCCCCGGACCGGGTGATCGAAGGGCTTGGTTGGCCCGATTTCGACGCCGAGGGACGCTGGCTGCAGGTCGACTACGGCCGGCTCAGCGTGGCGTCGCTGTATCTGCCGTCGGGCTCCAGCAGCGACGCGCGCCAGCAGATCAAGTTCGGCGTCATGGAGCGCCTGACGCCGCACCTGAAGCAGATGCTGGCCGATGGGCGCGACTGGATCATCTGCGGCGACATCAACATCGCCCACAAGAACATCGACATCAAGAACTGGCGCGGCAACCAGAAAAACTCCGGCTTCCTGCCCGAGGAGCGCGCCTGGCTGGATGTGCTGTTCGACGACATCGGCTGGGTGGACGCGTTTCGCGTCGTCGACCAGCGGCCCGATCAGTACACCTGGTGGTCCAACCGCGGTCAGGCCTGGGCGAAGAACGTCGGCTGGCGCATCGACTACCAGATCGTCTCGCCCGGCCTGCGCGATACGGTGCGCTCCGCCCGCATCCACAAGGACGAGCGTTTTTCCGACCATGCGCCGTTGATCATGGAATACGCCATCGATCTGCCGTGATGGCCCTCCATCACGTGGCCTCGAACGGGCCGATTCAGAACTCAGCCCAGGCAACCGCGGCTTTGTCCAGCGGGGCGCCTGCGGCTACCATCCTGCGCCGCCAAGCCAGCCCCACAACCGCGACCCTGACCTGCAATGAGCACCCCGCAAGACCCGCACATCAAGCCGTTGCCCGCCCTGATCTTCTCGTCACGCTGGTTGCAGCTGCCGCTGTACCTGGGCCTGATCGGCGCCCAGGGCGTCTACGTGGTGCTGTTCGTCAAGGAGTTGTGGCACCTCGTGTACGGCGCCTTCGAGCTGAACGAGCAGCAGGTCATGCTGATCGTGCTGGGCCTGATCGACGTGGTGATGATCTCGAACCTGCTGGTCATGGTGATCGTCGGCGGCTATGAGACGTTCGTTTCGCGCCTCGGCATCGAAGGGCACAGGGACCAGCCGGAGTGGCTGTCCCACGTCAACGCGACGGTGCTCAAGGTCAAGCTGGCGCTGGCCATCGTGGGAATTTCGTCCATTCACCTGCTGAAGACCTTCATCGAAGCCGGCACCCTGGGCGCGCTGCCGTTGTGCTCGGCCGTGGCGGCCGGCACCCGCTGCACAAGCCTGACCGAAGCCAGCGTGATGTGGCAAACCATCATTCACTGCGTGTTTATTCTGTCGGCGCTGGGCATCGCCTGGACCGATCGGGTGATGGGGGCGACGAGCGCAACGAACGGCAAAAGTCGCACTGATCACTGACTGGGCAGCCCCGATCGCAGGGCCGATGGATCTGGGCACGCGGTCCGCCACTCCACCGGTGCGCCATGAGATACAGGGCCCGGCGGCACCACAATGTGCCTGGCGCCGAGACTGCACGTTCTCCAGTGTGAAGAGGCGAGCGTCAGCGATGTGGCCAGCGTTCGTGCAGGTCGTCGATGACGAATGCGTGGGAATGCCCCTGGGCACTCGCCAGATCGGCCAGGTGCGGATGGCCCGCCGGCAGATCGTCATGACGATGGGGCACCGTGTCGTGATCGTCCTGCGGCCACATCTGTCGAGCAAGCACGGTGCCAAGCACGGCAAACGCCGCCATCGCCCATAGCGCACTGGCAATGCCGGCTTTCGCGCCCAGCCAACCGACCACGGGATAGGCCACCAGCCAACAGGCGTGCGAGAGCGAGAACTGCGCGGCGAATAGCGCAGGGCGATCGCGCTCGTTGGACGATCGCCGCAGCAAACGGCCACCGGGCGTGACCAAGCCCGAATAGGCCACGCCGAGCAACACCCAACTCGCCAGCATTGTTGGCCATCGCGCGGGCGGTGTGAGCATCGGCCACGCCAGCGCAATCGCCATCAGGACCGACGACAACATCATCCCGGCCACCAGCATCAGCGAGCGGTCGGTCCAACGCGCCAGCAAATGTGGCAAAGCCAGTGCCGTTGCCATCGAACCGGCGCCGAATGCGGCCAACGCGATTGCGACGGCGTTTTCCGGTCGGGCCAGCCCATCGCGCACGATGACCACCGTGTTGACGATGACCATCGCGCTGCCCGCGGCCGCCGCCAAGGTCAGCGCGAGCAGGCCGCGCAGTCGTGGCGTCGCCAGATAAATACGCAGGCCACGGGTGAGCCTGCGACCGATGGCGACCGGTGGCTGCGTCGAGCGGGTGTAGGGCAGCGCCACTGAAACCACCAGCAACGCCGAGCCGAAGAAACCGACCGCGGTGCCCAGGAACAGCCCGTGGTAACTGATCACCAACAACAGCGCCGCGGCCAGGGCTGGACTGAGCAGGTTTTCCAGATCGTAGGCCAGACGCGACAGCGACAGCGCGCGCGTGTACTGGTCTTCGTCCGGCAACACTTCGGGGATCGTGGCCTGGAAGGTCGGGGTGAAGGCGGCGGAGCTACTCTGTAGCGCGAAGATAAGTACGTAGATCTGCCATATCTGGCTTACCCACGGCAGCATCAGCACCACCGCCAGCCGAACGAGGTCCAACGCCACCAGCAGGGCGCGCCGCGGCACCCGGTTGGCGTAGGCGCCCGCAAGCGGCGCCACCAGTACATACGCGACCATCTTGATCGCCAGCGCGGTGCCGAGCACAGCACCGGCGTTCTTGCCTGCCAGTTCGTAGGCGAGTAGTCCCAGCGCAACCGTTGCCAGGCCGGTACCAACCAGGGCTACCACCTGCGCCAGGAACAGGTGCCGATAGGTGCGGTTTTTCAGGACGTCAATCATGGGACTTCGTCAGGTCGGGTCGCTGCTCATCCGGACACGGGAACTGCCAGTGACGTGGCCTAGTCGATAATTGGCATGCGGAAACTCGATGAGTTGAACGGGAGCGCCACAAGCTCGCCGATGCGATTCCCCTGCCGCTCTCGGGCGTGGCCGCTCGGTCATCCAATGCTTTCTAGGCTGGTCTGAAAACCGGTTCAGACGGGCCGGGGTCCCCCTGCAATGATGGCCATCCCCAACAAGGTGACGACCACACCCAGCCAGTCTGTCCAGGAGGGTCGGATCGAATCCACCGTCCACAACCAGAGCAAGGCAACACTGACGTACACCCCACCATAGGCGGCATAGACGCGGCCAGCCGCCTGCGGGTGCAGTGTGAGCAGCCAGACAAATGCCGCCAAGCTAATCGCCGCCGGCGCCAGCAGCCACACGGAATGGCCCTGTTTCAGCCAAAGATAAGGCAAATAACAGCCCAGGATTTCCGCCACCGCGGTCAGCGCAAACAGGCCGAACGTCTTGAGCAATTCCATCGCCGACTCCTGCTCGGGGTCTCCAGAATCCGGGCTGCATGGCCAAGCACGCCCAGCAATGCGTCCCTGGCGACGTGTTCGTAACGGTCCAGGCGTTCCAGCCGCAGTAGGGTGCGTTCTAATCGTCAGTATTTTCCGTATAGCCCAGTAAACGTAGTGCGTTGATTACAACCACGACGGTCGAGCCTTCATGCACCAGCACCGCAAGGCCGATGCCGGCCCAGCCGAACAGGGTTGCGGGAATCAGCAATACCACCACGCCCATCGACACGTACAGATTCTGGCGAATGATGCGTCTGGATGCGCGACTCAGGGCCACGGCAAAGGGCAGTTTGGAAAGGTCGTCGGCCATCAGCGCCACGTCCGCCGTTTCCAGTGCCACGTCGGTGCCGGCGCCGCCCATGGCGATACCGACCGTGGCGCGCGCCATCGCCGGCGCGTCGTTGACCCCGTCGCCGACCATCGCCACTTGGCCGTAGCGTTGTCCGAGATCTTCCATGGCCTTGACCTTGTCTTGCGGCAACAGGTCCGCTTTCACTTCGTCCAGGCCGACCGCGTCGGCAATGGCGCGGCCCACGCGTTCGTTGTCGCCAGTGAGCATGATGGTCTTGCGGATACCGATCCGGTGCAGCCGTTCGAGAACCTGCCGCACGCTTTCGCGGGGGGTGTCGGCCAAGGCCAGGACGCCGAGGAACTGCCCGTCGGACTGGACCAGCATGATGGTTTTGCCTTCCGTCTGGAGCCGCTCTGCCTGCTGTCGAATCACTTCGGGGATGGTTTCGCCATCGAACAATTTGACATTGCCGATGGCGACCTTTTTCCCGTCGAATTCGGCGCGCACGCCTTTTCCGGTCACGGACTCTGTCTCCCCAGCCTCGTTCCACGTCAAGCCACGCGCCGTCGCTTCCGCCACCACTGCCTGCGCCAGGGGATGGGCGCTGCGGCTTTCCACGGCGGCGGCAACGCTCAGCAGGCGAGCGTCGTCTCCAATGACGGCGACGACGTCGGTCACCCTGGGCTTGCCGATGGTCAGGGTGCCGGTCTTGTCGAAGGCGATGGCCGTGAGCACGCCCAGATTCTCCAGATGCGCGCCGCCCTTGATCAGCACGCCGCCGCGCGCGGCGCGCGCGACGCCGGACAGCACCGCCGAGGGGGTGGCGATGGCCAGCGCGCAAGGTGAAGCCGCCACCAGCACCGCCATGGCGCGGTAAAAGGATTCGGCGAAGGGAAACCCGAGCAGCGGTGGCAGCGCGATGAGCAGCGCGGCGCCCGCTAACACGGCCGGCACGAAGATCCGCTCGAAGCGGTCGGTAAAACGTTGGGTGGGTGATTTCTGTGTCTGCGCCTCGGCGACCATCACCACCATACGCGCCAGCGTGCTCTCCTGCGCCAGCTTGGTCACCTCGACGACCAGCGCACCCTCGCCGTTGACCGTGCCGGCGAATACCTTGTCGCCCGGCTGTTTGTCCAGCGGCATGGATTCGCCGGTGACCGGGGACTGGTCCACCGCCGAATTGCCCGATGCCACCTGGCCGTCGGCGGGGATGCGCTGGCCGGGTTTGACGATCACCCGGTCGCCGCGCTGCAATTCCTCGACCCGCACTTCGATCTGAACGCCATCCCGCTGCACGATGGCGGTCTTGGGCGCGAGTTCCGCCAGCGCCTCGATGGCCTTGCGCGCGCGCTCCATGGCCATGTGCTCCAGCGCATGGCCCAGGCTGAACAGGAACAAAAGCAAAGCACCTTCTTCCCACGCGCCGAGCACTGCCGCCCCGGCCGCCGCGACGATCATCAAGATGTCGATGTCGAAGCGGCGGCTGCGCACACTCTGCCAGGCGTCGCGCAGGGTATAAAAACCGCCTGCCGTATACGCGCCCAACAACAGGCCGAGCGGCAGGACGCGCGGCGCGTCGGCGCGACCCGCAAGCCAGCCGGCCAGCAACAGCAAGCCGGCAACGCCACTGAAAATAAGCTCGCGATGCTCGGCGAACCATCCGGCCTCGCGGCCTTCTTCCAGCACGGCATAGCCGAGCGTCCGCATGCGCCGGACGATCGCCTTGCGCTCGATTTTTTCGCTGTCGAATTCCAGGCGCAGGCGTTCGGCGGCATAGCTCACCGAAGCTTCCAGCACGCCGTCCGTGCGTTGCAGCGTGTGTTCGATCACCGTGGCGCAGGTGGCGCAATCCATGCCGCCGATACGCAGGCTCTCGTGACGATAACGCTGACCGATTTTCGCCCCGGCCGCCTGTGCCAGTTCGCGTACACGGCTCACGCTGAGCTGCTGCGGATCATAGTGCAGGCAAAGGAGCGCGCTCCCGCCTTCGTGGGTCAGATGTACCTTTTCCAGCCTTTCGGCTTGCAGCAGTTCGGTCAGGCGCCCCACGCAGGCGTCGCGCTCGTCGGGCAGATCCGGCAAGACCAGGGACAAGTCCAGTTTCAGCTTTTCGGCCATGGCATTGCTCTTCGAAATCAAACGATCACAGCGGTGGAATGCGCAGCGAGGCTAGAGGTCTCGATCTTTTTCACGGGTGAGGCTCCGGGTGCGAATGGCGTTTTGTCTTTCCTTTGATCTTGTGCCAGGCAGGCAGGTGGTGCAGCGCGAGCAGCCCAAAGATGATCAGCGCCGTGAGCACGCCAAGCATGTACATGCCGTAGGCGATGGCGAGCCCCACGGAGGCCGTCGCCCAGATGGTCGCTGCGGTGGTGAGTCCGGCGACGCGGCCGCGGTCGTGCAGAATCACGCCGGCGCCGAGAAAGCCCACGCCGGTGACCACGCCGGCCGCAATGCGGGTCGGGTCGCCGATATCGCTGACGTGCGCGGATACCAGCCCGAACACGCAGGCGCCAAGCGAAACCGCCGCGTAGGTGCGGATGCCCGCGTCGCGACCGTGTTCCTCGCGGTCCCAGCCGATGAATGCGCCGAAGAGCGCCGCAGTCAGCGCGCGCAGTGCCATCAATGCTTCTACTTCCCACTCCATGTCCGGGCTCCCGGCGGTATCTCAATCAGGACGGCGAGGGCATCGCGGCCACCCCAGGCCCTCGCCAATGTCGCTGCCAACCGCTGGCGCAGCTCGCCAGCCCAGCGCAACACTGGCCCGCCGGCCGCAGTGCGGCGGGCGACAGGCACAGGGCGCAGACGGGCACCGCCCACCGGCGACAACAAGCATAACAATGCATCAACCATGGGGGTGCTCCGAATGAGGGTCGGCGGCGTTGCGCGAGCGCGCGGCGTCGCGAAGGGTCTTGATAGCGCCATAACCGGCAACGGCAGCAATGGCAGCGGCGACGGCAAGATCGGGCCAGCTGCTTCCGAGAGTCGCGACGAGCGTGCCCGCGATGAGGACTCCAAAATTGGCGACGAAGTCGTTGATGCTCATGGTCCAGGCGGCGCGCAGATTCACGTCCTCGCCGCGATGGCCGTACAGCAGCTTGATACACCACGCATTGACGACGGCGGCGATCACGGCCAGAACCATCATCGCGGGTCCGAGTGGCTCAGAGCCGGTCACGAAGCGCCGAGTCGCATCGCCGACGACGCCCACGGCCAGCGCAATGAGCATCAGCCCGGTGATGGTTGCCGCGTGCGCGCGCCACCGCTGCGATCGCGTGACAGCGAAGAAACTCAGGCTGTAAGCGATCGCGTCCGACGCGTTATCGAGTGCATTGGCGATCAGGCCGCTGGAGTCGGCGGCCAGCCCGCCGACAAGTAGAACGACTGCCAGGCCCCCATTCAGGAGCAGAATCCGCAACAGGGCTCGGCGCTGCGCTGCGTCGCTCGGGTCGAGCGCGGCGTCATGCTCAGCGCCCATGTTCGGCCTCGCCTTTGCCGAGTTCGGCTTTGAGAATTGAAGCTGTTCTTCGCCACGTAGCGCACGCCGGGTTCGAGACCGGACAGCACCTCCGCGTGCCTGCCGTCGCGAAGCCTGCCGCGTCCTCGCTCAGTTCACCCTGTCCCATGCCTGCGCCGATCCGCTGACGAGTTCAAACGTGCCGCGGCCCGAACATGATGATCGCCATGCCCAGCAGGGCGACGCCGACGCCGAGCCAGTCCGTGAACGAGGGGCGGACCGAGTCCACCGCCCACAGCCACAGCAGGGCAACGCTGACGTAGACGCCACCGTAGGCGGCATACACGCGGCCTGCGGCCTGCGGGTGCAGGGTCAGCAGCCAGACGAAGCGGCCGTGCCGCAGCCACAGATACGGCAGATAGCAGCCGAGGATTTCCGCCACCGCAGTAAGGGTGAACAGGCCCAGGGTCTTTGCCAGTTCTGTCATGGGAACCCTCAGGCTAACAAAATACAGACGAGCGACACCCCGTGAGCAACGGGCATGTCGATGGTATGCCAGGCGGTCGCGGAACCCAGCGACAGCAGCGCGAGAGCGGCCACGACCACGCGACGCCGCGCTGCGCCGGCGCTCGCCGGCGAGCGGCTGCCAGGCACGGGTGCGCGCACGTGGTGAATGAAAGCCTGGTGAATGAAAGCCTTGATCGGTTTCACGCGGCGGACTACTCGGTTGCGGGGGCGGTTTGATTGGCCCGTCGCCACACCATCCGATACAGCCCCGGCAGTACTAGCAGCGTGAGCAGCGTGGACGACACGATGCCACCGATCACCACCGTGGCCAGCGGGCGCTGCACCTCCGATCCGATGCCGGTGTTGAACGCCATCGGCACGAAGCCCAGGCCCGCTACCAGCGCCGTCATCAGCACTGGGCGCAGGCGCGTCAGGGCGCCTTCGGTGATCGCGTCCACCAGTTCCCGGCCCTCGTGGCGTAGTGATTTGATGAAACTAACCATCACCAGGCCGTTGAGCACCGCCACGCCGGACAGCGCGATGAAGCCGACGCCAGCCGAGATGGACAGCGGAATGCCGCGCGCCCATAGCGCGAGCACCCCGCCGGTGAGCGCCAGCGGCACGCCACTGAAGATCACCAGTGCGTCGCGCACGGAACCAAAGGCCAGCCACAGCAGGCCCAGAATCAGCGCCAGCGTGACGGGAACGACAATCGCGAGGCGCCGCGAGGCGGACTGGAGCTGCTCGAAGGTGCCGCCGTAATCCAGCCAGTAGCCGGGCGGAATCTCGACCTGCGTGCCCATGCGCCGCTGCACCTCGGCGATGAAGGAGCCCAGGTCCCGCCCGCGCACGTTGGCGGTGACCACCACGCGGCGCTTGCCCTGCTCGCGGTTGATGGCGTTGGGGCCGAGACCCAGTTCCACCTGCGCCAGTTCGCCCAGCGGCACATAGCCGCCGCCCGGCAGCATCACCGGCAGGCGCGCCATCGCATCCGGGTTGCTGCGCAGTGCTTCGGGCAGGCGCACCACGATGTCGCTGCGCCGGTCGCCCTCGTAGATCAGGCCGGCGGTCTCGCCGCCGTAGGCAGCCGCCACCAGCGCCTGCAAATCGGCCACGTTGAGGCCGTAGCGGGCCAGCACCTCGCGCCGCGGGGTCACGGTGAGTATCGGCAGGCCGGTGGTCTGCTCAGTCTTGACGTCGGCCGCGCCGGGGACAGTTTCCAGCACCCGCTCGATCTGTCCGGCCACCTTGGCCAGCGTGTCCAGATCGTCGCCGTAGACCTTCACCGCCACGTCGGAGCGCACGCCGGAAATCAGCTCGTTGAAACGCATCTGGATCGGCTGCGTGAACTCGTAGTTGTTGCCGGGCACGCCGGCGGCCAGGCGCTCCAGGTCCTTGACCACCTCGGTCTTGGGTTTGCCCGGATCGGGCCAGTGCTTGCGGTCCTTGAGCATGACGAAGGTGTCGGCGACGTTGGGCGGCATGGGATCGGTGGCAATCTCGGCGGTGCCGATCTTGGCGAAGGCGCGTTCGACTTCCGGCGCGGTCTTGAGGGTGGCTTCGAGCTGGCTTTGCATCCGCACCGCCTGCGTCAGGCTGGTGCCCGGGATGCGCAGCGCGTGCAGGGCGATGTCGCCCTCGTCCAGGCTCGGGATGAATTCCGAGCCCATGCGCGTGGCCAGCCAGGCGCAGGCCACGACCAGGCCGAGCGTGAGCGCCAGCAGCGCAAAACGCGCCCGCAGTGCCAGCGCCAGCAGGGGCGCATAGCCGCGCCGCGCCCAGCGCATCAGCGCGTTGTCGTGCTCCGCCACTGGGCCGCGGAACAGCAAGGCCACCGCCGCCGGCACGAAGGTGAGCGCCAGCACCAGCGCGGCGGTCAGCGCGGTGACCACGGTGATCGCCATCGGGTGGAACATTTTTCCTTCCACGCCAGTGAGCGCGAAGATCGGGATGTACACCGCGGTGATGATGCCAACGCCAAACAGGCTGGGGCGGATCACCTCGTTGGTGGCCTGGAACACCACGTCCAGCCGGTCGCGCTCGCTCAGCGTCTTGCGGCCCTCGGTGGCGATGCCGAGGCGACGCAGGCAGTTCTCGACAATGATCACCGCACCGTCCACGATCAGGCCGAAATCCAGCGCGCCCAGGCTCATCAGGTTGGCCGAGGTGCCCGACTGCACCATGCCGGTGAAGGTCATCAGCATGGCGAGCGGTATCACCGCTGCGGTGAGCAGCGCGGCGCGGATGTTGCCCAGCAGCAGGAACAGCACCACGATGACCAGCAGCGCGCCTTCCAGCAGGTTCTTTTCGACGGTGGCCAGGGTCTTGTCCACCAGCGTGGTGCGGTCGTAGACCACGTTGACGGTGATACCCGGCGGCAGGCTGCGCCGGGTCTGGTCGAGCTTTTCGGCAACCGCCTTCGACACCGTGCGGCTGTTCTCGCCGACCAGCATGAACACCGTGCCCAGCACCGCTTCCCGGCCGTTTTGCGTGGCCGCGCCGGTGCGCAGCTCCGAGCCGATGCCAAGCTGCGCCACGTCGCTGACCCGCACCGGCGCGCCGCCACGCTGCGCCACCACGATACGGCCCAGATCGGCCAGAGTGGCCGCCTGTCCGGGCACGCGGATCAGCTGTTGCTGGCCGTGGCGCTCGATGTAACCGGCGCCCTGATTGGCATTGTTGGCCCCCACCGCGCGGGCCACGTCGTCGAAACTGACGCCGAAGGCCAGCAGGCGGGCCGGATCAGGCAGGATCTGGAACTGCTTGCCGTAACCGCCGATGGTGTTGACCTCCACCACGCCGGGCACCTGGAGCAGCTGCGGGCGCAGGATCCAGTCCTGCGCCTGGCGCAGGTCCATGGGCGTGATGGGCGTGCCGTCCGTGTTGCGGGCACCGGGCTGGGCATCCACCGTCCACATGAAGATCTCGCCAAGACCGGTCGCGATGGGTCCGAGTTCGGGCTCCAGGCCGGCGGGTAGCCGCGATTTGACCGCCTGCAGGCGCTCGGAGATCAACTGCCGCGCGAAGTAGATGTCGGTGGCGTCGTCGAACACCACCGTCACCTGCGACAGCCCGTAGCGCGACACCGAGCGCGTATACGCGAGCCTCGGCAGTCCGGCCATGGCGGTTTCCACGGCAAAGGTCACGCGCTGCTCGGCTTCCAGGGGCGTATAGCCGGGCGCCTCGGTGTTGATCTGCACCTGCACGTTGGTAATGTCCGGCACGGCGTCGATCGGCAGGCGCTGGAAACTCCACACGCCAAGTCCGGCGAGCGCGAGCACCAGCACCAGCATCAGGCCGCGGCGGTGGATGGAAAAATGCAGCAGTGCTTCGAGCATGGGATGGGCCTTACAGGACGATGCCGACGCGCCGCAGCAGCGCCAGCAGCAGGAAATAGGAAAGCGCCGTCAGCGCGCTGGCGACCAGCAGGGCCGGGTAGAAGCCGACCCCGCGGCGCAGCAGCACCGGCAGGCTCACGAACAGCACCAGCGACGGCAGCACCAGCCAGAAGATGCCGACCGACAGGCGCACGATGCGCTGCGGGTCGTGCGTGTCGTGCCACAGCCAGATCACCGCCAGCACCGACACCAGCGGCAGCGAGGCCAGTAGCGCGCCGACCCAGCTCAGGCGCCGGGCGGCTTCCGAAATCGCCACCACCAGCGCCGCCGAAACGGCGTACTTGACGAGCGTTTCCATGGCGCCCTCAGTGGTCATGGGAGGCGCCGGACTTTTCGATGTCGGCCTTGATCAGGTAGCTGTTCTCGCTGACGTACTCGGTGCCGGGTTTGAGGCCGCCGAGCACCTCCACGTACTCGCCATCGCTGCGGCCCAATTCCAGCATGCGCACCTCGTAGGTCTCGCCCACGCGGGTGAACACCACGGTGAAATCCCGAAACGTCTGCACGCCGGAAGCCTTCACCGCCAGCGGCACCTGCGCGCCACCGACCAGCACCTCGGCGTTGACATACAGCCCGGGCGTCCAGCCGCCGTCGCGGGCATCGAAACTCGCCCACACCGTCAGCGCCTGGTTGGCATTGCCGCCCGCTGGGGCGATGCGGGTGATGGCACCCTTGGTCGTGCGCTCGCTGTCCACCGTGGTGAGACGCACTTCCTGGCCTACGCGGATGCGCGCCAGATCCCGCGGAAACACCGACAGCTGCGCCCACACCTGGGACAAGTCGCTGATCGTGAACAGGGGCGTGTCGCCGGCCTGCTGGCCGGGATTGGTCATGCGCGCCGTGATGACCCCGCCGATCGGCGCCGTCACCGCATAAACCTGCAGGGAATCGTTGGATTCCACCCGCGCCAGCACTTCGCCGGCGCGCACGCTGTCGCCCACGGTCTTGCTCACGCTCTTGACCACCCCGGCGAAGCGCGCGCCCACGTCCCGCACCGCGTCCGGGTTGGTGGCGATCTGCCCGTACAGCGGCAGCACGTCGCGGATCAGGCGCGGGCCGGCGGTATCCGTGCTGATGCCGGCGGCCTTGGCGCTTTCCGCAGCGATGGTGACGCGCCCTTCATAGCTCGCATACGCCCAGCGATGGGTCTTGCCCTCGAACTGCGCCTGCACGGTCACATCGAAGGAATGCGGCTCGGTCACCACGCCATCGCCGCGCAGAAAGCCTGCCCCGGACCCTGAGCCGGGGTCCTCCTGCGGCGCAAAGCGGAACAGGTTCTTCTCACCATCCAGACGGGCAAGTTCGACCGTCAGTTGCACGGCCTCCGGCGCCACGGGCTGGCCCTTGCTGGTCACCCAGGCGCGGTACTCCGGCGGCACGCCGTCTTCGAAAATCGCCAGCTCGACGACGAAGTCGCCATCGGCCAGCAGGCGGCCGTTGTGCGGACCGTTGGGCGCTTCTTGCGCCGCGGCGGCGCCGTGTTCGGACTCCGCAGTGGGAGTATTGGCGTCGGAGGGCGTTTCGGACCGGCCACAGGCGGCGAGCGTCAGGCCGAGCAGGGCGGCCAGGGTCCAGGGATACAGGAGGTTTTTCATGGCTGGCTCGATTCGGTGACGGTGGGGGTGGCCGTGGGGCCGGGCGCCGGCGCGCCGGTGAGGCGCTGGATTTCGATCAGGTAGCCGTGGTACTCGGCCGCGGCCTCAATCAGGCGGCGACGCTGCGTGGCCCACTCGGCCTCCGCATCGCGCAGTTCGAGTAGCGAGTAACGACCGCGCTCGTAGGCATGGCGGGTTTGCGCCAGTGCTTCCTCGACCGCTGGCACCACCCGCTCGCGCTGCGCCTCGACCTCGATCCGGGCATGGTTCAGTTCCTGCCAGATCTCGTACAGCCGGGCCTGCGCCCGCAGCATGGCCTGCTCGCGCTCGGGGCCGACCTGCGCCAGGCGCGCCTCGCTTTCCAGCACGTTGCCGCGCTCGCGCGAGGCACCGAACAGCGGCATGGAGGCGGAGAACATCAGCCCCACGTCGTCGGTCGCCTCCAGCCGGCGGATGCCGGCACCCAGCGTGAGGCCCGCCGTGCGGCGGGCCTGGGCCAGGCGCAGTTCGGATTCGCGCAGGCGCGCTTCGCTGGCAAAGCGCAGCAGGTCCGGCGTGTTCTGCATTTGCGCCAGCAGGACGCTGAAGTCCGCCACCGGCGCCACGCTCAGCAGATCGCCCTGGGCCGGGCCAAAATCGGCTTCGAGGGCGCCGGTGGCGGCGGCAAGATGGCGGCGCGAGGACAGCAGTTCGTGCTCGGCGTGCTCCTGCGCCAGGTGCGCCCGTTCCAGCGAAATCCGCGCCCGCGAGCGTTCCGCCAAGGGCGCGCGCGCGGCGGCGACACGCCGCTCGACCTCCGCCAGCGTGCCGCGGGCAAGCTCGGTCGCCTCGCGCGTGATGGCGAGCTGCGCCTGGTCCGACAGCACGTGCACGAAGCGCCGGGCGACCTCCGCGCGCAGGTCCAGACGCGCGATGTCGGCGTCGGTGGCCACCTGTTCGCGGCCGGCGGCGGCGGCCTCGAGGCGCCGGTCGCGCAGCCCGCCGCGCTCGATCAGCTGGCTGAAGCCGAGCGTGGTCTCCGCGGCGGACAAACCGCTGACCTCTCCCGTGCCGAGCGCGTTTTCCACCGTCAGGTTCAGCACCGGCGCCGGGCGAATGCCGGCCTGCACGGCGCGCGCATCCGCCGCCTGAAGTTGTGCCCGGTAGGACGCAAACAGCGGGTGACGCGCCTCGGCGCGGGCCAGCGCTTGCGCCAGAGTGAAAGGCGGCGCGGAAGGCTCGGCGTGGTGCACGCCGACCGTGTCAGCCGCGATGGCCAAGGGCGCGCCCAGCGCGCTCATGACGGCCGCGCACAGCCGCGCGCGCCGGATCGAAGAAGAAAACATGCAGCCCCCGTCAGGGAATCGAACAGGCGTCCGCCAGCGGCGGACGATGCGGGTTCAGGAGGCGTGTAGGGGCGGCCCGCGCAGCGGCGGACGACAGAAGCGGGGTGGGGACGTGCAAGGCGGTGGCGAGGCGGCGGCGGTGATCCGCAGCCGGGCGAACAGGACCGTTATCAGCCACAGCGTCGCCAGCAGGAGCGGCAGGTCAAAACCCGACTTGCCGGACTTGGTCAGCGCATCGCCGAGCAGCGAGACGTCGCGGTCATCGTGCGCCTGGCCGTCGTGATGGTCAGCGTGATGTCCGGGGTTGGTCACGTGCAGGCTGGCCGCCGGCTCGCTGCCGTCCAGGCACAGATGCAGATGCGCGCCGCCCAGCCGCGCGAACAGCAGCGCGGCGCAGATCAGCGTCAGCAACCAGCCATTGGGTAGGGCACGATCACGCATGCGCCGTAGTGTAGCGGTAGCGCCGGAACTTTGCCTTCGGGCGCGAACTTGGCTTGGCTCATCGGGCCATGCCGTGGCGAACGCCGGTCACCCGTCGGAAGCTCAGGTTGATGCGCGGCATGACCGGTTGGCGTGTCTTGGGCACCGCGTGTCGCCAGTGGCGCTGCGTATCGGCGGCCATGATCAGCAAGGAGCCGTGCTGCAGCGCCAGATCGAGCGTTTTCAGATCCCGACGACATCGATGCCGCAGCAGAAAGCGGCGCGTGGCACCCAGGCTCAGGGAGGCGATCACCGGCTGCGGGCCCAGGCTCGCTTCATCGTCGCTGTGCCAGCCCATGCTGTCGGCCCCGTCGCGGTAGAGGTTGGCCAGCACGCTGTTGAAGGCGACCCCAAGCGCAGATTCGAGCCGGACCCGCAGCGCTGCCAGGGCGTCGGTCCAGGGCAGGGGTTTGAGCGTCTGGCCGCTGTAGCCGTAGCGGGCATCCGCATCGCCGTACCAAGCGCACAGCCGCGGTGTCAGGCACTCGCGCCCGAACAGCCTGAGCCGGTGTTGCTGCCAGTCCGGCGAGTTGGTCAGCTGCCTCAGCAATACGGTGGCTTCCTCGGGAGCCAGGAATTGCGGCAGGTAGTAGAGCAGGCCGTTCGGCAGGGGCACGGGCCGTGCCCCCGGGGGCACGGAAAATGACGCGCTCAGCGGTAAAAGACGTGGCCGCCGATGCGGGCAATCTGCGTCAGGCGTTTCGTCCAGGTCGGCCGGGTGGCGCGGGCCGGGGTGAAATACAGCGCCCCCCCGGTGGGATCATCCACGCGCCCGGCCAGCACCTCGCGCGCCACTTCTTGCGCCGACTCCCACATGCGGGACGAGGTCGGCTGATCGCTGCGACCGTCGCAATACCAGCCGAATTGGCACGGCCGCTGTTCGCCGCCCTGCTGCACCACCCCGCACACGCCACCCGGAAAGCCGGCATGTTGGGCCCGGTTCAGCACCACGTGGGCGACCGCCTCCTTGCCTGCCTGCGGCTCGCTGCCAGCCTCGAAGTACACGGCCAGCGCCAGGCAGCGCAGCGCGTCAGAGGGCACCTCGCGTCCGGCGGCGCGCGCCGGAGGGGCCGCAAAAAGGCCGGCAACAAGTCCGCTGGACAGTACTGAAATAGCGAGAAATATCTTTATTTTCATAGCGATCCCGTTTATGGCGGGTGAAGCCCGGCAGCCTTTATAACCCGTACGGTGCCATTGGCCAAGCCCGGCAAGCCTGAATCGAAAGGGTTGTCGGCACACGGCCGGACACCCTTGAATGGGCTCCGCATGATCCGGCTCGGGGCTGCCAGTGCGATGACGGCATCGGCCGCGCGTCCCCACCGCCTGGCGAATCCCGAAACCGCGGATCGCGCGGTACATGGCTGTGCTGCGGCAGGCCAAGCAGGCGCTGGGCGATATAGACTACCGGGCGCACGCCGACATTGCGCTGACTGCGGGCAGCGATGAGCCGGGACAGGGTCTCTAGCGCGTGTTCAATATCCAGATCTGACACTCGTGCAGCGGCGGCTTCTGGGTGATCGCTTGCATTGAAGGCCCATTGGTGACGGCAAAATGCTCGGTCACCTGAAGAGGGATACAAAGGATGCGTTTTGGTTACCCGAGGGCCGCGGCACGCCGCAAACGCGCGCGTTTGACGAAGGAAAATCCTTTCGGGAACCGCAGGATGTTGCCGGTGATATCAAGGGTCACTCGGACGCCGGCTCAGATGGCTCGACCACTGATCGAGCCCAGCGATTCGCGCATGTCTGGAGAGATGCTTGGCTGGTGGATGGCACGCCCTATGGCGTCCATTGCCCCGGGATCGCTCGCACGGGGCGCTGGTCGATCTGAGTTCAAACAATGAAAAAAAGTCGCTATCTGCTCTTTCTGGCTGCGGGTGTCTCGGTGGTCGTGCTGACCGCCGCGGGTGTTGCAGCCTCTTTGTCGGTGAAGACGTTGTCGGATGCCAGCGATGAACTGGTGCGGTCCAAAGAGACTTCCATTGCTTTGGAACAGACGCTGTCCGCGCTGCGCGACGCAGAAACCGGACACCGTGGCTATCTATTGACCGAGCGACGCGCATATCTGGCGCCGTATACGGCGGCGGTCACCAGGGTGGATCGCCGGCTCGCCACTTTGCGATCGCTCGGCGTGCCGGAAAGGATCGCGCCACCGCGTTTCGCGGAGCTCGAGCAACTGGCGCGGCGCAGGATGGAAAGATTGGCGCGGGGAATCGCACTTCGGGATGCGGGTCAAGCGCAAGCGGCTCTGAACCTCGTGCTGACCGATGAAGGCAAGATTCTCATGGACCGCATCCGCGAGATCACGGAGCTCATGCAGCAGCAGGAAGCCGTGCGTTACCAACAGCACCTTGAGCGGGAACGCAGTGCGCGGACCGTGAGTCGGTGGAGCAGCTGGGCGGTATCTGCGCTGGCAATCGCGCTGCTTGTACTGCTCGGATTCATTGTCCGGCGCGATACCGCCAAAGTTCGGGCGAGTGAGGAACAGCTCGCGATAACGCTCAGAAGCATTGGCGATGCGGTGATCGCGACCGATGCCGCAGGCCTGGTCACACTCATGAATCCGGTCGCGGAACAGCTTACCGGATGGTCTGCGGGCACAGCGCGCGGGCAATCTCTCGACGCCGTGTTCCGCATTATCAGCGAAGACACACGCAATACAGTCGAGAGTCCCGTATCAAAGGTCTTGCGGGAAGGTCGGATCGTCGGGTTGGCAAACCACACCCTGCTCATCCGGCGCGATGGGACCGAGCTGCCAATCGAGGACAGCGGTGCGCCTATTCTTGACAAAGAGGGCTTCGTTATCGGCGTCGTGCTCGTGTTCCGGGACGCTTCCCGCGAACGCGCAGCGGAACGTGACCTGCTCGAAGCGGATCGGCGCAAGGACGAGTTCCTCGCCACGCTCGCGCATGAGCTGCGCAATCCTCTCGCGCCGATCCGGCACGCGGCGAAGATCGCCCGGGCCCCGGCGGCGACGCCCTCCCAGGTCGAATGGGCTCACGGGGTCATCGAGCGACAAGGCAACAACATGGCGCGGTTGCTCGACGACTTGCTGGATGTATCCCGAATCACGCGCGGTACGCTTCAGATGCGCAAGGAGCGCATCGAGCTGCAGACGATCATCGACGCAGCTGTCGAGATCGCGCGTCCCGCCGTGGAGGCTCGTCATCACACGCTGACCGTCGACTGTCCGCGCCAGGCGGTGCTGTGCGTTGATCCGATGCGTCTGGCGCAAGTAATCGCGAATCTTTTAACCAACGCGGCGAAGTACACCCCTCCGAAAGGGCAAATCCGCATCGCAGCTCATATCCAGGGCGATGAGTTGAACCTGCAAGTGAGCGACACCGGCATCGGCCTCAGTGCCGACATGATTCCGCGGGTCTTCGAGATGTTCGCGCAGGTTGGGACTATTCTGGACAAATCCGAAGGCGGGCTGGGCATCGGCCTGGCACTGGCAAAGGGCTTGGTGGAATTGCACGGTGGATCGATCGCCGCGCACAGTGCCGGTGTGGGCTCGGGCAGCACATTTACGGTCCGGTTACCGGTCGAACAATCGACCGCGGCGAAATCATCAGACACCGGGTCGGGCACAGACGCGGTTCAAGGGCCGGGCCGCTGCGTGCTGATCGCGGACGACAACGTGGATTCCGCCGAGTCGCTGGCTGTGCTGCTCCGGCTGCAAGGTCATCAGGTGGAAGTCGTGCACGACGGAGCCGCGGCGCTGCGCCGTCTGGAAGAATCGCGCCCGCAGTTTGCGTTGCTCGATATCGGGATGCCGAAGATCAACGGGTATGAGGTCGCGCGCCGCACGCGTGCTCAGCCTTGGGGTGCATCGATCACGTTGATCGCACTGACCGGTTGGGGACAGGAACAGGATCGTCGCGACGCGCTCGAGGCCGGTTTCGATCATCATCTGCTCAAACCTGTGGATACCGATCTTCTGGCGCAGACACTGGTGGCATAAGTCCTGGTTAAAGCGCGCTGGACCGCTTGTCGTCGCTGGACCTCGGATCCCCCGGCTGGCGGGCAGAGCGATCGGATTTTTTTGGCAACTGGCGTTTGTGATTGCTGGTTTTGCACCGCGGCTGGCCACGCCTGCGGCCTGTTCGCGAACGTCGCGCAGAACCTGAACGTCACACGCTCTCAGATCATGGCCGCCGGGGCGGTGGTGGCCAGCAGCGCGGCGATGGCCTCCGGCTGGCGCAGGCCGCGGGCTTCCTCCACCACGCTGCGGGTCAGGTGCGGCGCCAGCAGCGCGATGAAATCGTACACATAGCCGCGCAGGAAGCGCCCGGGCGCAAAGGCCACGTGCACCGTGCCGCGCGGCAACACGGTGCCGGCGTCCAGTGCCACCAGGCCCGCATCCTGCGCGGGGTCGAAGGCGGCTGCCGCCATCAGGCCGACGCCGAGTCCTTCCTGCACGTAGCGCTTGAGCACCGACGTGTCGACCGCCGTCAGGGCCAGCTGCGGGGCGAGGCCGGCGGTCTTGAAGCACTCCTCCAGCGCCGAGTGGCCGTTGAAGGCGAAGCTGTAGGTCACCAGCGGATGCTGGGCGATGTCGGCCAGGGTCAGCGGCGATACCTGCGCCAGCGGATGGCCGGCCGGGCACAGCACGGCGTATTGCCAGGTGGCTACCGGCAGCAACACCAAGTGCGGGTACAGGCTGGCCGCGTCGGTGGTGATCAGCAGGTCCACATCGTCCTGACCGGCCATGTCCGCCAGCTGCTGCGGCGTGCCCTGCAGCAGGTTCAGGCGCACCCGCGGGTAGCGACGATGAAACTCGCCCAGCACCGGCGGCAACACGAAGCCGGCCTGCGTATGCGTGGTGGCGATGCCAAGCTCGCCGTGGTCAGGGCTGGCGAAATCGCGCGTCAGGCGACGGATGTTCTCGCTGCGGCCGAGGATCTCCTGCGCCTCGCCCAGCACCGCCCGGCCGGCCGGCGTGAGGCCGACGAACTGCTTGCCGCGGCGCTGGAAAAGATCCACGCCCAGTTCCTGCTCCAGCAGGCGAATCTGTTTGCTCACGCCCGGCTGCGAGGTGAACAGGCGCGCGGCCGCCGCCGAGACGTTCAGGTCCCGACGCGCGATCTCGACCAGGTAGCGCAGCTGCTGGAGTTTCACGGCCGGGCGCCTCGCGCGCTATGCGCCGCCCACCGCGGCGGCGCATAGCGCCATTGTCGTGCAAGCGGCAGGCAGGGTGGTCGGTCGATACTGCCAACGATCGTCCCGTACCGAGCGTACCGGGCGGTTGTTGGGCCGATGACCGCCCCGCCAGCCGGGTGGTCATCGCATAGCGAGACAGCGCCTACTCGACGGTCACCGACTTGGCCAGGTTGCGCGGTTGGTCGACGTCGGTGCCGCGAATCAGCGCAACGTGGTAGGCCAGCAGTTGCAGCGGCACGGTGAACAGGACCGGCGTCAGATGGCGGATGCCATCCGTGGGCACGTTCACCAGTGCGACGTTGGTATCGTCAAGGCCGGCCTGGGCGTCGGCGAACACCAGCAGGCTGCCGCCGCGGGCGCGGACCTCTTCCATGTTGGACTTGAGCTTCTCGAGCAGCGGGTCGTTGGGCGCCACCGCCACCACCGGCATGTCGGCGTCGACCAGCGCCAGCGGGCCGTGCTTGAGCTCGCCGGCGGCGTAGGCTTCGGCGTGGATGTAGGAGATCTCCTTCAGCTTCAGTGCCCCCTCGAGCGCCACCGGGTACTGCACGCCACGCCCCAGGAACAGCGCGTGGTGGCGGTCGGAAAAACCGGTCGCCAACGCGGCGATGGGCGCGTCGAGTACCAGGGTGCCCTGCACGGCGGCCGGCAGGCGGCGCAGTTCGTCGACCAGATCGGCTTCGCCGGCGGCATCCAGCCGGTGCCGGCGCCCGAGCGCGATCACCAGCAGCATGAGGGCCGTCAGCTGCGTGGTGAAGGCCTTGGTGGAGGCGACGCCGATCTCCGGCCCGGCGTGGGTCATCAGCTTCAGGTCCGCCTCGCGCGTGAGCGAGCTTTCCGGCACGTTGCAGATGGCCAGCGTGTGGGCGTAGCCGCGCCGGCGGGCCTCGCGCAGCGCCTCCAGCGTGTCGGCGGTTTCGCCGGACTGCGAGATGGCCACCAGCAGGGCATCGGCCGGCACCACGCTGTCGCGGTAGCGGAACTCGGAGGCGATTTCGACCTGACAGGGGATGCCCGCCAGCGCCTCGAACCAGTACCGCGCCACGCAGCCGGCGTGGTAACTGGTGCCGCAGGCGACGATGCGCAGTTCGCGTACGCGATCGAAGATGGCGCTCGCCTCGGTGCCGAAGGCGGCCTCCAGCACGCGGCTTTCGCCCAGGCGCCCGTCCAGCGTGTCGGCGATGGCCTGCGGCTGCTCGAAGATTTCCTTCTGCATGTAGTGCCGATACGCGCCGCGCTCGGTGGCGGCGGCGCTCAGGCTGCTGCGGCGCAGGGGCCGCTGCACCGGCTGGCCGTGCGCATCGACGATGCGCAGGCGGCCGATGCCGACCTCGGCCACGTCGCCGTCGTGCAGGAACACCATGTCCTGCGTGAACGGCACCAGCGCGGCGGCGTCCGAGGCCAGGTACACCGCGTCCGCCGCCACGCCGATGACCAGCGGGCTGCCGCGGCGGGCCGCCAGCAGACGATCCGGCTCGGCGCCCGACAGCACGCCGATGGCGAACGCGCCCTCCAGTTCCACGGCCGCCGCGCGTACCGCCTCGAACAGGTCCAGGCCCTGGTCCAGGTGCCGGCGAATCTGATGGCCGATGACTTCCGTGTCGGTCTGCGAGGTGAACTCGAAGCCGTCGGCGCGCTGGGCTTCGCGCAGCGCGTGGTGGTTCTCGATGATGCCGTTGTGCACCACCGCCAGCTCGCCGCGCGAGATGTGCGGGTGGGCGTTGGCCTCGCTGGGCGCGCCGTGGGTGGCCCAGCGCGTGTGGCCGATGCCGGCATGGCTGGTGATCGGCTCCGCGGCCAGCCGCCGGGTGAGTTCCAGCACTTTGCCCAGCGCCCGCACGCGATGCAGGCGGCCGTCGCCCAGGCGCACGGCGATGCCGGCCGAGTCGTAGCCGCGGTACTCCAGCCGGCGCAGACCTTCCAGCAGGTCGGGCACGATGTCGTGCCGGCCGATTCCGCAAACGATGCCGCACATGCGTGTTACTGCCCGGTTTTCTTGCGCGGCCGTTGCCAGCCGGGAATGGATTTTTGCGGCGCCCGCGTCAGGGTGAGGCCGCCGGCCGGCGCCTCGCGGCTGATGACCGAGCCGGCGCCGATGGTGGCGCCCGCGCCGATGCTGACCGGCGCCACCAGCGAGCTGTTGGAGCCGATGAAGGCGTCCTCGCCGATCGTGGTGCGGTGCTTGTTGGCGCCGTCGTAGTTGCAGGTGATGGTGCCGGCGCCGACATTGACCCGCGCACCGACATCCGCATCGCCCACGTAGGCCAGGTGGTTGGCCTTGGCGCCGGCCGCCAGGCGGCTGTTCTTTACTTCCACGAAGTTGCCGATGTGCACGTCAGCGGCAAGCTCGGTGCCCGGACGCAGCCGCGCGTACGGGCCGACCACGGCGCCCGGCCCGACCCTGGCGCCGTCGATCAGGCTGAACGGTTCAATGCGTGCACCGGCCTCGACCACGGCGTCACGCAGGATGCAGTGCGCGCCCACGCGCACGCCGTCACCAAGTTCGACCCGGCCTTCCAGAATGACGTTGACGTCGATCTCGACGTCGCGGCCGACGCTGACGTCGCCGCGTACATCGAGCCGCTCCGGATCGCGCAGCGTGACGCCCTCCTGCAGCAGGCGCTGCGCCTGTCGGCGCTGGAATTCGCGCTCGCAGCGGGCCAGCTGCGCGCGGTCGTTGATGCCCATGATCTCGGCCTCGCTGGCGGCCGCTATGCCCACCACGGGCACGCCGTCGGCCACCGCCATGGCCACAATGTCGGTCAGATACAGCTCCCCTTGAGCGTTGTCAGCGCCCAGACGACCCAGCCAGCCGGCAAGGCGCCCGGCCGGGATCAGCAGCGTGCCGGTGTTGATTTCGCGCACGGCGCGCTGGGCGGGCGTGGCATCGCGCTGTTCGACGATGGCCTGCACCTCGCCCTGCGCGTTGCGCAGGATGCGGCCGTAACCGGTGGGGTCGTCCAGCAGGGCGGTCAGGATGGCCAAGGCATTGTCCGGCGCCTGCAGCAGCATGCGCAGCGTATCCGCGCTCAGCAGCGGCACGTCGCCGCACAGCACCAGCACCCGTCCCGCCGGCTCGACGTGGGGCAGCGCCGCGGCGACGGCATCGCCGGTGCCGCGCTGGCTGGCCTGATGGCTCCAGCGGCAGTCGGCGTCGGCCAGAACCTCCCGCAGTCGATCGCCGCCATGGCCATAGACCAGCACCGGTCGGGCGGCGCTGCCGGCCTCGCGCAGCAGGGTCTCGGACACCGCCAGGACGTGGCGAATCAGCGGCTGGCCGCCGAGTGGCTGCAGAACCTTGGGCAGGGAGGAGCGCATGCGCTTGCCCTGCCCGGCGGCCAGAATGACGATTTGCAGCGCTGAAGTGCTCACGGTGTTGACCTTGACGTCAGAGCACCTGGAGCGGGAAGTCTCAGCCGCCGGCGCGCCGGCGCAGGCGCTGGATGGTCTGCAATTGAGCCATCGCTTCGGCCAGCTCGGCGCTGGCGGTGGCGTATTCGAAATCGCCCTGGCGGTTTTCCATCGCGGCCTCGGCGCGCTGCCTGGCTTCCTGCGCGGCCACCTCGTCCAGGTCGTGCGCGCGCACGGCGGTGTCGGCCAGCACGGTCACCGCACCGGGCTGCACTTCCAGAATCCCGCCGGCCACGAACACCAGTTCCTCGCCGCCGTCGGCGAGTTCGATGCGCACCGCGCCCGGCCGGATGCGGGTGATCAGCGGCGTGTGGCGGGGCAGGATGCCCAGCTCGCCGGCCTCGCCCGGCAGGGCGACGAACCTCGCCTCGCCGGAGAAGATCGAGGCCTCGGCCGATACGACATCGACCTGGACAGTGGCGCCAGTGCTTGCCATCGGATGCCTCGCTTACTGAATCTTCTTGGCCTTCTCGAAGGCCTCGTCGATGGTGCCGACCATGTAGAAGGCCTGCTCGGGCAGATGATCGCACTCGCCCGCGACGATCATCTTGAAGCCGCGGATGGTCTCCGACAGCGGCACGTACTTGCCCGGCGAGCCGGTGAACACTTCGGCCACGTGGAACGGCTGGGACAGGAAGCGCTGGATCTTGCGCGCCCGCGACACGGCCAGCTTGTCCTCCGGTGACAGCTCGTCCATACCCAGGATGGCGATGATGTCGCGCAGCTCCTTGTAGCGCTGCAGCGTGGCCTGCACGGCGCGGGTGGTGCTGTAGTGCTCCTCGCCGACCACGTTCGGGTCGACCTGGCGGCTGGTCGAATCCAGCGGATCCACCGCCGGGTAGATACCCAGCGAGGCGATGTCGCGCGACAGCACCACGGTGGCGTCAAGGTGCGCGAAGGTGGTGGCCGGCGACGGGTCGGTCAGGTCATCCGCCGGCACGTACACGGCCTGGATGGAGGTGATCGAGCCGACCTTGGTGGAGGTGATGCGCTCCTGCAGGCGGCCCATTTCCTCGGCCAGCGTCGGCTGGTAGCCCACCGCCGAGGGCATGCGTCCGAGCAGCGCCGACACTTCCGTGCCGGCCAGGGTGTAGCGGTAGATGTTGTCGACGAAGAACAGCACGTCCTTGCCCTCGTCGCGGAACGACTCGGCGATGGTCAGGCCGGTCAGCGCCACGCGCAGGCGGTTGCCGGGCGGCTCGTTCATCTGGCCGTACACCATCGACACCTTGGACTCGCCAAGCTGCTCCAGGTTGACCACGCCCGATTCGGCCATCTCGTGGTAGAAGTCGTTGCCCTCGCGGGTACGCTCGCCCACGCCGGCGAACACCGACAGGCCCGAGTGCGCCTTGGCGATGTTGTTGATCAGTTCCATCATGTTGACGGTCTTGCCGACGCCCGCACCGCCGAACAGGCCGACCTTGCCGCCCTTGGCGAACGGGCAGATCAGGTCGATGACCTTGATGCCGGTTTCCAGCAGCTCCTGCGACGGCGACAGCTCGTCGTAGGACGGCGCCTTGCGGTGGATGGGGGCGGTCAGGGTCTGGTCCACCGGGCCGCGCTCGTCGATCGGCCGGCCCAGCACGTCCATGATGCGGCCCAGCGTGGCCGCTCCCACCGGCACGGTGATCGGCTTGCCGGTGTCGGTCACGGTCATGCCGCGGCGCAGGCCATCGGACGAGCCCAGTGCGATGGTGCGCACGATGCCGTCGCCGAGCTGCTGCTGGACTTCGAGGGTCAGTTCCGAGCCTTCCATGACCAGCGCGTCATAAACCTTGGGCATCTGCCCGCGCGGGAACTCGACGTCCACCACGGCGCCGATGCACTGAACGATGTTGCCTTGCGTCATTGTCAGGTCCTTGAATTCCGTATCCGTCACACCGCGGCCGCGCCGCCGACGATTTCCGACAGCTCCTTGGTGATCGCGGCCTGCCGGGTCTTGTTGTAGATCAGCTTCAGTTCTTCGATCAGGTTGCCGGCGTTGTCGCTGGCCGCCTTCATGGCCACCATGCGCGCCGACTGCTCGGAGGCCATGTTGTCCGCCACCGCCTGGAACACCAGCGCCTCGATGTAGCGCTTGAGCAGCTCGTCGATCACCACCGGGGCGCTGGGTTCGTAGATGTAATCCCAGCCGTAGGCCTGCTTCTCGGCCTCGGTCTGCGCCAGGCGCTCGGCCGACAGGGGCAGCAGCTGTTCGACCAGCGGCTCCTGCTTCATGGTGTTGATGAAGCGCGTGTAGCACACGTAGACGGCGTCCAGTTCGCCGGCCACGAAGGCATCCAGCATCACCTTGACCGGCCCGATCAGCGTTTCGAGCTGCGGCGCGTCGCCCAGCTGCACGGCCTGGCTGATGATCTGCGCCCCGGCGCGGGTCATGAAGCTCTGGCCCTTGCTGCCGAGGGCGGTGACCCGAATTGCCTGCCCGGCCGCCTGCGCATCGCGCATGCGCAGGCTCACCGCCCGCAGCAGGTTGGTGTTCATTCCGCCGCACAGGCCCTTGTCGGTGCTGACCACGATGAAGCCGACCGACCGCACCTGATCGACCGGCCGCATGTACGGCGAGCGGTACTCGGGATTGGCGCGCGACAGGTTGGCAGTGATGTTGCGCACCTTGTCGCTGTACGGGCGGGCGGCGCGCATGCGCTCCTGCGCCTTGCGCATCTTGGACGCGGCCACCATTTCCATGGCCTTGGTGATCTTGCGCGTGTTCTCGATGCTCTTGATCTTGCCGCGGATTTCCTTGCCGACTGCCATCCGGGTGCTCCGTCAGTTCCGGTGGATCAGGCGAACGATTTCTGGAAGGCGGCGACCGCGGCCGTCAGCTCTTCCTCGGCCGCCTTGTCGAGCGCCTTGTCGGTTTCCATCTTCTGCAGCAGCGCCGCGTGGCTGGACTTGAGGTGCTGGTGCAGGCCGTGCTCGAAAGCCAGCACGCGGCTGACCTCGACGCCGTCCAGGAAGCCCTTGTTCACCGCGAACAGCGTGGCCGCCATCAGCGAGATCGGCAGCGGCGAGTACTGCGCCTGCTTGAGCAGTTCCGTGACGCGGGCGCCGCGGTCGAGCTGCTTGCGCGTGGCCTCGTCCAGATCCGACGCGAACTGCGCAAACGCCGCCAGTTCGCGGTACTGCGCCAGGTCGGTACGGATACCGCCGGACAGGCTCTTGATCAGCTTGGTCTGCGCCGCGCCGCCGACGCGCGACACCGAGATGCCGGCGTTGATGGCCGGCCGGATGCCGGCGTTGAACAGGCTGGTTTCAAGAAAGATCTGGCCGTCGGTGATGGAAATCACGTTGGTCGGCACGAAGGCCGACACGTCGCCGGCCTGGGTCTCGATGATCGGCAGCGCGGTCAGCGAACCGGTCTTGCCCTTGACCTCGCCCTTCGTGAACGCCTCCACGTACTCGGCATTGACGCGCGCAGCGCGCTCCAGCAGGCGGCTGTGCAGATAAAACACGTCGCCCGGGAACGCCTCGCGGCCCGGCGGGCGGCGCAGCAGCAGGGACACCTGGCGGTAGGCCACGGCCTGCTTGGACAGGTCGTCGTAGATGATCAGCGCGTCCTGGCCACGGTCGCGGAAGTACTCGCCCATGGTGCAGCCGGAGTAGGCCGACACGTACTGCATGGCCGCCGATTCGGAGGCCGAGGCGGCCACCACGATGGTGTAGTCCATGGCGCCGTGCTGTTCGAGCGCACGCACCACGTTCTTGATCGACGACGCCTTCTGGCCGATGGCGACGTACACGCAGGTCATGTTCTGACCTTTCTGGTTGATGATCGTGTCGATCGCCACCGCGGTCTTGCCGGTCTGGCGATCGCCGATGATCAACTCGCGCTGGCCGCGGCCGATCGGCACCATCGAGTCGATGGACTTAAGACCCGTCTGCACCGGCTGGTCGACCGATTTGCGGGCGATCACGCCCGGCGCCACCTTCTCGATGACGTCGGTCATCCTGGCGTTGATCGGACCCTTGCCGTCGATGGGCTGGCCGAGCGCGTTCACCACGCGGCCGATCAGTTCCGGGCCGACCGGCACTTCCAGGATGCGGCCGGTGCACTTGACCGTGTCGCCTTCGGTGATGTGCTCGTACTCGCCCAGGATCACCGCGCCGACCGAGTCGCGCTCCAGGTTCAGCGCCAGGCCGTAGGTGGCCTGGCCGGAGGCGGTGGCGGGGAACTCCAGCATTTCGCCGGCCATCGCGTCCGACAGGCCGTGCACACGCACGATGCCGTCGGTAACGGACACCACGGTGCCCTGGTTCTTGATGTCGGCCGCCGCGCCAAGACCCTCGATGCGGCTCTTGATCAGTTCGGAAATTTCAGCAGGATTCAGTTGCATTGCATGCTCCAGGGATGCCGCTTGCGCGGCCGTGCCGGCGGGCGTGGGGGACGCTCAGGCCGCCAGGGCAGTCCTCATCTGTTCAAGTCTCGCCCGCACCGAGGTGTCCAGCACCTCGTCGCCGACCACCACGCGCACGCCGCCGATCAGCTCCGGATCGATCACGACCCGGGTGTCGAGCCGGCGGCCGAAACGCCGCGCCAGGGCCGCCGTGATGTCGGCCAGTTGTTCGCCCGAAATCTCGAAGGCGCTGTAGACGATGGCCTGCGACACGCCGGCACGGGCATCCACCAGCGCTTGGTACTGCGCGGCGATCTGGCCCAATGCACCCAGCCGCCGGTTCTCCAGCACCGCCTGCAGCAGGTTCTGCAGCGCGGCGGGCAGCGGCCCCGGCAGCACGCCCAGGATCAGCGCGCTGACCTGCTGTGCCGATGCCTTGGGGTTGTCGGCGAACTCGCGCAGGCGCGGGTCGCTGGCTACCTGCGCCAGTTGCTGCAGCGGCGCGACCAGCGACGGCGCCAGGTCCGGGTCGGTGGCCCGAAACAGCGCTTCCGCGTACGGGCGGGCGATGGTGGCAAGCTCGGCCATGTCTTACAGCTCGGTCTGCAGGCGCGACAGCAGGTCGGCATGGACACGGCTGTCGACCTCGCGGCGCAGGATCTGCTCTGCGCCGCGCACCGCCAGCTCGGCCACCTGGCCGCGCAGCACTTCACGTGCCTTGACCATCTCCTGCTGCGCCTCGGCCCGGGCCGCCGCCACGATCTTGGCGGCTTCCTCGGCGGCGCGCGCCTTGGCGTCCTCGATCATGGACTGCGCCAGACGCTCGGCATCGGCCAAACGCTTGGCCGCATCGTCCCGAGCCGCCGACAGCTGCTCGTCCACGCGCCGGTTGGCGTTGGACAGCTCCAGGCGCGCCCGCTCGGCCGCCGACAGGCCGTCGGCGATCTTCTGGGTGCGCTCGTCGATGGCCTTGGTGATCGGCGGCCACACGAAACGCATGGTGAACCACACCAGGATGGCGAACACCACCAACTGGACGAACAGCGTTGCGTTGATGCTCACGACGGCACCTTCAGGTTGTTTGCGACGGCCGGCGCTTACTGCAGGACGAACGGATTGGCGAAGGCGAACATCATGGCGATACCGACGCCAATCAGGAATGCCGCGTCGATCAGGCCGGCCAGCAGGAACATCTTGGTCTGCAGCTCGTTCATCAGCTCCGGCTGACGGGCGGCCGCTTCCAAGTACTTGCTACCCATGATGCCGATGCCGATACAGGCGCCGATGGCGCCCAGGCCGATGATCAGGCCGGCGGCCAGGGCGACGAAACCAAGGACATGCTCCATTTGCTACTCCAGGTGGTTGAAAACAGAAACGAGAGGATTCAGTGCGCGTCGTGCGCCTGACCGACATAGACCAGCGTCAGCATCATGAAGATGAACGCCTGCAGGGTGATGATCAGGATGTGGAAGATGGCCCACATCGTGCCGGCGATGACATGCCCGATCGGCAGCAGTACGCCCGGCAGCGACAGCGCGGCGGCGCCGCCCATCAGCGCGATCAGCATGAAGATCAGCTCGCCGGCGTACATGTTGCCGAACAGCCGCATGCCGTGGGACACGGTCTTGGCGGCGAACTCGATCATCTGCATCAGGAAATTGATCGGGTACAGCAGCGGGTGGCTGCCGAACGGCGCCGTGAACAACTCGTGCACCCAGCCGCCGAAGCCCTTGATCTTGACGTTGTAGAACACGCAGACCAGCAGCACGGCGGCGGACAGGCCAAGCGTGGTGGAAAGATCCGCCGTCGGCACGACGCGCAGGTAGGCATGCTGCGGGTCGTGGCCGGCGGCGCCGTACAGATGCGTCCACAGCCACGGCAGCAGATCGACCGGCAGCAGGTCCATGGCATTCATGAGGAAGATCCACACGAAGACCGTCAGCGCCAGGGGCGCCACCAGCCGGCGGCTGTCGGCGTTGTGAATGATGCCCCTGGCCTGGCTGTCGACCATCTCGACCAGCATCTCGACCGCGGCCTGGAAACGCCCCGGCACGCCGGCCGTGGCGCTGCGCGCGGCGCGCCACAGCAGCCAGCAGGTGAGCACGCCCAGCAGCACCGACCAGACCACCGAGTCGAGGTTGATCACCGAAAAATCGATGATCGACGCCTGCTCGCCGGTGCGCAGGTGCTGCAGGTGGTGGACGATGTACTCGCCGGCGCTGGGCGCGTGGCCGTCGGCTGCCATGTGTCGGACGATCCCTGTTGCTAACGTGTAAGTATCTTCAACGACCGCGCCACAGCAGCGCCAGCCAGTAAACCTTCAGGCACACCACCATGCCGATCAGCAGCGCCGGCCAGCTGAGCGGCGCAACGATTCGCGGCGCCAGCGCCAGCATGGCCACCGCCAGCATCAGTTTGACGGCCTCCCAAATCATCAGCCGCACCGCCCCCAGGGCAGGCGCCGATTGCGGTGCTGGCCGAACCAGCCCGCGCGCCATGATCGCCGCTGGCAGTACCACCGCCGCGGCGCCGTACAGCGCCGAATACATTACCGCCACCTGCCCGGTAAGGGCCCAGGCCAGCATCGCTGTGCCACAGCCGGCCAATCCCTGCGCCAGCACTATCCGCCACGGCGCCACCATGGGCTGGACGGCGCGCAGCGCCTGTGCCCCCTGCGCGCTCAGCGGCTGCCAGGCTTCGGTCAGGGCCGCGTCGCCATCGTCCCAGGCGGCATTCCGATCGTTTTGTCCAGGCATGGTGTCGCCATGAAGCACCCTTGTTCGGGGCCGGATCAAGGGGCTGGCGTGTCCGGACTCAGGCGCCGCCGGAGCGAACCGGTGGCCACCTACTTGGTGGGCCAAAAAGCGGCGTGCATTATAGGCACGGCGTGCGGCGCCGACAACCCGGTGCGCCAGCGTTGATGAGTCGTGGAATTTGAAACAAGTGAGGGAGGAGAGTGTCCATGGATATATCGATCTGGCACATCGTGATCGGGTTTTTCTTCAGCAACGGCATGCCGCATTTCATCGCCGGAGTTGCCGGCAAGCGCTTTCGATCGCCGCTGGGTGCCAATTCCACGGCGCGAGTAAACCTGATTTGGGGTCTGACCAATTTCGTGCTCGGCACGGCGCTGGTGTTGTGGAAGTCACCGACCCCGGACTGGCAGAGTTTCCTGGTCGCCTACTGGGTGGTGGTGGCGATGTTCGGGTTCGGGATTAGCCACTTCAGGGGCGAGGATTTCTAGGGCCGCGCGCGGTATGGCGCTGGCGGGAGACCGTTCAGCGCTGTACCGGAAACCCGGCTTCCTGCCACGCGCCGAACCCGCCGGCCAGCGACACGACGTTGCGGTAACCCATTCGGGCCAGGCTTTCTGCTGCCAGCGCCGAGCGCCCGCCTGAGCCGCAGTACAGAACGATGGGTTGGTCCAAATCCGGCGCCAGTTGTTCGATCTTGCCTTCCAGAATCCCGCGCGGCACTGGCACAGCGCCGGGGATGCGGCCGGCGTCCCACTCCGCCGGTTCGCGGGTATCGACCAGCAGGCCCAGATCCTGCGTGCCTTGGCGCAGGTCCGAGACGTCGATTTCGCGGATGCGGGTTTTGACGTCCTGAAGCAGGGTTTGGTAGCGACTCATGAATCAGCTCCGGGTTCCAGGGCCAGGGGACGCTACACCATGCACGACAGCTGCGTCATTTCATGATCGTTGTTGATCAGCATGACCTTCTTGAAAGCGAGCCTGAAGTCGCTGCCATGCGGGCGTAGGCGGTGTTCGGTGCGGCCGATCCACTCCACCGGGTCGCGCCGGTTCACACGCAGTTCGGTCAGGTGAAAGTTGGAGAAGGTCTGGATCAGCCCATCCGGGTGGTCATAGATCTCGATGTTCGACACCAGGCGGCGCAGGCGCGAGCGCGGTTCCTGCGTCCACGCCATGCCGGTCTGGGTGATGCGCGCCACGCGCAGGCGAAGGCGCGCATGGTCGTCATAGATGATGGATAGCTGGCGGGTGGGGTCGACATCGTCCTGGTTGCAGGGCACCCAGTACAAGGCGTCCTCGTCCCATAGGGCGAGCCAGTCGTCCAGTCGCTGCTCATCAGCCAGGCGCGCCTCGCGGTACAGGAACTGCTCCACGGCGTAGCGATCGAAGGCCATCTGCGCGCTCCTCCTCAGGGGCTGCTCATCAGTTCCAGGTAATGGCGCCACTGCGTGCGCATGGTCAGTTCGCTCAGATCCCGCTGATGGGGGATGCCGTCCTCGTCCGGCTCCACCGGCAGGTGCACGCCGCGGTTCATCAGTATCCATTCCTGGGCGCGGGCTGCCAGGCCCTGGTAGTTGCGCGCCCAGATCTCGATGTCATCAGCCAGCTGGAAACCGGCCGGGCCATAGCCGCCCTCGTCGCGGCGCAGACGGGCGGTGTTGATCTCGTCCGGCGCACCCTTGAACAGGCAGGGCGCGTAGTAGATGTAGGTCTCGTTCACGCTGACCGGCACGCACCAGCGGATTTCCTGCAGCATGTTGAACAGGTTCGGGAAAATCACCGTATGCGCTGGCCCTTCGGTGAGTATTCGCTGCGCCTTCTCCTTGCCGTGCAGACGCTCAAGACCGGCCACATACTCGCGCTGAGCGGATTCAGGTATCTCCTTCGACCACTCGCCGGTATAGGTCATGCCGGTTACGCGCCGCTGCGGGCGCATGTCGAGATCCGAGTGCCCGTTGCCCAGATCGCGGGCGTGAATGAGGCCGAAGTAACCCTTCCCCGGCGGCGGCGGCTTTTGTCCTTCCTTGGCCTCGTACATGTTGGCCAGGTATACGTTCGAGCCGTGCGTCTGGTAGACGTGGTAGGAGTCGACTGAATTCTCCATCCACATCTTCCAGTTGCATTCGATGCGCATCTGGTAGACGCCGTGGTTCATGGTGATCTCGCCGCTGGGCGACAGGTCGCAGAAGCGGTCGATGTTGGCGGCGGACGGACCCAGGTGTTCCTTCAGGCTCTTGCCGGTCCTGCTCATGCTCGCGAACACGAAACCCCGATACAGCTCCACTCTTGGCACGCGAAACAGTCCGTGCTCCTCGCGCTTGAAGTCGGGCGGAAAGTCTTCCCGGAACAGCATGCCCTTGAGGTCGCCCTCGCAGCTGTAGGTCCAACCGTGGTACGAGCAGGTGAACGTCGATGCGTTACCCCGACGCGCCTGGCAGATGGTATTGCCGCGATGTGTGCAGCGGTTCAGCAGCACGCGCACCTGCATGTCATGCCCGCGGGTGATGATGATCGGCTGCTGGCCGATATGGCCGGTGCGGTAATCGCCGACGTTGGGCACCTCGCTTTCATGGCCCACGAATACCCATTCGCGGTACCAGATGCGGTTCAGTTCTTCCTCGAAGATGTCAGGGTCGGTGTAGACCCGGGCATGCACGCGGTCCGGCCGCACGAGCGCGGCATAGTCGATCAGCGACGAGCGGGTTGCCATGTCCATGACGGTTCTCCTCTTGCAGCGTCGGCGAGGTTCTGCGACCCGCCCGTAGCCTGAGTCTAGTGCGTTCGCGCCTGGCTGTGGCCGCGAGACCGACCGTTCGGTCGAAAAAGTCCGTCGGCTGACAGGGGCGCCGGTTCAGGTTCGCCCGGCCGGCGGCGTGCCGGGCGTGGCACCCTCGCGCTCCTCGCCGCAGCGGGCGCAGCGCCAACGGGACGGCGTGCGGCCCGGCGCCGCGTGCGGACCCAGATCCACCAGTAGCCAGTTGTGATAGCCATCCTGGCACTGGCGGCGGGCGCGCTCGGTGGACAACTGTGTGCGACTTCGAAACGGGATGACGCGCGACACGAGCGGTTCCTGCGTAAAGGCACCCGGGCCTGTCGATGATAGGGTCCGGCGCACCGCTCGTGGGGAAACGCTGGCTCGTCTGTCGGGGAAACTAGCGGGTACACCGGCGATGCGGCGGCTCCGACCTTGCCCTCGGAAAACGTACCCCTTGCTTAGTGAACCGCCCCGGCTTTTGTGGAGGCTCCATCACTTGAGAGAATGGAGCCATGAGGAAGTCGACGAAGTTTTCGCCGGAGTTGCGTGAGCGCGCGATCCGGCTGGTGGGACAGGTGC
>Ga0268299_1000325_pt1 | contig 162883 bp, 104 predicted proteins | sample NOBtaG_FD_193484 | JGI IMG/M metagenome (GOLD analysis project Ga0268299, IMG submission 193484) | Activated sludge microbial communities from bioreactor in Nijmegen, Gelderland, Netherland - NOB reactor | ecosystem: Engineered > Bioreactor > Aerobic > Activated sludge | place: Netherlands... | reverse complement strand
GGGCGGTTGATTTGGCCTCGGGCGGCTGGCCCGCGGAATTCCCGGTGACGCTTCGCCATCACATCTTCGGCACGTGGGTCGGCACCGGACGTCGGCGCGAGTTGCCTCAGGCCGCCGCGGCGGGCGACACGCATCTGCTGAACATCATGCTGATTGTCGAGAAGCGCGATTAGCGCATTCGTCAAACTTGCACTTCGAGCGCTTCGCCCAGTTCCCGAATGAGGGGCAACCCCGATGCACCGCCACCCTGGGTTGTCATCGTGGACGCCAGCGGCCTGATTCGATCAACAAAGTACTCCTGCAAAGGCCAGATGTCGATTTGAAACGGGAGCGAGTTGATAAACTTGAGCAGCGAAAGCACCAGGCGACCATTGTGTACAGGGTCGCGCGTCGTGTCCTCGCTGTGGATCATGCGTGTCATCGCGTCGGAGACAGCCTGTTCGATGGTTGCTTCGTCGAGAGTAATGCCGCTGCGCTGTGCTTCGTCCACGATTTCTCGAGCGCGAGCGAGGTCTGGTACGGGCTTTTCCAGCGTGCGTTTCAACCCCTGGCTTAAGACAAACGTACCGGTCATCTGAATCTGTCTCGGCACGACCAGATCCAAGGATCTCAAAAAGCGCGCCAAAGGCGCATGTTGTTCATAAATCTGTCGGTATGCGTGATCAATCTGCTCAACCGCCGGCTCCAGGATCCGCCGCACGACCGCATGCTGCTCATCGAGAAACAGCGATGCGACGGAGTACGCCGTTCCGCCGAACTCACGGTCCATGATCTTGAGGACCATGGCAAAGTCGGCGCGATCGAATGCGGCCTCAACCGATAATCGTACGGCCGCGAACGCCGAGTCGCCGGCAAACTCGCGCACGCCGCACGACACGGTGTGATCCCCGAGATGCAGAGCGCAATACGACAAGAGCGCTTCGTCAAAGTCCACGCGCGATCGAAAGGTTGCGTTGCCCACAACCAGCCGTGCCCGGCCCGATGCCAGTCGTGCCCCCATTACACCTTCAACGTCAAATGCGTACACCCGGTCCAGTTCGCCATCGAAGAGCCGATTGACCGCATAGTGCGCGGCCACACGCTTGAGGTTCAACATGGATGGGCGCACCTTGCGTTCGTACACGGCGCGTCCGTCTGGATATTCCTTGTTGCTTCCGTGGGCCTGGGCCAGTCTCTCCAGGAATTCGCTTTCGAGGTCGAGCCCCAGCACGAGCTTGGCGAGTTGTACCACGCGGGCGCCGTATTGAATGACTTGCACCGTTGCGATGCCGGCGACGTCGTCAAAGAACCACGCGCAACTGGTGTACATCAGCATCGCGTGGCGCTGGAGTTCCATCAGTTGGAGTGCAATGGTTCGGTGCCCGTTGTCACCCGGCGTCCGTGCATGTTCGGCCAGAAACCGGGAGATTGTCTCCGGCGAGCGGCTCAGAATCACGCCGATGTATCCGTCGCGCGCCGCCCATGCATCCTTGAATACGGTGGCGCCGACTTCTTCGAAACGAGGCGTCACCACGTCGCGCAGCCAGTCAAACGCCGCACGGAGGGGTGCCCGCCAGCGCTGATGAAAACCCTCGCGACCCGAATTGCAGCCGCAGTCCGATCGCCAGCGCTCCACGCCGTGAACGCAGCTCCATGATGAGTTTTCGTGTATTCGCGCTTCCATTGTCGGCGGATGCCGCTGCAGGTACATGGCGTAATTCGTCAGCGTCACGGACGGATCCTTTTCGATCCGTTCCAGCGCGGCCGCGAGCGCCATTTCGCCGTGGCGGTGGTGATGCCCGTAGCTCTCGCCGTCTGTTGCGATATGCATCAGTTGATCGTGCGAGCGCTTGTTGTCGTAGCCGCTCATCAGGCGGTCCGCAAATCGATCGCCGCTGTTCAGCAACCCCTCAAACGCCACGGCCTGCGACACCGGGCCGTCGTAGAAGAACAGCGAGATTGTCCGGCCGGACGGGAGTTTGCAGAGGTAGGCGCGCGTCGGGTCGACGCCCGCGGGGATCGGGTCCCAATGTTCGCTGCCGATTTCGCGGACTGCGGCGCACTGCCGCGGCGCCAGCACCGTGAATTTGACGCCCGATGCGGCCAGGACTTCGAGCGTCGGCGTGTCGACCGCGGTTTCCGGCATCCACATGCCCTCGGCCGGACGCCCGTATCGCGACTCAAAATCGCGCAACCCCCAAAACACCTGCGTCCGCCTGTCTCGGTCGTTGCAGAGCGGCAATATCGTGTGGTTGTAGCCCTGCGCCATGGCCGAGCCATGACCATCAAACCGCGCGGCGCTCTCGCGATCGCTCTCCAGCAGACGATTGTAGACAGCCGGCGCTTTTTCCTTCATCCAGGCCAGCAGGGTGGGCCCGAAGTTGAAACTCATTCGGGCGTAGTTGCTGACGACGCGCTCGATCTTCCCCTGTGAATTCAGCAGCCGCGCCCGTGCATTGGTCGCATAGCACTCCCGGGTGATTCGCTCATTCCAGTCGTGCGCGGGAAACGCCTCCTCCTGCAGTTCCACCGCCTCCAGCCAGGCATTCTCGCGGGGCGGCTGATAGAAGTGTCCATGTACACACAGATATCGCTGACTCATGCGTGCTCCAAAGCGCGGCAAATCAAGACCGTGGCATTCATCCTGGCAATGGGTTCACCTGTTGCGCTCCACCCTGACGTGGGCGCCGCCCCCGAGGACTGCGGTCGCCCGCATTGGCGACTCAACCGGACACGCGTTCCGCACCATCTTCAGGCACAAGGATAAGCGCGCCCAGCGGTGGTAGCGTGAGCGAGATGGAGGCGGCGTATTGCCGGAACGGCATGGGCGACGCGTCCACGGCGCCGAGGTTGCCGACGCCGCTTCCGCCGTAGGCTTGCGCATCGGAATTGAATACCTCCCGCCATCTCCCCGCCTTCGTCAACCCCAGTCGATACTGATCTCGAATGACGGGCGTGCAATTCAAGACCACCAGGGCACACGCTGTTCGGTCCGGCGTGAATCGCAAAAATGACACGACGCTCTGCTCGCTGTCGTTCGGCTCCACCCATTCGAACCCGCGTCCGTCGCAATCGCCCTCGTGCAGCGCCGGTGTAGAGCGGTACACGCGATTCAAGTCGGCGACGAGCCGCTGGATGCCCGCGTGTTCTGGTTTCTCGCACAGGTGCCAGTCGAGGCTGATCTCCTGGTTCCATTCGCGCCATTGGGCAAATTCACCGCCCATGAACAGCAACTTTTTGCCGGGGCTGGTCCACTGATTCGTCAGCAGCAATCGCAGATTCGCAAACCGCTGCCAGGTGTCGCCGGGCATTCGCTCGATCAACGACCCCTTCAGATGCACCACCTCGTCGTGCGAGAGCGGCAGCATGTAATGTTCACTGTACATGTACAGGCCGCGGAAATTGACATGGTTGTGGTGATACCGTCGATGCACCGGGTCGATCGAGAAGTACTTCAGGGTGTCGTGCATCCAGCCCATGTCCCACTTCATGCCGAAGCCGAGGCCGCCTACGTAGGTCGGCCGCGACACCATCGGCCATGCGGTCGATTCTTCAGCAATCGTCTGCACATCGGGAAACGAGCCGTAAACCGCGGTGTTGAACTGCCGCAGAAACTCGACGGCCTCGATGTTCTCCCGTCCGCCGAAGCGGTTGGGGATCCACTCGCCTTCCTTTCGTCCATAATCCAGGTAAAGCATGGATGCAACGGCATCGACGCGCAGCGCATCGACATGAAACTGTTCCAGCCAGAACAGGGCACTCGAGATAAGAAATGCGCGCACTTCGTTCCGCCCGTAGTTGAAGATTGCGCTCTTCCAGTCCGGATGGAATCCCTGCCGCCGATCCGCATGCTCGAAGAGGTGGGTGCCGTCGAAGTAGCCCAGGCCATGCTCGTCGGTGGGGAAGTGTGACGGGACCCAGTCCAGTATCACGCCAATGCCACGCTGGTGCAGATGATCGACGAACTGCATGAAGTCCTGCGGCGTGCCGTATCGGCTCGTCGGAGCAAAGTAGCCGGTTGTCTGATAACCCCAGGAAGGGTAAAACGGATGCTCCATGATCGGCAGCAGTTCGACGTGGGTGAATCCCAATTTCTCGCAATGGTCCGCCAGCATGGGCGCGAGTTCGTTGTAACTCAGCATCCGCGCCGGCTCGCCCGGATCGCGCATCCAGGAGCCGAGATGAACCTCGTACACGCTGATCGGTGCGTGCAGACTCTGTTTGTCTCCGCGGGCCGTCATCCACGACTTGTCTTTCCATGTATGGTCCAGCGGTCGGACGATCGAGCCGGTCCGGGGCGGCGTCTCATGCATGAATCCGACGGGGTCCGCCTTGTCAACGGTGTAGGACGAATCGCGCGCCGCGACGTGGTACTTGTAAACCGTGCCTTCCGACGCGTCAGGCACCGTCGCGGCCCAGATTCCCGATAAACCGATCTGCGTCATTGGATGAGCGCCGCGATCCCATTTGTTGAAATCGCCGACGACCGAGACATAGCGAGCGTTCGGTGCCCAGACCGCAAAGGCGACGCCGCCCGACTTCAAGGCATGCGCGCCCAGTTTGTCGAAGAGCCGGTAGTGTGTTCCCTCATTGAACAGAAACAGATCGTCCGGCGAGATGAACCACTCTGGCGCGGCGCCGGCCGTTTCCGGGGCTCGGGGCTTCTTGGTTGTTGTCTTCGTCACGCGACACCTCCGTTCTCCGGTTCCGCCGCGGGCGCCTCTCCCATCAATGCCAGGGCGGCTCGGAGCGGAATGTGAACCCAGTCAGGGCGGCTGTTCAATTCATAGACGATTTCATAACAGGTCTTTTCCAGAAGCCATGCCCGCAGGACCATGGCATGCACTGTGGCATCGGGTCCCAGTAGTTGGGGCGCCAATTCCATCAATCTGTCAAAATAAGCGGTGGTGAATGACCGGGCTGTCCAGGCGCTCCATGCACGGGCGGCCATCGAGAGCGCGGCGCGGGCCTCGGCCCGCTCGCCCGGCATCTGGTCGCGATGGCGGTCCAGCGAGGCCCATGCGGCGTAGTCAAATGATCGCACCATCCCGGCCACGTCGCGCAGCGGCGAGCGTTTGATGCGGCGCTCACCGATGGAGCGCAGCGGTTCGCCCTCGAAATCGATGATGACGAAGTCCTTGCCAGTGTGAAGGACCTGGCCGAGATGGTAGTCGCCGTGAATCCGGATGCGCATGCCGCAGAGCGAACCATCCCGCAGATTGGCAATGGTTTGCGCGAGTTTCGATTCCCCGTTCAGCATCGTCGTGGCCATCTTCTGCGCCTCGTCGGACAGTGATGACACGCTCCGGGAAAGGGCTGCGGTCGCCCCGCGCAGGCTGTTGCGAATCGATTGCACCAACGCGCGTTGATACATGGGGTTGAATGGTTCGGGTGTGAATGCAGGATCACCGCCATCGGTCGCGAGAGCGGCGTGCAGTTCGGCGGTGCGCACGCCCAGCAGTTTCGAGGCCTCCAGCGGTTCGCTGATCAACTCGGAAAGCAGGGCCGGCGGGGCGGCGTGGCTGTCTGATCCGTCAGGCGTCTGCGCCAGCGAGCCAACCTCTTCGATCGGCTTGGCCGCGACGCCTTCGAGGAATTGCACGGCGCGTTCGAGCATCCAACTCCAGGCGTCGCCCTGCGATGCCACGAATTTCAGCACGACCGCCAGCGTTCGCCGCTCCGGCGAGTTTGATTCGATGTCCACCGTTGCCGCCAGGGGCGCGATGTGCGGGAAGTTGACACGCTCGGTGAGGTGCCGTCCGATCTCGGATTCCGGGCTTTCCCCGTCGTCCAGACGTCGGAACATCTTGAGAACATACTGCTCACCGAAAAAGACGGTTGAATTGCTCTGCTCAACCCTGGGGATGCGAACCGGCAGGCGCGTAAGTGACGAGGCCTTTGCCTTCCGACCGACAGGCCGTCCAACCAGCCGTGTCTCGCCCGTTGAAACGACATCGCCGGCCAGCGCGAGTTGCAGGATCTTCGTGGCAACCGCCGGCATTGTGAGCGCATCGACCAGCTCGCGCGACTCGCCTCGCGCATTGGTGAGCCGAGCAAGCGGAGTGGCGGCAGTTTCCGCGGCGTGGTGACCTTCCGCCTCAGACAATGGCGCGCGCATCACCATCGGAAGCGCATAACTCTCCGGCTCGCCAACAGTGAAGTCAAACCGCGAAATAAACAGCGACGCGCCGTCGGTGACGCCTTCAATCGCCGGCAGGCGAAGGCGTTCGCGGATCGTGGCGGAACGGGCCCCGCGCGCCTTGGAAACGAACCACCGCTTCGAGGCGACAGCGCCCGGCAACAGGCGCTCTAATCCGCGGCGAAACGTCTCGGAATTCCAAACTTTATCCCAGGGCCCATCCAGCCGCATTTCCGGAATGACCGGCGTGGCGGTCTTGACGTGACCATCTCCGTCTGGCTGCTCCAGCAGAAACCAGAAGAAGGCATGTGGCCCCATGGAAAGGAAATACGGCATGAGGGTGATCACAGGGAACTCAACCCTGCCAAACATCTCGACAGGTCGTAGGCCGGCATATTCCTGGAGTGGAATCTCGACTGGCTGGACGAATCGCGACAGATTGGCAACGACCATGATGGTGTGCTCGGCGCTTGAGCGCGTGAAGGCGAGCACCCGCGGGTTCGTTGGCTGCAGGAATCGGATGTCGCCATTGCCCAAGACCGGATAGTGTTTCCGCATGGCGATGGTGCGCTTGGTCCACCAGAGCATGGAAGACGGGTTGGCGAGTTGCGACTCGACGTTGACCGCCTCGTAGTGGTACTCAGGATCAATGATGGCGGGCAGGAACAACTTCTGCGGATTCGCACGGCTGAAGCCCGCGTTGCGATCCGAGCTCCACTGCATCGGCGTGCGCACGCCGTTGCGATCGCCCAGGTGTACGTTGTCGCCCATGCCGATCTCGTCGCCGTAGTACATGATCGGCGTGCCGGGCATCGAAAAGAGCAGCGCGTTCATCAGCTCGATCTTGCGCCGATTGTTTGAGAGCAGGGGGGCAAGCCGGCGGCGAATGCCGAGGTTGATACGCGCCTGCGGATCGCTTGCGTAGACGCGATACATGTAATCGCGCTCTTCGTCCGTGACCATCTCCAGCGTGAGTTCGTCGTGGTTGCGCAGGAAGACGGCCCACTGGCAACTCTCCGGAATCGCCGGCGTCTGATCGAGAATGTCAATGATCGGAAAGCGATCCTCCATGCGAAGGGCCATGAACAAGCGCGGCATGAGCGGGAAGTGAAACGCCATGTGGCATTCGTCGGCGCGGCCGAAGTATGCGACCGCGTCCTCCGGCCATTGGTTTGCCTCGGCCAGGAGCATGCGACCGGGCCACTTCTTGTCGACGTGCGCTCTGAACTTTCGCAAAAAGGCGTGCGTTTCAGGGAGGTTCTCGCAACTGGTACCGTCGCGCTCGTACAGGTAGGGGATGGCGTCCAGACGCAGGCCATCGACGCCCATCTTCATCCAAAAATCACACACATCCAGCACGGCCTTGTGCACGGCCGGGTTGTCGAAATTCAGATCCGGCTGGTGGCTGTAGAAGCGATGCCAGAAATACTGCTCGGCGACCGGATCCCACGTCCAGTTGCTGCGCTCAAAGTCCTTGAAGATGATCCGCGCATCTTTGTAGAGATCCGGGTCGTCGCTCCAGACGTAGAAATTGCGTTCGGGGCTGCCCTTGGGCGAACGGCGGGCGCGCTGAAACCAGGCGTGCCGGTCGGAGGTGTGGTTGATGACCAACTCGGTGATAACGCGCAGGCCGCGCCGATGGGCCTCGGAGACGAAGGATTTGAACTCCTCCACGCGCCCATACGCAGGGTTCACCGACTCGTAATCGGCAATGTCATAGCCGTCGTCGCGAAGGGGCGAGGGGTAAAACGGCTGTAGCCACAAGGCCGTAACGCCCAGATCCGCCAGATAGTCGAGTTTCGAAATGAGGCCGTTGAAGTCGCCGACACCGTCTCCGGTAGAGTCGCAAAACGAGCGAACGTGCAGTTGATAGATAATCGCGTTCTTGTACCAAAGCGGGTCCGGCGCCGTGCCGCTGCGCGCACGGGACGCACGCCCCCTGGCGGTCGAGGTCGCCCCGACCCTTTCGATTGCAACTTCGGGGGACTCGCTCAAACCATGCCTCCGTTCATTGGTGAAGTCGGACCCGGAATACGTGGACCGGCAGCGTCGCGGGATCCAGTCCCACCACATTCGTTCGTCCCGTCCACCGATAGCGAACGCCGGTCAGCAGATCGTGCATCTGATAGGGTGCATTCTCGGCAATGCCGAGCGCGGGTAGATCGAGATGAACATCGCTCCACTGCATGTTATGAGGATCGGTGTTGGCTACGACCACGATGATGTTGTCGCCCGCAGTCTTGGAATACGCCACGACTGCCGGATTCCCGCAATGATGGAACTTGAGCGTGCGATCCTGCTGCAACGCGGGATTCTCCCGCCGGGCGAGATTGAGCGTCCGAATCAGCGGCGCGAGCGAATCGGGCCGGTCGAGATCCCATGCGCGAATCTGGTACTTCTCGGAATCGAGGTATTCTTCACTGCCGGGCTTGGCCGGCGTGCGCTCCATGAGTTCAAACGCAGGCCCATAAAGCCCCCAACTCGCACAAAGTGTTGATGCGAGTGCAGCGCGAACGATAAAAGCGCTGCGCCCGCCATGCTGCAGATAGTCGGTCAGAATATCCGGCGTGTTTGGCCATGCATTGGGTCGGAAGTAATCGACGGCGCTGGTGGTCGTCAGTTCGGTGAAGTACTCGCGCAGATCCCACGGACCGTTCCGCCAGGCGAAATAAGTATACGATTGCGTAAATCCAAGCTTGGCAAGGCGATTCATCACCTTCGGCCGCGTGAACGCCTCGGCGAGGAAGAGCACGCCTGAGTCGCGGGATTTGACCTCGGCGATGAGCCACTCCCAGAGGGCGAATGGTTTGGTGTGTGGATTGTCGACGCGAAAAATCCGCACACCTCGATCGACCCAGAGCAGCACCACGCGCAGCAGTTCATCCCAGAGGCTGCGCCAATCGTCGCACTCGAACTCGAATGGATAGATGTCCTGATATTTCTTAGGCGGATTCTCGGCGTATTGAATGCTGCCGTCCGGCCTGTGCTTGAACCACTCGGGGTGCTGCTTGACGTACGGGTGATCGGGGGAGCATTGCAGCGCGAAGTCGAGCGCAATCTCAATTCCACGCGCATGGGCCGCGCTGACCAGGGCCTCGAAATCCTCGACTGTGCCCAACTCTGGGTGAATCGCGTCGTGCCCGCCTTCAGGTCCGCCGATGGCCCACGGGCTGCCCACGTCGTTCGGCCCGGCCTTGAGCGCGTTGTTTTTTCCCTTGCGAAACTTCGTACCGATCGGATGGATGGGCGGAAAGTAGAGAACGTCCACGCCCATGTTGGCGATGGCGTCGAGTCGGCCGATGACATCGCGAAGCGTGCCGTGCATGCTCTCGTCGGCACCGGTCGAACGCGGGAATAACTCATACCATGTGCTGAATCGTGCCCGCTCGCGATCGACCCAGATGCGCGTGGGCGTCGCTGACTGCGTCGCAAATCGCCGGGGATCGGCCTGGGCCATCAGGGCGGCCAGTCGATCGTCCAGCGCCACTTCGATTCGATCATCATCGGATCGCCGCTTCAGCCGATCGGCGAATCGGCGAAGATCGGTATGATCGCCCGGTGAGTCGGCGATGGCATGATCGATGAGCGCGGCCCCGATGAGGAATTCCGTCGAGAGGTCCTGGCTGACTTCGGCACGTCGGACCATGTCGCGCCGCCACGTGGCAAAGTGATCGATCCAGGCCTGCACGACAAACTCGTGCGAGCCTTCGGTCAGCACCGAGAATTCGGCGGACCACCGGTCATTCACGAGCGGCGTCATCCGCACTTCGGCCCAATTGCCGGCATCGACCTGGCGGTGACGCACGACGGCCGAAATCATGTCGTGACCGTCGGCAAAAATATCGGCTTCGACGCGGACGGTCTCTCCCACGATGCGCTTCACTGCGAATGGACCCCCGGGCACCGTCGGTGTCACGGATTCGATGGCCACGCGGGCGCGGCCGTCGCCGAGAATGCGGGGAGGGGGCTGCCGTTCCGCGGCGATCCGCGCAATCTCTGATGAATGCGTGCGTGTCGGGTTCTTGATGTGAGGCATCGAGGATATTTATAGCCGCAATCAGCTTGCGCGTCCAGTGTCGGCGCGTGCGTCATTGTCGAGTTGAATAGACGGATGTTGCAAAACGTGCGCCTTCTTCGAGAGACGCTGAATCGCAGAGGCTGCTCAGAATTCAATCTGCTGGGCATGCCGACAATTGCAATCACGCACGAACTCTTGCAGAGGCTGCTACTGCCGCGCGCCGCCATCGTTGAGTTGCTTGAATCCCGAGTGCCAAATGCCGTATCGAGTTCCTCGTACTTGTTTTCCTGGTCTCGCAAAGCCCGCCTCATGTGTTCGTCGAAGGGGTTGCGGAAAAGGTCATCTCGTGTCGAATTCAGCGGTGAGAGTCGTTGATGCCCTTGCAGGTGTTCGCCCAAGCCTGAATAATCTGTGGCGAGTGAGCGCCGTGCGCTTCTCGCTTGGAATCCGCCGCGGCTTCGGTTAATAGGACTCATGTTGATTGACGGCCGCCAAACATCGACAGCGACCGCACGTTTTAATTTTTGTCATAATACAAGTATCTGACTGCGACGACTCGGAGAGGCAGTCAGCGGTTCGGATACAAAGTAGACTCGGCGATCCTCCTGTTGCCATCACGTCGCCACAATCCACCATGGATGGCGGGCCCGGAAGTCTCTGCACCGTCACGATGTGGCACGATTCGGGCCGTTGCCTTTCGAGGCTGATTCGGCGGTTGTGCGATGCGTTGGCGCGGTACGACGCATATGCGTCAGAGCAGCGCTTGACCTTCGGCTTTGCTCGCCAAGTCCGGATCTGCCTGATTCTCGGTAAAGTACCGGTCGGCCTGTGTCGCGTTATTCAAGTCTTTCGGCCATCCGCAACGTAGAGAACTCTTGAGGCAATTCGAACATGGCAATGCGGGATTGCGTCCTTCCCTACTGAGACATAAAGGCAATTGCGAGCGCGGTTTACGCGTAACGGACGGCCGCCTTCATGACGTGACAGTCGATTGCGCAGAATCGCGCAAGCTGCATTGCTCGCTCGGGGTGTGTCGGCCATGTGGGCTGTGAAATGCGGGTACCGATGTAATGTATTTTGTTGTCCTTGCTGACTTTAGGATCAGAACTGCCTTTTGGAGTCTGATCGTGAGGGGCGGCAACCGCGCGAGCTGCCATGTGTCGGGTTGATCCATCCGTAGATATTGGTAAATCGGCCCCATTCCGATGCGGTTTCGACCGCATTCATCAAATGAACGCCGCTGAAACGTGCGTCATGTCAATTCGAAAAATCGCCATTGCAAGGCCTCAGAAAAAATCTCATTATGCGACACGTTTGCTCTTGCAATCGCTCATTCGTGGTGTTAGCATATTGCCGGAAGTCAAATTTGGGTGGCGATTCAGAGCCGAATGCGCTGCGGTCGCATTTTTCTGGATCAAACGAGTTCTTAAGGTCACGCAAGAAATCTAGGGGTGAGGTGTTGTAACGGCGGCACCATGTTGCCGCGCGCTCGCGCGCGCCTCGGCCGAGGCATGCGCGGACGCAGACAGTCAAAAGGCTAAGGAGCGACTCACATGGCGGGCACGAGACGTGATTTGGTCGGTTGTCTTACTGCAATCTTCGCACTTTCATTCCTGGCGTACACGCCCCAGCTTCGCGCGGATGATGATCCACCGCTTCCGCACGCGTGTCCACTCGTCATCACCGGACCCACGTCCGTCTGCTCGGGCAGCGACATCATCCTTACAGTTCAGAACAACACGACGACCAGCGGTATGAATCCGACTTCATACGCGTGGTCTCAGATCGGCGGAACTGGGAGTGCGACCTTTTCTCCGAACAACACGGCTTCGACGACCGTAACCGGTGGCACCCCGGGCACCGTAGACATCAAGTGCACCGTCTCGGGTACCGTGGTGGGTATCGATGGTTGTTCTTCAATCGATTTGAATTATTCAATTACCGTGAATGCTAACCCTGTTTGCACGATTTCAGGTGCGAACTCAGTTTGCGAGAATTCGCTGGGCCATATCTACAGTGGCCCAGGGGGCATGAGCAGCTATCTTTGGTCAATTTCCGGCAATGGGTCGATCAACGGCTCGAACACCGGGTCATCGGTCACAGTGGACGCGGGCCTGGGAGGCTCATTCACGCTGAGCCTGGCAATCACCGACGCGAATGGCTGCACAAACGTCGGTGCGTGCGACAAGATGGTGACGGTCAATCCCAACCCGGTTTGTTCAATCACTGGATCGAACTCAGTTTGCGAGAATTCGCTGGGCCATATCTACAGTGGCCCAGGGGGCATGAGCAGCTATCTTTGGTCAATTTCCGGCAATGGGTCGATCAACGGCTCGAACACCGGGTCATCGGTCACAGTGGACGCGGGCCTGGGAGGCTCATTCACGCTGAGCCTGGCAATCACCGACGCGAATGGCTGCACAAACGTCGGTGCGTGCGACAAGATGGTGACGGTCAATCCCAACCCGGTTTGTTCAATCACTGGATCGAACTCAGTTTGCGAGAATTCGCTGGGCCATATCTACAGTGGCCCAGGGGGCATGAGCAGCTATCTTTGGTCAATTTCCGGCAATGGGTCGATCAACGGCTCGAACACCGGGTCATCGGTCACAGTGGACGCGGGCCTGGGAGGCTCATTCACGCTGAGCCTGGCAATCACCGACGCGAATGGCTGCACAAACGTCGGTGCGTGCGACAAGATGGTGACGGTCAACGCCAACCCTGTTTGTAGCATTTCCGGCCCGAGCTCGGTGTGTGAGGATTCAACGGGGCACGTGTACAGCGGACCGGGCGGAATGAGCAGCTATGCGTGGTCAATCAGCGGCGACGGTACCATCGTCGGTTCGATGACTGATCCGACTGTAACGGTGGATGCAGGTTCTCCGGGCTCATTTACGCTAAGCCTGATGATCACCGACGCCAACGGCTGCAGCAATGTTGGCGCATGCGACAAGGTTGTCCCGGTGCTGCCGCTGCCCGACGTCACAATCACCCACAACGCCACCGGCGACCTTTGCCCGAATTGGGCCGGATATGTCGCTTCGGTGCCGTCGATCACTTGCGTTCCGCCCGCGCCAGGATTTCCCATCTACAGCTGGTCGATTTCCGCCGGTGGAACCATTGTTGGTTCGACGAGCAATCCATCTGTCTCTTTCAAAGTGGATACCTCAAATCCCACAGTCACCTTGACCGTCACCGTTACCGGTTGCAACGGCTGCAGCGCGACAAGCAGCGAAGATTTCGACGTCTGCCTTCTGGGCACATGCCAGACAGGGCAGCTGCGCCTCGTCGGCTCCACCGGCACGCCCTGCTTTAAGAACAACAGCACCTACATCGTTCAACTCTACATGGACAATGTGTCCTGCCCGACCGCGGGGTTCCAGGCCTTCCTGCAATACGACAGTACGAAACTTCAGTACATCGCCGCCGGGTCGTCCTACACCGCGGCGCCCTTTGGCCTGCCAACCGCGCCCATCAACGGCACGATCGGCAGCCTGAATCACCCGGTCTTGGGCAAGCTCGTGCTTTCATCGGGCGTCAATCCGTTTAGCGGGCAGATTCCCGTCACGGGGACCAACGTTCTGCTGGCCACCTTGGAATTCAAGGTGATTTCCGACACCGGTTGCGACGGTGTCTATGTCGATTTCCGATCGGACATGCCGATCACCGACGGCCCGCGACCCCCGACGCGCTTGACCGATCTTTCCGGCTTTGGCTTCGGCACCATCACTCAGGCGCCGGTCAGTGTGGCGGGCCTCGTGGTGGTGTCGCCTGCATCCATCCGAATTGACGGCTTGGCGCCGACGGCCAGCTATTTGGGATCGATTGCATCGTGCTATCCAACACAAGCTGCGGCTATTGCGGCGGCAATCGCAAACAGCATGGGCTCGGACAACTGCACGGGTCCGCTGACGCTGCACACCGACCCGGTGTTGGATACCGACGGTTGCACCTTTGATATTCGGGTCTGGTACAGCGATGGTTGTGGCAACGAAATGGATCCGCCGGACTTCCTCACTTTTGTGACGCGTGTAGACAACACGCCGCCGATGATCACCTGCCCGATGCCCAACCCGACGCTTGTCGAATGCAACGCGTCGATTTTGCCTGCCAATACGGGAACGGCGACCGCGTCGGACAATTGCAGTGGGCTGATTAATATTTCCTACTCAGACCTTTCGTCGCTGGTCAACCCGACCACGCCGAACGGATGGAGTCTGTTCGCGACGCTTCCGGGAAGCAACACTCCCGGAGGAAATGGAACGGCTGACTACGTTGTAGGCCCGGCGGTGCCCCCGCTTGGCACCGGTAGTGCCCACTTCAATACCGGCACCAATGGATCGCAATCGGCGCAGTTGCGTAATTCAAGTTGGGCCGGAACGATGATCAGCGCACTCACAGCGCTTAAGTACAGCACCTATGCGACTGCATGGAATGGCTCGCAGCTTCCGTATCTCACTATCTGGGTCGATTACACCGGGGATACTGTCGCCGATGATCGACTTTGGTTTGAACCGGCATATAGCACAGCCGCGTATTCCCCGCCACTGGTTCAAGGGCCGCCCATGCTGAACACCTGGCAGACATGGGATACGCTCCAAGGCAATTGGTACTCGGACAACCATTTTGGCCCGGGTAGCGCTTCAAAACCGCTTACGGATTACTTGGCGCTCCATCCAACCGCGAAGATCGTGAACGCCGGTGCACTCGGCGGAATTCGAATTGCGTCGGGCTTTGCAAGCGTTCCCAACGTTTTTGACGCCAACGTGGATGCGTTTGAAATCAGCACCGCAACCAGCGGCATCACTTACAACTTCGAACCAGCCGGCTGCGGTGACTACGATATCACTCGCACTTGGACCGCAACCGATTTCTGCGGCAACTCCTCTTCCTGTGTGCAGATCATCGAGGTCCGCGACACCACGAACCCGGTGATCACCTGCCCGCCTGACGCGAGCATCGAATGTGATGAGTGGGCATTCTCCAGCGCGCCCGGCATTCCGTTCGGTCAGGCCGAGGGAGGCATCATGATTTACTACAACGACAATGGTGGCGGCGAGAATCCCGCGAATCAGGCATACCTGAAGGCGCAATTCTCCTACGCCAACACGAACGCCATGAAGTGGACCTTCAGCAGCGTGCCGCTGACCGGCGGTCCGGTGCTTACCTGGGCAAGCCCTGCGCTGTTCAATGACCTGGGCCAGTACGGGTATGACTTTGTGCTGGATGCGCCGACCCACGTCGGCCTCCCGACCACACCGTTCCTGCTGCCCTACGACAACACCAACAACTCGGCGGCGGGTCGCGTCGTGACCGCGCCGGGCAACGCGGTGCTCTGGAAGATCGCCGACTACAAGGACGGCGCTCCGAACGGCCCGATCAATCCGGCCAACGTTGACATCAACAGTCTCATCCGCGCGGTTCAGGGTGCAAGCCCGACCTCGCCGGATTTGACGAACTTTATCATCGCACAGTCGCTGTCACTGTCCGGAACGGTCTACACCGCTCAGATTTCAGGCCAGCTCCAGTCGGACAACATGATCCACTGGTACAACCCGGCGTTTCCGAATTCGCCGATGGCGTCACTGAATCTGAATGGCAAATTCTATTATTCAGGCACGTTGACTTATGACAGCGCGGGCGACACCGGCACCGACCTCAAGGACTTCTACGAGGGCACCATCAACGTGGTCGCCAACTCGCCGAATGTCGGTCTCGGATTTGCGACCGCAACCGACAACTGCACACCGTTCCCGGTGGTGACCTACACCGACGGGCCGCTTGTTCCCAATGTCGGCTGCACCTACACCGGTACCGTGACGCGAACCTGGAAGGCCGTGGACGCCTGCGGCAACGAGGCCACGTGCAACCAATTGATCACGATTGTCGACAACACGGCGCCCACAATTACCTGTGCCGCCGATGTCGTGGTCAATCCGTCTTTGGCGGAACTCGCGGACTGCGATGCCGATGGGGTGGTCATTGTTGCTCCGACATCGACGGACAACTGCGATTCCACTGTCTCGATCGTGGGCATCCGCAGCGACACCCTCGCGGTGGTCACGCCTGGGCCGAATTCTTTCCCGCCGGGTGTCACGACGATTACTTGGACCGCAACGGATGACTGCAACAACTCGTCGCAGTGCATCCAGACGATCACGGTCAACGCATCTTCGATTAACGTCGTGGTCGAATTGTCGCCGACGATCGTTCCATTACCCGTCGATCGATGCATTTCCTTTGAAGTCTTCAACTGTCCGAACGTGACACCTGAATTGATCGACAGGGTCATGACATTCACCGATGTTGCAGGCGCCGCAATCGCGACCGACACGATCTGCGTTCCGCTCGGCACCGTAACCTGCGTCACCGCACGCGACCGATTGCATACCCTGCGCAGTCGCGTTGAAGCGGGTGACGGCCTCACTGGGTCAGGGCCGTACACCGCCAACTTCACAGGCAAGCGTGCCGGTGAGCCGGGCCTGCCCGCCGGAACTGGTCATCGCCTGGTCGGCGGAAACCTGAACGACGATGAGTTCATCGACATTCTGGATTTCGGCACCTGGGCCGGCCAGTACAACATCAGCTACGGCACCGGCGACACCACGTGTGCGACGGCGTCACCGCACTCTGACATCAGCGGCGACGGCCTGGTGGAGAGCGGCGACTTCTCATTCATTGCCATCAACTTCCTGATGTTCCGCGAGGCCAATTGCTGCGGCCTGCTGAATGTGACCGCGGGTGGTTCGGGCAAGGTCAAGCCGCAATCGACCGGCGCGATCAGCGAAAGGGTCGCTGCGCCGATTTCGCGCATCTCAGTTCAGGAATTGCGTGCCCGAAACATGGACAGCCTGATCGCCGGCGACATCAATCGCGACGGCTGGCTGGATATGCACGATGTGGTCCTGGCATGGCTGGGTGTTCCGCCCGCGACATCGCCGGAAACCGCGGGGGCACCGACGCCGACTAGCCCGGCACCCGGCACGGCCCAACCGGGTGACCGGAGGCCATAACTTGTTCAACTCGCCGTGCCGTCCGGTCAATCCGACCGGACGGCATTGCGTTTTTTTGATTTTCTCGACGAGGAGGAGCGGCATCCGTGACTTGCACGGTTGCCGGGAGCGGATCGAAGAATGACGAGTTGCGCGTGTTCCAACTTCACGGGAATCCGAAACGTCATTCGGCGGAGCGGCATCCTGGCCGCGGTCGCATCGATGTGGGCATTTGCCTCCGTTGCGGTCGCAAACATCAACATCGAATTGCGGCCGCCCACCTCTCAGGTCGTTCCGAATGCCATCGTGCCCATCGGCCTGTACCTCGTCTCGGACAACGCGTCCGTTCAGACGTCGATTGCGGCAGATGTCGTTTTCAGTTGGGACAACACGCGACTGCAATTCCTCGGCATTGATAACACCGGCGGAGCACCGGTGACTGTCTCGGCTCTTCCGACGAACAGCAATCTGAATGAAGCCCAACCGCCGGCCGATGGTGACGGCTTCTACCAGATGCTTGGTCAGTTCGGATCACCCGTTCAGGCCACGCCTGCCGGCACCTTGTTGACCACGTTTCGATTCCGTGCACTGTCAACCGCGTGCAGCGGCGCCCATTTCACGGTTCTGCCTTCCGGCGGAAATCCCGTTCGCGTCACCAAGGTGCTCGACGGCGTCATTCCCAACTTCGTGGTGACCGGCATGCTCGATTCGGCCCTGATCTATATCGATGGCGTCGCACCGTCCATCAGCATGTGCGCGCCGCCGCAGATGGTGGCCGCCAATGGAAGTTGTCAGGGCATCATGCCCGATTTGACCGGCCTGGTGGTCGCTTCAGACAATTGTCCGAATCTAACAATCACCCAGACGCCGCTCGTCGGCACGACCCTGCCCCTTGGGCCTACGAGCGTGACGATGAAGGTCACCGATCCAGGTGGCAACATGGTCACCTGCATGACGAGCGTCACAGTCGTCGATCAGACCGGGCCGAATATCACACAGTGTGCTTCGGACGCCACCATCGCGGCCGATGCGACTTGCCAGGCTGCCATTCCCGATCTCACTGGTTCGGTCCTTGCGACCGATGCGTGCAGCCCGCCGGTCACGATCACTCAGTCGCCGACAGCCGGAACCATGGTCGGCCTCGGCGTGCACACGGTGACCGTGACTGCGACGGACGCGTTGAACAACACGTCGACCTGCGATGCGGACGTGACGGTCGAAGATCAGTCCGGCCCAAATATCACGCAGTGCGCTTCCGACGCGACAGTCGCCGCGGATGCCACTTGCCAGGCTTCGATCCCCGATCTGACTGGCGATGTCATCGCGACGGACGCCTGCAGCCCGCCGGTCACCATCTCACAATCGCCGACCGCGGGCACGCTCGTCGGTCTCGGCATGCACACCGTTACGCTGACCGCGACGGACGCAGCCAACAACATGTCGACCTGTGATGCGGTCATCACCGTGGCCGACCAGACCGATCCCGACATCAGTCAATGCGCCGCGTCGCAGTCCATCGATGCCGACGGAAACTGCGAGGCCGCCGTGCCTGATCTCACCGGCGAGATCATCGCCAGCGACAACTGCACATCCTCATCGGCGCTGGTCGTCTCGCAGAGCCCGCTCGCGGGAACGCTCGCCGGCCTCGGCCCGACCCTGGTCACAATTTCGGTGACCGACGCAGCCCTGAATACCGCGACGTGTCAGGCCACGATTACCGTCGAGGACAACACGGCCCCAAGCATCAGCCAGTGTGCCTCGGCCCAGACCGTCGGCGCCGATGAAAATCGACAGGCACTGATTCCAGATCTCACGTCGCAGGTTATCGCGACCGACGTCTGCAGCCCGCCGGTCGTCGTCACCCAGTCACCGACCGCCGGCACCATCGTCGGCCTTGGGCCGCACACGGTCACGCTGTCCGCCACCGATGCGGCCAACAATGTCTCGACGTGCGAGGCCGTGGTCACGGTCGCCGATCAGACCGACCCGGTCATCAGCCAGTGCGCGCCGTCGCCGACCCTGGCGGCCGACGCAACTTGCCAGGCCGCGATTCCCGATCTCACCGATCAAGTGATCGCGACGGATATCTGCAGTCCGCCGGTCATCATCACGCAGTCGCCGACAGCCGGCACGCTCGTTGGCATCGGTCCGCACACCGTGACCTTCACGGCGACCGACGCGGTTGGCAATTCATCCACCTGCGATGCCGTCGTCACGGTCGAAGATCAGACAGCACCTGAAATCACCCAATGCGCCGCGGGGCAGACCCTTTCGGCCGACGCAAATTGTCAGGCCGCGATCCCCGATCTCACCGGCGATGTCATCGCGACGGATGTCTGCAGCCCGCCGGTGACAATTACGCAGTCCCCGATCGCTGGCGTGCTGGCCGGAATCGGGCCGCACAACGTAACGCTGACCGCCGAAGACGCGGCCGGAAATCAGGCGATGTGCATTGCCGTGATCACGATCGAGGATCAGACCGATCCGACCATCAGCCAGTGCGCCGGCCCTCAGACCCTTGCCGCCGATGCGAACTGCCAGGCTGCCATCCCCGATCTGACGCCGCAGGTCGTAGCGACCGACGCATGCAGCCTGCCCATCACGATTTCGCAATCGCCCGTCGCCGGCACGCTCGTCGGCCTCGGTCAGACCAACGTAACCATCACGGTTGAAGACGCCGCCGGCAATGACGCAACCTGCGTCGCCGTCGTGACAGTCGAAGACCAGACCGATCCGCAGATCACCACCTGTGCCGGCGCTCAGACCCTCGCCGCCGGGCCGACCTGCGAAGCGGCCATCCCCGATCTGACCGGCGGCGTAGTCGCGACCGACAACTGCACGCCGGCGCCGAGTCTGCTGATCACTCAAAGCCCGACCGCCGGCACGATGGTCGGCCTCGGCCCGCACAATGTGACGATCACGGTCGCCGACGCCGCGGGTAATGACACGACGTGCATGGCGGTCATCACGGTCACCGATCAAACCCCACCCATGCTGGTGGGTTGCCCGGCCAACATCGTCACCAACACGAACACCGGCAACTGCGCCGCCGTGGTGACTTGGACGGCGCCGACGGGCACCGATAACTGCGACGTGCCGACGGTCATGCAGACCCAGGGCCCCGCGCCCGGGTCGACTTTCGCGTCGAACTCGACCACGACCATCGAATACACCGCCACCGACGCCGCCGGCCTGACGGCCACGTGCAGCTTCACGGTGACGGTCACGCCCTCGCCGGACATGGACAACGACGGCGACGTGGACGTGGACGATATTCCGATTTTTGTGAATGTCTTGATCGGTGTGGACACGACGCCGCTGCGCGTGGCCCGGGCCGATGTGAATTGTGATGGATTCGTGGATGGAAGGGATGTGAAGCCCTTCACTGACATTTTAACGCCCTAAGGACGTGGTCTCTTGGCCACAACCTTCGGCGACTCTGGAAGATTTGAGGCATCATTATCCCTTCATTGGGGATGAAGAGGCATCGTTGACGTGGTGGCCGCGAATCGCGGCGTATCAAAGGAGCGAGAGATGATGGCACGAAATCGAATCGGCGTGTTTGGAATGCTCGGGGGGCTTTGTTCGCTGCTGCTGGCGGCTGGCCAGGCCAATGCTGCTGTTATCAATGTGCCGGCCGATCACCTAACGATCCAGGCCGCGATTGATGCATCCAGTGCGGGCGACACCATTATGGTGGCGGCCGGGACATACAACGAATCGGTTTCTGTCCTGGGCAAGTCAAACCTGAGCATCATTGGTGCCGGCGCCGGCTCTACCTCCATTGTCGGTCCGCACAATTCCGGCGGCTCGAATACAGTCGGCATCATTTCCTCACCAGGGACCACCCTGGCCGGATTCACAATCACGCGAAGCGGCAACAACTCCACGGATTGGGCGACGAACGTCAAGTCCTACGGCATCAACATGAGCACGTCGAACAACTCGGTGATTCGCGACAACGTCATCACCGGAAACCGCAACGGCTTTTACATGGAGAATTGCGTTAACGCGACTGTTCGCAACAACGTCGTGGATGACAACCGAACCGGCATGCACCTCGTTGCGGGAAACACCAACTGTACGGTTGTGGAAAACGTCATCACCAACAACTGGACAATGGGTGTTCTCTTTCGAACCGAGTCGGTCAGCAACGATACGACCGGCTCCGTCTTCCGGAACAACAATATCTCCGGCAACTGGTATGCCCAGATCGAGTACCGCGAAGACTTCACGCCAATGGGCAAGAACTTCTCGGGCAACTGGCTTGGAACCACGTCGCCCGTCGTCAGTTCCATTTGCTGCGCTGAGCCGGGCTATGCAGGCCAGATTCCATCGCATTTTCCCGGTGGCTCGGCCACGGCTCCCGGAGGGCAGCCCGATGTGAGAGGCGACGGCACGGACGTCGATCAGTTCGACATCACACCTCTGCTCGAGTCGGGTACGGATACAAACGTCGAAACAGTCCTGGGCCGCGGAACCAACGGTTTCCAGGGCAGCTTCACGAGCGTGACAGTCACGCCCGCGCTCGCTCAAACCGGCGCCACCGGCCGCGTTCAGGAAGGCGTCAATTCCGTGACCGCCAGTACGGTCAACGTGCTTCCTGGTACTTACGATGAAGACGTGGCAATTTCGCTCGCGAATACTCAACTTTTGGGCGCCGGCTCGGGCGTTACCACGATTCGCGGCGTGCAAGGCGGCGACAACGCGACGATTCGCGTTTCTGCGAATAACGTCACGGTGGCCGGTCTGACCATCACCCGACTCGGAAATAACACGACGGATTGGAACGACCCCAATCTAAACTCAGCCGGTGTTGCCCTGATCGGCACCGCGCTAACAGGACTCACAGTCCGCGATTGCTTCATCACAGGGAATCGCACAGGCATCGACATCAACAATAGCTCGGGTCATATCATTCGAAACAATCAAATCAATTTCAACCGCACCGGACTCATCTTCCGCAATCAGACCGACAATCTGACCATTGTCGAAAACGAGATTTTCGACAACTGGACCGTAGGCATTGTCTTTCTCGATGCCAGTTCGGGATCGAACGTACCCGTCCAAACCGCGCTGAACTGCAACATCAGCAACAATAACATCAGCGGCAACTGGTACGGACAGATCGTCGATCGCCAGACCGGCGGTTCGCTGCCCGCGCCCGGCGCCAATCTCAAGAACTTCAGCGGCAACTGGTGGGGGACCACGGCCCCGGTCATCTCGGCCGCCAATTCCGCTGAACCGGGTTATGCCGCGCAGATCCCCGTCGCCTACGGCGGCACCGCGGTTCCGCCCGGCGGTCAGCCCGACATCCTCGGCCCGGCCTCGGCCAACTTCGACATCACCCCGATGCTCGAAAATGCAACAGACACCGACGTCGAAACCGTCCTCGGTCGCGGCACCAACGGCTTCCAGGGCGACCTCTCGGAAATGCGCGTCACGCCGCAACTCGCTCAAATCGAGACCGGCGGCCGCATCCAGGAAGGCATCACCCGCGTCACCAACAGCACGGTCTACGTCGATCCCGGAACCTTTACAGAAGTCGTCAACCTGAACAAGGTCGGCGTCAAGGTCATCGGCTCCGGCATCGGTTCGACCATCATCAACTACCAGGGCTTCACCCAGCCCGGCGGCTTCAACGGCGGCGTCTACAGCCAGACCAACGATGTCGAGCTGCGAGACCTGACCGTCACGCGCACCGTCGCCGGCGGCGCCGGGTCCAGCAATCCGCGCTATGGCATTAAGTTTGATTTCGCATCAAACATGATCATCGACAACGTGCAAGTGACAAACAGTTACCGCAGCGGTCTCGATCTGCATGGCGTGATCGATGCCACGGTCAACGACGTGAGCAGCACCGGAAACGGCGGCGCCGGCATCTTCTGCACCGACGTCAAGGGTTGCGACTTTAGCAACATCACCACCAGCGGCAATCCGTGGGTCGGCGTGTCCGTCGCCACCAGCGGCCAGCACACCACCTACGGCACCAACGACATCGTCTTCAGCGGCACCAACAGCTTCGGCGAGTCGGCCGGCAACAACGGCGGCCTGCAGCTCGAAGCCTTCGAGTTCGCCCCGGTCGCGCCTCCGGGCATCAACCCCATCACCTGGAGCAGCAATCCCGCCGACGGCGCGATGGTCACCATTCAGTCAGCCGATTTCGGCTACGCACTGAGCGGCGCACTATTCACGCCGAATTACATCTATTTCCGCTTCTATCAGTCGCTGGCCCAGGCCCAGGCCGCGGCCGCCGGCACACCGGATCACATCATCGCCGGCTCGCGCTACATACAGGAGGCAGACGATTCCAACGGCCTGCCCAACAGCGGCCCGACCGATCTCTACGTCTATGACAATGCAGGCGACACGATGAGCATCCAGGCCGCCATCGGTGGGGCCTCAACCACCGACACCGACACGGTCAACATCGGCGCCGGCATTTACCTCACCGGTGCGGACACCACCGCCAGAAGCATCATCGTTTCGGCCGGTGCGAGCCCGGCGCAGGTCGCCATCACCGGCAACATGACCCTCGACAGCGATGACACCTTGCCGATCGAGATCGACGGGCCGAACCCGGCGACCCAGTTCGACAACTTCATCGTCAACGGCGTGGTCACCCTGGGCGACGCCGAACTCGACGTCATCCCCGGCTTCACCCCGCCCAACAATTCCAGTTACCTGATCATCAGCAACGATTCCAACGACGCGGTCGTCGGCACCTTCGCCGGCAAGCCCGAAGGCGCTGTCTTCACCGATGGCGGCGAGGTCTGGAAAATCACCTACGTCGGCGGCGATGGAAACGACGTCGTCCTCATCGCACAGGAAGCCGGAACGCTCACCCTCGCGTACGACCAGTCGTGCTACCAGCCCGGCAGCACCCTCACGGCCACGCTGAGCATGAGCGGTCTCACCCAGCCGGCCGCCGGCTTCCAGGCCTTCCTCGAATACGATCCCAGCCGGTTGACGTTTGTCTCATGGACCTACACCGCCGCGCCGTTCGGCCTCCCCGTGCTCAACACGGCGGCCACGGTCAATCCGGGCGGTCCGTCTTCGGGCATCCTCAACCTCGCGTCCGGCATCAATCAACTCGGCGGCCAGACCCCGAGCATGGCCGATGCGCTCCTGGTCACCATGACCTTCACCATCAGCGGGCCGGACGCTTGTCCTGCCACGATCGATGGTCTGCTGACCTTCCGCACGCACAATCCGCCGACCCGACTGACCGACATCAACGGTCAGCCGCTGGCAGCATTGACCCTGGAAGACAGCAACCCCATCACCGTCGACGGCACCGTGCCCAGCATCACCTGCTCGGCCGGCGCCAACTTCCAGTGCGCCTCGCAGGTCCCGGCCGTTGACATCAACTCCGTCACGGCCTCCGATGCCTGCAGCGCGGTCGTCGTCACCCACGAGGGCGATGCCCTGGTGCCGCCAGTGCCGACGTGCCCCAACAACTTCACCCTGACGCGGACCTACCGGGCCACCGATGCCTGCGGCAACTTCGCCGAATGCACCCAGGTCTTCGTCGTGCTCGATGACACCGATCCGGACATCACCTGCCCGGCGAATGTCGTCGTCTCGCCGCCGGCCGGCGTTTGCAGTGCCGTCGGCGTTGTCGTCGGCACGGCCACGGCCATCGACAACTGCACCGCATCGCCCGCCATCGTCGGCGTCCGCAGCGATGCATTGCCGCTGACCGATCCGTACCCGCAGGGCGTGACCACGATCACGTGGACCGCGACCGACGAGTGCGGCAACGACGACTCGTGCATGCAGACCGTCACGGTCGAAAGCGTGACGATCAGCGTCGCGGTGGAACTGTCGCCCACCATGGACATCCCGCCGAGCCTGACGCGCTGCATCACCTTCGTGGTCTACGACTGTGTGAATAACACCACTACGTCGATCGACCAGGTGCTCACCTTCAGCCTCGACGAATACTCGCCGGGCTTCTTCCGGGCCCTGGCCACCGGCAACATCTGCGTGCCGAGCCCCATCCCGTCCAGTTACACCTGCGTCACCGCGCGAGACAAGCTGCACAGCCTGCGCAGCAAGGTCGAACTCGGCGACGGACTCATGCAGACCGGCCTGACCACCTACACCGCCGACTTCACCGGCAAGCGCGGCGGCGAACCGCCGGCCATCCCGGTCACCCCGGGCAGCGGCCACCGCCTCGTGGGTGGAAACCTGAATGACGACATCTTCATCGACATTCTGGACTTCGGCACCTGGGCCGGCCTCTACAACCTGAACCCGGTCGGCAACGACTACGCAAGTGGCAACACCACCTGCGCGACACTCTCGCCGCACGCCGACATCACCGGCAATGCCGAGGTTGACAGCGGCGACTTCTCGTTCATCGCGCTGAACTTCCTCATGGTCGCCGAGAACAACTGCTGCTCGATGTCGCCGATCACCGACGGCGGCATCGATGATCCGCCCATGCCGCACAACGGCGTGCCGCGGGCCAGCATCAGCGTGGCCGAACTCGTCCAGATGGGCATGGGCCACCTGGTCGCCGGCGACGTCAACAACGACGGCATGCTCGATCAGGCCGACATGGCCGCCGTCTTCAGCGGCACCATGCCGACGCCGCACGTGAAGAAGCGCCCGCGGGTCGATGTCGATGCGATCCCCAATCCGGACGTGCCGGTCGCACCGGTCGATCCGACGGGCTCGCGCCGCCGGCCCTGATGAGGATGCGTGAAATTTCTCGCCGGTCGCGCGGAGGGGCGTGACTGGTGCGAAGTGTGAATCACGCGGCGCGCGGCGACTGAGACAGTCGTCGCGTGGCCGCGGAGGCGGCGGGGAGGGCCGCGATTGGAATGTAGACAAGCGCGTGGGATGCGCCGCAAGGCGCGGCCCGCGCGCACATGACGGGCAGTCGCTCGGGTGATGACCGTCACCGGGGTGGCGACTGTCCGAGACGGGTGTCGACCCACCGGGTGGGGCGGCTGTCGCGCGATGCGTCGGCGGCCTCCGCGAGCCCCGGTAGGCCGATGCCGACGGGGGCAGGGACGGCCTCTGGTCCTCCTCCTTTGGCGAGGCGCCGGCGCCTCCGGCCGGCCCTCGCGCCTGGGAGTTTTTCATCCGCGCGCCGACCGCGCGCGGCGGGGTGGATGTCGCGCGCGTGAGGCCGTTTCGGCCGCGCGCGGGTTGCGCTTTTTGTGCGGGTTTTGTTGTGAAATCTTGCAGGGAGAGAGGGAGCCGTTGCGGTACGATGCGCCGTAGGGAAGCGGCGGGGGCCAGGCGTGCGGATGCGTGCGGAGGCTCACACGGCCGCAGGCAGATGCCCGTCTAATTAAACGGCAGGTCACGAATCACGGGAGCGGTGTGATGTTTTCAACGAAGCACATGCGGGTTGGAATTGGCGTCGGGGTGTTTGTAGCAGTTTGTACGTTTTCAGTCGCACCCACTTTTGGGCAGCAGAATGCAATCGTCATCAGCGAATTCCGAACGCGAGGCCCAAATGGCGGAAACGACGAATTCGTCGAAATCTACAACCGCTCTTTGTCGCCCGTGCCGATTGGCAATTGGACACTACGAGGGTCTAACAGCTCAGGAACTACCGGCATACGTGCCACCGTGCCCGGCGGCACTATGCTCAATCCGGGTTGTCATTATCTCTTCACAAATAGCGATGCAGCTGGTTACAGCGGTTCGGTACCAGGAAATACAACCTACACAACTGGGATTACTGACACAGGCGGCATTGCGATTGCAGACCAGACCGCCGCGCTAGTCGACCAAGTCGGGATGAACAACGGATCCGCTTATAAAGAGGGCACCGTTCTAGCCGCAATGGCAGGCAGCGCCAACCAGAGTTACGAGCGCAAGCCCGGCGGAGCTTCGGGGAGTGGAACTGACACGAATAACAACGCAAATGACTTCGTCTTGAATGCATCGTCCAGCGATCCGCAGAACTTGGCGTCCTCTTGCGGCGCGGGCTTTGGCCTTTCAACGACTCGAATCGACACAACCGCCTCCGGTGCCGGTGCGACGCCTGACGGAAATATCGACTCCGACGAATACGGTCTGGGCAATTCATACAGTTACGCCGGCGGTGGAAGTGGATTTGGTGGCACCCTGGGCGGCGGCACCATTTACATGAACAGTGATTCCACCCACCTGTTCATCGGCTTCAAGCCGCTGAGCGGCTCCAACCTCGGCTCCGGCAATGGAAACGTGGTGGCCATTCTGCTCGACACCAAGAGCGGCGGGTTCATTGACTCCGCCATGGGCGACCCCAACGGCGGAGACGGATCGCGCCAGGCCGTCTCAAATCTCGCCCGACAGGCTGATGATCTATTCTATTCGACGTTTCTGCCGGATTATGGAATCGCGATCAGCACGTTTGGCGTATTTACATTTGAATTAACCGGGCCATCCGGCACGTCGCTTACCTTTGTCGGTTCGACGCAGCATTTCGGAACTGGATTGGGCGACAATTCCCGCGAAACAAAGATCCCGTTGAGCGCGTTGGGGATGACCGCCGGCGGCAATGTGGACTTTATCGCCGGCTATGTTTCGAATGATTCTGGAAGCGGCTCGAACGAGTCGATTCCGCCGTTCGCAGCGCTTAACAGTTACCCGAATATCGGGACCGGTACATTTTCGTTCGGATACGGCCAGTTCAATCGTTTCACTACGTTTGCCTGCACACCGCCCGTGGCCCCAACGACAGCCTCGGCTACTCCTCAGAGTTATTGCAGCGGCGCGGCCGGCGACATCACGCTCGACGTGACCGGTGGCTCCGGCGACGTCGTTCGCTGGTATCGCGACGGATGTGGCGTTGCAGGAAGCGGGACCCTCGTAGGCAGCGGCTCGCCGACCTCGCTGACGATTCCCAAGCCCGCGAACACCACGACCTATCACGCCTATTGGGAAAACAGTTGCGGCATCTCAACCTGCGCCAGCGTGACCGTCACCGTCAACCCGCTGCCGGCCAATCCCACCAACCCGGTCGCCAGCAATCCGAGCATCTGCGTCGGCGGTTCGTCCGTGCTGTCGGTCGACCCTGTGCCGGGCGGCGTCGAGGTCCATTGGACCACCTCGTCGACCTGCGCCGCGGGATTCGATGTCGGCGTGGCCAACGGCCAGACCGTCAACCCCGCCGTCACCACCGACTACTACGCCTACACCGTCGTCACCGCGACCGGCTGCAAGGGAACCGGCTGCGTTGGCCCGGTCACCGTCACCGTCAACCCCGATCCGACCGTGTCGCTGGCGATCACCGGCGGCGGCACGCCGAGTTGCTCCGGCGAAGAGGTGATGTTCACCGCCACGGCCGCGGGCGGAAACCCGCCGCTCACCTACGCGTGGGATTTCGGCGACTCGTGCGCCGGCCCCTGGACGCCGATCCCCAGCGAGACCGGCCCGACGCTGAGCGTCAATCCGACGGCGACGACCGCCTACCGCGTGACCGTGAGCAGCACCGGCTCGGGCTGCGGCAGCGCGAGCGACTGCATTCTGATCACCGTGCCGAATTGCGACGACGGCGACCCCTGCACGGCGGATTCCTGCACCGGCGGCGTCTGCAGCAATGACCCCATCGACACCGACAACGACACGATCCCCGACTGTGTCGACAACTGTCCGGCGATTTCGAATACGAACCAGGACGACTTCGACGGCGACAACATTGGCGACGCCTGCGATCCCGACGACGACAACGACGGCGTGCCCGATGGCGGCGACCTCTGTCCCGAGACGCCGATCGGCGAGCCGGTGAACGCTCAGGGCTGCGCATGCAGCCAGATCACCTGCAATCCGACGGGCACCTTTGATTGCACCGCCGGAACATGCAACTGCCTGCCGGGTTACAGCGGACAGTTCTGCGAGATTCCGCCGCCGGCGACAGGCGCCTGCTGCGACGCCGGTTTCTGCACGAATGGCCTGACCCAGGCGGCCTGCGAGGGATTCGGCGGAACCTTCATGGGCGGCGGTTCGACTTGCACCTCGTCGTCGTGTCCGTGCCCGCCGGGCTACACCCGTTGCGGACCGTCATGCCAGGCCCCCGACAACGGAATCGGCACCATCGATTTCCCGGCCGGATGCGCCCTCCACTCGCCGGACGACCAGTGGATGATCGTTGACGGCCTGCCGCCGGGGACGACGGTTCAAATAGACAACACCATGTTTGACATCGGCTGCACGGGCGGGGGAGCCGTGTGCAGCTTCCCGCAGGACGGCGACTGCGCCGAGTCGGGCGGAAGCCTCGGCGGCGAGAAGAGCTGCCGCGTCGGCACGTTCCACATGCCCATGCAGGGAACAGGCACGCTTGTCGGCTTCAACCGGATCATTGCCGTTCCATTCTCCATGGAAGTCCACAGCGCGCCGCGCACCCCGGGCAACCCCGTCCAGTCGTTCGACACCGACATGTTCCGGTTGTTCGGTCAGATCACCGGCGATCCGGACTTCGATCTGCTGCGCGTAACGGGCGGCACCGACTTTGGTCTGCCAAGCCCGGGCCACACCACGCTGACCCAGCGGCCGGGCGGAACCTGGGCCGTGGACAGCTTCTTCGACATCACCTATCGCATCGACTTCGTCGGCAGGCCGGGAGGCGCATTGTCCGGCATGTCCGGCAGCACGACGGCGACGATTCGAATGGGCACTGGCGGCGGCTGCGTGGATCTGAACAACGATCCGCTCAACTGCGGCGCGTGTGGCAATGTTTGTCAAAATGGCGGCACTTGCTCTGGCGGCAGTTGCGTCTGCCCGCCGGGCTATGGCGGCCCGAACTGCGAGATCCTGTTGCTCGGCGCGTGCTGCGACGTCGATGGTGCATGCTCCGTCGTGCCCCAGGCCGCGTGCGCCTACGGCATCTTCCGCGGCATCGGCACACCGTGTCCGGCGGCCTGCCCCTTCCCGCCCGTGACGGATTCGTACTGCTCATCGGCGATTGTCAATTTCCTGGTGGGCACCGAGCCGCAGCAGGCGACCTTCAACCTGCCCGCGACCGGCCTGACCGACACCGTCGTCAGGCGGACGCCGCCGCCCTACACCGATGGCGAGCCCATTCCCACCGAGATGATTCAGCTCGATCTCGTCGGAACGGTCACGTCAGGCACGCAAACCGGTCAGAGCATCGAGATCCACCTGCGGACAGACGTGCGCTCGTTCGGCAGGCTGGACAACGTCGATGCCGACATGGGCGGCCTGCTGACGGCCGACAGTTTCTTCGACATCTTCATTCAGATTGAGATGCCCGGGCTGAGTTTGAACGGAAACACCGGTGCAATGCCGATCCCGATCACCGCGCCTGGCATCAACAATCTGCCGCCGTGGGGATCAACCTACGGTTCCGGTCCGATCAACGTGCCGGTAAATCCGCCGTCGTCCGGCGGCCCGGTCACCATCACAGGCGTCACGCAGCAGATTTGTCCTTCACCGAAATGCGTTTATGAAGTGACCTGCGTGGATGCGCCCGACGCATTCGGATGCGCCGGCGTGCCGCCATGCGGCGCGATCTTCAGCGGGGCCTTCTGTCCAAACGGCACCTGCCCGGGCACGATGTACCGGAAGTTTGGGGCGACGGATTGCTGCGTGATGCTGACATTCGTGGGCTGCATGCAGACCAACGCGCCGCCGTTCCCGGACGGCGGGCCGTGCAGCGGTCCATGCCTGCCGAAGGGCTCGTGCACCAACATGTGTACGGGTGTATGTGTTCGTGTCTCGGCTGCGGAATGCACGACATTGGGCGGCGTTTACGGCGGCGATTGCTCCTTCTGCCCGATCACGCCGCTTCCGCCGGTCGTCTGTGACGACGGCAATCCATGTACCGACAACATTTGCGATCCCTTGACGGGCATGTGCTCGTATCCGTTCTCGGCCGCCGGCACGCCCTGCACCGATGACGGCAACCCCTGCACCGAGGACGTGTGCGACGGAAACGGCAATTGTCTGCACAACCCATTGCCCGACGGCACGCCGTGCGACGGCCCGGCAGACGAATGCATCGATCACTATGTGTGCATCGGCGGCGTTTGTACGCCAGTCTTCAAGATCGCCGGCTCGCCCTGTACGGACGACGGCAACCCGTGCACCGACGATGTCTGCGACGGAGCCGGCAACTGCACCCATCCGAACAAGCCCGATGGCACGATTTGCGATGGCCCGCCGAACGAATGCGTGGACCATTATGAGTGCCAGGGCGGCATGTGCGTACCGATCTACAAGAGTTTCGGTTCGCCGTGCGCCGACGATGGCAACCCGTGCACCAACGACATCTGCGACGGTAATGGCAACTGTATACATCCGAACAAGCCCGATGGCACGCTTTGCACCGGGCCGGTGAATCCGTGTGTCGATCATTACGAGTGCGTGGGCGGAAGTTGCGTGCCGGTCTATAAGACGTCGGGCACCCCGTGCGCCGATGACGGTAATCCGTGTACCGACGACTTCTGTGATGGCGCAGGCAACTGCATCCACCCGCCCAAGGCGGCAGGCACGCCATGCCCGGATGACGGCAACCCATGCACCGACGATGTCTGTGATGGTTTTGGTGGTTGTGCGCATCCGCCGAAGGCCGCGGGCACCCCGTGCCCGGACGACGGAAACCCCTGCACGGATGACATCTGCGACGGTGCCGGTGGCTGCCTCCACCCGCCGAAGGCCGCCGGTACAGCATGTCCGGATGATGGCGATCCCTGCACCAATGACCTGTGCGACGGCGCGGGCGGTTGCATACATCCGCTGATCGACTGCGACGACGGTAATCCGTGCACGATCGACTCGTGCGTACTGGGTGTTTGCCAGAACGACCCCGATCCGGCATGCGGCGCATGCTGCGCACCGGACGCCACCTGCTCGATCACTCAGCCGGCAGGATGTATCGCTCCGTCGATATTCCAGGGGGCGGGCACGGTCTGCACGCCCAACCCCTGCACGGTCACCGGCGCCTGCTGCGTCGGCAGCACCTGCTCGATCACCACGCAGGCGGCCTGCACGGGCTCGTGGAATGGCGCAGGCTCGCTCTGTCCGACCCTGCACATCCTGCTGGAACTGTCGCCGACCATGCCGGCCTCGGTCACGCGGTGCATCACGTTCGAGCTGTACAACGGCCCGACGCTGGTCTCCACCTTCGAGCGCCCGATTACGTTTGCCAGCGGCTCCGCCACGTACGACCTGCCAAACGTCGACGTGCCGTTGCCGTGCGGGACCTACACGTGCATGACGGCGCGCGACAAACTGCACACCGTGACCAGCACGGTGCTGCTGAGCGTCACCAGCGGCAATCAGTACACCGCGGACTTTACCGGCAAGCGCAATGACGAGCCGGGCGGCGGAGTCGGCGGACATCGCCTGGTCGGCGGCAACCTCAACGGCGATCCGTTCATCGACGTGCTCGACTTCGGCGCATGGGCCGGCCAGTACCTGTTGCAATATGCGAACGGCAACACCGGTTGCTCGACGCCTTCGATCCACGCCGACATCAGCGGCAACGGGGATGTCGATAGCGATGACTTTAGTTTCATTGCGATCAACTTCCTGATCGCATCGGAACCTGAGTGCAACGCCAGCCCGGTCATGGTGCCGCCGCTCAATGCGGCCGGTGGTCGCGGTCCGGTGCACAGCATCACCACGGCCGAACTGCGCCGTGTGGGACTGGGACACCTGACCGCGGGCGACGTCAACAAAGATGGTGTCATCAATACCAGCGACGTTGCGGCCGTATTCATGGGCCAGATGCCGCAAACCGGTGGGGCGGGCGGTCCGAAACCACCGAAGCGCATCAGTTCCGAGGCGCTCTCACCGGAAGTAAAGACAAGCAATCCGGTACAACCGGGTAGCATTCCGCCGCCATGATCCGGCCTTGATTGGCGGGATCCAGTATTGAGATTGCATCATGAGGGGTTGGGACATGACAGGTTGTAGAAATATCAGGCAGGCGTTGCTCTGCGCAGTGCTGATCTGCGGCTCCGCCAGTGCCGCATGGGGTCAAGCGACGCTATCGTTGACGTCCGCGCCATGCGATAACACCGGCGTCCTCGTGGTGAACCTGGATCTGGTCCACTCGACGCCGGTCGCCGTCGGCGCGCAGGTATTCCTTGAGTACGACAATTCACTGCTTCAATTTGTCAGTGCCGACCCCGGCGATGCGCCGTTCACGCTCCAGGTATTCGAATTCGTGGACACAGGGGCGGGAACCATCGACTACGCCGTGGGCATCCTCGGCGCGGGCACCGGCGTGACCGCGCCGCCGACGCGCACCATGGCGCGATTCACCTTCAACATCCTGAACAGCGCCTGCACCGCGTCGAACCTCGTCACGTTTCGCCCCTCGGGGCCCAATGGCGCGCTCAATCGCGTGAGCGACAACCAGGTGCCCGGTCAGCCCATTACGCCGCTCACGCTGAACGATCTGCCCTCGACGCGGCTGGACATCGAAGACCCCTTCGCGTCGTCGTCGGGCGTGCTGGATGATTGCTATGACTCGGTCGCTGAGGCCGAGGCCGATGCGGCGGCACTCAGTTCGGCGACGGACAACTGCACCGCTTCCCCGGTGATGAACATCCAGACCACCGGCACCTGCAATGCCACGGTCACCGTGACATTTGCCGACGAATGTGGAAATATCTCGAATGCGCTGATCTACACAACGCGCATCGATCCCAATGCGCCGACCATCACGTGTCCGCCCGATCAGGTCGTGACGGCCAATACGAACCAGTGCGACGCCGTGGTGAATTATCCGGCGCCGATTGTGAATGACGATTGCGACCCGGCGCCGGTCGTGAATTGCTCGATCCCGAGCGGGTCGGTCTTTCCGCCGGGTATCACGCCGGTCACCTGCACCGCGACCGATTCGTGCGGCAACGTGAGTGCGCCGTGTTCGTTCGACGTGACGGTCAACCTGCTGCCGACGACGTTGACGCTGTCGTCATCGGGCTGCCAGGCAGGGGGCCAGATCGTGGTCGACATCGACATGTCGAACGCCTGCGAGATCGTCGTGGGTGGACAGTATTTCCTGCAGTATGACACCGCGCGGTTGCAGTTCGTCAGCGCCGATCCCGGCGATGCACCGTTCACCAAGCAGGTGTACGAGATCGTGAACCCGGGTCTCGGCACGATCGACTATGCGACGGGCATTCAAGATGGCGGCACGGGCACATCCGCACCGACCACAATGGCGCGGATCACCTTCAATGTGCTCTCGAGCGATTGCAATGCATCGGGTCTGGTGACGTTCCGTCCGAGCGGCCCGAACGGAATCCCGAATCGTTTGAGCGACGACCAGATTCCAGCCCAGCCGGTGTTGCCGCTGGCACTGGTCAATTTGCCGACCGTCACGATCGATGTCGATGCGCCGATCATTTCCGGCGTACCGGCGGACACGACTGTTGAATGTGACGCCGTGCCGGTCGCGCCGCCGACACTTCCGGCGAGTGACAACTGCGATCTGACAGTGACCCAGGCGACGCTGAATCCGGATCAAATCACGGCCGGGCCGTGCCCGCAGACCTACACAATCACCCGAACATGGTCAGTGATCGACGACTGTGGCAATAACGGGACGGCCACGCAGATCATCAATGTTCAGGACACCACGGCCCCGACCGTCGATCCCGCGCCGGGCGACGTGACAATCTCCTGCGAAAACCCGTTGCCGGTCGCGCCGCCGACGCTTCCTGCGTCGGACAATTGCGACGCGACGGTCGTGGCGGCCACACTCAATGCCGATCAGATTGCTCCCGGAAGTTGTGACGGCAATTACGTCGTGACCCGCACCTGGACCGCCACCGACGCCTGCGGAAATGCAACGACGCGCACCCAGATCATCACCGTGCAGGACATTACGCCGCCGACGATCACATGCCCTGGCGATACGACGGTGCAGTGCGCGTCGCACGTGCCGGCGGCCGATTTTGCAGGCGGTTCTACCAGCGACAATTGCGGAAATACGCCGTCCATCATGCATGTCGGCGATGCGATCAGCAATCAGACATGCCCCAATCGCTACACGATCACCCGCACCTACAAGGCGACGGACGACTGCGGCAACGAAGCCATGTGCAGCCAGACCATCACCGTGGATGACACCACGGCCCCGATGATTACGTGTCCGGCGGACACGACAGTTCAGTGTGCAAGCCTCGTGCCCGCGGCAGCCGTGGATCTGGCTTCGTTCATCGTCGCCGGCGGTGTCACCAGTGACAATTGCGGCGTCGTTGCCACGGTGATTCACGTGAGCGACGTCATCAGCAATCAGACTTGCGTCAATCGCTACACGGTCGCGCGCACCTATCGCGCGACCGACGACTGCGGCAACTCGGCTGAATGCGTCCAAACAATCACGGTGAACGATACGACAGGCCCGCTGATCACTTCGTGCCCGTCGAACATCATGGTTCACGCGGCGGCGGGCAGTTGCGATTCGGCGCCGGTGACTTATCCGGCGGCGACCGCGACCGACAATTGCGGCGGCACGCCGGTCATCACTTACAACCCGCCGAGCGGATCGACCTTCCCGCCGGGCACCACATCGGTGCTGGTGACGGCGACCGATGATTGCGGCAATTCGTCGACCTGCACGTTCGACGTGATCAACGACGGCCTGAGCGAGATGACGGTGGAAGTGGAGCTGGGCGGCGGCGTGATGGCCAACGGGTCGTTCACCCGCGGCATCACGTTTGAGTTGTGGAACGTGGGCGTGAACAACGTGGCCCCGCTGCAGATTGTGTGCGAGACCATGACCTTCAGCGGCGACTTCCCTGCGCCGAAGGTGGGGATGGCGACGCTGCTGGTGCCGTGCCACGCCTCGGGTTACACCTGCATCACGGGTCGCGATCGGCTGCACACGCTGCGTCGCACGATCGATCCGCTTCCGATCACGGGCGTGGCCTACACGCCGAGCTTTACCGGCGCTAAGCAGCTGATCGGCGGCAACCTGAATGATGACAAGTTCATCGATATCCTGGACTTCGGCATCTACACGCTGCAGGATCTGACGTTTGCACCCGGCGGCGTGAACACGATCTGTTCCCAGGTTCCGCCATTCCGCCATGCCGACATCAATGGCACCGCGAGCGGCCTGGTGAACAGCCTTGATTACAGTTTCATTGCAAACCACTTCCTCGAAGTGCGCGAGGCCAATTGCAACGGCAGCACCGTGACCGTCGTTGCGGGCGGCAATCCGCCGTGGGTCAACGAGGGTGAAGACCCCTTGACGTCGATTCCCGTCGCAGAGTTGCACAAGCGAGGCATGAGCGATCTGGCCACGCGGGACCTCAACCACGACGGCGTCTTCAACATGACCGACGTCCAGTTGTGGGGCCAGGGTGTGCGGCCGACGCCGGCGCCGGGCGCACGGACGAGACCGTTGAATGCGACGAATGCGTCGCAACATGTGGAGCCGGGGAGAGTACTGCCACCCTGATGGGGAGTTGACACCGGTCTAAGAATCCGGTTGCAGACGGAGTGGGGCGTCGGAAAATTTGCGCTCCATGATTAAAAGACGATGGGCGATATCCATGAGACGTCGAGCCTCCGTGGAGCGCCCGGCCGCCGTATGCGGCCCACGAGTTTCGCGTCCCCTTGCAACGCAGGGTCGCGCGTCATAACGACGAGGCAAGCGTTCATCCGACCAAGTAGGAGCCGAAAGTCATGTCATCGGTGCGAACACGACGAAGTTGGGTAGCGGTGGCGGTTTGTTGCGGACTGGCCTGGGCGTCAGTGGCCTCGGCGCAGGTCAAGATCAGCCAAGTGTATGGTTCAGGCGGCAACACGCTGGCGCCTATGACCAATGACTTCATTGAACTCTACAACTCTGGTGCTCCTCAGGATTTGACCGGCTGGTCTGTGCAATATGCATCCGCCACCGGTAGCTTTTCGGCGGCTGCTTCAAGTACAACGGCACTGCCTCCGATCGTACTCGGAAGTGGTCAATACTTACTCATCCGGCAGGCCATCGGCACAACAGTACCTGCAGGACAGGGCCCCGGGCTTCCGGTACACGATGCCACAAATACAATCGGAATGTCAGGCACGGACTTCAAGGTCGCGCTGGTGAACGGCGCGCCCCTTACGGTCAGCACGCCAACGTACGCGGCCAATCCGAGCCTAGTCGACCTTGTCGGCGCGGGCACGGCAACCTGGAACGAAACCGCTGCTGTCACAGGAACTTTTCTCGCCGCAAACAATGCACCGGCCGCTTCAACGGCGCACGCCATCTATCGCCTGGGGTGTGGCGGAACAGACACCGACTCCAACCGCGCCGATTGGGCAGTCGGTTGGCCGGCGCCGCGCAATTCCAGTGTCTTCAACGGAGGACTCGGCATTATTGGCTCCGCATTGCCTTTGACCGTTGAGGAATCACAGACCGTGCGTTTGACGGCTACCCCGTTCGATTGCGGCACCAACGGTCTGGCTCTGGGAGGTATTGTGACCGTCGATACCACCCCGATTGGCGGCGGCGCGGCAGTTGCAATGACTGACAACGGTGTCGCCCCCGATGAAGTCGCTTCCGATGGAATCCATACCGCTCTGGTGACGGTCGGCGCGGTCGCCGCCGGCACGAAGAACCTGCCAATCAGTGCGAGCTTGGGTGGGGCCTTTGGGAATAGTTACATTAGTATCGAAGTTCGGCCGACGACCACGCCCGACAACGACAATTGTACCAGTGCCGCCGCGGTTGCGGTACCGTCCACGACGACCAGCACTTTTAGCGGTGCAACGGTTGAATCAAATGGATTTGCTACATTTGGAGGGCCGCCGACGACCGGAATGACTTCGCGGCGTGGCCTATGGTATACGGTTGTCGGAACCGGAAACACGATTACGGCATCTCTTTGTGCCACCACGCCGGCGCTGAATACGGTCATGGCGGTATTCTGCGGCTCCTGTGATGGCCTGACAATTGTGACCAGCAACGATGACGCGGGCGCGGCGCTTTGTGCCGCAACGACCGCAGCACAAACAAGCTGGTGCTCGGCAAGTGGCACGACGTACTACATCTGGATAGCGCCTTCTGCCACCGGCGCATCGACTGCGGCCTTCACACTCAACATCAGCGACGATGGCACAGCATGCGTGGGTGCTTTCCCATGCACGTCATGCGTCGGCGTCGCTGGGCCCTATACAGAGAGCGAGCCTGGCTATGGACCGCATACGAATGACGGATGCGGCTCCACGCCGAACCTGTTCACCGACATTTCGAGTCCCGTGCTAGGAACGACCCAGATTCGTGGCACCGCGCGCGGCATGCTGGGAAATCGGGACGTGGATTCATACCGGTTCCAGGCGACAACCACCGGCATTCTCACTATGACGATCGATACGCTCGGCGCAAATGCCCAAGCACAACTTCAAACCCTAGACGTGGGCGGTGCCTGCCCACAGGTACCGATTGTTAACACACCGGTCACGATTGCTCGATGCGCAACGGGAACTCAGACATCTGTGCCCGTGGCAATTTCAGCGGGTCAGTGGTACACGATCCAGGTGGTTGGTGGAATCACCGTGCAAGTGAATCCTGTTTCGTCTGCTTTCGGCGGCCAGATGCCGGGTGGAACGACCTATCAGTACGCCGTCACGCTCAATTTGGAAGCATCCGGCGCCTGCTGCCGACCTGATGGCCAATGTGCCGTAACCACAGAAACGGCTTGCTTGGCATTGGGCACCGGCGCCGTATTCCACTTGAATGAAGGCTGTCCACCGGCAGCAGCCTGCGCCGAAGCCGGCGCGTGCTGTTTGACCGACGGCACCTGCCTGGTCTTGGTTGAGGACGCATGCGAAGCGAATCCGCTTTTCTATCGCTGGACCTCCGGCGTATCCTGCTCTCCAAATCTATGCGTTGGCCGCTGCTGTCAGCCTGACGGCACCTGCACATTGACGATTGCCCCGAGTTGCGTAACGCCGAATCGATACGGCGGTGACGGCACTACCTGCGGTATTCACGAATACAACAACCCGACGCCTGCAACGGCCTCGATTCCGTCAAGCGGAGCAGCTACGCCGAGCATTATCAACGTGCTGGACACGTTCCCGATTCAGGATGTGAATGTGCGCGTCAAAATCCAGCACACGTGGCGATCGGATGTCAACATCTGTATTTCGGGTCCGGGTGGAAGCCCAACGGTGGCGCTCACAGCCAGTCCCACTTGTGTGACAGGCGGCAACTGCGGCAACGAAGACAACTACAACGCAGTTTTCGATGACGAAGGCGCCGCAATGGTCTGTGCGAGTGCAAATCTGGCCAATCTCGCCGCGCCCCCCGATCTTGTCATTCCGTCGCAAGCGCTCTCCGCGTTTGATGGTCTGACCTCGGCGGGTAATTGGACGCTTGCGGTCGTTGACGATGCAACCGGCGACTCCGGCACACTGCTGGAGTGGTCATTGATCCTTGACGCAGGTCCGGCGTGCCTTGGCGCTTGCTGCGTTGCAGGTAACTGTACACGTGTTTCGTCAGAGGCATGTGACTTGGCTGGCGGAGTCTATTCGGGCGATGCGACCTATTGCACCCCGAACCCATGCGTACCAAATGGCGCATGCTGTCTGGAAACGGGCTGCACGATCGAGTCCGAGGCCGATTGCAACACGGCCGGCGGCGTGTATGGCGGTGATACATCAACGTGCGCCAGCCCGGCGCCCTGCCAGGCGCCGTGTTGCAAGAGCGATGGCACGTGCGACCTTCGCACTGTTGCATCGTGCAACGCCATTTCGGGCGCTGTAGCCGGCACGCTCGGCACCCCGTGTCCTCCAGAGCCTTGCGCACCTTTGGGGGCATGCTGTAAGACAGATGGCTTGTGCGCTGTAATGACCAGTGCCGCGTGCACAGCATTGAATGGTTGCTATCAGGGCGACAATACGAATTGTTCAGGCGGCTCGGTAACGAATTACACCGGCGGCGGAACACCAATCGATATCCCGGATAGCAATACGACCGGTGTGACGCTCGCGCTGAGTGTTACCGACTCATACCCCATTGCCGACCTGGATATGAGTTTCTTGTTCGCCAACCCGATTCACACGTGGTACGACGATGTCAACATCAGTCTCAAACACGTGGACACGGGAACCACCGTTTTACTGTTGGACGCAAGCGGCTCCGACAGTTCGGATGTCTGCGGGCCCTACACGCTCGACGACGCCGCGGCCACGACGATGGACGCCGCTGCCGCTTCCGCGGGTGCGGTTTGTATCCCATCCGGAAGCTACCGCCCGGACAACGCGCTCTCCGCATTCAACGGTGAGAACGTCAACGGAACCTGGGAACTCAAGGTCTGGGACGATGCCGGCGGCGATACCGGCAGGCTCGACTCGTGGTCGCTCACTGCGACTTCGTCACCCTGCCCGTCGATTTCACAACATCCGGTGGCCGTCTCGGTATGCGATGACGGAACTGCCACGCTTACGGTCGTCGCCTCGGGCGCCAATCTGACCTATCAATGGCGCAAGGGCGGCAATCCGTTGTCCAACGGCGGCAACATCTCCGGCGCCGACACCAATTCGCTGACAATCAATCCGGTCGGCCCCGGCGATGCCGGCAGCTACGACGTCGTGGTGACGGGCGGCAACTGCTCACAAACGAGCACGTCCGCAAGCCTGACGGTCTGGCCGAATCCGATCTGCATGGTGACGGCGTCACCCGGTGCAAACGTCTGCGACGGCACCACGGTCACGCTGGATGCCGGGCCCGGCTACACCGACTATCTGTGGTCGACCACGGAGACATCGCAGACCATTCAGGTCACAACCGGCGGAACCTACTCCGTCACGGTCACCGATCCGAATGGATGCGTGGGCACGTGCGAAATCATGGTGACATTCTTCAGTTGCGACGACAACAACGCGTGCACCATCGACTCGTGCGACCCGCAAACGGGCCTATGCGTCCATACGCCGGTCAACTGCGATGACGGCAACGCTTGCACCGATGATCTGTGCGACCCACAGACGGGCTGCTATCACGTTCCGGTCAACTGTGATGACAACAACGCCTGCACGATCGACACATGCGATCCGCAGACGGGTTGTGTGCACACGCCAATCGTCTGCGACGACAACAATCCGTGCACGACGGACACGTGCGACCCGCAACTCGGTTGCATCCACACGCCGAATCCGGACTCGACCGTTTCGCTTGTGCCGGCCGCTCAGTGCATCAACGGGAATCAGCTTGTTGTCTATGTAAACATGTCCTGCGCACCTGACATCATCGTGGGCGGGCAGTTCTTCTTCTCATATAACAACACGGTTCTCGACTTTGTCAGTGCGGATCCGGGCAGCCTGCCGTTTACACGCGAGGTCTACGAGAGCGTGAACGAGGGTCTGGGGACCATTGACTACGCCGTGGGCATTCAGGATGGCGACACGGGCACTCAGGCCAATACAACCATGGCCCAACTGACCTTCAACATCCTGCAGAATGTCTGCACGCTGACGCCCGGACTGGTGACTTGGCGGCCAAGCGGGCCGAACGGCGCCATCAACAAGCTCAGCGATGACGTCGGCGACGAGATCGCCATCAATCCGGTCGATCTGTCGTCGATTCGCATCGACAACGTCGCTCCGCTGATCACCTCGTGCCCGTCGAACATCATGGTTCACGCGGCGGCGGGCAGTTGCGATTCGGCGCCGGTGACCTATCCGGCGGCGACCGCGACCGACAACTGCGGCGGCACGCCGGTCATCACCTACAACCCGCCGAGCGGATCGACCTTCCCGCCGGGCACCACATCGGTGCTGGTGACGGCGACCGATGATTGCGGCAATTCGTCGACCTGCACGTTCGACGTGATCAACGACGGCCTGAGCGAGATGACGGTGGAAGTGGAGCTGGGCGGCGGCGTGATGGCCAACGGGTCGTTCACCCGCGGCATCACGTTTGAGTTGTGGAACGTGGGCGTGAACAACGTGGCCCCGCTGCAGATAGTGTGCGAGACCATGACCTTCAGCGGCGACTTCCCGGCGCCGAAGGTGGGGACCGCCACGTTGCTGGTGCCGTGCCACGCCTCGGGTTACACCTGCATCACGGGTCGCGATCGGCTGCACACGCTGCGTCGGACGATCGATCCGATTCCGATCACGGGGGTGGCCTACACGCCGAGCTTTACCGGCGCGAAGCAGCTGATCGGCGGCAACCTGAATGATGACAAGTTCATCGATATTCTGGACTTCGGCATCTACACGCTGCAGGACCTGACGATCGCCCCCGGCGGCGTGAACACGATCTGCTCGCAGGTTCCGCCGTTCCGCCATGCCGACATCAACGGTAGTTCGACCGGCGTGGTGAACAGCCTCGACTTCAGCTTCATCTCCAACAACTTCCTGCTCACGCGGGAAAACAACTGCAACGGCAGTACCACGACGTTTACCGGCGGCGGCATTCCTCCGTGGGCGAACGAGGGAGATGATCCGTTGACCTCGATCACCGTGAAGGCGCTGCACAAGCGTGGCATGGGAGACCTTGCTGTCATGGACCTCAACCACGACGGCGTGTTCAACATGACCGACTTGGAGCTTTGGGGGCAGGGCGTCCGGCCGACCCCCGCTCCGGCCCAATCGGACAATGACCAGCGCAAGTTGCGCTCATCGTTGAACTTGGAGCCGTAATCCTCAATCGTCGTGCCGTCTCGGGCCTTGGGTGTATGTGCCCAAGGCCCGGGATGGCTGATTTTTCATCGTTTTTTGGTCAAAAATGCTTGCAATCGAGACGAGTTTGGGCCAGAATCCTGAGAGTTATTGGCCGTTGTATAGGGAGGTATAGAAGCATGCACTTCAGCAATAAGTCTGGGCGCGTTTGGTTGGCGGCAGCAGCTGCCGCAATGGCTGCGGTCTCAACCGCTCAAGCTGCCATCAATCTTGAGTGGCGCACCAACCCCGTTAGCGTTCCAGTTGGGGCCAACTTCAGTATCGGACTGTACGCGGTTTCAGACAACGCGGGAAATCAATCCATGTCCGCGGTTGACGCCGTGTTGAATTGGGATCCGGCGTTCATGCAATTGACCGGTCTTACCAACAACAGCCCGTACTCTTGGAGCAGCTCGAATTTTCCTAATGATTGCGCACTCGATGGCTTGAACGGAAACGCCGCGTGCCCGGATTACACCGGCCTGTCTGCCAACGACGGTTCGGCGTTCTACCGCGCTTTCGGCATATTGGGATCACCCGCCTTTGCAACACCGGCTGGCCTGCTAGTTGCAACCTTTAACTTTACAGCGTTGAGCGAGACGGAATCCACACTGCTGACCATTCCCGCCATCGTTGGTGGCACGGAGTCAATGGTCGTGGACGGCGTGGTCGGCGGCCTACGCGTAACAGGTGCGCTTGGCTCCGCCAAGGTCGAAATCGTGCCCGAGCCTTCGACCCTTGCATTCACCGGCCTCGCGGTGCTGGCGTTGATTCGCCGCCGTCGCGCTCGCTAGAAGTTCACTGACGCATAGCCATGAAAATACAATGTAGAGCCACTGCACCGCACATTGCGCGGATGCGCCCATGCTGGCGCGCAACCGCGCTTTATGCTTGCGCGACAACCATTTTGGTCGGGGTGAGCAGTTCGGCGGCGGTCGCGCAAAATGATCTGCTCGTGTGCAGCATCAATACCGGCACGGTGTTGCGATACAACGGCCAGACGGGCGCATCAAAGGGGGCATTTGTCTCCGGCGGCGGGCTTTCCTGGCCCACAGGAATCACGCGTGGTCCGGACGGTCGCATCTATGTGGCAAGTGCGCTCACCAACGCGGTCAATCGATACAATCCCAACACTGGCGTGACCCTTGGTGCATTCGCATCCGGCGGAGGCTTGACTTTTCCGCAGTCCGTGAGTTTCGGCCCCGACGGCAATCTATATGTCGGCGGTTCCGGAACGGCAGTCTATCGCTATAACGGCGTCACCGGTGCCGCCATGGGCGCCTTCACCACCGGCGGGCCGCTCAACGGCGCGTTCGGTATCGCGTTTGGCCCTGACGATCACCTTTATATCAGCAGTTTTGGAACGAACCAGATACTGCGATACAACGGCGCGACTGGCGTCTTCATCGACGTATTTGCCACCGATCCCGGGCTGTCTTCGCCCTATGGACTGACCTTCGGTGCGGACGGCCACCTGTACGTAGCCAGCGGCAGTACGTCGAGCGTGTTGCGATTCAACGGCACGACCGGGGCGTCGATGGGTGCCTTCGTCACCGCGGGTTCGGGCGGCCTGGGCACGCCGGTCGGCGTCGTGTTCGGCCCCGATGGCAACCTGTACGTCAGCAGCAACACCTCTGCAAACGTACTCCGTTATAACGGCACGACCGGAGCGTTTATCGACGAGTTTGTCGCTTCCGGCAGCGGCGGTCTGACCGGTCCCTCGTACTTCGCCTTCGTGCCCACGTGCGGCTCCGGTGACATCAATGGCAACAGCACCACGGGCATGGACGATTTGCCCGGATTCATCGATGTTTTGACGGATGTCGATACAAACCCCGTGCACATCGCCGCGGCCGACGTCAATTGCGACTCGTTCACCGATGGTCGCGATGTCGAGTCCTTCGTCAAGCTGCTCATCCCGTAGATCTGCGATCAATTCAGGGTAGCGCGCACTTCGGTAATGCCGCCGGTTCTGCGCGCACGTGCAGCTTCCAGGACAACCGGCCGCGATCAATCTCAATTACGAGCAATTCAGCCGACCATCTTGGCCAGTTCCGCACCGGTCAGCCGAAATGTCCGCCAATCATCAAGTCGTTTGGCGCCGAGCGACTCGTAGAACTTGATCGCCGGCTCATTCCAATCCAGCACGGACCACTCCATGCGTCCGTAGTTGCGCTCAATCGCGATCGCCGCAAGGCGCGTAAGCAGTGCACGGCCAATGCCGCAGCCACGAACGTCCGGCCGCACAAACAAGTCCTCGAGGTAGAGGCCCGGCTGGGCGAGAAATGTCGAGTAGTTCTGAAAGAAAAGAGCGAAGCCCGCTGGTTTATCGTCAACTGTAGCAATGAGGACTTCGGCGGCCGGCCGCGTGCCGAACAGCGTGGTGCGCAGCTTTTCCTCGGTTGCAAAAACGGTGTCCAACAGCCGCTCGTAGTCGGCCAGCTCGCGAACGAGCGCGAGGATGAGTGGAACGTCACCCTCGTGCGCGGGCCGAATCAGGGGTCGCACGGAATTCATGAGCATGCTCCGGAACACGCGGGGTGGACAAGGGGTCATGTCGACCGCCTCGACCTCGCCGCTCACGCTCAGAGTATCCCTACAAGTGGTATCTGGGTAGGGCCGGGGTGAATCTGCGACACACGGACTTTATCGTGTACAAAAACGAATCAGCGCGGGACCCTGCATCGACCCGCGCCTTCATTTGAACGCGGCGATTGGGACTTGCGTCGGCAGCGCTGTTAGGGACAGCCTCCATTCAGAACGCACTCGATGAACGGCGCAACATCCAGGCTGTTCACATGCGTGTCTTGATCGATGTCAGCGCTAAGAATGTTGCAGCCGGGATAGTCGATCGCGTACTGGCCCGGATCAATGACCGCGATGACAAACGCCTGGATGTCCAGGCCGTTCACGACTATGTCGCAATTCGTGTCGCCGCGCAGCAACTCGCACTCGTCCGGCACTCCGCTTAGATCGTCGTCGTCGCTGGTCCCGTCGCGGATATCGAACCAGTCATCGATGCCGTTGGCATTGCAGTCGCGCATGCGTGCGATGATCGCGACTCCGCCCAAGCAAGACCCGCTCGCGGCCTCAGCCTTGATCTCCAGCAGTTCCTGTGTGCCGTCAGGCGTCCCAAGCGGCGGAAGGGGCAACACCTCGATCGTCGGAGGCAGGTCAGTCGGCGCGAGCGTGACGCTCGGCGGCGTGATCTGCACGCCCCAGCCGTTGCCGGGATTCTGCCATTCCGGCACGAACGTGATTGTGACTGGGCCGTCAACGGCGTAATTCGCCGCCTGGAAATAGGCCGGTGACGACGTGACATCCAGATTGCGCTGCGCCTTGTTGTTCAGCGGGTTCAGGTCGTTGTCGCAGCCGATCTCGACCTTCAGGCATTGGTGCGCGCTGAGTTCGCTGCAGTTTGGAATCCAGGGTACTTCGACGGTCGTGCTTTCGCCCGGCAGCAGCGCGCCGATCACCGCCGTTCCGACGTGAATGAACGGTGGGGCAGAGGCGCTGAAGTTGTGGACGCCGAAGGTGACGCGGATGTTGTCGGCGCGTTCCGCTCCTGCGTTGCGAATGACCGCGAAAAACGCATTGGGCACGTCGCACAACGGCGGGAACGTCTCCGGGCCGATGTTGCGGTTGTCATATTCCGAGTAGACCGGCAACAGGCCGAAGGTGACATCCGTCGGTCCGCTGACCTGCCTTGCGATCGCGGCGTACGCATCGACCATGCCCCAGCCGGAGCGATTATTCCAGCCGGACGGCATCAGGCCGACTCCGGCCGGCGACGGCGGGCCGAGCCGCTCCGACGTATTGATCAGCAGCGCCCGGAACGATTCCGGATTCATGCTGGGCTCGCCTTGCAGGCATAATGCCGCGAGTCCGGCCACGTGCGGCGCCGCGAACGACGTGCCGAATTCCTCGATCGGCCCCATGGCCGTATTGTTCCCCGCTCCAACAACAAACACGCCAGGCGCGACAACCTCCGGCTTCAGCTCGTCGTATTCATCCGTGTTGAAGTTGTCGATCGCAGGACCCCATTGCGAGAATCCGGCCACGAAATCATCCGTGCGCGTCGGCGTGTTTTCGTCATCCAGCGCGCCAACCGTGATAGCCCGCGCCGCCCGCCCCGGCGGGAACTTCACCGTCTCACCAAAGTCGCCCGAGTTCCCCGCGGCCGCGACAACAATCATGCCCTGCTCGACCATACGATCGGTGAGTTGGCTGACTGACTCGACACCGTTGCTTGCGTCGGCCAGGCCGAAACTCATGTTGACGATGTGCACATTCCAGTCGCGCTGCCGGTCCAGCAGCCGCTGCATGGCCCGCATGATGCCCAGGGCCGTACCATCGCCGGCGCTGTCACCGACCTTGACGTCGATCAACCCGGCCCCCGGAGCGACGCCGCGCGGCACCAGCGCGCCGCCGCGGCCCAGTGCGATGCTGGCCACATATGTTCCGTGATTAAAGTCATCGTCGGGGTTGCCTTCAGTGTCGGTGAAGGTGTCATAGCCGGCGACGAAGAGCGAGGGATCGCCGGTAAAGGTGTCGTGGACCGTGTCATCGACGCCGGTGTCCATGATGGCGATGTTGAACCCCGCTCCGGTGAAGCTATAGACGTCTTCCACCGTCGTCGGCGAGTAGGCCGGCCCGATGACGCGCATAGCCTGGAGGCTTACGTCGAGATTAAAGACCAGCCCGCTGTCGCGCTCGATCATCGCAACGTCAGTGCGTCCAGCGATCGTCACCATTTCGGCATACGACACGTTGCTCATGCCGACTGACGTGATGACGTGCAATGACTCGGTGACGCTGCTCATGGGGTCCAGGTCTTCAAGCGATTGAATGTCTCCGATCGTCACGCATTCCCGGAAATCCACGATGATGTCGTGACGCACGCCGGGATCGGCGTCGAGAAGGTCATCGATCTTGTTCTGCGGCGCGACGTCGCGATTCCATGGCACCGGATCGATTCGCCATACTTCCGGAACGTAACAACTGCCCGGATTCGCAATGGGCGGGACGCATTCGACGTGAACAGTCAGGTCGGCGCTGTGACTTCGTACGGACTGGCCAACGCCATCCGTCACGCGCACGTAGTACGGCCCGTAATCCGGTTCCTGCGCATTGGTGATCGTGATCGTCGGTCCGCTGGCGCCGCTAAGTAGGTCTCCCGCGTGAAACCACTGATACGTCAGCGGCGGAGAGCCCGTGGCCACGACGCCGAACTCCGCATTGCCACCGATCTGCACCGGCTGCCACACCGGATGCTGCGTGATCTGCGGCGGCGGAATTGGATTCGAGAACGTCGCTCCGTTCAGCATGATGGTGTACGGACCGGGCGGGCTGTTGCCATTCCAGTTGGTCAGTGGACCTGGCGCGCCGGGGCCATCCGGCGGGCGCTGCTGGTCCCGCGGGTTGTCGTTCCAGATCGGCTGATTCGCGGGGTTCACAGGGTCGCGGTCAAAGGCGGAAATGCCGAGCAGATATGTGCCCGGCCCCGGCACAAACATCCCGGTGAGTTGGCTCGCCGGAACTCCAACCGCCTGGTTGTCATTAAAGGCGACGCCCATGCCACCCGGGCTGAACAGGAATAATTGCGAATCGAAACCCGGCGGGCCCGCGAACTGCGCCTGAAAGGTCCCGGGGTTGACAATATTGATCAGGTACAGGTCCACGTCGTTGGGAATCGCCATGTTGCCGTTGATCTGAATCAGCGGCCCGGCGCCGACGGTTGCCTGCCCCGGCGGCAGATCGGATGCGTCTCCGGTTTCATTCCAGGTTTGCGCGATCAGTGGCATCGGCCCAAGAGCCAGGAGCACTGTCAGCATGACTGAATAGCGTGACATGGGTTTCTCCACCTTCCGTCGGGTCCCGAAGCTGCAATCCCATCCGCGGCATGGGCCAGCGGGTGATTTCGACTGAGGGATGCGCTACCGCTCGGTGCGCGGGTTTCTCAATCGCTCGCCGTCGGACCACGGCTTTCGGACCGCTTGCAAGAACCGGCATATCTGTTGCAGCCTCCATTTGACGAAGCAAGAATTTGACTTGGCGACTGCAAAAAGAAATCAAAAAAAAGGGCCAAGGGCTCAGTATCGATGCCGCAGAGTCCCCAAACTAGCGGAGGGGCTTGCGCCCTTTCGCAGCGCGGTCATCGCAATCTGTTTTGACGGCAGCCGGCGGGACGTCGACCGATGAAACGATGGGAGCCGCAACGAGCCGATTTTGGTACAACTCCAAAGGGGAAACCAGGAAATCGGACGAATCGCCATGTAGCCGCAGCAGCCGCAAGACCTCGGCCCGAATCGCCGGGTCATCGCATTGCCGCGCTACAAACGCTTCTCGATCAGCCGATGGCTCATTTAGTGCCGACCGAAACAATTCCTTGACAATCTGCCAGCGGTCGGGCCGCATGCGCTACGCTCCTACGCTCGTCTCCCTTGTCGGCAAGATTCAACGGGCGGGGCTGCAACCGAATGCTCATTTTTCCGAACAGTCGAACACTACGCCGAGGCGGGCGAATGCAGAGAAGAGGGAAACCGAAGAATTGAACTGGGTAGGGCCGGAGTTGAACCGGCGACACACGGATTTTCAGTCCGTTGCTCTACCAACTGAGCTACCTACCCGCTTGGCGGGCTCTGTCATGGCCTCGCTCGCGGCTGCGATCTGGATGGAATACAGCGCTTCCCGATCCCGGTCGGCGCCCCGTCCAATCCAATTGCGGTGTGGCAGAATAGGGGGGAACCCGGGATCGGTCAAGCGGCTGGCGGTCGGCTACCGGGGCTGAATTGACCCGTTCGATCACATTAATTACAACGGTCCCCGTGCGAGCCGCTGACGTTGGGGAGTTTGACCATGACCCCTTACTTGTCCGCTCCGTCCCGTCGTGACGTACTCAAAAAACTCCCGCTTGCAGCCGCAGTACTCGCAGCCCATGAGTTGCTGGGCCAGCAGGTGCTGACGCAGCCCGCCGGGCAACCGCCTTTGGCGAATGAATCTCACGAACCGCGTATCCGTGCCCTGCGCCTTCTAACCGCAACGCCGCTTGCCGAAATGCGGGCCTTCTACGCCGACAAGATCGGATTTCCCGTCGGAGTCGAGAGCGCGTCCGAAATCACGTTCCAGATCGGCGCCACAAAACTGACATTTGTCTCCGCCAAGCCGGGGCAAATCAAGGGCAATGCCGGCCGCGGCAACGGCGAGCCGATGTACCACTTCGCCTTCAACATCCCGAGCGACAAGATTCGCGCCGCCCGCGACTGGCAACGCGAGCGCACGCCGCTGGTGCCGCCGCGGCCCAACATCCGCGACGCTGAATACCCGGACGACGTCTGGCACTTTCGGCATTGGAATGCCCATTCGGTCTTTTTCTTCGATCCGGCCTGGAATATCGTCGAGTACATCGCGCGGCACGACCTCAAGAGCAAGTCCCGCGACGTCGGAAAATTCGATGCGAAGGACATCCTGTACGCCAGCGAGATCGGCTTTGTGACCAACCGGCCCGATCAGAAGAAGACGGTCGCATTCATGCGGGAGAATCTCGGCCTGAGCGAGTATCCGCGCGGCGCCGAACCGTGGGCCATGGGCGACGAGCGCGGCCTGCTCCTGTGCCTGGCACGATTGGGAGAGCAGTGGGCCGAACACACCAGGACACCGGTCAACTGGGGTGTCTTTCCCACGGAGTGCACAATTCGAGGCGCGAAGCCGTCGGTCCATTCGGTGGACGCGTTTCCCTACATTGTGCGCGTCGAGTAACGGTCTCGCTTACCATGGTTGCTCAATCGTCGGGAAATCGCCGGCTCAGGGGGCGGCGTATCCTAACGACAGGAGGGTGCGGTCATGGTGCGCGTTCGAACTGGCTTCACCGGCTTGCTGGCCGGCGCGTTGTGGGCGTCGTTGGCAGCGGCCCAATCGCCCTCTCAACCGGTCATCACGGTCACGTCACAACCCGCATTTCCCGCGGCGTTGCCGCCCAGTCCGTTGCCCGGCTTCATGTACGACACGCCATTTTTTCCCGGCGCCCGGCACGATCCAGCGATTCCCACGCCCGATTCGATCCTCGGCTTCCCCGTCGGCCAGCGTCCCGCGCGGCATTCTCAAATCCAAGCCTGTCTGAAAGCATGGGCGGCGGCCACGTCCCGTGCCAGACTGTTTGAGCACGGCCGCACGTACGAAGGCCGCGCCTTGTATCACATGGTCATCAGTTCCGAGGCCAACATCCGGCGGCTCGACGCGATCAAGGCCGATGTCGGCAAACTGGCCGATGCGCGCGCTGTCAGCGCGGGGGAGGGCGACAGACTCGCGGCAAACCTGCCGGCGGTCATCTGGCTCGGATACACGATTCACGGCGACGAGACATCCGGCTCTGATGCGGCCCTCGCACTGGCGTGGCACCTGTGCGCGTGTACCGACGACGATGTGAAGCGGCTGCTCGACGAACTTATCGTCATCATCGATCCGGTCATGAATCCCGACGGGCGCGACCGCTACCTGACCAATCTCGGCGAGGATCGCACCGAGCAACCCAGCGTCGACGATCAGAGCGTGCTGCACAGTCGGCCGTGGCCGATGGGCCGCACCAATCACTATCTCTTCGATCTCAACCGCGACTGGCTGTTTGCGGTTCACCCCGAGTCGCGCGGTCGCCTCGCCGCGATTTCCGCGTGGCATCCGCAGGTGCTCGTTGACGCCCACGAAATGGGTGCACAAGACACGTTCCTGTTCAGCCCGCCGCGCGAGCCGATTAATCGCAACCTCGCGCCCGGGTTTCGCCGATGGGGTCACGTCTTTGGCCGCGATCAGGCGACGGCGCTCGACCGCTTCGGTTGGCGCTACTACCACGGCGAATGGAACGAGGAGTTGTACCCCGGCTACTCCACGACGTGGGCGGCCTTTCGCGGTGCAGTGGGCATTCTCTACGAACAGGCGTCCATTGCGACCGATGCGGTGCGCCGCCCCGAGGGCACGCTGCTGAGTTACCGTGAGTCGGTGCATCATCAGTTGGCCAGTTCGCTCGCGAATCTTGCGACCCTTCGCGCGAATCGCGCCGCGCTGATGCGCGACTACGCGGCTCAACGGCGCGAAGCCGTGGCGGACAGTGGAGCCTTCGCCGAGCGGATGTTCGCCATAGTGCCGGGCGCCAATCGCTCGCGCGATGCCGGGTTCATCGAATTGATGCATTTTCAGGGCCTCGAGATGTACACGGCGCCGCAGGCATTCACGGCTTCGGGCACCGATCGACTAAGTCGCTCAATCGAGAAGCGGGAGTTTCCCGCTGGCACCATTCTCATTCCCGCGCGGCAGCCCGAGGCACGCACGGCCTGCGCGATTCTGGAGATGGAGACACGCGTCAGCGACGAGTTTCTTGACGTGGAGCGCAGCGAGCTGCTGCGAATGGGCCGTTCCAAGCTGTACGACATCACCGGCTGGAATCTCATGATGCTCCACGACGTGGACGGTTATGAACTGGCCATGCGGCTGCCCGCCGGGGCGAAGCGATTTGAGGCGCTGCCCCCAGCATCGGACGCAAATTCGCCGAAGCCGTCTACACAGCCCGCCGAGCCGGTCGCCTGGGCCGTCGATGGGGCAGATGATCTGGCTGTCGTCGCGGCGGCTCGCCTGATGGAACGCGGCGTCAAGGTGCGTGCCACCGACAAGGCCACCGAACTCGATGGCCGCAGATATGCCCGTGGCTCGATCGTGATCACCCGCGCCGACAATCAGTTGTTCACGGGAAACCTTGAGAAGTCCGTCAGCGACGCGGCCAAAGAACTGAATGCGACCGTGACCGCCGTCAACTCGGGCTTCGGCCCCGGCGATTTGCCGGACATGGGTGGACGGCACTTTGTTCTGCTCGACGCTCCGCGCATCGCCGTGCTCTCGCGTCCGCCATTCGCGACTTACAACTTCGGCGAAATCTGGCACACCATCGATCGCGTGCTGGGCATCCGCGCTTCGTACATAGACGCGGCGGAGTTTTCGACTACTGATTTGCGGCGATACAACGTCATCGTTCTGCCGGCCGGAGGCGAGGATGCCCTCAAGGACCGCTGGAGCGCCCTCCGCGCATGGGTCAAGGCCGGCGGCACGCTCGTCGCCATCGGCTCGTCGGCCGGCGCGGTCGCGAGCGAGTCGTCTGGCGTGTCCGACGCGCGGACGCTCCCCGACGTGATCACCAAACTCGAAGACTACAGCATGGCGGTCGTCCGCGAATGGGTCGGCCGTCTGGGGCGGGTCGATCCTGCACGGGTGTGGGCGCACACGGCGCCTGCCGCGCTGGATTATCCGTGGGTAACCGCGAAGAAGAGCGACAAACTGCCCGATGATGAAGCCAAACGTCGCGATTCCTGGCGGCAACTCTTCATGCCGCAGGGCGCCATCCTCGCTGCGCGTATAGACGACCGGCACTGGCTCACCGCGGGCTGCGGGCCGATGCTGCCCGTGCTTTACGACGGCGACACGATCCTGATGGCCGCGGGCGGTGTGCAGGCCCCGGTGAGGTTTGGCATCTTCGAACCAGTCACCGCAACACCGGCGCCCGCAACGAAGCCCGCGCCGACAACGTCAAGTGCCGTCGGCGATCAATCGAGCAAGGACGACCAGAAGGACGGCGACACCGAAGGCGCGCCGAGTCACTGGGCCCCGATTCCGCCAGGACACGAAATGCGGCTGCGCATGAGCGGCTTGCTTTGGCCCGAAGCGGCCGACCGGCTCGCCAGCACCGCCTACGTCACCCGCGAACGCGTCGGCTCCGGGCAGGTCATCCTGTTCGCAGCCTCGCCGACATTCCGCGGAGCAACCAAGGGCACGATGCGCGTCTTCACCAATGCGATCATCTGCGGCCCGGGTATGGGCGCGTCGCAGCCAATCCGCCCCTAGAACCGTTCAAAAAGCCAATCTGGCATTTATACCGGACCGGCGTGGACGCTGGTGGCAGTACGGACGAGGACGGTTTGCACCCTCGTACAAAGTCTGACGTCCGTGCGTCACCGGGCATCCGACTACAATTCGGATTGCATTAGAATCAGGCATCGAAGGCCGTTGGCGGGTGCGCGGAGATCAGTCTTGGACATCTGGATGCGAAATCTGGGGGAGGCCGCCACGCGCGCCCGGCATTATTCATGGGTATGGGGTGCCATCGTTGTGGTTGCGGGCATGGGAGTCGGGTGCCGCAAGTCCGCGGGGCCAGCCATGCCGGAACGCCCGCCGGCTCAGGTGACCGTAGCAACGGCAATTGCGCGCGACGTGCCCGTGTATCTCGACGAAATCGGCCGCATCGTTCCAGTGGACTCAGTGGCCGTGATCCCGCAGGTGGGCGGGAAGATCACCGCGGCGCACCTTGAAGATGGCGCGTTCGTCAACAAGGGCGATCTGCTGTTCGAGATTGACGATCGAACGTTCAAGGCGGCGGTTGCGTTGGCTGAGGCGCTGGTCGCCCAGAATCGCGCCGAACTCGAACTGGCCGACGTCGAATACAAGCGCGTGCAGGATCTGATGAACCGCTCGATCGCCACCCCGCTGGAGTATGACCAGCGGCGCGTGGCGAAGGACATCGCGCAGGCAAAATTGGAGTGGGCGCAGGCGGCGCTCGATCAGGCTCGGCTCGATCTGGAACACACACGAATCACGTCGCCGGTCTCGGGCCGGGCAGGCGCGCGGCTCGTCGACGCGGGCAACGTCGTCAAGGAAGACGACCAGCCGCTGGTGACGATTCAACGGCTCGATCCCATCTATGCGGAATTCACGGTGACTGAGAATGATCTCGGCACCGTGCGAAAGTACGTCGCATCGCGCGGCGGCGAATGGGGCGAGCACCCCGAGCAGGCCCTGAAGGTTGAAGTGGATATCCCGGCATCGTCCGCCCGCGTAATTGCGGCACTGGGTGCTCCGGGCGCAACGTCGCAGCCGACATCCGCACAAGTCGGGCCGCGCATGGGACAGCTTGTCTTTCTCGACAACTCGGTCCAGCAGACGACGGGCACGGTCAAACTGCGAGCGAAACTCGATAACGCAGACCACTATTTCTGGCCTGGTCAATTTGTCAACGTGCGGTTGATCCTCACCACCAAGACCGATGCAGTGCTGATTCCCGAGCGCTCGCGGCAAGTCGGGCGTGAGGGGGCGTTTGTCTATGTCGTGTCCGACAAGGGCATCGCGGACATGCGGCAGATCGTGCTCGGTCAGCGGCACGGCGATCTCATCGTGGCGGACAGCGGGCTCGCGACCGGCGACCGCGTCATCGTGACGGGGCATTTGAGCGTCATGCCGGGAGCCCCGGTGGTCGTCGTGGGCGGGGCGACGACGCAGCCAGACGACGCGAGCACACATGCCGACGCAACGGCCATGGGCAGGGCGCCCGACTCCGACACCAGCCAGGGGGCGTCGTCTCCGTGAACCTTTCCGAGCGTTTCATCCGCCGACCGGTCATGACCGCCGTGCTCACCGCATCAGCGGTGCTGTTCGGCGCGCTGGCCTATCGGCAGTTGCCGGTCAACGACCTTCCGGCGGTCGATTACCCCGTGATTCAGGTGAACGTGGGTTATCCCGGTGCAAGCCCCGAGACCGTCGCGGCGAACATCGCTACCCCGCTCGAACGCCAGTTCATGCAGATTCCCGGCCTTGAGCTGACGACCAGCAAGAGCACGCAGGGATTCTGCAGCCTGACGCTTCAATTCGACCTGTCTAAAAACATCGACGGCGCGGCGACGGACGTGCAGGCCGCGATCAGCCGCGCCGCGGGCAGCCTGCCGGTCGATTTGCCCAGCCCGCCGACCTTTGTGAAGGCCAATCCGAACGATCAACCGATTCTCTACATCGCGCTGACCAGCGACAGCATGACGAAGGGCCAGTTGTATTCATTGGCCGACACCCAGATCGGCCAGCGGATCAGCATCATCAACGGCGTGAGTCAGGTCGTCGTCTATGGAACCAAGTCGGCCATTCGCATCAAGGCCGATCCGTCGGCACTGGCTTCGCGCGGCCTGACCATGGACGATCTGGCTGCCGCAATCCGGCAAGGCACCAGCTATCAAGGCGCGGGTCAGATGGATGGCGCGAATCGCACCTTTCTGCTCCAGCCGCACGGTCAATTGGACAGCGCCGAGGCTTACGGCAACCTCATCATCGGACGCCAGGACGGCTGGCCGATCTATTTGCGCGACGTCGCCACGGCGCAGGAGGGCGCCCAAGACGAGCGGGTCAAGATGAACTTCTGGGTCCGCGGAAAGCATGTGCCCGCGGCCACCGTGGTGCTGGCCGTGTCGCGGCAGGCCGGGTCGAACGCCGTCGCCGTTGCACAGGCAGTCAAAGCCCTGTTACCTGAGGTCGCCGCGTCGCTGCCCGGTTCGGTATCGATCGTGCCGATCAACGACCGGTCGCAGTCAATCGTAAACAGTGTCAACGACGTGCAGGAAACGCTCATCATCGCGTTTGTGCTGGTCGTGCTGGTGATTTACGTCTTTCTGGGGCGGGCGCGCGACACGTTGATCCCGGTCGTGGCCATGCCGCTCTCGCTGCTGTTGACATTCCTGGTGATGGACATTTTGGACTACAGCCTCGACAACCTGTCGCTGCTGGCCCTGACCCTTGCCGTGGGTTTTCTCGTCGATGATGCCATCGTGTTTCTGGAGAACACAGTCCGTCGAATGGAGCAGACCGGTGAGCCGGCCCACGTCGCCGCGATTCAGAGCATCAAGCAGATCAGTTTCACGATTCTGTCGATGACCCTGTCGCTGGCGGCTGTGTTCCTGCCGCTGGTCTTCATGAGCGGGCTGATCGGCCGGATCTTCCGCGAGTTCGCCGTGACGATCATCGTCGCGATCATCGCCAGCGGCGTCGTCTCGCTGACCCTGACGCCGCTCATGTGCGCCCGCATGCTGGGCCGCCGCGGACACGACGAGCCGAAGACGTGGATGGAACGCGTGGTCGGTGGAATCGAAAAGCGCGTGCTGGCGGTCTATGGCGCGTCGCTGTGGTTCTTCCTGAGACAACGATGGATATCGCTGCTCATCTGGATCGGCTGCATGGCCGGTACGGTCTACCTGCTCATGATCGTGCCCAAGGCGTTTCTGCCGATCGGCGACAGTTCGTTTATCTGGGGCGTGTTGATCGGCCAGGAGGGCGCGTCGCCGGAGCGGGTGCAGTCTGACGTGACTACGGCCGACACGATCATGCAGCAGAATCCCGCGGTGAACCTCACGTTCACCATGAGCGGCAGTGCCCAGTTTCTTCCATCCAACTTTGGCCTGTTGCTTGCGTTTCTAAAGCCGCCCGGCGAGCGTGCGCCGATCGGGGAGGTGGCAGGCCAGTTGGCCGGCGCGGTCGCCGCCAACATGCCGGGCTCATTTGCCGCGCTCAAGCCAATGCCAGTCATTGAGATTTCCACCGGCGCCGTGGCGAATCTCTCCGGCCAGTACGCGTATGCAATCTCCGGCATCGATCCGAAGGAGGTCTATGCGGCGGGTGAGGCCATGATGGGCCGCATGATGTCGCATCCTGATGTCTTTCAGAGCGTCGTGCCCGACGTGTTTCGCAACACGCCGAGCCTGCGCATCAACATCCTCCGCGATCAGGCCGCCAGTTACGGTGTTTCGGCCACGCGCATTGAAACGCTGCTCCGCAACGCCTACAGCCAAAACTATGTCTATCTCATCAAGCGGCCGGAGGACCAGTACGAGGTCATTCTTGAAGTCGCAGACGAGGCCCGCCGAAATCCCGAGGACCTCGGTCTGCTCTACGTCCGCAGTGATGACGGCGAACGCTTGGTGCCGATTTCCGCCGTGGCGACATGGGAAGTGACGACGGGCCCGCAGGCGGTCAACCACTTGAATCAATTTGCCAGCGTGACCCTGAGTTTCGTATTGAATCCGGGCGTGCCGCTGGGTGACGCCGTCAGGTTAATCGAGGATGCGGCGAAGGAAGTCGTTCCACCGCAGTTGCGAGCGGAGTTGCAGGGCGAGGCGATGACCTTTCGCGAGACCATGACCAGCCTGCTCATCCTCATGGTGCTGGCGGTCTTCGTCATGTACGTGATTCTCGCCATCCTGTACGAAAGTTATCTGCATCCGTTGACCGTGCTATCGACGCTGCCGACGGCGATGGTGGGGGGGCTGGCGACGCTGGTGATGTTCGGCGAGGAGGCCTCGCTCTACGCATTCATCGGCTTGTTCATGTTGATGGGCATCGTAAAGAAGAACGGCATCATGATCGTGGACTTCGCAATCCAGCGCGTTGCCCGCGGCGAGTCGGCCATGGCCGCGATTCACGACGCCAGCATGGATCGCTTCCGCCCGATCATCATGACGACCCTGGCGGCCCTCATGGGCGCGGTGCCGATCGCCCTTGGCTGGGGCGCTGATGGCGCGAGTCGTCGGCCGCTGGGTCTTGTGATCGTCGGCGGCCTGATCGTGAGCCAGTTGATCACGCTTTACATTACGCCGGCCATCTACCTTTACTTCGAGGTCTTTCAGGAGAAGGTGCTCAACCGCATTCCGTTCTTCGCAGCGCATTATGAAGGCCATGTACTTGATGAGGCGCCTCATTCGGGTACTGGCAGTGCCTCATCCGCTGAGCATGTGCAAGGCCAATCAAGCTCGTCCGCTGATTCGTGGGACGATGATTCGCCGAGTCCGTACGATGACGAACCCGGATTGGCTCGTGAACAGACACACACCTCCGGGTCCAACTGAACCGGGCTTGGCACGATCTGATATTTCGGACGTAAGATTCGGTGGGTCCGACACAAGCGTTCCGGGGCCCGGCAAAACCCCAACTGATGTTCTCGCTGCACAACAGAAATGAATGGTGTGCAATCTTTGCGTGACGGCTCTGCGAAATGCGCAGGCATTCTGCGGTTGGCACGGGTTTTTGAGCCAAATTGGCCGAAAAACCCCGAAACGACCGTGTTTGGATTTGACTCGAAGTGCCGCGTTCGCTTAGGCTTACAGCGGCGACTTGTCCAATCTAACCTCGAGGGTCCGGTAATGGCTCGAAACCTGGCGAACGGTTCTATTCTGACTTGTGTCGTATTGTCCTTCACATCCGTCTCATCCGCCCAGTGGGTCAAGTTTAACAACGAGAGTGCCACCCGCGTTTCGGCGTCGGCGGCCAACGGCTCGAACGATGTGGACGAGAAGGACTTTGCGTGGGGTGATGTCGACAAAGACGGCGACATCGATCTTGTTTCTGTCCGCAAAGAGCCATTCACTTCTCCAGGCAAGCGTACCAATGTTCTTTATATGAATGAGGGCGGTGTCCTGACTGACCGGACCTCGCAATACGCCACGGCCACCGATGTGGCCGGCGACAATGGATTCTTAACGGCCACCAACGATCGTGATGTGCTGCTGGTCGATCTGGATGGCGACACATGGCTTGACATCGTTACTGCCACCACCTTGAGCGATGGCGACACCAAGGCCATCGGCCATCCGCGCATCTACCGAAATCTCGGCGAGATCGCCGGCGTTTGGCAGGGGTTCCGCTACGAAGTAGCCCGCATTCCGACCATGACCAGCGTGGCGGGACAAGCGGGAAACCCACGATTCTGCTCGGTTGCCGCAGGCGACATTACGGGCGACGGCTTCCCCGAGTTATGGTTCGGCGACTATGACAGCGCCGGTGTCGGCGGCCAGGCCGAGGCACCCGGTCAGGACTTTGACGATCGTCTGCTCTTGAACGACGGAAACGGCTTCTTTACGGATGTGACCAATGGTGCGGGTACCCGATTTAGCGGCACCATTACTGTCACCGGCACGCCGTATCCGTTCCGCCAGTCGGCGTTTGGTGCGGCCGCAGCGATCGCTGACATGAACGGCGACGGCAAGCTCGACATCGTCAAGCAGACGGCGTTGAATCCCCCGCAGTACGTCGGCATTGGCTACAACAAATCAACTCAACAGGGCTTCTTCGAGCAATATCAGGTCGTCAATCAGCAGGCGCCGTACTTCTTCTCCGTGGGCGACTTGAACAACGACGGACGGAATGACATTGTTGTCTCGGATGATGGCACGGATACGTACCTGCTCAACACGGGCAACGCTGCCAACGGTTCGGCCAACTTTACAACGCTGACGTTCCCCGCCGCGACCGGCGGCTTCGGCGCTCAATCAGTCATCGCCGATCTCAACAATGACGGATGGAACGACGTCCTCATCAGCGACGTGGACGTCGATATTCCGCCGTGCGATTCGCGACAGGCGGACATCCTCCGAAACAACGGCAATGCTCCTAATGTGACTTTTGCCGCCGACAGCGGGAACATCGCCGGGTCGAATCTCGTCGGCGTTCACAACTTCGCGGTATTTGACATCAATGGCGACGGCTGGCTCGATGTGGTGGCTGGACGCTGCAATACGCTCGCCGTTTGGATCAACGATCCGCCGATTGGCATTCAGTTCACCTATCCCAACGGATTGCCGGCGACGCCGCAGCCGAATACCCCCACGCCGTTCCAGGTTCAGGCAACGCCGATCGGTGCGACAGCGCTGGCTCCCAATAGCGGCGTATTGCACTACCGAATCAATGCCGGCACCTGGAGTAGTCAACCAATGGTCGATACGGCGACACCCGGTATTTACGATGCCGTGCTTCCGGGCGCTCCGTGCGCGTCTCAGATTCAGTACTACGTCGAGGCCGCTCTTTCTGGCGGCGCCGTGTTTACGGGCCCGAGCGGGGCGCCTGTGGCCGGCGTTAACGTCGCGGTGCCGGCATACGGGACACAGATTACGCTCACGGATTTCGAAACCGACACCGGCGGATTCACCGTGTCGAATACAGCCTTGACCGCCGGTGCATGGGAGCGGGCCATTCCCAACGGCACCATCAACGGCTCCGAAGTGGCCGCTCCTTCGGCCGACGCCGAAGCGGCGACGTCGCAGGTTTATTGCTTTGTAACTCAGAATGGCGCCGCCGGCGGCGGCGCAGGCGCTGCTGACGTGGATGGCGGACCAACCGATCTCACTTCGCCTGCGATTGATCTGGCCGGGTCGGATGCGACCATTTCTTATGCAGTCTGGTTCTACAGCAGCGTCGGCGGCACTTCGGTGCCTGATTCCCTGATCGTTTCGGTTTCGAATGACAATGGTCTGAATTGGACCACAGTGGAGACCATCACGACGACCAATTCGACGTGGCAGAATCACTCGTTTGTCGTCAGCGACTACTTCCCGGGTATTCCTTTGACCGCTAACGTGAGGGTTCGGTTCCGGGCCAGCGATAACCCGAACAACTCAGTCACCGAGGCCGGAATGGACGTGTTCCAGGTGACCAAGATCGATTGCACGCCGCCTGTGACGTGCATCTGTTCGGCAGATATCAACGCCGACGGCCAGCGGACCGGTCTCGATATTCAGGGATTCATTGAGTGTGCTGTCAACGGCGCCGGCGCGAATTGTGCCTGTGCCGATCTTGATGGAACCGCAGGACTCCAGCCGACCGACACGGCCTTGTTCGTTGATGCGGTGCTCTTGGGCGGACCTTGCGAGCCGTAAGCCTCCGACGGGGGAAAGAGGAGAATCGGTCTATGTTCTATGCGCGAAAAAGCGCCACCATGGCGGCCATCGCCATGCTGGGCATGGTGACTGTTGCATCCGCGGTTGACTTGCAGCCCAAGATGGGCGAGCCGCTGAATGGCCTTTCCATTCCCGAACTGGCCCTGTTTGTCGCGGGCAAGGCGCAATTCGTTCGAATACCGACGATTGAGGAAGGACGCGGTCCCATCCTCAATCAGAACAGTTGTGGTAGTTGCCATAACAACCCGGTCGGCGGAACCGGCTCTATTATGGTTACTCGCTTCGGTCTATTCGATGAAAAGAACGGCGGTTTCGACCCGCTTGAGCAGTTTGGCGGGTCGCTGCTGCAGTCACAATCGATCAGCGAAGGCTGCGCCGAACAGATTTCCGAATTCGCAAATGTCACCGCTCAGCGCGTGACGACATCTGCGCTCGGCCTCGGTTTGATCGAAGCCATCCCCGATGCCGCGATCCTCGCCAATGCGAATCCCGGGGGCCCGGGCGTCAGCGGCCGTGCTCACATGGTCACCGCCGCTGAGGATCCGCCAAACAGCCCGCTTCGCGTCGGCCGATTCGGTTGGAAGGCCCAGGTCGCAACGGTGCTCACCTTTTCGGGAGATGCCGCCGTCAATGAGATGGGAATCACCAATCGCCTGTTTCCGAACGAAAACGATCCAAACGGCATCAACCCGCCCACCCTGGCCGAATGTGACACCGTGGCCGACCCCGAGGATCACGCCGACGGCGAGGGATTCCATTTCATCGATCGACTGACCCATTTCCAGCGATACGTGGCGCAGCCTCCTCAAACACCGAAGTCGGGCATGGCCGGTGATGTGCTTTTCAATACTGTGGGCTGCGCGGCCTGCCACGTGCCGTCGTTTACCACCGCGGACAATCCATCACTCGAGCCGGCCCTGCGGAACAAGGTCATCCGACCGTATTCGGATTTCCTGCTGCATGACATGGGCCTGCTCGGTGATGGCATAAGACAGGGTGACGCCGCCGAGCGCGAAATGCGCACGCCCCCGTTGTGGGGATTGAGCCGGCGTGATCCGATGCTGCACGATGGTCGCGTTGCGGGCAACACGTTCGCCGCGAGAATCGCCGCGGTCGTGGCCCAGCACAACCTGTTCGGCAGCGAAGCCGGCCCTTCAGCCGTCGCATACAACGCCCTGTCCGCGCCGCAAAAAGAGCAAGTCGTAGCGTTCCTCGCGTCGCTTGGTCGCGCCGAGTTCGATTCAAACGACGATCTCGCCATCGATCTCACCGACTGGCTGTCCTTCAAGGCCTGTTACGACGCCGGTGGTCTGGTCACCCCGGACGACGATTGTGCGGTTCACGACGTCGATCAAGATGGGGATGTCGACAATGACGATCTCAACATGTTCCTGACCGTGTACACCGGGCTGAACCGGGATTGCAACAACAATACCATTGGCGACATTCACGACATCCTTACAGGATTCTCGACTGATTGCAACGAGAACGGATTCCCCGACGAATGCGATCCGGAGTCGTCGAATGTGGCGCTTTTCGTCGCGGTTTTGATCGGTGAAAACACCGACAGAGTTGCGCAGTGCATGCTCGACATGAATCAAGACGGAATCGTGGACGGCCTTGACATTCAGCCCTTTACCCTTGCGCTCATCGAGCCTTGATGTGTGCCCGTCGTCCACGGATGGCATGCGATTTCGAAGCGCGACCCGCCCGTGACACTTCAATCTGACCCTGTCCTTTAATGCCCCGATGACGGGCGGGCGGCGATTCACCGCGCCCCGGCCTAAGCGATTACAATGACTGTTCGCCGTGGGGGTTGGAGTTCGTCTGTGGACGCCGACGTCGAACAAGCCTGGATGCAGCGCTTGCGCGCGGGGGATCGCTCGGCCGTGGCCGAAATAGGGGCGCGGTACGGGCCCGAATTGCGCATGTTCTGCCAGCGCATCCTGTATGACGCCGCACTGGCGGAGGACGTTGTACAGGACGTGCTGGTCAAGTGCACCGCCTCGACCGAGGAGGACGCGCCGGCCGGCAGCCTGCGCGGCTGGCTCTATCGCGTGGCCCGCAATCGCTCGATCGATGCTTTGCGCAAGATGAAGCCGGAGGTGCGGCTGTCGGCGGCCCAGTCCAGCAGCGACATCTGGCGAAACGGCGCGGCCGTGCTCGATTCGGTGACGACGCCGGCGGGACGGGCCATCAAGACCGACCGGGCTCAGACGGTGCAACGTGCCATCGAGGCCATGGACGACGATCTTCGAATCGTGGTCATCCTCTATTTCTTTCAGGGCCTTTCGCGCGACGAAGTCGCAGAAGCCATCGGCCTCAGCCTGGCCGGGGCCAAGGCGCGCATCGCGCGGGCTACGCGGCTGCTCCGCGAAAGACTCAAGTCACTCGACGACTCGGCCATATGAATTGCGAGCAAATCGACGAAAGCCTGATTGATTTCGTCGAAGGCGCATTGCCGGAGGTCGAGGCCGCGCCGATTCGCGAGCATCTGAAGGTCTGTCCCAACTGCCGCGCCGCCGCGAAGGATACGCGCGAACTCATGGGCATCATGGATGCCGTCAAGGATCGCCAGGAGCGGGCCTGGCGCGAGCATTCGACGGGCGCCACCCTGCGCGACGAAGGCCGGATGCACCCGAGGCGCGAGTCGCTGACCCATTTGGGTGATTTTGAGATCGTCGGCGAAATGGGCCGCGGCGGCATGGGCGTGGTCTATCGCGCGCGACAGGTGTCGCTCAATCGCGTGGTGGCGCTCAAGGTCATGCCCACGGGCATGCTCGGTTCGGCTTCAGCCGTCGCGCGCTTCCAGAAGGAGGCCCGGGCCGCCGCCAAGCTGCATCACACCAACATCGTGCCGGTCTATTCGCAGGGCGTGCAGGACGATCGCTATTTCTACGCGATGGAACTTGTCGATGGAGCCAGCCTCGGCGAACTGCTGCGCGGTGAAGCGGATGCAGCATCCGTGGCCGCACGAAATTGGCGCGAGATTCGCGGCGATATGCGCAACGTCGCGAGACTGATCGCCAATGTCGCCGACGCGCTCGAGCACGCCCATCGCTCGGGCGTGCTGCACCGCGACATCAAGCCGCAGAACCTGCTGTTGGGGGCCGATCGCGAGCTGCACATCACTGATTTCGGACTGGCCAACGTGCTCGACGAGCCGAGCGTGACCCAGACCGGCGAGATGGTCGGCACGCCTGCATACATGTCGCCGGAGCAGATCGCCGCCGATCCCCACGCCATCGACCGCCGCACGGACATCTATTCGCTCGGCGTCACGCTGTACGAGATTCTCACGGGCAGGCGGCCGTTCGAAGGCTCGACCCGGGAGCAGTTGGTCGCGCGGATTCAGACGGTCGAGCCGGCGCCGCCCTGCAAGGTGGCCCCGGCCACGCCGGTCGACCTGGATACGATCTGCTTGCGGGCGTTGGAAAAAGACCCGCGTCGGCGCTATCAGACGGCCGGCGAATTGGCGGCTGATCTGCGGCGGTATGCCGATGATCGCCCGATCCTGAGTCGGCGGGTGAGCTGGTTCGAGAAGGGCATCAAATGGGTTCGCCGGCACAAGGCAATGACGACGATTGTCGCCTTGGTACTGGCGCTGACCGGCGGCCTGTCGGCATGGTCCTATCAGGCCAAACAGGCCCGCCATCGCGAGTATGCTCGGCTGGTAGAGGAAGCATTTCGGTTGCTGGCCTATGAGAGTTATCGCGAGACCGACGAGCCGGTCGCACTATTGCAGCAGGCCGCACAATTGGGGCCGACGGATGACGTGCGCTTCCTCGAAGTTTCGGCGCTGAGCAGGTTGTTGACCGATCAGCGTGGGGCGATCGAGTCCCTTGAAGCAGCGGCCAGGGCATCACCGGACGATAAGGAGATTCAGTACCTGCTCGCGTGGGCACTCTGGCGAGACGACAAGAAGGAGCGGGCTATTGCGTGCATGAGAGTCGCCGACCTTGCCGGCGGCCCCACGACCGCTGCAGGACACTTCTTTCGCGCCCAGGCGCTTGTGCGTCACCAGCCCGATGAAGCGATCAATAGTTTTGAGCGAGCGACCCAGGAGAAACCGAGATACGCGCAAGCGCTGCTCCATTGGGCGCGTGCCGACAATCATTGGACCTATCACCACCGCAACCGCGACCGCTTCGAGGGCATTTTCCGACGTCTCGACAATGCTTGCGAGCTGCAGCCCAACAAGGCGTATCCCCGATATCTGCGTTCGCTCGCCTATCGCATGTCGGCCGAAATCTACCTGGCTGATGGCAAGCCGGCGCAGGCTGAGCCGCATTTCGAACTGGCGCTTAAGAACGCACGCCAGGCCCAGGAGAGACAGCCCGATAGTCTTCTGGGTTTCGCTGCCGAGGCCGAGTATTTGGAATCAGTGCAGGAATTCGAGCAGGCCGTCGCCGTTCGCACGAAAGCGGAACCGTTGTGCCAAGCCCGCAACGAAAAGACAGAGTTGTATCAATACCGCTGGCGCGATTACTATTGGCTGGGTCGATTCGACGACGCCGCGGCCGACCTGGCGAAGCTGGGCGAACTGGTGCCGGCGACCGATCCCATGCGCCCCTGGTACACGCACGCGTTCGTCGCGCTGATTGACGCTGAACGAGGCAACCTCGCCGCCGCCCGGCAGAGAATCGCTGAGATCAAGGATTTGAAGTCTCCCCGCCGTGCATTGACTGCTGCTTCGTTCCTGCGGTTGTTCGACAGCTCCGCGGAAGCCGACGCCCTGCTGGCCCAGGAGCGGGCCAACATCGACTGGACGTTGGAGCCAATCGAGGGAACGGCAGATGACTGGTGGAAGAAGGTCTATTCCGTCGCGGATGGCTCGACGTCGCTGAATGAGCTCCCGGCTGATGCCGATTCGACCTTGCTGGCGCCGGCCCTATTCGTAGATGCCTGCCGGCAGTTTGCGGCCGGCGATCGAGCCCGAGCCCTCGAACGATGGCGACAATGCGAGGCAACCTACGACTACCAGGACTTCTCCTACCTCGCCCGCGTAATCCTCGGGCGAATGGAGGCGGACCCGGCCTGGCCGAACTGGGTCGCCGTGACGCCGTAGAGCTAGGCGGCCTGTACGCCGATCCCCAGAGGCCGGGAAGCAGCGAAAACCCTCTGATCGAAAGGATTTCGCCCGTGCGCCCGTGGTCTTGCACTGGATTGCCACCCGAATGCACTGCATTTCACTGGCCGATTTGCTGGCCAATTCGTCTTCAATTGAGGTCGCTTGCGGTACAATGGCGTCCGGAAACTCCTCGCGCAGACTTTTCGGGAGCAGCGCTTCATGGGCGGTCGAATTTGTATAGACGTTGACAGGGGCCGCCGCGCCCACGCCCACCGTTCGGCGATTTTGGGGGCCGTGGGGCTGACCCTGACCGCCGTGATTCTGCTGGCCTCTGCGAGCCCCAGCCCGGCACAGCCCGCCCGCGCAATCACCCCGCTCGACACGCCGTTTTTCTCAATCGATCGCGAATCAACATCGGTATCCCCAAACCTCCGCGCCCGCGACATCCTGGACAAGCCGGGCCCGCTCGTTTTCATTTCTGGTGCGGGTCTCGGTCTGGCGAGCCCGACCCTGGATGAACTGGATGACATCTCGGTCAATCGCAACGTGGTTCCCGCCACGCAGGACTTTGTGATCTTGTTCAGCGTCGACAAGGCCTCTGTCGGCGGCGCCGCGCCGGACCCCGGCCTGGTTGACAACAATCGGCCGTTCAACGTGCGCGATCAGGCGGTGAAGAAGCAGGCTGCCGGCGACATCTTCATGTCGACAGATGCATTCAACCGAGCGGACCCCGGGCCTCTTGGCGATGACACGCCCGTTCCGCACGGGTCGTCCAACAACAATACGCTCGTCAAAAATCAAGGCGATACCGGCGGCGTCGATCTGGACTTAGAGAAGGAGATTCCGCCCGAGGTTCCGGCGGATGCGATCGAGCCGTCGGATGAGTTGGACGGCATCTCTGAGAAAGACGATCCCGGTGCCCCATTTGCATTCGGCCATCCGGGCACGCCGGCCTTGTTCTATACCCTTCGCAACGGCAGTCCTTCCCTGGTGACGCTTCCGGGCACCCCCAGTGGGGCGAATGTCTTCGTGGATCTGGATCCGACCATGGCCGGCGACGAGACACTGTACGCCGGCGCTTCGGCTCTGGGATTGGTCGCCGGGGCCAGCGGAGACGACATCGACGGCCTTATCGTCTTCGACAACGGCAACAACATTTACAACCCGCAGCAGGATCAGATCATTTTTTCCCTCACGCGGAATTCCCCGTTCTTGATCGCGAATCAGCTCAGTCCTGCAGACGTGCTCATTCGGGCAAATGGCGTAACGTCGCGCCTCGCCGCGGCGGGGCAGTTGGGCCTTCTGCCGACCGACAACATCGACGCGCTTGAAATCAAGCCGACGAACAACGTCAATCAGACCGTCTTTAGCACAGCAATCTTCAGTGTGATCCCCGGAGACTTCAACGGAGACGGGAACATTACTTTGTTTGACTGCGTCAATTTCCGAAACTGCTTCAGCGGTGCCGGCGTTTCGTACGACACAAACGGCACCGCTAATTTTAGCGTCTCGGTCGGACCTGGGCAGACATTCTCGCCGCCGTCATTGACGATTCAGACCGGCGACACAGTGAATTGGATTTGGGCAGGGGGGCTGCACAACGTTGTCAGCGGCGTGGATGGCGTCTCTGATGGGGCATTCAATTCGGGCGCGCCCGTCGGCACGACAGGCTTCCTGTTTTCCGTGGACTTTGACGTGGCCTTGATGAACCTTCACCCGCGCCACCTCGGGGAATACAAGTATTTCAGCCAGCCGGATCTGCCCAACATGACCGGCATCGTTCGGGTAGTCGCGCCGGCTTGCGCCACGTACGACCTCGATTATGACGGCGACATCGATTGTGAGGACTGGCGTGCCATCCGTGCGTACTATGCCATCGCCGCGCCCTTCCCATGCGTGCCCCTCTCCGTGCAGGACTTCATTAACGCCTTGCTGGGTGCCCCGGGCCCGGCCGTAAACACCTGCATTGCGGATATGAACCTGGACCATGTGTTGAATGGACGTGACATCGCACCGTTCGTAGAGTTCCTGGTTCCTTGATCTGGCCCAGTGACGCTGACTCGCTTAAAACCCTGGCCCCATCCCCCCAAACCAACAGCCGGAAACAGGCACGGCGTGGCGTTTCGTCCAGCCAGACCGACGACAGCCGCTTCATGGCAATTTGGGCAATGTCCGATTAGGATTCCGGGTTGTTTCGACACGATTAAACCCGAAGGAATCCCACCGTTGTCCAGCATTTCACCTTTGAATAATGAAGAACGCGCCCTCCGCGAATCAGCCATCCTCGAGTTTGTGAAGACCCACGCCGGGGGGGAAAACACTGATCTTTATGCCAGCATCATTCGAACCTGCTGCCGCATGGCACGGGACCAGGTCAACCGCGGCGACGTAAAACTCGTCGATCGGGCGATGCAGGAGTTGCGTTACGCCTTCAAAACCTTTGACCCATACACCCAAATCCGCAAGGTATCCATTTTCGGGTCCGCACGAACGCCGGAAGACCACCCCGATTACGTCCAAGCCCACAAGTTCGCCGAAATCATCCGCCAGGCCGGCTGGATGGTTATCACCGGCGCCGGCGACGGCATCATGAAGGCCGGTCATGGCGGGGCGGGCGTGGATGCCAGCTTTGGCGTCGCCATTGCCCTCCCGTTCGAGCAGCGCACCAATTCGGTCATCGAAGGCGACAAGAAGTTGGTGAATTTCAAGTACTTCTTCACCCGCAAGCTAATCTTCACAAAAGAGGCGTCGGCCGTGGCGCTCTTCCCCGGTGGATTCGGCACACAGGACGAAGGCTTTGAGGTCCTGACGCTGGTGCAAACCGGCAAGGCTCCGATGGTGCCCATTGTGCTGGTTGACGCGCCGGGCGGGACCTACTGGCAGCATTGGCGGACATATGTCAAAGCGGAGTTGCTGCACACCGGCATGATCAGTGCCGAGGACATGAATCTGATCAAGATCACGGACAGCGCCGAAGCCGCGACGGAGGAGATTCTGCGGTTCTACCACCGCTTCCATTCGCTTCGCTATGTGCGCGACAAGCTGGTTATCCGGATGAACAGCCCCTTGCCGCCCGGCACGCTTGCCGAACTTCGCCGGGATTACGCCGACATTCTGGAGGGCGGCACCATCGATGAAGCCAGCGCGCTGGCCGAGGAATCGGTCGAATTCCCGGACAAGCCCCGGCTCGTCATGGTCTTCAACCGGCGCGCCCACGGTCGGCTCCGCCGATTGATCGACCACATCAATGCCGTGGATGCGCCGAAGGCGATGGCAGCGGTCGCACGTTGAGGGGCTCGGGCGGAGCAGTCGCCGATGAGACGAATCATTCTGTTGATGGTGCTCCTGGTGATACCACCCGTGACGGTGGCCGTGCTCGATGCGCGGTTGAGCGTCCCCAACCGCTTTGCCGAAGTCGAGCCGGGTCGGTTGTACCGCGGGGGGTACCCCAGCGGCGAACATCTGCAGTCACTCAGAGGCCGTTACGAAATCAAGACGATCGTCAATCTAACCGCGGCAAAGAAGGACAATAACGAGCCGTCCTCCGCCACGGCGGCCGAGGAGTTGAACGCCGCCCGGCGGCTCGGGCTGCAAATGATCATCTTCCCGATGCCGGGCGACGGCCGCGCCACCTTTGATCTGCTCGACGGGGCGGCCGACGCGATGGCCGACAACGCCAACGGACCGACGTATTTTCACTGTGCAGCAGGCAAGATGCGGTCTGGCGCCGCGCTGGCCGCTTACAGGATGAAGCACTGCGGCTGGTCCTACGACCGGGCAATGGCCGAGGCGGAAAAGTACGATCTGCACAATGAAAGTGAAAATGAAAGACAGTTGCGGCAGCATCTAAGAAAATACGCTATGTATCTGCGGGATAAGTACGACATCAAGACGGCCATAGAGCCGGCTGGTTTTTGAGAAGGGCGAACCGGGTCCGTGGAACAATCTGGAATCGCACCCATCGAAATGAACACCGAGACGACACATCCGCCGCGACCATCGGCATCGTTGATGTCCATCCAGGCCGACGGCCGTTGCGACGTGGTCCGCGACGACTGTGCCCCGAATGTCGCGGACTTTCCGCTTGTCGCCGCGGGGGCCGGCGTGAAGCCGACCGTCGTGAATGTACGCGGCGTCTCCATCGGCGATGGAACTTTCAATCTGATCGCCGGCCCGTGTGCGGTTGAGTCACGAGAGCAGTTGCTGCGAATCGCCGAGGTTGCGGCCGACAGCGGGGCGAAGTTCCTGCGTGGCGGCGCGTTCAAGCCGCGAACATCGCCTTATTCGTTTCAGGGGATGGGCATCGAAGGTTTGCGCATTCTCGCCGAGGCCGCACGGCAGTTTGACCTGCGAATCGTGACCGAAGTTAAGGATTGCGAATCGCTGCCCGACGTCGCGGAAGTGGCCGATGTATTGCAGGTCGGTTCTCGCAACATGCAGAACTTCTCGCTGCTGGAGGCGGTCGGCCGCCAGCGCAAGCCAGTGCTATTGAAGCGGGGCATGGGCGCGCGGCTTGTTGAACTGTTCATGGCGGCCGAATACATCGTGGCCCAGGGCAATCCAAATGTCATTTTGTGCGAGCGAGGCATCCGCACCTTTGAGACAATGACCCGCAATACCTTTGACGTTGGCGCGATCGCCATGATGAAGCATTGGACGCACCTGCCTGTCGTGGCCGATCCGTCGCATGGCATTGGCATTCCCTGGGCGGTGCCCGCGATGGCCAGAGCGGCCGTCGTCTGTGGAGCGGACGCCGTGATGGTTGAAGTTCACGATGATCCGTCGCATGCCCTGTCGGACGGGCAACAGGCCCTGACGCCGCAGGCGTATAGGGCACTCGCCAGGGAGCTGAACGACCTCTCCCGCTGGGCTTGTTTGCGGCACGAGCAGGGCCGCTAAGCCCGGTTTAGCGACGCGGTCGCTTTGCGCAACCTTATGATTTTCAGTGGGTTAGGTCACGCCGAGTGCGATCGCGGCAGCCAGTCAAATGCTCCGAAAAAACAGCGCTTGACAGCGGCGAAAGTCGGGCTATATTAGTATTCGATTCAGTCGCAAGGCTGACGCGTGGTTCTATCGTCCCGGTTGATCGTCCTCCGTGCCGAGAAATCGGTTTCCAACGGGCGACACAAGGGTTGCCGGGATCAGCCAAATATCGAATGGATTGCGGTCGGACCGGGTGAAAGTCCGGCCCCTCGAAAAATCCGTCGGATTTGGGTGTTGACACGTGAAATCGGGCCAGTATCATGGCCCGGCTCCGGTTGGAAGTCGCAAGACGATCAACAGGGCAGGGCTTGCGAAAGCGGCCCGATGTTCTTTGACAAGTGAACAGAGATCGATGCGGGAATGTAGAGCTCGCGTGTCAGTCTGCAATTGACACGCGTGGCTAGATCCAACATCCGGCGGCTTTTCACGAAGCAGCCGGCATGATTGGTGTGCTGTCGAATCGAAAGATTCGGCGACTCAAACATTCTCGTATGCAGACGAATGTTTGAGCCCGAGTCAACGGTCCGCCAGGGCCGTCTGACTCACAAACTTCGAATTAGACGCCCGGTGTAATGACCGGGAGTTATATACGAAAGTCAAATCGAAGAGTTTGATCCTGGCTCAGAACGAACGCTGGCGGCATGGCTAAGACATGCAAGTCGTACGGTGTGTTGTAGCAATATGGCACACAGTGGCGAACGGGTGAGTACAAAATAGGTAACGTACCTTAGACTCAGGGATAGCCCCGGGAGCTTGCTCCCTTTGCGAAAGTGGGATTAATACCTGATGACGTCACGGGGTGGCATCATCCTGTGATCAAAACCGGGGACCGCAAGGCCTGGTGGTCTTTGATCGGCCTATTCCCTATCAGCTAGTTGGTGAGGTAACGGCTCACCAAGGCAACGACGGGTAGCCGGACTGAGAGGTTGTACGGCCACATCGGGACTGAGACACTGCCCGGACATCTACGGATGGCTGCAGTAACGAATCTTCCGCAATGGGCGAAAGCCTGACGGAGCAATGCCGCGTGAAGGACGAAGTCCTTCGGGATGTAAACTTCTTTTGAGGTGAAGAAAGCAAGGCCGGCTAATACCCGGTTGAGCGGATCTAGCCTCGAATAAGCCTCGGCTAACTCTGTGCCAGCAGCCGCGGTAATACAGAGGAGGCAAGCGTTGTTCGGAATCACTGGGCTTAAAGCGCGTGTAGGCGGCCCGTCAAGTACCTTGTGAAATCCCTCGGCTCAACCGGGGAATTGCTGGGTATACTGACAGGCTTGAGGTTGGTAGGGGTGCCTGGAACTCTAGGTGGAGCGGTGAAATGCGTAGATATCTAGAGGAACGCCCGTGGCGAAAGCGGGGCACTGGGCCACACCTGACGCTAAGACGCGAAAGCGTGGGGAGCAAACGGGATTAGATACCCCGGTAGTCCACGCCGTAAACGATGCGCACAAGGTTCACGAGACTCTGACGTCGAGTGAGCCGAAACAAAAGTGTTAAGTGCGCCGCCTGGGGAGTACGGCCGCAAGGCTAAAACTCAAAGGAATTGACGGGGGCTCACACAAGCGGTGGAGCATGTGGCTTAATTCGAAGCAACGCGAAGAACCTGACCTGGGTTTGACATGCAAGGATTAGTTCTGTGAAAGCAGAATGACGCGGCTTGCCGTGGAACTTGCACAGGTGCTGCATGGCTGTCGTCAGCTCGTGTCGTGAGATGTCGGGTTAAGTCCCCTAACGAGCGAAACCCTTGTCGCTAGTTGCTAACGGGTAATGCTGAGCACTTTAGCGAGACTGCCGGTGTTAAACCGGAGGAAGGTGGGGATGACGTCAAGTCCTCATGGCCTTTATGCCCAGGGCTGCACACGTGCTACAATGGGATGGTACAAAGCGACGCGAAGCCGCGAGGCGGAGCAAATCGCAGAAAACTTCCCTCAGTTCGGATTGCAGGCTGCAACTCGCCTGCATGAAGCTGGAATCGCTAGTAATCGCGCATCAGCTATGGCGCGGTGAATATGTTCCTGAGCCTTGTACACACCGCCCGTCAAGTCATGGGAGCTGGTAGTACCCGAAGTCCGCTTAGCTAACCGCAAGGATGCGGCGGCCGACGGTAAGACCGGTGACTAGGACTAAGTCGTAACAAGGTAGCCGTAGGGGAACCTGCGGCTGGATCACCTCCTTTCTAGGGGATCCCTAGACCGATTAGCGCCTTTAACGGCCCCGATCGGATATAGGTCAGCGCATTCCCGGACAGCGGGTCGCTTTGGCGACCCGTGGTTTCGGCGGGAGAAATCCCGCCGTCGTCGATCTCTGTTTCTTGATATACCAATCGCCCGGTGCAGCCTTGCGTTGCATCGGGCGATTTTTTTTGCCTTTTCGTTTCGATTCGTCTTGGGGAGTCATTCGTCGCAGTCGAAGATGGCTCGCGTTTTACAATTGAGCAGTTGACGCCCCGTTAGGAGCCAGGAATCAGGCAGGTTGTCGCATATTGATTTCTTACGTCGAACCAGTCTCCGGCGTATTCAAACACAGGTGTCTTGCGTGTCGTAGACAGATCCGGTTGGGCCGCATTGCGGCGTGCTCATGGGATTCCATGTGTGCGGCTTGCATGCAGACGCCGTTTTGACTACCATGGTAAATGGTTTGGGTGAGTCTCCCCACAAGTCGAATTCGCCCGACACACTGCGCCGAACCGTGCTGTTCTCCGGCCGCGTTCAGGGCGTCGGCTTTCGGCAAACGACTTGTCGGATCGCACGCGAATTTCCGATCACCGGGTATGTCATGAATCTGCCCGATGGGCGCGTGGAGGCCCTGGCCGAGGGCGAGGCGGCGGCTGTCACGCTGTTTTTCGAGCGTGTCGGCGAGGTGATGGCCCGGAACATTCGCACGGCGGATGCCTCCGATGAGCCCGGTCCGGCCCGTTTTCCCGGTTTTGCTGTTCGTTATTGACGGCTGCTGGTGCAGCGGCCGCCTGCCGCAATTGCGGCCTCCCATGATTTTTAGGCGAAGACCGAACGTCGAATCCGCGCATGGACGGCTTCAATTCGACGTTCCTCGTGGAACAAGTTGAATGACTCAACCCAACACTGCCACCCAGGAGGGCACGCTCGAACTGGGCCAGAATGGCGGCGGCGCCCTTCGCGATGCGAAACGCAACTACGCCATTGGCCCGCGCGATCCGATCATTCCGCGGGACATGGTGCAGCGATTCCGGCTGCGCGGGGGCGAGTCGCTGGTGGTCCGCTGCCGTCCGCAGCAGGGCGCCGGCGCGCCGACCGCCATGGCCTTGGAAACGATCAACGGCAAGTCGCCGGCCGAATATTCGCAGATCACGCCGTTTGAAGAATTGACGGTTGTCAATCCCAACCAGGTTCTGCGTTTCGAAACACCCGGCGGGCCGATGTCGACGCGAATCGTCGACCTCGTCACGCCGATCGGCAAAGGCCAGCGCGGTCTCATCGTCGCGCCGCCCCGCACCGGTAAGACAGTCTTGCTGAAGGAGCTGGCTCTGGGCATCAAGGCCAACCATCCCGAGATTTTCCTCATGATGCTCCTCATCGATGAGCGACCCGAGGAAGTGACCGAGATGCGGCGCACCCTGTGTGCCGAAGGATCGGGCTGGCAGCATGGCGCGCCGGAGGTGGTCTATTCCAGCAACGATCACGATGCCAAGAGCCACGGGCGCATCGCCAAGTTGATGATCGACAAGGCCAAACGACATGTCGAGATGGGTGAGGATGTGCTCATCCTGATGGACTCGCTCACGCGGCTCGGACGGGCATTCAACAATCTCGTCGGTTCAAGCGGCCGAACGATGACGGGCGGGTTGGATATTCGGGCGCTCGAAGTGCCGAAACAGATGTTTGGCGCCGCTCGCAAGATCGAAGACGGCGGAAGCCTCACGATCGTCGCGTCGGTATTGATCGAGACCGGCAGCCGGATGGATGATTTCATCTTCCAGGAGTTCAAGGGCACAGGCAACATGGAGTTGGTATTGTCGCGCGAGTTGGCCAATTTGCGCACGTGGCCGGCGCTGGACCTGCTGCAATCGGGCACACGCAAAGAGGAACTACTGCTCGGGCCCGAGACCATGGAGAAAATGACGCGTTTGCGGCGCCGCTGGGTCTCGATGCAGCCACCGAAGCTGATGGAGACCATCCTTCAGGATATGGGGAAATTCCCGTCGAACGAGGAGTTTCTCAGAAATCTCGCGACGTGACAGTTTATTTTGTCAAATGTATCAAATAATTGCAATCGTTGCGATTGCCGGTCGTCAGCACACGGCCGCGGGTTCAACAACCGGTACAGCCACATACTTCGCAAAGCAGCAGCGATTCCGTCCGGTGCGCTTGGCTTCGTAGAGCGCCTTGTCGGCATTCTCGATCAGGATCTTGGGAATGGCCGGCTTGGCCGGATCGATGATTGACGCAACGCCCAGGCTCGCGGTTACCGTCAACTGTTTGCCGTCGTGAGCACATGAGGCCGCCTCGATGGCCTTGCGAATGCGCTCGGCAAGGAAGGCCGCCTGGCGCAGGTCGGTTTCCGGCGCTATGACCGCAAATTCCTCGCCGCCATAACGGGCCACAAAATCAGTTTCGCGCACGACTTCGCGCATGACCCGGGCGACATTCTGCAGGATGACATCACCACCCAGATGGCCGTGGGTATCGTTGACGCTCTTGAACTTGTCCACGTCGAGCATGAGCAGCGTCATCGGCCGCTTGTATCGAGCGCTGCGTTCGATCTCGATGTTCAACTGGCGATCAAAGGCTGCGCGGTTGTGCAGTCCGGTCAGCGAGTCGGTGGTGGCCTTCTGCTCCAGTTCGCGCTTCTGAGCCTGAATGGTCTGCACATCGGCTTCGGCGGTCATGCTCAGTTCGGCGATAAGATCCGCCGCACGGGACTGCATCTCGAAGACTTCGGGCACATCGTCCAGCGAAATTGCGAGTGTATCGGCGGCTTCGCGGAAGCTGGCGCTGAGTTGCTCCATCCACGTGAGGAGTTCGGGTTCGGTTTGAGGTATTGCCAGTCCCGGCGCAGTTGGCCCGAGCAGGCCCGCGATATTTTCGTCGACTCCGATCAGACAATCGGCAATGCGATGTGAGAGCGCGATGGCGGCAGCGAGGCATTTCACGGTTGAATCTTCGCCAATGGCCTCGATGTCGAGCTGATGGGTCACGGCCTGCGCAAGGACGCGCGGCAGCTTCCAGAGTTTCATCAGGGAACCGCCCAACTCGACATGGTCGGTGCCGAGAATCGCGCGCTCATTTTCGATGGTCGTCTTCAAGACGGAGCCGGCGGGCTGAAGAACAGCCTGATACTCGGTGGGGCAGCCCACGGCGAATACGAGTTTTCCGAGTCGTGAAAGCAAACCGGCAATGAACGCCTCGTCGCCCGATGTGGGTGCAGTGCGATCGATGATCGCGCGGGCCGCCGTAGCCGTGGCGAGGGAATGGGCCCAGAACATGTTGTGGTCAAATCCCGGGCACTTTGCCTGATCCCGGTCTGTGACCAGCGAGAAACTGAGGGCCGTGACCTTGACGGCGCGGAGGCCGAGCCGCATCACGGCGTGACGGATGGTCGTAACTTCCGGGCCGCCACCGGCAAGCTGGGCAGAGTTGGCAAATTTCAGTATGCGTGCCGAAATGGCCGGGTCGGCCGAAACGACGTCCGCGACTTCAACGAGAGAGCAATTGGGCTGGTCCGCCAATTCAAGAACGCGAAGTGCGGTTGCCGAAGGCGTCGGCAGGCTTCGCGTCTTCACGAGCTTTTCAAAGAGCGCTGATGGCACAGTCATCCCCCGTCTGCCGGCCGATCCTGAGGTTTCCTCAAGGAACCAGCCGCCCATATGACCCAGGACGTCCTGCAGAGATCAGACATGATCTGATTTTCTTTGCCGGCTGTCCGGTTCTATTTCGGAGCGATCACCCGGGTGCTTTATCTTTCCATCGCAAAAGTGTCGTCGAACAGCACCTGTCCATGCGGTTCGCGGCGGAGAAATTCCGCGAACGCATCGGTTGCTTCTTCTATCCGCATCAGCCCGGTAAGAACCAAGACCTCCACCACGGTGGCGTGCCTGCGAAATCGTTGAATATCCAATAGTTGTTCGACCTGTGTCGTGCTGAGGTAGGAGAGCCGGATGGCAGCCTCTCCGAAGGGTTCGCGTGTTTCATCCTGCCGGATCAGGATCTCCTCGACCGCGTGCCCGGTCAGCATTTCGTGCGTCATCGCAATCATGCCAAGGGGACACAACGCGTGCTTGAGTCGCTGCTCCAGAATAGAGGCGCCCGCCGGCGTCAGGCGTTCGCTCTCAAGCAGAAATTCTACAAATGCATTGTGCACGCGGTCGTTCTCCGGACCTTGCTTACACTCCCCTGGCTCTCTGCGAACGCGGCATGGCACTTGGCTACGCTTGTCCCCCGTATCGGGCAACGCATTGCGGGACCTGAACATGCGCATTTGCGCCAAGGCAATATCCGGGGCCGATAGGATGAATGCGCATTGAGGTATTTACTTTGCGCCCCATAACCGTCGAAAAAGGTGAAACCCCGCCGGCGAATTCGGGCTTTGCCCTATGCTTCTTGTGGACACCGCAGATCGACAATCAGGATGGTCGGTGCCGCGGCTTGACGCAGGCAGGCAGAGACGCATGAAAGTCGGCGGGGTGCTCTATGAACCGCGTTTCACCGGATTCGAGAGGCGTCCGATGCCCTCGATGTCGACGTCGATGGTGTCGCCGTCGCGCAGGAAGACCGGCGGCGTTCGGGCGGAGCCGACGCCCGCGGGGGTGCCGGTCAGAATGACCGTGCCCGGGCGGAGTGTAAATTGATGCGAGAGGTAACTGACGAGTGTCGCGATTGGAAAGATGAGATCGGAAGTGGAGCCCTCCTGCATCTGCCGGCCGTTGAGGAATGAGCGGACCGTGAAGGGGCCGTCGCCGGATTCGTCACGCGTCACGATGTGCGGCCCGATGGGGCAGAAGGTGTCGAAACTCTTGCCGCGGGCCCACTGTTTGTCGCGTCGCTTCTGACAGTCGCGTGCCGACACGTCGTTTGCGCATGTGTAGCCCAATACATATTCAAGAGCGCCTTTTTCAGATACGCGACGCGCTTCCTTGCCAATGACGACCGCAAGTTCTGCCTCGTAGTCCACCTCTTCGGCGGCCTGAGGGGGCAACTCGATCGCATCGCCCGAGCCGATGACCGAACTCGTGGCTTTCAGGAACACCAGCGGCTCAGCCTCGTCTGTCGTGGATGCCATTTCCTTAGCATGTTCGCGGTAGTTGCGGCCGATCGCGATGATGTTCGGCGGGTCGCACGGCGCCAGGCGCCGGCTGATCGCGACGGGGTCGACGCCAAGCGTATGCTCACCGAACACGTCTCCCGCGATCGGCAACGCCTGGATGGCGTCGATGGCCCTTGCAAATTGAGCGATTCCGGCGGCGTTGATGAAACGGATGAGTCGCATGCGTGATCCTCGCCGCTACATGATACACGCATTCGGCGATTTTTTTGACGAGGATGGGATTCACGAATCAAGGAAAAGGGCGGCAGCGATGGAGCATCGCTGCCGCCCGGGCTAGCCGAGATCAGATTCTCGAATGCGGCCGCGTGCTCGTCACTTCTTCGGTTCGGCCTGCAATCGATAGCACCTGCCTTCCAGGTTCAGGAAGTAGTCACGGTCAGACACCGGCAGTTGCGCGAAGAGCTGGCCGTTTCCGGCGGCGAGTTTGAAGTACTCATCGCTGAATCGAACCAGTTTGATGGCCTGCTTTTCCTGCTCGGCCGTCACGGTCGAGTCGATCCAGCCATTGGAGCGGCAATACAGTGTCTTGTTCAGAACATTCTGGACGGTTTCGACCTGGACTTCCTTGTCGTCGTAGTCGCGATACACCTGCACCTGGCGACCTCCCGTTGCCGCGGAGGCGGCAGGTCGAGCCGGTGCGGATGCATTCTTGTAGGCGGCCTTCGAATCACGCTGGGCGAAGCCGCTGGCGCCGCTGACCGCGCCGAGATTGGTCAGCTCTTCGCGGCAAGCCTCCCCATTGGCGGTGATTGCGCGGATGTCGTTGGTCTCGTCAGCCAGGAATGACGTGTACGGCGTCAGGATGCCGTGCTTTGTGGAAAGCGCCACCAGTTCATTGATCAATTCCTGATTTTTACCCTTCAGGTCCATCTCGTCGATGATCTCACCGATTCGCCGCGAGGCCCAAATCTTCTCCACAAAGGAGAAACTCGGGTCGGATGACGCATCGGCCAGCCGCGAGGCGAAGCGGAATTGTTCCTCGCGACCGGCGATGCGGCCCTTGATGGCGATCGACGCCTCGCCCGAGCGAGGATAGCGGCCGACCATGACAAGCTGGTCGCCTTCGAACAGGTCGTACACGTCGCGCGGATAGACGCGATTGACCTCGGTGCGACCCGGCGCGTCCACCGAAATGGTCACCTTCACATCGGACATGACCGGGCTTGCGATACGCTTGTAGAGTTTACTGACGTGTGCCTCGATGTCCTCGTTGGGGCGGACGTATTGGCTCTGGCCGAAGTTGCCACGGGCCAGGCCGTCGAGCAGGCGGCCGTTCACGTCATACCCGACGCCGAATGCAATCAGTCGGGCCTTGGTGGTGTTGAGACGCTTGATGTTCTCGACGATCTTCATTTCGTTCTTCTCGCCGGCCGTGGGCAGGCCGTCGGTCAGAAAGACGACATACTGCGGTCGATCGACCGGTCGGCTGCTGCCATCGGGATTGAGTTGTTTCAGCGTATGCGTCAGCGCACCGTCGATGTTGGTGCTGCCGCCGGCGAAGACCGATTCGACATAGGCCAGTGCTGCCTGGCGCGTGTCATTATTGTACCGCTGCAATTCAGGGCGGAACGACTCGATCTTGTCGTCATAGGTGACAATGTTGAAGAGGTCGTCTTCGTTCAATCGCTCGATGATGAACTTCAGGGCGTTCTTGGCCTGCTCGATCTTCTTGCCCTCCATGCTGCCGGATTTGTCGAGCACGAGTTCGATGGACTTCACCACCTTGTCGCGTTTGTCAGCCTTCACTTCCGGCGTTGCCAGCAGCAGGAAATAGCCATCCTCGCCCGAAGTGGGGCGATACGACAGCAGGCTGGCGCCCACCGGTGAATCGGCCGTGTCGTAGAAGAGACGCAAGTCGCCGGTGGGGATTTCCCGTGATGCGCTGTACTTGGCGATGGCGTTGCGATTGCCCGTTCGTTCAATATTCATCGTGTGGGTCGGGCTATAGATGTTTCGGATGGGTCCGGTGCTGTCGATTGCAAATTGCACATTGATCGTTTCGGGCGCCTCGCTGGTATAGCGCGCAGCGCCGAGCGGAAACGCGCATTCAATCACGCCGTGATCCTTCTTGCAGACCTGCGAGTAGCGAATCTGCACGGTTCGTTCGGCCCCGGCGGGAATTGGAAAGACGCTGGTCTGGAAGAGCCCCCAACTCAGCCACTCCAGCAGGGCTGGATCCTGGCTGCGGCGAACGATGTCCTCATAGATTTGCTTCGCATCACCGGCCTTGAGCAGGCGGCCGGACAGCTCCTTCCCATCCACCATGAGCGTCAGTTGGTCGATGGCGGCATCCGCGGGCACCGGAAAAATGAACCGGGCCTCAAGCGGCTGCGATCCGGTGTTCAGAAATGTCTGAGCGATCTGCACCCGGGCGACCTGGTCCACAATGTTGGCACGGACGTCGAGCGACTTAAGGCGGTAGGTTGCGGGCGGGGATGGCGTGGGCATTCTGATTGGGTGATACACGCGCGGCAGCGGGATGACGCGGCCTTCGGGGCAGATGATCAAGACGCCTTGGGCGAGTGCGGCGACGGGTGCAGCCACGAGCGTGATGCCGGCAAGGCAAAGGGCAAGGCGGATGGATCGTCGGGTCATGGTGATGTCCTCCACGAGGTCTTGGGTCTGGTGCGGGGCGTCTACCAACGCGGGTGTACACGGTTGGACGCGAGGCGACCCAGCGGAGTTCCCGCGTTGTTCTGATTTGTTCACAAATGGACCGTGCGACTTTGGGCGTGATTCGAACCGAATCGCGGGCGTTTCATGGCCTCGTCATGGTTGTTACAATTCGGATGCGCGAGCCGGACGCGTGTGCGATCCGGCCCGGTGCCTTCGTCATATGGGAGTCATGGGTGCCCACCAAGCTCGAACTGGCCAAGAGCTGGCTGCCTCGTTACACCGGCATGCCGATTGATTCCTTCGGCGACTACATTCTGCTCACAAATTTCTCTAATTACATCACCAAGTTTGCGGGGCAGTTCAACTGCGACGTGTACGGCGACGATCGGCCGATGCAGGCCGCGACCAACTCCCAGGGCTTGTCCATCGTGAAGTTCGGCATCGGCTCGCCAAACGCAGCGATCATCATGGACCTGCTCGCCGCCCGGAAACCGCGCGGGTGCCTCTTTCTTGGCAAGTGCGGCGGACTGAAGACGACCAGTGAAATCGGGCACTTCATCCTGCCCATTGCGGCAATTCGCGGCGAGGGGACGTCGAACGATTACTTTCCGCCGGAGGTGCCGGCGCTGCCGTCATTCAAACTGCACAAGTTTGTATCAGAGATCCTGATCAAGCGCGGGCTCGACTATCGCACAGGCGTGGTCTATACGACCAATCGGCGCGTGTGGGAGCACGATGCCGAATTCCTGGCACGGCTGCAGAAGATGACCGCCATCGCCATCGACATGGAGACTGCGACGCTCTTCATCGTGGGCCATGGCAACGAAATTGCTCGGGGGGCGCTGCTGCTGGTGTCGGACGTGCCGATCACGCCCGACGGCGTCAAGACCGAAGAGAGCGACGCCTATGTGACGCGGGAGTGGTCGGACATGCACCTGCAGATCGGTATCGAGGCGATGACCCACATCGGCCAGCAGGGCGAGAACATCAAGCATTTCAGGTATTGACACGGCCTGAAGAGGCGGGTCGAGGACCCGCCCTACGTTCACTTGAGTTGAGACGAATGTCCAGTGACTGGCAATTGCGGCGGGAGATGTGCGAGGTGGGCCGGCGGGTCCACGCGCGCGGGCTGGTCGGCGGGACCGATGGCAATCTCTCGGTCCGCGTCGGAGGAGACCGCGTGCTCATTTCGCCGAGCGGCACTTGCATCGGCATGCTGGAGCCGGGCGACTTCGTGATGATCGACATGGCCGGCCGGGCCCTGCAGGGCACGCGCAAGCCATCGAGCGAACGATGGATGCATTTGTCGGTCTACGCTGAGCGACCTGATATCACCGCCGCCTTGCACGCTCATCCGCCGATCACCGTGGCCTTCACCGTGGCCGGTTTTCAACTACCGCAGTGTGCATTGCCGGAGGTGATTCTCTCATTCGGACAGGTGCCGGTGACGGCGTATGCAACGCCCGCGACGCCGGAAGGTGCAGTGATCGTGCGCGATCTGATCAAGCGCCATGATGTGCTGGTGCTCGATCGGCATGGGTCATTAACTGTTGGCAAGAGCCCGCTGGATGCGCTGTTCAAACTGGAAAAACTCGAGCACGGCATGCAGGTGCTGCTGGCGGCGCATCAACTCGGCGGCGTGCGGAGTCTGCCGGCGAGTGAAATTGCCAAGCTGGCAGGTCTGCGCGAGAGCATGGGGATCGGCCGGGCGGATGACGTGCCCGCCAGTTGCACGCGGCAATAGTTGAATCGCACAAACCGAACCGAAGCCGCCGGCGCTTCGGACTTTTCCAAAGAAAAGCGGCCGTGTCAATCATGACACGGCCGCGATTCAGGCCCGATGAGTTTTGAAAGTAGCGAACCGCTACTTCTTGTATTTCACACTTCAGCCAAACGGCTTCGTGGTATCCACGGACACCTTCTTGCCGGCGAGGACTTCGTCAAGTGCCAGTTCGACATGGGCCCTTTTCTTTCCTCGAGGTTCCAGCAGGCCGCCAGCGTACACCAGCGTACCCTTGTTGATGATGAAAACGTGCGGCGTGGTCTTGGCCCCGTAGGCCATGCCGGTCTTGCCGTCAAAGTCGCTCAGGATCGGATACTCGATCTTCATCTTCTTGGCGGCCTTGGCGTTTTCCTCATCGGTGTGGTAGTTGGTGCTGTCCATCGCAAACCAGACCACGCCCTTCTCGCGATACTTCTTTTCCAGCGCCTTGATGTCGGGCAAATACTTCTTGCAGGCGGGGCAGTCCTTGCTGAACCACTCGAGCACCACGACCTTGTCCTTGAGGCTGGAGAGCTTGTGCTCCTTGCCGTCGTAAGACTTGAGGGTGAAGTCCGGCGCGGGCTTGCCGATTTCGGCCTTGGCCGGCGCGGGCGACTCCTTCTTTTCTTCCTTGTCGGCCGGTGGCTTGGTGTCATCGGCGCTGAGCCGTGGAATAGTCAGGGCCAGGCCGGCCAGCGCAAGCGCGCAGATCCAGCCTCCATAGCGGGTTTTCATGTTTGGTTTTCCTTTCGAATGAAATCGGGCCTGATGTCGATGGAGAAGAGTCGCGGAGCGGCCTTGGCCGCTTGTCCACGATCATGGCGAAGTTGAGTTGCCCGCCGGGCAATAATTCGACGGACTCAGAACAGGGGGTTGCCGAAGAGGCTGAGGGCCAGCGCTTGGGCCACGCGCACGATCACCGCAATGGGGTCGAACACGATCCGCGCGAAGCTCAGGCCGTCGAATGGGTTTTGAAGGGTGTAGCGCAGGCATTCCAGCAATCCGCCACAAATTGGGGCCATCGTCCACGCTCCCTTCGTTCATGCTCGCTGCCGATTCAATCGGCCGATCGCGAGCCGTGAGAGCAGCATCATAGCCGATCCACCGTGCCGTTGCGACGGGTGATGCCTTAAACTGATCGCATGGTCGAGATCGTGCAGGCCGCCAGTCCCGCTCACATCGCTCGGATACGGGCGCTGTTTCTCGAATACGCACAGTGGCTCAATATCGATTTGTGCTTTCAGGGATTTCAGGCCGAATTGGACAGCCTGCCGGGGCGGTATGCGCCGCCCGGCGGGGAGTTGCTAATCGCTGTCGAAGGTGACGATGCGGCGGGTTGCGTCGGCGTGCGCTCGCTCGACGACGGGCTCTGCGAGATGAAGCGGCTGTATGTGCGGCCGGCTTGGCGCGGGACCGGGCTGGGCCGGCGGCTGGCGACGGCGGCGATTCAGGCGGGGCGGCTGACCGGCGCACGGGGCATGCGGCTCGACACGCTCCATCGGATGATCGAGGCCAATCGGCTGTATGACGCGCTCGGATTTCGCGACATTCCGGCGTACTATTCGAATCCGCACGATGGGGTTCGATACCTCGAACTGAGGTATTGAGTCGCCTGTCGATGAATCGCCCGGAGTGTGAGGATGACGCCCAGCCCATCGCCCCGTCCGAACATGCAATCTTCGGCATCGGCAGAATCGACGCGCGAGACGGGCGGCATCGTTGAATTGATCCATCCTCCCGTCGATTCTCCTTACTACAGCGCCGACATGGCTCCGACCACGCGGGCCGATCGCAAGTGGGCAATGAAGGACATGGCGGTGCTGTGGATTTCGATGGCCGCCTGCGTTCCGACGTACATGCTGGCATCGGGATTGATCACCGATGGAATGAACTGGTGGCAGGCGGTGGCCACCATCTTCCTGGGCAACGTGATCGTGCTGATCCCCATGGTGCTCAATGCCCATGCCGGCACCAAATATGGCATTCCGTTTCCAGTCTATTGTCGATCTTCGTTTGGGCTGCTCGGGGCCAACGTGCCGGCGCTGCTGCGGGCGCTGGTGGCCTGCGGCTGGTTCGGCATTCAGACCTGGATCGGCGGACAGGCGATCTATCAGATCCTGAAGGTCTTCATTCCATCTTGGGAAAAGCTGTCCTTGATTTCGGTCCTCGAAATCAATGCGGCCCAACTCGGGTGCTTCCTGTTCTTCTGGTCGATCAACATGTTCGTCATCTATCGCGGCATTGAGTCGATCCGCATTCTGCTCAACATCAAGGCCCCGTTGCTCATTCTGATGGGGCTGTTGCTGCTGGGCTGGGCCTACAACAGGGCCAACGGCTTCGGCCCCATGCTGTCGAGCCCGTCGCAGTTTGCCCCCGGCGGTCCGAAAGCGGGCCAGTTCTGGGCGTTTTTCTTCCCGGCCCTCACCGCGAACATCGGTTTCTGGGCCACGCTTTCCCTCAACATTCCCGACTTCAGTCGATATGCCCACTCGCAGCGCGATCAGATCGTGGGGCAGGCGGTCGGTCTGCCCACGACAATGGGTTTGTACGCCTTTATCGGCGTCGCCGTCACCTCAGCGACAGTCGTCATCTATGGCAAGGCCGAGTGGGACCCGGTCGAATTGATCGGTCGATTTCAGAATCCGACCGTGCTCATCATTGCGCTGGTTTCGCTGTGCATCGCGACGCTGGCCACCAATCTCGCGGCCAACGTGGTCAGCCCGGCCAACGATTTTGCCCACCTGTGGCCAAAGCGAATCTCATTCCGCACCGGCGGGCTCATCACCGGCATCATTGGCATCGTGATGATGCCGTGGAAGCTGGTGGCCGATCCGGAGGGGTACATCTACACGTGGCTGATCGCCTATTCGACGCTGCTCGGCGCGGTCGGCGGTATTTTGATCGCCGACTATTTCGTTATCCGCGGCAAGCGGCTGGACTTGCCGGGGCTGTACCTGCGCGGCGGGCCATATTGGTATTCGGGCGGATTCAACGTCATCGCCCTGGTGGCCCTGGCGGCGGGCATCGCGCCGTGCATTCCGGGTTTTCTCGGTACGGTGAAGCTGGTCACCGTGCCGCCATACTGGCTGACCCTGTATCACTACGCGTGGTTCATCAGCTTTGCGGGGGCCTTTGTGGTGTATTGGATCGGAATGAGCGCGACCGGGGCGGCGCGGGAGGACAGAAGCGGGGGAGTGGTGTCGAATGGGTGATGGCGGATTGTCTTTTTTGAAAGGGTTGTCGCGGCCGGCCCTGATCGGCGTGATTCACGTCGGGGCGCTGCCGGGCACGCCGCGGGTGTCGCAATCCGTGGATGCGCTTGCTGCCGCCGCGGTGGAAGAGGCCCGCGTGCTGGAGACGGGGGGCGTCGATGCGATCATCATCGAGAACATGCACGATCTGCCGTACCTGCGGCGGCGGGTGGGGCCGGAGATCGTCGCGGCCATGACCGCGATCTGCACGCGCGTGCGCGGTGTGACGACGCTCCCGTTGGGGGTGCAGGTGCTGGCCGGGGCGAACCGCGCGGCCCTGGCCGTGGCGTACGCTACTGATTGCCAGTTCATTCGGGCCGAGGGTTTTGTCTTTGCCCACGTGGCTGATGAAGGCCTGATGGCCGAGGCTGACGCGGGCAGGCTGCTGCGCTATCGAAAGATGATCGGCGCCGAGCGAATCGCCATCATCGCCGACGTGAAGAAGAAGCACAGTTCGCACGCCATCACGGCGGATGTCGATATCGCCGAAACCGCGAAGGCCGCCGCCTGGTTCGGCGCGGATGGCGTGGTGGTGACTGGCACGGTCACAGGCGAGCCGACGGCCGCTGCAGATGTTGCAGCCGTTCAAAAAGCAGTGGGGGCCAAGTCCGGCTTTGAGCGACCGGTTGCGGTGTTCGTGGGCTCCGGCGTGACGCCGGAGAACGTCAGCGAAGTCGCGCCGCACGCCGACGGCCTGATCGTCGGCAGCTACCTCAAGCGCGACGGCTCTTGGGTAAATGCGCCCGACGTCGAACGCGTGCGGCGGGTCATCGACATCATGGGTTCACGTCCGAACTGAGCTGAATGCCGATGAATTATCCATGTGATATCCACTTGACTTCCCGCCGTTTGTTAGGTATATTTTAGGTAGAACTATGGCGCAAGGCTCAACGATCGAATGGACGAACGCCACGTGGAACCCGGTGACGGGATGCACAAAAATCAGCCCAGGCTGCAAGCATTGCTATGCCGAGCGGATGGCCCATCGGCTGCAGGCTATGGGCGTTCATCAGTATCGAAATGCCTTTGACCTGACCCTTCAGCCGGATTCGCTGGAGATACCGCTGCGGTGGCGACAACCGCGGCGCATCTTCGTGAATTCGATGTCCGATCTTTTCCATAAGGACGTGCCGTTCGAGTTTGTCGGGCGGGTTTTTCGAGTGATGGAATCCGCGTCGTGGCATCAGTTTCAGATACTGACCAAACGCCCGGAGATCGCGCTGACCTTCGCGGATCGGCTCCCGTGGCCGTCAAACGTCTGGATGGGGACGAGCGTCGAAAGCGCCCTGTACGTGCACAGAATCGCGACATTGCGCCAGATTCCGGCCCACGTGCGATTCCTGTCCGTGGAGCCGCTCTTAGGCCCCATTCCCAATCTTCCATTGAAGGGAATCCAATGGGTAATCGTTGGGGGCGAGTCTGGTCCGGGCGCGCGTCCGATGGAATCGAACTGGGTCGTTCAGATTCGGGATCGGTGCAAGAGCGCCGGTGTCCCGTTCTTTTTTAAGCAGTGGGGCGGCGTGAATAAGAAGCGAACCGGGCGAGACCTTGAGGGGCGAACGTGGGATGAGATGCCCGCTCAATTTGAGACAAAAAGACGGCATGCCAAGCAACAAATTGCCTGATCCGATCGACGACGGCCTTTGTATTCCAAAGGTCAAAGATCATTCCCGGGATAAGCACCATTTCTTAGCCCGGTATGTTTCCGCGTTCACGCGAGCCATGCACAAGAAAAAATGGTCGGGCCTTCATTATGTAGATTTGTTTGCCGGGGCAGGTATTGAGCGACTTGAGGAGTCAGGCAAACTCAGTTTGGGCTCGCCAATGATCGCGGCCAATGCATTTCCCCGATTTTCTCGCTTACATTTATGTGAACTTAAGAAGGTGAGATTCGCCGCGTTGAAAAAGCGAATCTTGGAGTCTAAACAGCCCACGGAGCCTCAAATTCTCAACGGTGATGCCAACGATTGCGTCAGCGAGATCGTGGCGAGTATTCCGAGAGGCACGTTGACGCTAGCATTCCTCGATCCTTATGGACTCCACTTGGATTTTGAGACAATAAGGCGGTTGTCTTCAATTCGAGCGGACCTTATCATCTTCTTTCCTGACCGGCTTGATGCTTTGAGGAACTGGAAGTTGAATTACCATGACGATCCCGATTCCAATCTTGACATCGTTCTGGGTAAGGGTGCCGCGTGGCGTCCGATCTTTGAACAAGAGCCAAAGTGTCGATGGGCGGAGAAGCTGCGGGAACTCTACGTTTCGAAGATTCGTACTATCGGCTATCGTTTCTTCGATTACGAACGAATTTCTGCGAATGGGCAACCGATCTATCAATTGATCTTCTGCTCCAAAGACGAAGCTGGCGCGAAGATTTGGCGGGGGACTGCCCAGAAAAAGCCGGACAATCAAAACACATTTGATTTTGGGGCATGACTTCCACCATGAACGTCCGCGATGCCATCATTCAGCGTTTGAACCAGCGCATCATGAAGATGCGGGCCGCGTTTGAGCGCTTCGACAACGACGCGGCCGAGCGGGAGAAGGTCGGGCCGAAGTGGAATGTCCGCGACCTAGCCGGGCACATGACCATGTGGGCAGAGTATTCGGTCGATCGGCTGAAGCGGAAGGCTCGCGGCGACAAGCTCACGCCGTTGACCCAGGCGGACATCGAGCGGATGAACGACGACGCCTACCGAAAGAATCGACGGATGTCATACGTCATGCTCCTGCCGCAGCTGCGTGCCGCGGAGGAGAGGGTGATGCAGGTGATCGGCGCGGTCGATCCGCAGCAACTCATCGGCGAGACCCCGGTTCGCGAGTACGTCAACGAGTTCATGGAGCACTACGACCATCATCAGAAGGGGCTGGATGATGCAGTAAAGCGCGCGGGTGTTTGAAGCACGCGAAGAAAAAAAACGAGGGGCTAAAACCGGGCCGTCGTCGACCGTGGTTCGCCCCTCGCGGTGCGGTCACTTTGGTGTCTGCGTCAACATGGGGGAATGACGCGGACGATTTCGCCGTACCCTGGATTACGATGACTTGTCTTCCACCGTAATCTCAAACTTCTCGGTTGCGGCCATGCCGTCCGGGCCGGTCGCAGTCACGGTGGCCCGGTGGTTCTTCACCAGGTCGGCGTCGGCCGCGGCCTTTAGCACGAAAGTCCGCTCGTTGCCCTCGATGCTGCTCGTGGAGTCCACGATGCTCACGCCTCGGGGCAGGTCGTCAAACTTGACCATGACCGGTCCGTCGAAGTTGGTCCGCGCCACGACGACTGAGACTTTTTCAGTTTCGCCGCGTGTGACGGACTGGTCCAGCGGTTTGACCAGCGTCAACTTCTTGCCGGCCGAGCTTTCGACCGTGGTCTTCTCGCAACCGGCCATGAGACCGGCGGCACACAGCGTCGCACACATCATTCTTGCAAAAGTCTTCATCGCAATTCTCCTTTCAAGTCTCGATCGCGGTCCGCACCCTGCGGCTTATCCGCGATCCTTCACGGTCAATCGAAACGTCTCCGTCGCGCTCATTCCATTGGGCCCGGTCGCCGTCACCCGGACTTCATGATTCGTCACCAGATCGGCCGACGGACTGGCGCGAAGCACCACTTCCACGGTGTCCAGGTCGGTTGATTTGGGCGTGTCCACGGCCTCGACGCCGGCGGGCAACTGGGTCAACGCCACGTTCACCGGTTCGCGAATTCCGTTGCGCTTCAGGTGGATCTTCATGGTCTCGGCGCCGCCGCGTCGAACCGATTGAGACGCCGGCCGCACGAGCGTCAGTTTCTCGCCATGCTCGCCGCGCACCGTGGTCTCGCGGTCCCAGAAACTGCGGCTGCTGCCGCTGCTGGAACTGGACATGCGGCCGTCGTTTTCACTGCAACCGGCCGCAACCGCCAGGGCGATCGCCGCACATACTCCGAGTCGGCTTCCTGAGAACATAGACAATCTCCTTCGTGCACTTCGCATGGTTTAGAACCGGTATCCGAGCAGAAACAGAATCAGCAGAATCAACAGGATGGTGCCCAGGGCGCCGCTCCCGCCGTAGCCCCAGTTTCGGCTGTAGGGATACACAGGAAGCGAGCCGATGACGGCAAGAATGAGGATCACAAGTAATACAGTGAGCAACATGGCAGTCGCACCTTTCTTTATCTTCCCGCGGGCACGTTGCGGCAGGCGTTGCCGCATGGCGCCGGCGACATCTGAATTATGGATTCGGCAGGTATCGTGCCCGTGAAATGGGGCTGAACGGCGCGTTAGGCGACTGTGAATCGCAATTGAGCGGAGGCGGATTCGGCGCAAATGACAGGGGTTGCCGGTAAAAAAAGACAGGCCCCGCCGGAATTGCCGACGGGGCCTGCGGATTGTTTCTCTAATTGACTAAATCGAGGCTCAGCCCTTGTATTTGACGCTGCAGCCGAACGGCTTGGCCTGCGTCATGGCGACTTCCTTGCCGTTCAGGATGCTGTCGAGCGCTTCGGCCACGTAGTTCTTCTTGGCCTCGCCCCGACCGCCGCTGTCATCGATCGCGCCGGCATAGGCCAGCACACCCTTGTTGATGACGAACATGTGCGGCGTCGTCTTCGCGCCGTAGGCCTTCCCCGTCGTGCCGCTGAAGTCGTTCAGGATCGGATAAGCGAGCTTGTGCTTCTTGGCGTAGGCGGCGTTCTTCTCATCGTCGCCGTAGTTCGTGCTGTCGATGGCCAGCCAAACGATGCCCTTCTTGGCGTAGGCCTCGCTCCACTCCTTCATGCGCTCGGTGTACTTCACGCACACCGGGCAGCCGATGTTGTACCACTCGAGCACAACGACCTTGTCCTTGAAGTCGGCCAGCTTGTACTCCTTGCCGTCGAAATTCTTCAAGGTGAAGTCGGGCGCGGGCTTTCCAATCTCGGGCGCCTTCATGTCGCCACCGCTCTTGGTCTTGCCACCCTTGGGCGGATCGGACTTGACGACGGCCACGGTCGAGACGAATGCCAGCGCTGTCGCCAACGTGGCGACCTTCCAGAACGACTTGCTCATGGGATATTCCTCCGAGACTTGCGAGGCGGTCGACACACGCGACCGCGCGAATTGCGGATGTACGACCGCGTACTATAGCGCCGAAACCCGGGGGCGGTTTCGAATTGTCGTGTCTCTTGAATGTAACGACACACGAAGCCGCCTTGCGTTGGAAGGTTGCCCCGTACGCCTGACCAGGCAAAATGCGATTGGGCGGCGGATTACCCTTTTTTCACCTTGGCGTAGAGCGCTTCGAACTGGCCCACCAGCTCGGCAAACAGGTCCATGGTGTCGTCAATCGGCCGGGCCGTGGTCATGTCCACGCCCGCAAGCTTCAGCACATCCAGCGGATACAGGCTGCTGCCCGCCGAGAGGAACTTCGTCAGACCCTCTACGGCGCCAGGCTCCTTGCGGAGGATGCGGCGGCCGATGTTCGTGGCCGCACAGTGGCTCGTCGCATAGGTATAAACGTAGAAGTTGCTGTAGAAATGCGGAATCCGCAAACATTCCGCGGTGGCTACGTCTTCAACCACCAGTTCGGGACCGTAGTACTTCTTCACCAAGTCGCCATAGGTCTTGCGCAGGCCGTCGCCGGTCAGCGGGGTGCCGGCCTCGGCTTGTTCGTGAATCGCTTTTTCGAATTCGGCAAACATGGTCTGGCGGAAGACCGTGGTGCGAATGCCGTCGATCTGCTGCTGCAGAATGAGGAGCCGTTCGGTGTCGTTGGTCGCGTTCTCGAGCAGGTAGTTGGCCAGGATCACCTCGTTCACCGTGCTGGCCACCTCGGCGCAGAACGTCGCATAGTCGCCGTAGACAAACGGCTGCGTCTTGTGGGTGTACACCGAGTGCATGGCATGGCCCATCTCGTGGGCGATGGTCGATCGATCATTCATCGTGCCGTTGTAGTTGAGCAGCAGGTAGGGGTGGGTCTTGTAGGCTCCCCAGCAGTAGGCGCCGCTGCGCTTGTTTTGCGTTTCGTAGACATCGATCCAGCGGGAGTTGAAACTCGTTTCGAGGGTGGAGACATAGTCCGTTCCGAGCGGCTGCAGTGCCTTGAGGATCGTCCCAATAGCATCGTCGTAGGGAATTCTGGCCTCATCGGCGTCGACCATCGGCACGTAGAGATCGTAGCCGTGGATCGTGTCCAGCCCCATCAGTTTCTTGCGCAGAGCGACGTAGCGGTGCAGGGCGGGCGTGCCCTTGTTGACCGCGGTCACGAGGTTGTCATAGACGGCCGTCGGGATGTTCGGACCATCGAGCGCGGCGGCCAGACACGACTTGTAGCCCCGGGCCTTGGCGAAAAACATGTGCTGCTTGACTTGAGCGGAGAGGGTGGCCGACAGGGTGTTGGCCTTGTCGGCGTAGATCTGGTGCAGTCCGAGGAAGGCGTCCTTGCGCACGCGGCGATCACGTGAATAGATGAATGTCGTGTATCGGGCGGGGCTGAGCTGCACCTCGCGGCCCTCCTCATCCTTGATGATGGGGAAGTCGAGATTGGTATTGGTGTAGCGTCCATAGATGTTGCCCGGGGCCGCGGCGATCTCGCCGGCCATGGCGAGCAGTTCCTCCTCGCGGGCGCTGAGCGTATGGGCGCGCATGCGTTCGATGTCGGCGAGGAAGTGGGCATACAACTTGAGGTCCGCGTTCTTCGTCACCCACTCTTCGATCGTCGCATCGGGGATCGATTGAATCTCCGGCATGATCCAGCTCGCAGCCTGCGAGACGCGCGTGCCCAGGGCCTCGGCCCGGTCATTGCGACCCTGCGCCGCGGCCAATGACATGTCCTCGTGGTACGTCATGCCGGCGAAAACCAGCACCTTGTCGAACTCGCTCTGCAATTCGTCGCGCGTCTTCAACGCGGTCAGCAGGCTCGCGGCGGATTTGCCGAGCGTGCCCTTGAGCCCCGCCAGCGTGCCGGTCAGGGTCTCGACGTTCTTGAAAGCGGTCTCGAACTGGGCCTCGCTGGAAAAAATGTCCGCGAGATTCCAGCGATACTTCTCGGCAATGTCGGCCCGCTTGGGGATGGCGGCGACTTTCTGAGGCTCGGCGACGGCGGTGGAAAAGGCGATCAGGGGCATGGTTGTTGTTCCAAGTGCGATCAACGTTCGCAGGGTCATTCGCATAACTCCAATTCTGCGCGACGCCGCGATGATACAAGACCGAGGTGAACTCGCCCACCCGGATCGGCGTGCCCCAAAAATTCGGCTCGGCGGACGATGGACGGCCTCGTGTGCGGCATCGTGTGACTGTCGCGACACAACTCAATGCTCAGGATTCTGATGATGACAGTCACTAAGATGTGCTGCGATCGTAAAGGCGTCCAATGGGAACAGGTGGACCGCGACGTGAACTTGCTGGAGATGGACATGGGAGTGCGGCGGTGGGTGGGGCTGACTGGAAATTCGGTGGCGTTGTCGGTCGTTTCGTGCTTGATGGCGTTGATGTCCGGCTGCGTGAACCAGTCGCCATGCACGCAGTCATCCGACGCGAACAGTGCGGCCGAGCCGGTGATCGGCGATGTCTATGTGGGCAGCGGTGATCCTTACACCATTGGCGAATTGCCAATCGTCACGCTCGACGTGAACCGTTGCGATCGGTCGGCGCCCGTTGCCCTGCGCATCCACGCTCCGCAAGCGCGGGGTGACTATGCGATTGTCGTTTTCCAGCATGGCTTCATGTCGCGCAACAGCGCTTATGACGACATCCTGTCGCACGTTGCCAGTCACGGACTCGTTGTCGTCGCGCCGCAAATGTACGAGCCGGGAATCGGTCCTCTGTTGGGCAATCCAACGGCGGCTGTTGAGGCGGAGTTGGCCGCACGGGTACTCGACTGGCTGCCCGGTAACGTCGATGCGCTGACCGGCGTTCGCGCCCGCACCGATCGACTGGGCATCGCGGGCCACTCGCGCGGTGGCAAGGTCGCATGGCTTGCCGCAGTCAATGACACGAGTCGCTTTTTGGCGATCGCCGGTGTGGATCCGGTCGATGGGATGGGCGGGCCATTCGGCGGCCAGGGGCGTGCGGTGCAGGGGCCGTTCGCATTTAATTTTCCGTCGCTGGTGATCGGCACGGAACTCGGCGGCGGCTGCGCGCCTGCCGGCGACAACCATGTTCAGTTTTATGAGGCATCGCCGTCGCCGGCATGGCACGTCATCACGCTTGGGCACGGCCATGGCGATATGCTCGACGAGTCCGAGGCGGCGGCCGCGGCGCTGGTGTGTGATTCGGGGCCGAATCGCGCCGGCATGCGGCGACTGACCGCCGGATTGCTCGCGGCGTTTTTCCGTGCGACGCTGCAGGATGACGCGACCGGATACAGCTACCTGTCTGCACCGCCAGTCGATGCCGTGGAAATCCAATTTGAAGCAAAGTGACGCCCACCGGGTGCGCATAAATTGACGATACGCGGCGGGTCCGATTTCGACTGAATACTGGCGGTGTTTGTGATAAACGCTTCTCGCAAGGATCTACGAAGCGATCCTTGGCGCTTTACTCTCATTGTTCCGCCGGGTCCGGCGCGATCAGGCGTCCGGCGTTTGCGATGCGAAGAAATGCCCTTACCAGGTCAGGATCGAACGATCGCGCCTGGTGCCGCTCAATCTCCTTGATCGCATCCGACGGCGCCCACGCCTTCTTGTACGGACGCACCGACGTGAGCGCGTCATACACATCCACGATGCGAACGATTCGCGCCGGCAGCGGGATTCGGCCCGCCCTCAGACCATCCGGGTAGCCGCTGCCGTCCCAGTTTTCGTGATGGCTGCGTGCGATGGCCCGCGCGAGTTGGAAAAACGGTTTCCGGGAGAGAATGCGCTCGCCCGCGATGGTGTGATGCCGCATGATGACCCATTCGTCGTCGGTCAGCGGACCGGGCTTGCGCAGAACCTCGTCCGGCACATGAATCTTGCCCACGTCGTGCAGGATGGACGAATACGCCATCTGCTCGGCCTCCTTGGCCGACATGCCCAGTTCGATCCCCAGCAGTCGCGAGTAGTGCTCGATGCGGCGCACGTGCGCGCCGGTGTCCTCATCCTTGGCGTCGCTGGCCACGGCCAGCATGTAGATGGCCTCCATGTTGGCTTCGCGCAGTTCGACCGTGCGCTCGTGAATCCGCTCCTCGAGGTGTTTGGCGTGGTCCTTCAGTTTCAGGGCCTGGGCCAGCACGATGTCGCTGAGTTTGGCCATGTTCTCGGTCGATTCGCGGAGGTCGCCCTCGGCCCGTTTCTGCGGGGAGATATCGATGAGCGTCACGATTCGAAAATCGCCCAGCGGAGATTCGCCATCGAGCCGCCGTCCGGAGAGGATCACCGGGAGTTCGGCGCCGTCGGCGCGGGGCAGGTAGGACTCCTGCTCGCTCGCGCTGTCGAAGTGATCGAGCGCGTTCTGAATGCGGTCGCGCCCGCGGCCGGGCGGGTAGAGGTCGACGGCGCGGGTGCCGACGAGTTCATGGCAGGCGCGCTGGATCATGTCGCAGAGGCGGGAGTTGACGTGGGCGATCGTGCCGTCGCGATGGATCAGCAAAGCCCCGCAGTGCAGGGCGTTGAGCAGATTGGCGATTCGGCACAGGGCGGCGCGGGCCTCGGCATCGTAGAGGTCGGCGTGAGGCACGCAGCCGTCGCGTTTGTCGTCATGCGGGGAGTCGCTTCCCATTTGGCTTATTGTAATGGATGGGAGGGGACGGGATCACGCGGCATCGGCGTCTTCTCGCCGCATTCAGAGCATATGCCTGACGTGTTGCCGGTCAAGTCGTAACCGCAGCGCAGGCAGCGGCCGGCCCGGATGCGCTGGCTTCGCCGGTCGCGATGCCACAGCCACGCGGTTGGCATTGCGGCGAGTAGAAACAGGAGCCAGAACGGAAGCACCACTATCGACCAAGACCTTTGGCCGATGATGCATGTCGATATTCTATTCCAAGTGGTCATGATAAGTTGAGCGTAATCACGGATGCATGTGATTATTGTGATGTCAACCATCGCCGAGCCATGAATGGGGCACCCGGCTTGACATCTCGACACCTCGACACCTCGTCACCTGCTTATGCCAGCACCGGTCGCTTGCGATTCCAGCTCGTCTCAAGGCTCAAGGCTCAAGGCTCACGGCCCGTGGCTCGCGGCTCACTTCCCCATCTTCTCCAGCACCGCCAGCAGGTAGCGATACATCCGTGCCACGCTCTCCACTTCGACTTGCTCGTCGGGGCTGTGCGCGCCGCGGATGTTGGGGCCGAAGGAGATCATGTCCATGCCCTCGACGCGGCCGCCGATGATGCCGCACTCCAGTCCGGCATGAATCGAGAGCACCTTGGGGGCGTGGCCGAAGACCTGTTCGTAGACCTGGCGGCAGGTCTTGAGCGCCGGCGAGTTCACATTGGGCGCCCAGCCCGGATACTCGTTGGCTCGTTCGATCGACGCGCCGGCCAGTTCGCCCGCCGCGGCGATCTTGCGCAGCATGTTGCGCATGTCGCTCTCGGACGAACTGCGCGACAGGCAGCCGATGTCGATGCGGAGGTTGGGGCCATTCTCGGTACTGGTGATCGTGGTCGTGCCGTTGGAGGATTGCACCAGACCGGGGATCTCGGGGACCACGGCCAGCACGCCATGCGGCAGTGCGAGCAGGGCGGTCAGAATGCGACGTGTGTCTTGGGTCGACAGCATCGGCGTGGCGGACGCCGGCTCGAGGGAGATGCGGCAATCGGCCTCACCATTGGCGACGGCCTCGGCCTGCGTCGCCTCGACGATCTTCTTGAGCCGCGCGGCCGCGGCGCTCGGCATGCCGATGACCGCCGACGCCTCGCGCGGCAGGGCGTTCCGCTTGCTGCCGCCGCTGATGGTCGCCAGCCGCAGGGCCGGCTCGTTGACTTCGCGCAGCACCTGCCCGAGCAGGGCGATGGCGCTGCCGCGATTGAGATGAATGTCGCAACCGGAGTGTCCGCCCTTGAGGCCGGTGACGCGCAGCGTGAATACTTGATCGCCCGCGGCGGGGGCGGTGCGCGGCAGTGTCCACGAGAGCGTCGTATCGGTGCCGCCGGCGCAGCCGATGTAGAGCGCGTCATCCTCCTCGCTGTCGAGGTTGAGCATGATCTGGCCCTTAAAGAAGCCCGGCTCAACGGCCTTCGCCCCGGTCATGCCCGCCTCTTCGTCGATGGTGCAGAGGATCTCCAGCGGGCCATGCTTCGCGGTGGGGTCGGTCGCGGCGGCGAGGGCCAGTGCCACGCCAATGCCGTTGTCGGCGCCGAGCGTCGTGCCCTCCGCTTTGACGATCGTCTTGCCGTCGGGCGACTTGAGGATCTGCATCTTGATGCCGTCGCGATCGAAGTCATGCGTCACGCCGGCGTTCTTCTCGCAGACCATGTCGAGATGGCCCTGCAGGACGATCGGCGCGGCCTTCTCGAAGCCCTGGGTGGCGGGGGCCTCGATGACGATGTTGCCGACGCGGTCCTCGCGGGCGGCGAGTTTCAACGACGCCGCGAGTTTGAGCACATAGGCCCGGATTTGCTGCTCCTTCTTGGAGCACCTGGGTATGGCATTGAGACCGGCGAAGAATTGCCAGACGTTTTTGGGTTCGAGGGACTCGATCGCGGATGGCTTGGTAGCGTGCATAATGCATCCTCTTAGCCTGCGGGTTGACGGACGACGAAAAGAATACGGCAGTTGGAGGCTCGTCACCAGTGGAACGGAACTTGATCTCGAAAGTCTGCAATTGTTTGGCATTCGGCGTCAATCACTTGCATTATCGACAACAGTTGCATAGACTGAGAAAACGATCAGGCTCCCTACGACGCGTGTTGCCGGCGCCGACCTCCCGCAATGCAGAATCGTGGAGCCCATGGTGCATGCCAGCGCGACTCACATCTCTCAATTGAAGTCAGGAGCGTACTTATGTTCGTCAAGGACTCACGTCTGAATCTGGGATTCTGCATCTGCAATGCGGCCGTGATCGTTGGACTATCGGCGGCCTCTGTCTGCGCCGCTTGGACCGTTACCAATCTACACCCTGCCGGTGTGACTTTGTCCAGGGCGGCTGCGACGACGGATCTACAACAGATCGGACTCGCACAGATTGGAAACACGCTCCATGCCGGAGTATGGAGTGGCACAGCGGCTTCTTGGGTCGATCTCCACCCCGCCGGCGCGACGGGCTCATTCGCCGTTGGTGGTACAGACGCTCAGCAAGTCGGTTCCGCGGTATTTGCCGGCATTCGACACGCGGGTCTTTGGAGCGGCACGGCGGCCTCTTGGGTCAGTCTCAACCCGCCAGGAGCGACGTTGGGCGACGCGAATGAGTCCTCCGGCACGCAGCAGGTGGGTACGGTCCTCACCGACACCTACCGCGCCAGCCTTTGGAGCGGCACAGCGGCCTCGTGGATTGACCTTAATCCTGCAGGTTCGACGCTGTCCCATGCCTTTGGGATTTATGGCACGCAGCAGGTTGGAGTGGCACAGATCGATGGCAACGGTCGCGCGGGACTGTGGAACGGTACAGCAGCTTCATGGACTAATCTCCATCCCGCAGGAGAGTTTGGTTCCCGCGCAAGCGCCACGTCCGGCACTCAGCAGGTTGGATACACCTACGGTGGTGGTTTCAACCAGCGGAGTGCCGCCTTGTGGAGTGGCACTGCGGCTTCGTGGGTTAATCTCCATCCCGCGGGGGCGACCTATTCGGAGGCGAATGGAGTTCTTGGAGGCCTGCAGGTTGGCTTTGCGGTCTTCGACGGCGTTAATCATGCCAGCCTTTGGAGCGGTAGTGCCGGGTCGTGGGAAGACCTTTCGCTTGCACTGCCGGGGTCATGGGGAAATACATTCGCGTCAAACGTCTGGACTGATGGTGTGACCATTCGGGTGGCGGGTTGGGGCGTCAACAACGCCACGGGCCAGACAGAGGCACTGCTGTGGTCTCAAACCGTGCCGGAGCCGACCGCAGTATCGATGCTGGCAATCGGCGCGGCACTACTTTTGTCGCGTCGACGCAAATGTATTTTTGCACGAAGGTCGGCAACCACGCAATAAAGTGAACCGAATCAGCACGGGCTCTGCGCCATCAATCCCGCGGCGCGGTTCCGCTGAACCAGCGGGGGAACTCGGGGACGCCGGAGGTGGGCCAGTTCATCCAGTGCTTGTCCTTGCTGTATTCGGCGTGGCCATCCAGAAAAACGATGTTCTGTCCCTTGTCATGCGCGGCATCGTACCAGGCCAGGAACTTGGGATCGTTGGGCTTGGTGGCCAGCCGGTCGAGGGCCACGAGATCGCGAAGCAGACCCACGTCTGAAATGCGCGTGCGACGGGACTGGTGCCGCCCCTTGATCAGGGTGCCGCCGGGCGGCGTGAATTTCGAGAGATCGCGGGTGTTGTAGACGTAGGTGCCGTGGCCCTTGGCGGCGAGGCCGTTGGGCTCGGGGATGGCGCCCTTCACCGGACAATACCACGCCCGGTAGACGCGGTTCGGGTCATCCCAACTGAGCTTGGCCTTGTGTATGCGGTGGGGCAGGCAGGTGCTGTGGGTGTTGATGTCGAGGGGCGTGTTGCCCACGGGAAAGGCGCTGGTGTCCGGGTACCAGCCCTCATTGGTCTGCACGTATCGATCGATCACCTCGGCCAGGATGCGCAGGTGAGTCTGGCAGATGAGCGATTGGGCCTTGCGCTTCGAGCTGCTCAAGGCCGGCATGATGATGCTGATGAGCAGGGCGATGACCGCAATGCAGACGAGCAATTCGATCAGCGTGAATCCGCGGCGGCTGGAGAGGGACGGGGGCATGGAAGGGTTCTCCAGGCTCTGCCGTGCTGGGCGACATCGGCCGTCGGAGACACCTGCGGTCGATCGCGGAATCGCGAGGGAACCGGTAGCGTGGCCGCTCAATGGATCACCAGTGTATCAAACTCCCCGCCGCCCGGCCATCCTTTGAGAGTCCAAAAACACCGCCGGGCCGATGCGGTCTTGGCATCGGCCCGGCGTGCAAAAGGAGTCTCTATCTTTGTAGCACTGGCCAATAGCCAGTGATGTGTGGCACTGGCCAATGGCCAGTGAGTGTGGCACTGGCCAATGGCCGGTCGTGTCTTACTTCCGACTTCCGTGTCCCGACTTCAACTGCGGCCCTTCCGCCCGCCCTTGCCATTCGTCGCATGGCCATTGCCCATGCCGCTTCCATTGCCCATCACGCTGCCGTTCGCATGCGCCTTGCTATTCACAATCGCATCCACCAGCGCTGCATCGGCCGCATTCATCCGTCCCTGCGGTATCACGCTGGTGCTGAAGGGCGGGCCGCCGAGCTGGCTGCCGAAGTTGATGATGAAATAATCGCTCTCCTCGCCGATGCTCGTGCCCCGCTGGGCCTGAATGGTGTAGATCACCGAGTCCGGCCCGGCGACAAACGTGGTGTCGACAAACTCCTTCGTGCCACTGGCCCCGACCACGTAAAACACCGCATCGCTCGGCAGCTTGCGGCGGACGAGATAGGTCGTGTTCGATGACCCGCTCGGGTTCTCGCACTTCCACGACAGTTTCAGGCTGCCGTTGCCGGGCGCGATGGTGACCTTGAGATTGGTCGGCTGCCCCGGCGGAGGCATCGGCGTGGGCGGCGAGGGCTGCGGGATCTGGGCGAGAATATAAACCTCGCTCGGCTTGGTCTGCTGCTCGGCAAACGCCTTGATGGTCCGCACCGTATTGCCCGTGACAGCCCGCAGCGTCGTGAAATCATCATTGCACTGCTCGGTGGCCGTCTTGGCGACCTGCTGGGCTGTCTGCTGGGCGGAGAGCGAACCGGCCGCGGCCGTCACGGTGTTGACGAAGAGCGTGGCCTCGGCCGGCGTGAGACCGATGCTGGCCGCCTCGCTGGTGAACACCTCGGTGTGCTGCTGGCACCAGGTCAAAAACGCCTCGCGCGGGCTGGTGGGATAGGCGCCCATGAAAAAGTCTCCTGTCAAAGACGCACACGCAGCCGCGGGACATCCGCGCCTCCTTGCGCCATCGCCGATATCGGGCGAGCGCGGGGCCGACTTGCGTTAGAACGCGGAACGCGGAAGTCGGAACGCGGAACACCGAATGCCGCTCGTGCGTGATTCCCATCTCGCACGCACCAGCAAGGCTCCCCTGCTAGGACCAAATGGCGTCCAATACGCTTCGTATCCACATGCCAAGTTTTGATTTATTTGGCGGGACTGCCTCAAAGACCTTGCCGCATTCCGGGCATTTCGCCGACCCCGAACGAAACACGTTGTAACCACATTTCTGACAGCATTGGGACGGAAAAGGTCGATCGCGCCAGAGAACGACCATCAGCGGCAACGCAAGAATAACTGCTACGGGAGTAAGCCAAATCCGAAAGAGCCACCGCCAATTGGGCGGAACGATTGTCGGCGGTATTTGTCCGAGCTTGCGCAACTCGTCGGCTGTCGGCTGATGCCCCGGAGGCCAACTGACGTGCATTCGGATTAGTTCGTCCTTAAATTCCCAGTACCGGGGTAGAAACCTCACGTTCTGCTCATCTGGAAATGACGAGCGCATCGTGGTCTGGAAAGTGCCGTTACGGATATCACGCTCGTGATAGCGACCGTCACCGTAAATGGAAAGCACGTCGTCGCATATCTCAACTGTTTTCGTATTTGTAACTAATGCAACGCGAGCGGGAAACCCGGGCAGGTGCGGGATCGAGACGACCGCAAATCCCGCAATCAGGATGTACTTCACAATGCGTCGCTTTCGCGTGCGAAGTCGCATAGATTAACAATATCGTCCGCAGCACAAAACGCCAGCCACGCCGCGAGAAGGGATTCTTGCGCCAGCGGGCCCGGCAAATTCCGCTCCGCGTTCCGACTTCCGCGTTCCGCGTTGGTCAGATAACCGCGCGGTCCTCGGAATAGGCCCGGCGGCGGGGTTGAAAATCTACAAACGACCGAATAATCGACGTGCAGCAAACATTTTATGGCCATTGGGAAACATTTTGTGGCCAGCGCGGAACATTTTATGGCCAGCGCGAAACATTTTGTGGCCAGTGGCAAACATTTTATGGCCATAAAAGGAGCGCCGCTGGCCATTGGGAAACATTTTATGGCCATTGGCAAAGCGCGAATGGCCATTGCGAAACATTTTATGGCCAGCGCGGAAGCGCGAATGGCCAGCGCAGACATGAAAATGGCCAGCGCACGTGGTCCCGGAGGGACCTTTTGAAAATAGCCCACCGTTTCAACGGTGGGATTGGGGACGTCCCCCAAGCATACCCGTCCCGGAGGGACGGGTTGAACGGGGACTTGGCGCGACCTCCGCGCAGGATTCGCGCCATCCCTCCGGGATGGCAATGGATGGATGGCGATGCGTACCCACCGTTGAAACGGTGGGCTATTTTCACACGCGTCCCTGCCGGGACGGGGCTTGCGCGACCGTTGTCAATTTCTCCCCGCATTCCGAACAGACGCCGCTGGTGTTGCCAGTGAGGTCGTAGCCACACCGCAGGCAGCAGCCGGGCCGGATCCGCCGCCGGTCGCGATGCCACAGCCACGCCGTCGGGATGGCGGTGAGGAGGAGCAGGAGCCAGAGCGCTATGATGACGCTTCTGACCTCGATTGCGTCCCTGATCGGAACATGGTGGAACTCCAGTGGGCGGGCGAATCCGAACCCGTCGAAACCGTGCCAAGTCACATCCGAACGATATGGATTTCCCTGGAACACCTGAAGCCAGTCCGCCGAGGATCGCATCGCGGTGATCTGTCCAACCCGGAGACCGATCCTTGTCTGAGTTGTTGGAAAACACTTCATCTCGCACCATAGGCTAAGCACCCACATTGCGACGAGAAGCAGCGACAGCCCAAACCCGGTCCACTTGAGGATGCGGCGGGTGCGGGAAGGTCGAGGCATGGCTTCATAATAACCGACGAACGACGAACACCGACTAATAGTCGGTGCCACACTTCACCAGCCATTGGCCGGTGCCACACCACTTAGTCCCTCTGTCCCTTCGACTCTTTGTCCCTTGCTTGCGCGTCGTCGGGCTGCACTAAGTGTTAAGTCAGGCAGACCGACCACCCTACGCCGTTTACGCCATGACCGGCTCCGGTTTCGGCGTTGCCGCCGGCCTTGAGAACTCCGTCTTCCAGATCCGCTCGATCTCCTCCGCGCCTTTCAAGCCGTAGGTTCGGGGCCGGGGGGGGATGAGGCTGGTGTCGACATCCTCGTAGGTCAGCTTCGGGCCGTCGCCGGTGTGCGTGGCGACGGTTGTCTTGACGTACTTGTCATTCCGCTCCTTGAACTTGCGGCACCAGGCCCGGGCGCTCTCGGTCAGGTCGCCCTTGCCGTCGGTGGTCAGGCCCTCGATGTCGAAGTCGGGCTTGTAATGGGCTCCGCGGCATTCGTCGCGCTGGAGTGCGCCGAGCGCGATCACCTTGGCCAGCACCAGCATGTCGCCGAGGGCCCGGGTGAATGAGAGGTTCTGATTGGTCCACGCGCTGGTGTCGGCCAGCGGTGCCTGCTTGTAGCGCTCGGCCAGTTCGTCGATCTTGGCAAGCGTCTGCTTGATCTTGTCGTTGTAACGCACCACGGTGACGTTCTCCGTCATGGTGCGGCCCAGCTCCTGGTGCAGCAGGTAGGCGTTCTCCTTGCCGCTGCGGGCGACCAGGCGGTCGTGCGCATCCTTGTGCTGCCGGATGGCGCTGTCGTAGATGCCGCCCGGCAGATCGGCCGCGGGCTTCTTGATGCCCTTGAAGAGCTTTTCGATGCCCGGCGCGACGATGAGGCCGCTGAAGATGCAGGAGAGCAGGCTGTTTGCGCCGAGGCGGTTTGCGCCGTGGTACTGGTAGTCGGCCTCGCCGATGGCGTAGAGGCCCGGAATGTTGGTGACCTGGTTCTTGGGCGAGCCGAGCACGAGGCCGCCGGTCTGGGCGTTCTTCTCGTAATCAACCCAGATGCCGCCCATGGTGTAGTGCACCGCGGGGAAGATCTTCATGGGCACCTTGCGGGGATTGCCGCCGGCGAACTTCTCATAAATCTCCAGGATGCCCTCGAGCTTGTGATGGGTGGAGGCGGGCAGATGCGTCAGGTCGAGATAGACTGACAGATCACCCTTCTCGACGCTGAGCCCGCCATTGACACAGACGTCGAAGATCTCGCGCGTGGCGATGTCGCGCGGCACAAGGTTGCCGTAGGTCGGATAGCGCTCTTCGAGGAAGTAGTAGCGCTCGTTCTCGGGAATGGTCAGCGGGTCGCGCGGATCCTGCGGCTTGCGGGGCACCCACACGCGTCCGCCCTCGCCGCGGGCGCTCTCGCTCATGAGGCGGAGCTTGTCCTGTCCGGGGATGGCGGTGGGGTGGACCTGGATGAACTCGCCGTTGGCGTACTTCGCGCCGGCCTGATAGACGCGGCTGTTCGCGCCGCCGGTGCAGATCATCGACATCGTGCTCTTGCCGAAGATGAGCCCGCAGCCGCCGGTGGCCATGACCACGGCATCCGCGCGGATGGCCTTTAGCTCCATCGAGAACATGTCCTGGATGACGCACCCGCGGCAGGCGCCGGTCTCATCCTTGACGATGCCGAGGAACTCCCAGAACTCGTACTTGTGGATGAGGTTCTCGGTCTCCCAGCGGCGGACCTGCTCATCGAGGGCGTAGAGAAGTTGCTGGCCGGTGGTCGCGCCGGCGAAGGCCGTGCGTTTGTAGAGCGTGCCGCCGAAGCGACGGCGATCGATGTTGCCCTCGCTGGTGCGGTTGAAGGGCACGCCGAGGCGATCGAGCAGGTCGATGACCTTCGGACCCCAGTCGCACATCTCCTTGACCGGCGGCTGGTGCTGCAGGAAGTCGCCGCCGTAGACGGTGTCGTCGAAGTGCTTGTGTTCGCTGTCGCCCTGGTCGCGCGTGATGGTGTTCACGCTGTTGATGCCGCCCTGGGCGCAGACGCTGTGCGAGCGCTTGACCGGGCTCATCGACACGAGGTCGACATGGATGCCGATTTCGGCCAGTTTCATGGCGGCAGCCAGTCCGGCCAGCCCGCCTCCGATGATTGCAACGTTTTGTTTGGATGCCATGGGGGGAGATTATAGGGAAGGTGCGGCCGTGTGCGAGGGGGGCTTAACTGCGGGGCTGGCGGGGAACCGGCGACGCCGAGGTGCGATCGCAGACGAGGTTGGGAATCGTTCCGACTAACGAATGACGCTGAATCGCCCCGGAGGCCAGTAGATCAGATCGATCACGCCGACCAGCGAATCTGAATTCGACGGTCCATGCATGCGCGAATCAATGGATCGATCGATGTTGTCCCCGATCAAGAAGTACTCGTCGGGTCCGAGTCGGATCGCCTCGCTTTCCCGGTAGCGGATATCGCTCTCCGGCATGCCGGGGAGTATCGCGGTGCATCGGCCCGCAAGCACCGGCGGGACAGCCAGAACAATGCCATCGACCTCGATTCCACCGTTAACGAAACGCATCGTTTCACCCGGCAATCCGACGAGGCGCTTGCAAAAGTTGGTGTCACCGTCGCGATATGCGACAAGGTCCCATCGGCGCGGTCTGAGTAATCTGTTGACCACGAACCGGTCGCGTTCGTTGACGGTCGGCGACATGCTGTTTCCTGATAGAACCATGGATTCCATCAGGAGCGGCCGGATCAGCAGCATCGTCACAAACCATTGAGCGACTAACATGACAAACAGCGCACCCAAGGGCGCGAACGTACGCCCAACGGAGAGTTTGAACGCGCGCTTCAAGATCACGAAGATCATGACCAATTCCAGGGTTAGTGTGCCCAGCGTCAGCGCCAACAGAGTCTGTTGGGGGAGGGATTGGCCGGCCGATAGTGCCGCGACGCCGGCAAACGACACGAGCATGATCGATGTCGCGGCAAGAAGACCGATGGAGATTCGTCCGCGCGTCGAACCGACTGTTCTTGCGGTCAAAGCAAGGGCAGCTCCATTCAGAAGCAATGGGAAGATCAGCAACGCCAAGAGAAGGCCGACGCTTGCCATGGCAATACTCCGACCAAAGTGAACGGCGACTCGAATGGCCCGCCTATCGACCGAGCGACGTGGTCAACCACGTCCACACCCTTGAAAGGGCGACTTCTGTGCCGATGATCGCCGCGGCGGCGGCGAAATTGCTCGCAAACGCACTTGCCAGCAAGGCTCGATTCACCCAAACAAGGGCGAGAAGGCTCACGATGAGCGCGAGCGTCGACATGCCGAGCGACACGTAGCGATATCCGAAGAGCAATTCGCCGGCCCGTCCGACGGAGTCGATGGCGTAGTCCTTCTGCACCTGAATGGCGATGGGGATGCGCTGGAATGATTGGTTAGCGGCAAAAGCGCCAAGCAGCAGGGCGATGCCAAACGCGCTGCCGCCGAGCAGCCGGTAAAGAAACCGGTCCGGTGGAATCTTATGTGGAGATGGGGCGTCGGCGGGGCGGGACATGATGATCTCCAGAGGCTGTTCGAATTGACGTCGCCTTGCTAGCCGCCTGTCGGTCGGCTCGCGAAGTCCGTCGGACCACGCGTCACGTGACTTTGACGAGCATCGCCTCAAGCTTAAGTACGGTGTTCCAATTGCGACCCGTCCCGCGCGTGCCGAGGCGCTTTTCGATCATCGCGTTGGTTAGCTTCGAGTCACCAATGCCCGCCGGATAGACGGCGAACAATTCACGACCGGCGCAGCGGACCACTTCCGGGCCCTTGATGTCGGCCTGTAGGGCCTTTACGTCGTCGCCTTTCGGGGCGTTCTTTAAGCACAGCACGACGAGGTGGCTCGGGTCGGACTTGGCCTCCTTGGGGAACGGATTCGCGGCGACGATCGCATGCCATTCAACGGCGGTGCGGACCATGAAATCAACGGCGACGCCGAGGCGCTTGCTCGTCTCAGTCTCGAGCAGTTTTTCAAGCGCAGCGGTCGTTCGACGACCGGCATCGACGACGAGGTTGCCGCTTTGAAGCAGGGTCCTGGGTTCGCCCAGTCCGAGCGATTCGGCCAGTTGGCGCAGGTCGGCCATCGCGATCTTGTTGCGACCGCTGACGTTGATGCCGCGCAGCAGGGCGACGTGCTTGGACATGCGGATGTGATAGAAGACGCGGTCGAGTTCGTCAAACCGCGAGCCGATGCCAATCTTGCCGCCGCTGGCGGTTCGAGCGGTGATATGATGCACGCATGGGCGAATTCTTGCGGCACGCAATGGGGTACGCGGGCCTGCTCGTCATTACGTGCATCGCCCTGATGTTGCCCATGTTCGCATTCTTGTTTCTGCGTCGGCGCAGGTGACGCGCAACAGGTTGAAACGCGGTTGCCCGCCCGGCATCCCATTCGTCCTCGAACAAGCCGGCATCACATTCGCTGGAAGCGCGTCTTCGAAGGGCCGTCCGTGATTGTCACGCCAGACACGGCGCCGGCCTTCACGTCAAACACGATTCGCGTCGCGGGCGCGCCGGCCGGATGAAACGTGTGCTCGGCGATATGGGCCAGCCGCCTTGGAGCACCCTTTTCGCCCGATTGAATCGACAGCGCGCCGATTGTCATGGTCTTCACGATGACCCGACCTTTCGAATCGCTTCCACCATAGTCGCCGAGGTACAACTTCTTGGCCTCATCGGTCAGCGGCAGGTTGGTGTGCCCGATATCGGCATCGCCGAGTTCGACGAGGTACTTGACGACAGCCGCCGATTTTTCGCCGCCGGCCTTCGCGTGGGACAGCAGCGTAATGCCATGCGGCCCGAGCACCTTCTGGATGCCGGGGTTGGCGGCGATGTACGCCTTGACCACATCGAGTTGTCCGAGCATGGCAAAGGTGAACAGATCGGGCCGAGCGCCGTGCTCGGTGAGCAGGGCGGCAATCTCGCGATTGCCGACGTGGCTCGCCGCGCCGAGGGCGGTCTCCCAGTCGCCGAAGCCCCAGTCATAGGCGGCTTTTGCCAGTTCCGGCCGCTCGGCGAGCAATTCGCGCACGCGGGCAATGTTGCCATGCGACGCGCCGACGATTTCCCTGGCCTGCGCCGGGTGCTGGAAGGGCAGGTTGGGGTCGGCATCCGCGTCCGGCGGTCTCAAAGCGGGTCTGTCGGCGAGCAGGCGGGAAGCGCCGAGTGCGGCAATTCCCGCGGAGGCGGCGGAGAGTATCGATCGTCGGCTGATGAGCATCGGATGACTCCTTAGAGATTGGCTCGCCAAGGATTCGACTCTGCGATTGGGTGCGCCTACGGACGGACCGTGCGCTCACTCCCCGAATTGCGCTGACTGCCTCATTGCGCCGGATACAGCAGCATCCGGTCGTGGCAGATCAGCATCAAGTCATCATGGCCGTCGCCGGTCACGTCGGCGATGACCATTTCGCGCGGCTCCGCGCCGCCGCGGCCGCGCTGGTACTGCTTGGTCTCAAAGACGCGGAACTTCAACGCGAATGTCAACTGGTTGTTTTCGTCAAACGTCAGGATATGGACGAAATTCTCCGCCGTGTCAGAGACGACGATGTCCGGACGGCCGTCGTGGTTGAGATCGCCGACGACGGTGTCATTGAAACGGGAGTCCTTGAGTTTGGTCTCGAACTGGCTGCGCTCGACCAGGCGGTACGGCAGGCGGTTGGGGCAATACAGGCTGAACCGATTGCCGTCGGCGAGCATGACCGTGGGCCATTTGTCACCGGCCAGCGGGGCGACGGTCATCAATGACAGATCGAACGCCCCGATGGGCTGGGAAGACTTCTCGGCGTAGGTGCCATCTTCGCGGCGGATCAGGGTTTGAAGTTCATTCTTGTCTTTATTGTACAGGATGATCTTGGGATAGACATCCTTGTCCTCAAACAGAGCCGCGACGCCGATCACATTGGCATCGCTGCCCGAGGCATTGTACTGGTCGACGACCGTCCAGCGGCCATCCACCACTTTGAGGGCCCGTGCAAAACTCTTCTGCGCCAACAGCACTTCCGGCTTGCCGTCGCCAGTCACGTCGGCAACGCAAATTCCGGCAGGGTTGGCTTCCTTCACCAACCCAAGTCCGGCGCCATCGTTGGCCGACAAGGCGGTGAACTTGCCGTCCTCGTTCTGAATCATGGTGGTGAGCGCTTCGTAGGGAACGAAAACGAGCACATCCACGCGGCCGTCCTGATTAACATCGGCGAGGCGGAGGGCGGACGGCGTGTCCTTTAGTTTGGGAAAATCGAATTGAACGTGAGGCGACTTGGATCCGGCGGCGTCGAGCTTCTGCATCTTCAGCTCGTATTTGTCATCCTCGCCCTTTACCTTGGTCACATAGACCAGCGTATGCTCCTGGTCCTTAAGACACTTGCCGGCGGTCATCGCGACCGGATCGCCATCGATGGAAAGCGACTGGGGAAATGAAAGTCGGCCCTTGTCGAATTTCGACAGGCCGATGGACTTTTCCTCTTTGCTGAGCAGCACGATCTCCGATTTCCCGTCGCCGTCGAGATCGGCGGCTTCAATCGAGGTGACCTGCAGCAGGCCGGGGAAGGTCTCGCCGTGCGAGAGGCCCAACTGATCGCGCTGCTGGAACCAAACGAGTTGCGCCGTCTTGGGATCAGCCGTGACCAGATCGGCCAGGCCGTCGCCGTCCACGTCGGCAACGACCGTCGGCCGGGATTTCGCTTCGCCGGGAACCGGATAGGCGTAAGTCAGGCCGAGCCAATCCTCCTTGCCTTTCGCCGCGACCTTGCTGTCGAGGCTGTAGTCGACGACGCGGTTACTCACCTGTTGAATCACGAATAGATCGGCAGCTTTGCGGCCCAGGATGCTCGCGGGAGTGAGGCTTCGAATGGCCGGGAGGCGGAGGCGTTGTTCGGGGCCGAGCTTGCCCGCCGTGTCCTGCAGTCGGAAGGAAATGGGATACCGGCCGTCCGTGCCGAAGGTGATGATGTCGGTGCGGCCGTCGCCGTCAATATCGTTGAGCATGAAGGCACGGGTGTCCGCGCCGGAATGGGAGTACCGTATCGGACGGCTCAGCGATCCGTCCGACTCCTGCAAATAGACGAAGAGATGATTCTCGCCGAGCAGCACGACGTCCTTGCGGGCGTCGCTGTTGATGTCGCCGATCGAGAGGCCGGTGTTGAAGAACGTGCCCTCGGAATTGCGGATCGCATGCGGCGCCTCCCACTTTCCGTCGCCGGCGTTGGCGATGATCACCAGTTCCTTGGGGTCGCCGAAGAAGACGATGTCCGGTTTTCCGTCGCCGGTTACGTCGCCGACATCAATATTGGCGATCCGCCAGACGCTCGACACGCTGTCACGGCGGAAGCGTGTCGCATCAGGGAGGTCGTTCACGTTGTCCGCATTTTCGGTCGATTCGGTCAATGGCTCGCCGGGTTTGCGTTGATAGAGCAGTTCAATCTTGCTGCGCCGATTGTTGACGACCAATAGGTCGTTCAAACCGTCGGCGTTGAGATCGGCGGCGACCGGGCGGCTGACGCCGTCCTCGAACTTGTAGATTTCCATCGGGCCGAACCCGAAATAGTCGGACAACGGCGGATGGCTGCCGGGCGAAGGAGTGGCGCTGGTTGCGTCATCGCGTCCGAGTCCCCGACTCGAGAAGGCTAATATCAACGCCGTTGCGATAAGCATAGTACGCCCATGTCCGGTCCGATCAGGAGTCATGCATCTGCCCTCTGAAGGTGTGTTCACGATGTCTGTCAATTGCCAGTCGGGACTCGGCATGATAATCAACGATGGATGGCGGGTCGAATGTCGATAACCTCTGGAAACCCGACTTAACGGGAGTTTGAGGCTTAAAACACCTGCAGGGCGATGGCGACTTGTGGCCGTTGAAAAGTGGCATTACGCTTCCAGTTTCTGGATTGTCAGGGATTGGATGGAGACGCCGTTATGGCCCGATTGAGCTTGTCTGCGCTGTCGATGTGCGTGTCTGCCGGATTGGCGATTTCAGTGGCATCGAATTCGGCCGCCGAGACCATTTTCCTGCGCGACGGCGGCACGTTGACCGGGTCCATCATCAAGGAAAACTCGAATGACGTTTTCATTGACATGGGCTACACGATTCTGACGATTCCGCGTAACAGCATCAAGTCCATCGAAAAAGACAAGCCCAAAACGGAAGAAGAGGCGACGGCCGAGTCGGCCGAGCAGAAGTCAGAAGACCTTTACAGCACCAAGGATTTGGCAGAATCGACCGTGCGCGGCCTGTCCGAACGGTTCGGCGAAGGCGTGGTCATGGTGCGAACGCCGGGCGGTCTGGGCAGCGGCTTCATCATCGACGAGCGCGGCTACGTCGTCACCAATTTCCATGTGATTGAAGGCGAGACCAAGATCACCATCGTGATCTTCCGCAAGGTCGGCGATCAGTTCCAGCGCGACAAGATCGACAACGCCAAGATCGTCGCTACGAATCCGTTTCTGGATCTGGCGCTGGTCAAATTTGAGCCGCCAGCCGGCATGAAGGTGACCAAGGTTTATCTCGATGACGGTGATGGGCTGCGCGACGGTGAAAAGGTTTTTGCCATCGGCAATCCGCTGGGCCTCGAGCGAACAGTCAGCGAAGGCATCGTCAGCAAGGTCAATCGTACCGAGGGCGGCCTTGTTTACATCCAGACCACCACACAGATCAATCCTGGAAACTCCGGCGGTCCGCTGTTCAACGCCCGCGGCCAGGTGGTGGGCGTCACCAACATGAAATTAACATTCGGCGAGGGATTGGGCTTTGCGATTCCGGTGCGGCACGTGCGGGAATTCCTGCGAAATCGCGACGCTTTCGCCTATGACAGCGACAATCCATCGTCCGGACATCATTATTTGCAGCCGGTTGCGCGAAAGCTCAGCGAGGATCCGGCGTTCATCAAACCAAAGGGCGATCAATAAGGCGGCTGTGCGTCGCAGGCCCGTTTGTTCCTAAGGAGAGTACTCATGGCAGAGATGGTGAAGCACTCGGCGCGGTCGCGCGCCGCGCGAGTGATGGTGTGTTTGTCGGTGATTGGCCTGCTGGCAGCGGCCAATCCGGTCCGTGCCGAGGCGGATAAGGGCTCGCAATGGGCGCCCGCCGAGGCGGTTTTCTATCTTGGGTGCGGCAACGTCCATGAGTTGTTCGAGGCCTACAAGACCACAGAAGCCTACAAACAGTCCAAGGATCCGAAGCTTGAGAAGTCTCAGGGGCAGTTCATGGAGATGCTCAAGCCCCAGATCAACGAGCTGCTCGGCGAGATGGGCTTTGGCTCGGTTGAAGAGCTTGAGAAGATGGGCATGGCCGACATGATGTCGGACAAGCTTCATCCGCGCGGCGCGATGTGCATCTTCGCCGCGGCCGGCCCTGATCTCGGCGGCGACAAGGGGCCGCGACCGGACCTGGCCGTGGTCGCCGACATGGGCGAGGACTTCGGACGGTTCAAGGAACTATTTGAGAAGTTCATCCAGACGCGCCTCGACAAGGGCGGCAAGAAGGACACAACTGAATACAACGAAGTCAGCATCGTGACCATCTCTAACGAAGGCGGCGCCAAGCCGGCGAAGGATGAAGACTCGTCGGATGACGAAGAGTCGGGTGATGATGAGGACTCCGAATCAAGTTCTGGTGGCGACGCGCCGCCCCCGGTCACCTACGCTTTCAAGGACAAGACGGTTCTCATCTGCTCCAACGTCGACGTGGCCAAGGAAACCCTTCGACGCATGAAGGAGAAGCAGCCCGACTGTCTTGCCGGCAGCGAAGACTACGGCTCTCTTGAGCGCGCCTGTTCGCCGGTCGGCCAGATTCGAATCTTCTTCAACCTTCCGCGATTGTTGACTCTTGTCGAAAAATACGACAAGGGCAGCGATGTCAAGACGATGGAGAAGCTCGGGCTCAAGGACTGGAAGCCGGTCGTCGGAACCGTGCGCATCGCCAGCCCCAAGGGCGTTGAATCGAGCATGCAGTTGAACGTACCCATGGGCTCCGCCGGGAAGGGTCTTGCGAAACTGCTGGCCATGAAGAATGGCCCCATCGCACCACCGGCACACATTGACGCGGACACGTCGATGCTCATGAACATTCACGTTTCGCCCGGTCAGTTCTATGACGACTTGCTCGCCCTGATGGACAAGGTCGACCCCGATGCCGCCAAGAGCATGCGGGCCGACGATGAAATCTCGATGGGCGAGAAAGAAGAGAAGATGAGCGTGCGGAACGACATCCTTGGCAACATGGATGCGCCGTACAACGTTGCGGTCGGAATTCGCAAACCGTTCGGTCCGGGCTCACTTCGCTTCCTGATGACGCTCGCCCATAAGAACCGCGCGGCTATCGAAAAGCTGATGGGCTTCGCGCCTCCGGGCCTGTTCGTGAAGCGCGATCTCATGGGCCAGCAGGTCTACGACATCGGTCAACTGCCCATTCAGGGCATTTCCATGGCGGTGACGGACAAGTTGATCGCGGTGGGCGGCGAGCGTTCCATCGAGGCCACGATTCGAAGCAGCACCGGCAAGGCGGATTCGCTGGCCGACGCGCCTGCGTTCAAGTCGATTGCCCAGCACCTTCCGAAGGAGTGCTGGTTTACGATTTATGCAGATGGAACGCGGATTAATCGTTTCCTCACGGCCATCATGAAGCAGAGCGACTCGGCCGACTCCGAAGAGCCAAAGAAGTCGGACGACGAAGAGCCGCTCAGCACCATGATCAGCGGCTTCCTGCCGATGATGCTGGCCGGCGCCGGGCCGGGCATGTCGCCGGAGGTGCTCGAAGCTCAGCAGAAGTACGCCGGCCGAACGCTTTTCACGATCGGCACCAAGGGCGATTCGATCGACATCAACATGGTCAGCGTCGCCGGCGAAGGCGACAAGTAATTCCGTTTGCTTCGGAATCGACCAGAGTTTCAAATCTGATCTCCGCGGCTCCGGGACACGCGTTCCGGGGCCGCGGTTTTTTTCATTCGGCTGATAGGTGAGGCATGGACCGCTCAGTGTTGTCGCCATCTGACAGCGTGTTCGTTCAGGCATTCGAAAGCTGCGCGATCCCGCTTTCAGAGTGGAGCCACCGTAGCCACATTCGTATGGCTTGGATCTACTTGAGATTGCTCCCGCCCGCAGAAGCCATTGCGGAAGTGCGGACCGGTTTGCAGCGATTCGTCGCGGCACATGCCGTGCCGGATTCGCTTGAACGCGGTTACCACGAAACCATCACGGTTGCGTGGATGAGGCTCGTCGAATCGGCCATGACGCATCACTGCCAATGCGACTCGTCCGACGCCTTCTGCGACGCCATGCCGCACCTCCTTTGCCAAACCCTGCTTCGCGTCTTTTATTCCCGGGATCGGATCAGGACGCCCGCGGCCAAGGCCGGATTTATCCCACCCGATCTGGCGGAATTGCCGGCCGGGTAGGTGTGGCCTTATGTCGAATTCCGTGCAATTTGGCACGCTTTCGGGTTCGTTTCCGGGCGGATGGCTGGAATAGACTCAAAGGCTGGAGCGTTGACGGCTCTAACATTGAAAATAGTCGGGTCGGGGCGATAAGATAACCAGTGCCAGGATGAGGGGTTCTCAGGATTCCGACCTGCCCGTGGGCGACCGGCAGGGGCAGTATTTTCGCACCAGGGCGGCGAGCCGGGATTTTGATCGACTGGCTTGCATAAGATGGGTCGCAGCAAGGCGGCGCATTCGGCAGGGCGGAAAAAGGGGTGGCGGGACAAGACATGAATCTACTCTCCAAACTGATCCGCGGTTCGGGCTTGCTGGATGAGCTTGAGCGGCTGGGACCCATGCCTTCGCGCCGACGGCTGCTGACGGCCGGCGGACTGTTGGGCTCAGTGCTTGCGGCTTCTCGCGCTGAGGCCGAGGACCTGCCATTCTCGGCGACGCGATGGCTGGTCGGACGCATTACTCAGGGCATGACCGAGAGCGAGCTGAATCTCGCCAACAGTCTGGGATATTCCGGCTACCTCGAATATCAACTGAACCACACGGCGATCAACGACAACGCGACGGCGTTCTTCGTCAATTTATACCCGACGGTGAATTACCAGCCGTGGCAGCTGGCCCAGCTTCCGCAGCCGTCTCAGATCGTGAGGGAGCTGCAGATCGCCACGATCTACCGGGCGGTAAACAGCAAGCGGCAGCTCTACGAGCGCATGGTTGAATTCTGGTGCGATCATTTCAATATCGACATCACCAAGAGTTACTGTCCCTGGGTCGGAACGGTGCTCAATCGCGATGCCATCCGGCCGCACGCGCTCGGGTCATTCCCCGCGCTGGTTTCGGCCGTCGCGCACGATCCGTCGATGTTGATGAGCCTCGACAACGACCTCAGTGTGTCCGGCCTGCAAAACGAGAATTACGCGCGCGAGCTGCTTGAGTTGCACACGCTCGGCGTGAATGGTGGTTACACCCAGCAGGATGTTCTCGAAGTAGCGCGGTGCTTTACGGGCTGGACCAAGCACCCCTATACGGTTCCCAATCTTGGACTGTCTTTCAAGTACGATCCGGCCAAGCACTACAACGGTCAGAAGGTGGTGCTGGGTCAGGTGATTCCGGCCGGCGGCGGTCAAGGCGATGCCGAGACCGTGCTGGCCATTCTTGGCGCACATCCAGGCACAGCGCAATTCATCGCGTCCAAGTTGTGCAAGTGGTTCTATAGCTATTCGCCGCCGGCGTCTCTCGTGTCTGCCGTGGCCGCGGCTTATATGAATACCGGCGGCGACATCAAGGAGATGCTGCGAACCCTGTTCACCACCTGCGACCCGGCTGCCGCCGAGCCAAAATTAAAGCGGCCGTTCCACGCCATGGTCTCCATGATGCGCGCGACTGGCGCCACCATTTCCGACCCCCAGCCGCTGTTGAATTACTTTTCCCAGGCCGGCCAGTTGCCCCATACCTGGGCGCCGCCTGACGGTTTCCCCGACAAGCTCAACCATTGGGCGGGGCTGCTGCTGCCGCGTTGGAACTTCGCGGCCAATTTGACCGGAAATGCGATTCAGTTCACGACGACGAGTGCGCAAACCATGTTTGCCGGCGCAACGACGGCAGCGGCGGCCATGAACAAACTCGATTCACTCTGTTTTGGCGGGGCCATGCCGAGCGCCGAGAAGGAGCGTGTCCGGCAGTACATGCTCCCCGATTCACCCAGTGAGGCCAGAATGCGCGAGGCGGCGGCGCTGGTGTTGTCGTCGCCGTCGTTTCAGTGGTATTGACTTCGGGCGTACGCGTGTTGGATTGCGGAAGAGCCACGCGAAAGGAAGATGATGAGTTCCCACGACAGCCGCGGCTGCAATGAATACAACCATCTATCGCGGCGCCAGTTCCTGCAGGCGACCGGTGGCGCCGTCGCGCTGAGCGGCCTGGCCGCGTCGCTGCCGCGTGTTGCCTATGCCCAGGACTACTGCTCTTCGCGCGATATCATTTTGTCAATTTACCTGCGCGGCGCCGCCGATGGGTTGACCCTCTGCGTCCCTTATCTCGAGCCGGCCTACTATGCCGCCCGTCCGACCCTGGCCGTGCCGCCGCCGGATTCGACCGACCCCAATCATGCGACCGACCTGAACGGATTCTTCGGCCTGCCGCCGGCCATGACGTCGCTGCTGCCGGCCTATCAGGCGGGGCATCTGTTATTCGTTCACGCCTGCGGCATGCACGAATCCAACCGCTCGCACTTCGATTCGCAGCGCTTCATGGAAGTCGGCAAGCCCAACGACAGCACGATCTTCAACGGCTGGCTGGCCCGGCACCTGCTCACGTCGCCGCCGTTCAGCCAGAACGCGATTCTACGGGCTGTGCAAATCGACTTTGGCTTGCGGCAGACGCTTCAGGGCGCTCCGCTGACCATTCCGGTGCCCAATCTCGCCAACTTTGGACTAGTCGGCGCTCCTGGGACCGTTTCGGCCCGGCGTGATGTGCTGGACGACCTGTATGCGGCGTTTGCCGAACCGCTTCGCTCTGCCGCCGCGTCGACTCAGACAACGATTGATCTTCTTCAACAAATCGATTTCGCCAACTACACACCCGGCGGCGGCGCGGTCTATCCCAACGCGGCGCAGGGCTTTGGCTTTGGTTACCAGATGAAGACCGCCGCCGCCCTTATCAAGGCGGATGTCGGCGTTGAGGCCGTGGCCATCGACATCGAGGGCTGGGACACCCACGGCAATCAGCAGCCCTTCACCGGCGGATACATGTACAACCTGATGAGCAGCCTCTCGCAGGGGCTGGCTGCGTTCCATGCCGACGTGCTGATGGGCAGCGGTCGCAATGTGACAGTCGTCGTGATGACCGAGTTCGGCCGGCGCCTTGAGGAGAATGGCAGCGACGGCACAGACCACGGTCACGCCTCGACCATGATGCTCATGGGCCGCGACATCGCCGGCGGACGCGTCCTGACGCAGTGGCCCGGCCTTGCGCCAGAGCAGCTGTATCAGGGAATCGATCTGCAGGTCACGACCGATTGGCGCGACATCCTGGCCGAGATCGTGGCCAAGCGGCTTGGCAACAACAATCTGTCCGTCATCTTCCCCGACTACGTGCCGACCTTCCGAGGCGTCACCAGGGCGTGTTCGTCGGGCGATTTGAACTGCGACGGTCAGGTGAATGCGGCCGACGTCGCGCCGTTTACACAGGCGATGCTCGATCCCGCGGCCTATCAGGCGGCCCATCCGACGTGCAATCGGAATGGCGCCGACGTCAATGCCGACGGATTCATCGACGGCCGCGATATTCAGGCCATGACGCACAAAATAATCGCACCCTAGTAATCCAATTCTTTCACAAGACACACGATTAGCGATGTGCGTTCGCGCGCCTGCCGATTGACCGCGGCGAGGCCGAATGCTGTGCATCCTGCTGACGCGTGATCCGTGCGTGCTTATGATACCGGTGACGGGATCTCTCCCCGCTATGCTTTTCTTGAGGTGCGACAGCCATGAAACGATTATGCATGTTTGTCCTGATCGTGGGTCTGGGGGCATGGGGCTGTGACCCCGACGACGTGACCCGGGCCAAGTCGGCAGCAACGCAGACTGCGGCCGAGGCGAAGGAGACCACACGCGAGAAAGCGGCAGAGGTGTCGGCGGCCGCCAAAGAGGCATGGGAACATACGAAGCAGAAGGCCGGCGAAGTCTCCGAAAGCGCCCGTGAGTCCGCCAAGGAGATCGCAGGGCAGGCCAAACAGACGGCCATCGAAGTGAAGGACAAGGCAGTCGAGGCCGCCCACCAGGCGAAGATCAAGGGCGCCGAACTGGCGGAGAAGGCCCAGCCCTATGTCGATCAGGCCAAGGTTGCTACGACCCAGGCGGTCGATGCGGCCAAGACGCTGACCACTCAGGCGATCGAGAAAGCAAAGACGGTTACGACCCAGGCGGTGGAAAAGGTACGCAACTGATAGGACACGCTGTCAGCCCCGCGCCTCGGTTTGCACAACGCCGTCGAGATACCGATTCACCAGCGAGATAAGATTCGCTTTCGTCACGGGCTTGCTCACGTAGTCGCTGCACCCGGCGGCGAGGCATTTTTCCCGATCGCCGACCATTGCGTGCGCTGTGAGTGCGACGATCGGCGTTTCAAATCCGAGTTTTCGCAATTCGCGCGTGGCGGCGTATCCGTCCATGACCGGCATCTGCATATCCATCAGGATCAAGTCAAACGGGCGATCGATCTTTCGCGCATCGACGGCGAGTTCAACCGCCTGCCTGCCGTCCACTGCGATAACCACGCTCGCTCCGGTGGGAGTCAGGATGCGCGACAAGAGTCGCTGATTGTCGATGCCATCCTCAGCAAGAAGAATCCTGCGTGCGAGGCAATTGGGTTCGACGGAGGCGGACGCGGACGAACTCGCGGTGTTCTTCCCGGAATCGCGCAGCAGTTGATTGGCGTCGGCCTCAGATCGTTCAATCGATTGAGGCGCCGGCCCGGCGTCGACCACGGCTTGGAAACGCGTTCCTTCGGGACCGGTGGCAACGAGTCGGACGTCTCCGCCAAGAAGTTGGGAAAACCGACGGGAGATGACCAGCCCAAGACCGGTGCCGCCAAACCGGCGAGAGAACGATCCGTCGGCCTGATGGAATGGCTCAAACAGTCGCGCGGCCTGCGCCGTGGTCATTCCGATTCCAGTGTCGACGATGTCGAATTGCAGGATCGGTCTTGGCTCCGTCACATGCCGCATGGTGATGCGTACGCTACCTTTGCTTGTGAACTTGATCGCATTGCCGACCAGATTGATGAGAATCTGTCGAACCCGGGTCGGATCCGAGCGAACAAGGGAGGGAATCGCACCATCGATGCGGAAAAAGACCGGGAGCTTTTTCTCGGCCGATCGAAGCTCCGCCAGCCGGGCCACGTCGGCGAGCACGGCGATTGGGTCCATGTCGATCTGCTCGACCAGCATGCGACCGGCCTCGATTTTCGAAAGATCGAGGATGTCGTTGATCAAATGAAGCAGATGATGGCCGTTGCGTCGAATCGTTTGCACGGCCTCTATTTGCTCCCGCGCGTCGGGATCGATTGCGCCCGGCTCGAGCAAGAGGTCCGCATACCCGAGAATGGCGGCCATTGGCGTGCGGATCTCGTGGCTCATGTTCGCAAGGAATTCGTCCTTTGAGCGGGCCGCGGCTTCGATTCTGGCCTGGGCTTCGCCGAGATGGTGATGGGCGGCAACCAGCCGCTCGTTTTGGCGCTCCAAGTCCTGGCTCTTTAAAATCAACTGATCGTTGGCAAAGTTGAGTTCATCGGTACGGACCTGCACCTTGCGCTCGATGGTGGAATTGGTCTGTTCCAACTCCGCGCACTGTCGGGACATCTGATACCGTTCGCTTACGCCTCGCCGGCAGGACTGAACCAGGAAGATCACCTCAAAAAGCACCCAGCCGCAGTGTTCGACCGTTCGCCAGAGATCTTCCTCCTGCACACCGTACACGGACAGGGGCAGGAACATGCCGCAAAGCAGGTGATCGACGGTGACGATGGCGGTCGCGGGAATGAACACCCGCCAGTCCCGATAGAAGGCCAGAAACGCCAGCGACCCAAAGATATGGAAATGCGTCTCAATCCGTCCACCCGTGATCTGGATCAACAGCGCCGACCAGAGCATCTGCGCCGCCGCGATGACGTGCCGCGTCAACATCCGGCCCGGCGCTCGCGCCGCCAGGTAAAGCGGCAGCGCGGTAATCAGTCCCCCCAGAATCAGCGTCTGATAGACGTGCGGATGAAGCGGACCAGCCCCACCGCCCCAAGACTGCGGCGAGAGCAGGAGCGAGATGATGATCGCGAAGGCCCACTGCGCCGTCATGAGCACGGCAAACATGCGATCGACTCGACTGTGCAGCGCGAGGGATTCCGCGTCAAAGATCTCCTCGGCGCGCCGTTCGATTCGGCTGGCGTCGTCGAATTCCAAATGGAGGGTGTCGGTGCTCATGAACGCACCTCCACCGCCCGTTGCATGACAAGTGTCGGTGTGTGCAAGGGCTGCACAAGCCCGGCATCGCTCATGACCCACGTCGGCATGATGTACGCCGCACACACGTGCGTCTGCACAAGTTGGTGAGCGGTGAGGCTGGCGTGGCGTAAGTCAGGCGGAGTCATGGCGTGAAGATTCCCGCGTGATCGAGATACCGGTCGCGATTTTCAGGGTGTTGCACGTCCGCCCCCAAGGCGCGGGCGCACCCCCAGCCATGGGGTTTCATCGTCCGGATCGTCCTGCCCGATGAGGGTTCGCGGGTGGATTTCGCAACCGGGAAAAGCGCGTTTCAGCCCATGGTGATGGGCTTTCTTCGATAGGCCGAATGCGGAAAAACACGCATGGATGCGGCAGTTGGGCGGTCGCAGCACGGAATGCGGTCGTCCGAATTTCGGTATTGGCCTCCAACGGTCAGGCCGGGCGTTTTCCTGGACGTCGCACTGATGAGGGCAGCGTGCTGGGCCGAGCGTGGCGGGTACCCGTAAATCGTGCCATCCCAACGCGCAGGAAACTAACCCCCGCAGCGCAGGTGGGTCTATAATCGCGGTGCACTCGGTGTAAACACGGTTTTCGCCGCAGGGCGTTGGGAGGTTTTCACATGCGTCGCAGCAACCTGACATGGATCGGCCGATTGGCCGCGCTGGTGGCCATCATCGGATTTTCGGATTCCTCATTTGCACAGGGACGGGGTCGCGGCGGCGGCGGGGGAGGCCGCGGAGGCTCGGTTGGTGGCGGTCGTTCCATGGGGGGCGGTGGTGGTCGCTCATTCAGCGCGGGGCGTTCCATGGGCGGCGGCCGGTCATTCAGTGGTGGTCGCTCGTTCAGCAGCGGCGGCAGTAGAGGCATGTCGGCGCCGCGAGGCAGCGGCTTTTCGGCCCCGCGGAGCAGCAGCATTGGGCGCAGCGGATTCAGCGGCAATCGCGGGTCGGGTGTCGGCGCGTTCTCCGCGCCACGCTCGTCGAGCGGCGGTCGATCGTTCTCGCGAAGCGGCGCCATCAACACGCCGCGACAGTCATTCACCGCGCCGCGATCATCCATGTCCGGTCGATCGATGGGTTCGGTCGTGCCACGCACCCAGTCACCGGCAGTGGGTTCGAGCTTTGGTCGCAACTCCGGCGGTTTGGGCAGTCGAAACCCAGGCGTAACCAGCTTCGGTCGCAATCCCGGCGCAAATGGCGTCGGACGCAACCCCGGTGCGAGCGGCATTGGCCGCAATCAGGGCAACTCCGGCATCGGAAATTCCATCGGACGAAGCTTCAACCGCAACAACAGTGCGGTAACGCCGCGGAATTTGGGCAACACCAATGGCGTCGGCCGCAGGCAGGGCGGTCCGCAATCCGGTTCGCTCAATCGTGGGCCATCGGCATTCAACAACAACAACGGCCTCAACAACAATCGCGGTTTCGGCAATAACTTCAACCGCGGCAACAACTTCAATCGTGGTGGTTTCGGCGGCCCCGGGAATTCGAATCGCGGCTTCAACCGCGGTCCGGGCAACAACTGGGGTCCAAACAATCGATGGGGTCCTGGCTACGGAAACCGTTACGGTCCGCGCGGCTGGGTCGGCTCCAACTGCGGTCCTTCGGCAATCTGGCGGCGACCGTTCTATCCGGGTGTTTGCGGCCCGAGCTATTACCTCAACTCGTGGTGCGGCCCGGCGTACCGGCCATTCTGGGGCACGGGCTTCTACTTTGGTGGCGCCATCAGTTGGGTCAACAGCAGCCCGATCGTCTACGGCTATCCAGTCACCTATTACGATGACGTGACGTATGTCGATACCGGCGCATATGTCGATCCGGGCTATGTGGACACAGGTGCCTATGTAGACACCTATGCGACAACAGTCCAGCCGGGCGTCTATACGCAACCGGTCGGTCCGAACGACCTCGTGGAGATTCCGGCGCAGCCGCAGGCGCCGGTCAACGCCGGCACCATGACAGCCGAGCCGATCGACAATACGCAGTCGGTGCAGCCCGCGCCGCAGCAGAACACCGCGCCTCCGGACAACGCCAGCGATCAGCAGTCCAAGGCGGACATCGCGCTGGGTTGGGGCGACCAGGCCTTCAACCAGGGCAATTATCAGGAGGCCCGCAATCAGTACGCGCAGGCCATCCTGGCTGAGCAGAACGATCCTCGCGGACACATTGCGATGGGTCTGACGCTGTTCGCATTAGGCGACTACACCGAGGCCGGCAAGGCGCTTCGCAACGGCATCGCGGCCGCCCCGGCGCTGGCCGAGGGCGGGTTTGATTTGTCGCAGGCCTATGGCAAGCGAGAAGACATGGTGAAGCACATCGACGCGGTGAACCAGTACCTGCGGTCGAATCCCGATGACATGAATGCCTTGTTCGTCGCCGGCTTCACCCAGATCTTCGGTGGCGATCCGGTCAACGGCAAGGCGGCCTTCGAGTCCTACAAGAGCCGTCCGGGCGCCGATCCGAAGATGACGCCGTTCATCGACGCGGCCATCCGGACGGCGAAATAGCCGGATCAAATCGGCGGCTGACGCTTCAAAAAAATGAAACGCCCCGATCCATCACGGACCGGGGCGTTTGTGTTTGATCATCCATCGTCGGCATGTGCCGGCGAGCATCAACAGCGATCCGTCTTAATCATCATCGCCGTCATCATCATCATCATCGTCGTCGCTGCCGTGGCGACCGGGCAGCTTGGCCAGTTGTTCGGGCGTCAGCAGGGCGAGGAACTCATCCCGGGCCTGTTCATGGCGGGCGCGGATGGCGTCCTTCAGATTCTCGCGGATGTCTCGGATCTGCATCTGCTGCTCATCCGTCAGGCCGAGGGCATCGGCGAAGCGATCGAATGCGTGGCCGTGTCGGCCGAATCCAAAGCCAAACCCACCGTGGCCATTTCGTCGCGCCGTTGAATTGTCGCCATTGCCGATCGGGAGCCCCACAAACAGTCCCACCACGATTTCGTCGAGGCGGGCGCGTTGCTCATCGGTCAGAACGGCGAGGATGTCGTCGCGCGCCTGGGTTCGCAAGTCGGCAATGTCGCTGTGGGCCTTCTCAAAGATCTCGTTCGCTGCGTCGACCTGCTCCTGCGTCAGATCCAGATATCCGCCGACGCGTAGGCCGAAGTGCCCGCCGAACGGACCGCCGCCAAACCCGAAGCCGACAAACGGCTCATTGGGGAGGGCATCGCCGATGATCGACTTGACCTGTTCGATGAATTCTTCGCGTGTAATTTCGCCGGCATCGAATCGTGCCTGAAGCGCCTCGATTTGCGAACGCTGATCGTCGGAAAGGTGTGCCTGGAAGTATCCGAAGCCGCCGCGCCGTTCGCCGACCGCGGCCGCGAATCGCTGAAACGCTTCAACGACGTCACCGACCGTGATCTGATTCAATAACTCGGCCAGCGTCGTGTCTGCCGTGACGTTTTGACCGCATCCGCTGATCGAGCCGAACGTCAGCCCAGCCATGGCACACGCTGTTAGGGAATAACTGACCCGTCGCATCGTCGCTCTCCTTTTTGAAGTCCCCAAGCCCGCTGAGGCCAGACCGCGTCCGCACGGTGCCGGCGTCCTTGTCTCTCAACGAATTCATCGACCGGCTATTGCCTTGATAAGTATGGTATCCAAACCACGGCTGCGAAACATGAATTTGGAACGGTCAGTGGCATCCCCGTGCCCGCAGAGATTGCCGGACGGCGCGCGTGAAGTTGTGTGATCTTGCACGGTCTTTTTGCCGTGTCACTTGCGATTGTGTGAACCGTCACACCAGGGCTTTTCGTTGCTGCAATGACATTGGCAGACGGCGCGTTTGCCCGGCTCCATGATCTCGAGCACAAGGGGCGCAAGCCCTGTGTTGTGGCGTGCATGCGCGCCGTCGCAATAGGGTAGTTTCTCGGAGAGTCCGCACTGACAGTATGCCTTCTTCCCGGGGGTCTCATCGACCACGATGGGTCGGTCGCCGTGTTTCGGCTCCATGCCGCTCTCCTTAGTGTTGCGGTCGGTTCATTACCGCGTTGACATGATCGGCGGAGTGGGCTTGGGAAGCAAGCGACCACGATCGCGGTGAGCTTGGCCTGATGCAAGGAAACTGTCGGTCGCGTTAGGACGTGCGTCCGAGTGCCTCAAACTCGATGTATTGCGTCAGGGTTTCAGGCCACGTCGCATCCAGATGCGGTTCGGACCATGCGAGGGAGAAATTGAGGCGATCCTGATACCGGCTGAATGCCGGGTTTAGCCCAGGCGGGATGGCCATGGGCGCGCAGCCCCAGAGATTGGAAACCGGGATGCCGAGGAAAGTGCGGAGCGGCGGATCGACTTCGCCGTAGTAGGAAAACCCGGTGGAAAAGTCGGGCAGCCCCAACGGCAACGAAAGGGCGAACTCGAATTGCCGCGGGCGTAATTGCGAGGCCAGCCACAACTTGGCCCAGTCGGCGAGATTCGATTTCGATTTGACGTAACTCTCCAATTGTGCAGCGATGGTCTCGCCGAGCAGCGCCCAGTCTGATACGCAAGTGCGTGGAATCGAGACCGCCGGTGCCGCGAGGTAGTTGCCGGGGATCGGTCGCGGAGGCGGACTCGTTGCAGCACCATCGGCCGCGCGAACGGGGATCGGAATACGATAGACATCAGTCGCAATTTTTTGAGCGGTGTAGAGGCGGTCCAGTGCTCGAATGACCGACGCCGCGAGGTAGCGGGCGCGGAGCCCCGGGCCGGGCGGCGTGCGTTGACGGGCGAGTTCCGTCAGTAACACGTTGTCTTCCGGCGACCAGACGCGGTGCAAAAAGCGATACTGGCGGACCGGCTTCTTGGCCGGGGCCGCGAGCAGCACCTCGTTACGGCCGCTGAGGCGATGAGGGCGTTTGGGCGCGGAGCGCATGAGTTTGATGCGCTCAAGAACGCCGAATCCCTTGAGGGGATCGAGGGCGGCGTGATCAGGCGGCACCGTCGCTTGCGCCGCATCGGCGTCACCGAATCGGCCGATCTCAGACAGCAGCAGTTGCGCGCCTTCAGCATCCATGAAGCCATGCGGCCAGCGCAGGCAGAGCCGTGTCTGATTCTCCGGTAGCGCGTAGTGCTCCAGTCGAATCGGCGGGCCCAGCGCAAAGTTCCAATGGGGCGTGAAGTGTTCGCTGCAAAGCCGATCCAGCGACGCGGAAGCCTGCGAATCATGTCTGAGGTCGTAGAAAACGTGTGCTCGGGCGGCTGCGCGCTCGATGTCGTCTGATTTCACCGGGTAATGCCAGTAGGGCCGCCCGCGGAAGAGTGAAACTCGCAGAACACCGGCCGCCGCAGGGTGTCGTTGCAGAGCGGCTACAAGGGCGTCGCGCATCCGCCGAAGGCTGACGTGGCCCATGAAGTCGAGCGTCATGAATGCGACATTGCCGCCGCCGATTCGCCGCTCCTGCCCGCGATGGTGCGCGTAGAACAGGTAGTCGCAGGGGTTCAGCGGGATTCGACGCGGGGTCGCCGGCATGGCATCGTCGTGTTTAATGTCGGCGGCGCGGCCGGTCCATGGCCGATCGGTCCCGCATGGGGCGAATGGCAGAACTGGCCGCCGATTCACCCACGGCTCGCATTGCACGGCGGTTGATTCAACTTGGCAAGCGCCCAAGCCGCCGTTAGATTCGCCGATCGTGTCCGACCGCCAGATGCGATTCAGCGGCCTCGCATCGGTGCTCGGTCGACGCGCCCGGTCAATCGGGTCGCCGTAGGGTCGGCACACACCCGCGCGAGTCACCATTGCCCATGACCCTCGCCCTTTTCCTCTGGATTCTCTTCGGGCTGAATTCCGTGATCGTGCTGCTGTGGCTGGTCGGCCTGGGGCTGGTGCGCAAGCTCACGCTGGTGCGGCCCGAAGGCCTGAGTGACGACAGCGCCGCCGTGCCGCCCGTGTCGCTGGCCATTTTCGTCGCGGCCCACAACGAGGAGCGACGCATCACCAGTTGCGTGTCGCGCCTGCTGGAGCAGAACTACCCGGGGATGACGATCACGGTCGTCAACGATCGTAGCCGCGACAGGACCGCCGAATTGGTGCGCACGATGATGGCGGGCGACTCGCGCGTCCGCATGGTCGAGATCGAATCCCTGCCACCCGACTGGATTGGAAAAACCCATGCCCTGGCGAAGGCCACGAACGGCGCCGACGCGGACTACATGCTGTTCATCGACGGTGACTGCCGCCTCACGCCCGGTGTGTTGACGCGGCTCATGGGCATGGTGGTCCGCGAGCGCGTCGATTTTCTCACGCTGTGGCCGCGGCTGGAACTGGCCAGCCCATCCGAGCGACTGCTGACGCCGCCGGCCATCTGGCTGCTCGGGGCGTGGGCGGCGGTGGAATCGCTTCGCCGCAAGCCGGGTGAGACCGTACCGGTCGGCAATGGGCAATTCCTGCTTATGTCGCAGAGCGGCTATCGACGAATCGGCGGGCATGCGTCGGTTCAGGCCGAACTGGCGGAAGATGCCATCCTCGCGAACCGAGCGGCAAGCGCTGGGCTGACTTGCCGCACGCTCCCTGGCGAGGGCGTCTACGTGACCACGCGCGACAACAAGCCCACTACGACCATCAACGCATTGACGCGCGTCTTGATCGGTACGCTGGTTCAACCGTGGCGCATGCTGGTCAGCCAGCATTTGTTGATCGGCGGATGCGCCATGCCGCTGTGGATCATTCCCATCGCGGGGTATGTCGTGCTCTCCCGCGGACTCACTCCCGCGTGGGCGTGCCTGATCGCGGGCGGCTTGCACTGGCTGCTCATGGTCCTCGCGCTGAGACCCCTCTTCGATTTGATCTTTGCCAAGCGGGGTAACCTGTGGCATTTTCCCATCGGCGCAGCGATCGTCGTGCTGGTAACCGTCCGAGCGTTTTTCGTGATGCTGGGCGTTGGACGGGTGCGATGGGGGGCCAGCCGCTATCGGGTGCGCGGTTCCTGCATCGTCGGCGCGGCAACCTGAGGCGACCTACCGCTGCGCGACGGGGGCAACGCGATCATCGGGCCGCCCTCGCGGCTCAGGCGGCGACACGTAGTGAATGCGTCCGCCAATGAGCGAATCGTTGAAGCGGAGCGTAAGGGCCGAGGCATGCCCGCCCGCGTCGACGGCGTCAATCGTCGCGGTGAAATCCCGCAGTTTGAAGGCGCGACCGACGGTTGGCTTGAAGCGGCGTCCCAGCAGCACGGAATGCGCCGGCGCACCAAGCGGCCCGGGTGGTGGCGCGGTCATGACGAGTGTCTTGTCATTCGGCATTTCGACGCGGATGGGCAAATCGGGCGTCTCGAGAAATGCCACGCTGAGGTCGCTGCAGCCGGACAGGAACTCCAGCCGATCGCCCGCGCAAAGCAATTCAAAGGGCGACTTGGCCTTGCGAATGATGACGGCGTCACCGTCGTCGAGTTTCTCGATGTCCACGCCGGCTACCAGGCTTGCCTGGGCATTGAGTTCGCCGCGCTCCATGACGACAAGCGTCGCAACGCCGCAGACAACGCTCACGATTCCGTTCGCGCAGAGCAGCATGTGGCGGAGCATCGGCCGGGTGCGAAAGTCGGTCGACGCAAGGGCGGGTACCGATTCTCGCGGCGGCAGCGGCACCGGCAGAATGAGCGCGACCAGGATGAACGACCATCCCAGGGTTGCGACGGACAGCGCCCGCGATTCGGGCAGCGTCAACAGAGCGAACGCGGCGTAGGCCGCGGCCCACACAAGGAAAAACCGCACGGCCGGTCGCCCCCGCTGCAATCGAAGCATCGCCGGCAAGAGGGTGAGCGTCGTGACGATGCCGATGATTCGCACCGCGACCGGTACGACGATGCCGTCCTGAAGCAACGCTCCAATCGGGAAGCCGACAGTCCACACCGACAGGTAGAGCGGCAGATTCCAGAGTGCCAGCGCAATGCTCGGCAGATTCGAAGGTGCGTCGGAGGCAGGCAGCATCGCGTATCCACGGCTGTATAAATAAAATCCGAGATACGCGCCGGCCAGCAGGACGAACACAGGCAGCAGCCGTTTGCGGCCCGCACTGAGCGGCCGCGTGAGGATGGCATCGACGGCAATTACGACCACGAACACTGCGGCCGGTTCCTTGGAAAGAAGGGCGACAACCAGGCCGAGCCCGCCAAGTATCGCGTCGCTCCAACTGGCCCGGGTTCGCGCCTGCCACCAGGCGCGCGTCGCCAGGGCAAGGCCCAATAGCATGAACAAGTCGCTGCGATTGGCGATGATGCCGACCGGTTGGGCCAGGGTCTGTGAGATTCCAAGAAAGAACGTGGCGAGTCCCGCATGCACGGGCGCAGCGCCGGCTGCGCGCAAGGCGCTGAACACACACGGCAGCACCAGCGCAAAGAGAGCCAGACTCGCGGCATGATGGGCCATCGGATTGCGACCCAGCAGCCGCACATCGGAGATGACCGATGCGGACGGTAACGGGCGAAAGAAATCGATTCGCGTCGACTCGTGTGCCCACCACGGCACGGTGCCGCGACTGCGCAGCGAACGCCATGCGGTCTCATCGGGGGCGAATCGGAACAATTCCCATTCGGAGGTCGAACCGGCCCAATATCGCTCGGCGCGGTTGACCAGGTACATGTCGTCGAAGACGAAGGGGATCGAAAGCGTCCACAGATGAAGGGCGACCGGCATGGCCCACCAAAGCCACATGCGGCCGCCGTGGCGTTGGAGGAACTCAAAGGGCCGGTTCAGAAGGCTCATGCTCTTGATTATGCGGGTCTGAAGCGACTTGGCAAATTGGGTATTTTTGGAAATCACTCAGGCCCTGATGCGTTTTTGTCCATGCTCGGTGCGGATTCGATTGGCGTGCTCCATCACTTTCGGGTCGGACGTCAGCAGGTCGGACAAAGCGGAGGTCCCCATTCCGAGCAGGGCTCCGGCATCCTTCATGCGGCCGGACGCCATTTGCAGGGCATCCAATGCAAGTGCAACGCACGCCGGGTAGTCGGGATTGCGAGTTGATACCACAACGGCGCCGTCCGGTTGCTGATGGCGGGTCAGTGTCTCCGACGGACCCTGTTCGACCGCGAACGGGGTGCGGCAATTCAACGCAATGGCCATCCGAAGCCGCTTGATCGCCCGCGCCTTATTTTCGTGCTGCGACCGACTTTCCTCTGCGATGACAAGTTGACCGCTGGCCGGATGTCGCAGGCGTACGGCCGAACTGGTCTTGTTCCGCTTCTGTCCGCCGGGGCCGCTGGCCCGGTAGGTATCGACTTCGCATTGGGCGAGCAGCGCCTCATCAGTCAGGCTCAGCCATGCGTCCCTTTCAGCCATTGGGTTTCCCAGATTTCGGCCCGATAACGGTGCAACCCTCTCGGTTTCTTGCCTTCAGTTTACATCGTTACCGCTCGATACACACTCAGCCGGGATATGGGACGCACCGCGCGTTCGATGAAGGATCATCGACCGAGTTGCGGGTTCGGCACCCGGCAGAATGGATCGAGCCGCCTTGTCGCTGTCGCAGCCCACAACCCACCCTATTCAGTATCCCGCAGGACCCCGCCAGTCGGGTGGCCTGGCCGCGGCCGTAGGCGGCCATACGATTGCCGAGGCGCATGCCCCGACACATGAGCGATCTCCAATCGGCTCGCGGCTTTCCAGGTTGCTCGTCATAGCTACGCGTTTTCCACCGTCACCTTCCGTAGGCGCGATTCGAATCCGCAAGTTTGTGAAGTATTTCCGCGAGTTCGGTTGGGAGCCGTGCGTCATCACCGGACCGATGGGTCGTCGCGATAAGGACCACTCAAACCTGACCGACATCCCGCCGGATCAGCAGATTGTTCGACTCCCCGCGTGGTGCGATGTCTGGCCCGGCGTGGTCGCGCGTCGGGTGGCCCGTTGCATCGCGAACCTGAACGGTCGAGACGCACGCAGTACCCGTGCCGGGCTTCAGTGGCGGTTTCAGCGAGAGTTCAATCGATTCTCGTTCCCCGACCGGCATATCTGGCGAATGGGCGCCGCCATTCAGCGGATTGTCGAATTGCATCGGCGTCGTCGCTTCGACGCCATTTTCTCGTCCGGCATGCCATTTTCCGACCATGTCATCGCCATGGCGGCGCAGGCAATCCTGCGGGTGCCGTGGATCGCCGACTTTCGCGACCCCTGGGCCGAGTATGTTCATGGGCCATCGCCTGCAAGCACACTCGCAAAGAGGCTGACCGCGTGGGCCGAGGCCGCTGTTGTTCGTCGTGCGACGCGCGTGGTCAGCGTGAACGACGCCATGACCGCACGCTTTCGCGAGCGCTATCGCGGCGTCCCGACGCGCAAGTTCATCACGGTCGAAAACGGTTTTGATCCCGCCGACTTTGAGGGCGCCGATCATAGCGCGGCCCGCGGCGAGTTTCGTTTGCTACACGCCGGTTCGTTCTACGGACAGCGCAGCCCCGCGACGCTCGTGGCCGCCTTTCAACGATTTGTCGAGCAGACTCCGGGATCGGAAACTCGGGCACGGCTGCTGTTTGCCGGTCGGCTGGGCGAGCATGCGACGCGAATTCTCTCTTCGATTCAGGGCGACAGCGTGCGTTTGCTGGGGATACTGCCGCACCAAATTGCCGCTCGGGCCACGGCGGAGGCGGACGTCAACGTCGTGATCCTGCCGAATGTGCCCGGCGGGGACATGGACTCCACAGCCAAGATATATGAATGTCTTGGAAGCGGCCGTCCGCTGCTTGCCCTCGTGCCGGCGAACGGCGCGGCGGCCAAATTGCTTGCAGGGTTCGATGGTGTCTGGCGGTGCAATCCCGATGATGTCGCCTCGACCGCAGCCGCCATCAGAGACCTGTATCGCCATTGGCTCATGGGCACGGTGATTCAACGCGAGCCAACGGCAGAGCTGACCGCCTTGACGCGGCGCAATCAGACGCAGCGTCTCGCCGAAACACTGAACGCTATTACCCACGGCCGCCGCGCATCCGCCGTCTCGCGGACCGTTTTCCCCGTCGGAGGATTCCAGAGATGAAACAACTCCTGAAACGAACGGACTCGGCCCTGTTTTCGGGTCGGTTGATGCGGCGCTGGCAACAGCGCTATCAGGATCGTTGCGTGCAGATTATCTGCTATCACAGCGTGGCCCGCACGCAGTGCGTGCTGACCGAGGGCACGGCGCTGGCCCACGACATCGACGACTTCGAGCGGCAGATCGACTACTTCTCCGAGCGATACCGGCCCATCTCGTTGCGCGGGCTTGTCGAGGCAATCGCCGCTGGGCGATCGGTCGATCGGGCCGTCGTATTTACGTTTGATGACGGGTTCGCCGACAACCTCCGGCGCGCGATGCCGATTCTATACCGACGTCGCATTCCGATGACGATCTTTCCCACGGCGGGCGTCATCGGCAACACCGATCTCATGTGGACGCACAAACTGGCCTGGCTCACGCGCAATGGCCACGGCGAGCGGTTGATTGCCGCAATGAAGTCCGCGGGATTTCCTCAGCGCGAGCCCGAAGAGGCCTGGCCCGATTATGCCCGACGGGTTTATCGCGTCGATCTGCCGGCGATTCTGGAAGACGCGCTCCGTGATGCTGGACAGTCTGGTCCGAATCTCGCCGGCAAATTACGACCCTACCTCGAGGCTGAAGAGATGGGTGAGGCTGACCCGACGTTTGTCGAATTCGGCAATCACACCCTGACGCATCCGGTCCTGTCAGCCCTGACGCCGTCCCAGCAGGAGGCGGAAATCCGCGGTGCTGCGCGGATCGTCGCGGACTTGACCGGAGTGCCGCCGCTGGCATTTGCCTATCCCTTCGGTCTGAAGCGTCACTACACCGACGAAACGCAGCATTTGGTTCGCATCACCGGTCATCACGCCGCGGTGGACATGCGCCGCCGCATCAACGCCGGTCGGCTGGACCCGTTTCAGTTGAGCCGCCGGCCGGCACCGCACGGGCCACGCGAACTTCTGGACTCGCTTATCGCCGACGCCCCCGCAAACGCATATCTGCCCGTACCCGGAAGAGCATGAACATCGCATGAATCCATCGCGCAGTGCATTGATCGTGACGCACCAATGGCCGCCGGTCGGCGGAAGCGGGGTGCAGCGCGCCGTGAAACTGGCCAAGTACCTGTCGCGCGCCGGCCATTGCGTCCATGTACTCACCGCGGCGCATCCGCGCTACGCATTGATGGATGCGAGTCTCGCGGCTGATGTCCCCGAGCAGGTCACAGTGCATCGCGTGGCGGGTTGGGATCCCGCCTCGTTCGCCGGCCGCATCGCAAATGTCGGACGCCGACTCGCACCCGGTATGGCCGACTGGACGGGCCTGGAGGATCGGGCCTATTGGCGCGCGTCGCGACTGACCTGTCGCCTGGGGACGGTGGAACACGAACGCGGCTGGGTAAAGGCGGCGGTTCGAGCGGCGCGCGAGATCATTCAGGAACATTCGATTGACGCCGTGATCACGACTTCGCCGCCGCATTCCGTGCAGCACGTCGGCGCGGAACTCGCTCGCACGACCGGGATCGCATGGATCGCCGATCTGCGCGATCCGATTACAGGTCACTTCGCCTACGGGCCGCGGTCACTCCGCGAAGAGCGCTATTGGCACAAAATTGAAGATGCGATCGTGCGTCACGCCAGTCGTATTGTGACGACCTGCGACGATCTGGCCGGCGACTGGTCGCTGCGGTTCGGTCGCGAGATTGCACGGCGCATGGAGGTCATTACCAACGGTTTCGACGTGGCCGATCGTCCGCATCGATTGCGCGGTGCGGATGATCGATTTCGGCTGACGTATGTGGGGCGGTTCTATCGCCAGCAATCCATTCAGTCGCTGCTGACTGCCATTCGAACACTGCGCGCGCGACGGCCCGACGCAGCGTCCATCGAATTGATGGTGGCCGGTGCGATTTCGACCGGCGATCGGTCGCATATCCAGCCGGAGGATGCGACGTTCATGCGCGAGCGCGGCTATCTCACCCACGCCGCCGCGTTGACGGAGTTGGCGGACAGCGATTGCCTCTTTCTGATGACGCCGCCCAATGCAGGCGGACGGCTGTGCATACCGGGCAAGACTTTTGAATACCTCGCGTTCGGCGGGCCAGTGGTTGCGCTCGTCCATCCCGAGACACACGTGGCACGGCTGCTGCGCGCCGGCGATGGCGTTGAAAGCGTGCTCCACGGTCGGCAGGACGACCTGGTTGCGGCGATCGAGCGGCAATTCGATGCCTGGAAGGCTCGCCAACTCTCGAATGTTGACATCCGGCGCGATGTGTCGGCGTTTGATTGGCGGTACTTGGCGCGGCGCTATGCGGCGTTGATCGAAGCGGCTGCAAATGGCGACGCGCGGGAATCGGTTTCCGTAGCGAACGCAGCCTCGAATGAACCGCAGGAGGCTGGGGCGTGAACATCCTCTGGCACATGCCTGCGCTGCAGGAGATCGGCGATGGACTTTCGATGCGCGCGTTGGCGCTCGCGTCTCAGTTGGCGCGCCGGGGACACGCCATCAGGTTTTGCGTGCCGAAGTCGCGTCTGACCGTTGCGGCAAAGAGCATCAGCGGGTTTCCCGTGTTGAGTCTGCCCGAGAAAGCGCTGGGGAAGCCGATCCACTGGTGCCTTCAGGGTTTGCACCGCGCCGCCGCGGCGCGTGCGTTGATTGAAGATCTCGACGTCGCACATGACCTCTTCATCAGTTGCCAGGCTGAGGTGATTCGGGCGTACTGCCGACGGCGCTCGCGCAAGCCGGCGATTTTCGTAAGCGGTTCATCGACGCTGCTGTTTGACGGCGCGGATCGCGTGGATCAGGCGCGACTGGGGTTTGCCTCGCGGATGTGCTATGCGATCGATCGCACGATCAAACGCCGGAATGAGGCGGCAGCCTATCGCGCCGCGGACCGCGTCGTATTTGACAGTCACCCCACGCGCGAGCGCGTCATGGCAACCTATGGCATTGGCGGTGAGTCGCTGCAGACAATCGAAGGCGGCGTCGATCCGATCGTATTCGCACCACCCACGTCCGATCAGCGACGCGCTGCCCGGCGCCGTTTGGAGGTCTCCGACGACACGATCGTCGTGATCGGAACGGGTCGCCTGGTCGAGCGCAAGGGATTTGAACTGCTGGTGGCGGCGTTGAAGCGGCTCGATCGTCGCATGATTGGCGTGATTGTGGGCGATGGCCCGAAACTCGGCACGCTTCAACGGTTGGCCGTGGCCGAGCCAAATTCCGTTGACGTTCGATTTGTCGGCATGACCGGCGATGTCGCGTCGCATCTGCATGCCGGCGACATCTACGTGTTCACATCGATCTGCGAATCCTTCGGGGCGGCGCTGGCGGAGGCAATGGCGTGCGGGCTGCCGTGCATAGCGATTCGCAGCGACGGCCTTCGCGTGGCAACCGCGAATCATGACATCATTGAAGACGGCGTCTCGGGCATCTTGTGTGATGCGACAGCCGAAGATCTCGCCCGGTGTATTTCGCAACTTGCGGACGACTCAAAGCTGCGACAGCGAATGGGTGAAGCCGCCGCAGCGCAGGCGGCCGCGCGGTTCACCTGGTCCCGCGCCGGATTGGCGTTGTCGACGCTCGTGGATTCATTGAACAACGGAGTGAGCCTGCCCCGCAACATCGCGGCCATTCAGGGATGATCGTTCATGCGTTTCTTCATTTACCTTTCCATTCTGGGTGCCCTTGTGCCGCTGGTCTTTGCGCGGCCGTTCTTCGGGCTGTGCCTTTATTACGTCGTCTCGCTGCTGCAGCCGAAGCTGCTCTGCTGGCGCGGCGATTTTCAGGACGCCATGATCGTCGGCGTCCCGCTCATTCTCGGCGCGGTCACCGTAGGCGTGCGGCGTCGCGTGCTGGAACCCCGCATCGACCCGCGCACGGGGACCGTTGTCGGAGCCGATTCACGTCTCACGCGTGCGAAGTTGTTTGAAGTGGCCTGGCCCTTGGGCGCGATGCTTTTGTTGATGATCTACCTGTCGTTCAATCGTCTTGTGTCGCGATTCCCGTTGGAATCGTCCTCCGAGAGTTTCCGCGCATTGTGGAAAGTCGTGCTCGTAACGGCCCTGCTCACCGGCATGGCCACCGATTTCAAGCGCTTCCGCATTCTCTATGCGGTCGTGGCGCTTTCGGTGGCTTTCTGGGCGATCAAGGGCGGCGTCAAGGTGTTGTTGTTGGGGCCGCATCAGGTATATGGCAAGACCTACGATAACAACCTGTTTGCATTGACAAGCGTCATGGTGCTGCCGATGGTGTTCTACCACGCGATGACGGTGCGCCGAGCCCGCTGGCGGTACGCCCTGTTTGCGGCATCAGCGCTGATCTCCCTGGCGGTCATCGGCTCGCAATCCCGCTCAGGATTCGTGGCGCTGGCGTTCGTGACGATATGCATGGCGTGGAGCAGCCGCTATCGATTCCGTGTGCTCGGCGCCGTCGGCGCGCTCGGATTCTGCATCCTGTTCGTCTCCCGGCAGGAGATTCAGCAGCGCGTTGAGTCAATCATCTATTATGATAGCGATCAGTCAGCGAGGAGCCGTCTGGGAAGCTGGAACACCGCCATGAAAGTGTGGTCAGCGAATCCCATTTTCGGCGTAGGTTTCAACCAGTATCAGCCGGCAGCCCGCGCAATGTTCGGCGGCAAGCGCGAGGCCCACAACATCTTCCTGCAAAACATGGCCGAACTCGGCGTGATCGGCCATCCGCTCTGGCTTGCACTGGTGCTCGGCGTGCCGCTGTCAATGTATCGATTCATGCGCCATGCCCGTCTGCTGCCGGCGCAATACCGCTGGGCCTATTACTGGGCAAGAGGCTTGCTGCTCGGCTTGGTCGCCTTCGCGATTCACGGGTTCTTCCACAATGAGGAATACCTGGAGTTGATGGTGACCATGGTTGGGCTGACCGTCGCCCTTCGCATCATGACCCGCCGCGTGCTGGCCCAGGACGGACTCGAACGCATCGAGACCGCCCGCGCGACCGCCGGCACGGGTGGAAAACGATCGGCGTCTGCGCCGGCGTTGGGCAGTGTCTGGCGACCGGTTCCCGCGCCGCATTGATCCGCATTTCCGGACGGATGAATCGGACATGTGAATATGTGAAGGCCCGCGATCCAGGTGCCGAGAGAGATTGTGATGTGCCCGATTGGGGCGACGCTGCTTTCCGGAAGGGGTCGGTGATGTCGATCGCACGAAGCAAACTGCCGCCAATGGTGAGTGAATTGGCCGGCGATGCCGATCTTGCCGACATCCTCGAGTTGTTCGTCGCGGAATTGCCCAAGCGCGTCCGCGCGGTGGAAGAGGCGCTGGACGCCGCGAACTTCGGCGAAGTCCAGCGCATGGCACACCAGTTGAAGGGCTCGGCGGGGGGTTACGGGTTTCCGATCATCTCCGACGTCGCGCGAATTCTGGAAAATCACGCCGCCGCCGCAAACGACGTCGCGGCCATCACCGAGCAGGTCCGCCGCCTGGCCGACCTGTGTGCCAGCGCGCGGGCGCGATAGAATGCCGCTCGCCTCCCAGATCGTGTGACGCACGCGCGGCGGGGCATGACGCAGACCCCGCCGGCCATGTCCGACCCCATCGCGACCGTCGTCATCCCCAATTACAACGGCTTGCGATTCCTGCCGAGGCTTTTCTCTTCTCTTACTGCACAATCCGACCCGCGATTCACCATTACCGTCGTGGATGACTGTTCGACGGATGCCGGCGTTGAATGGTTGCGGACGAACCAGCCAGAAGTCGCGATTATTCAGAATGAGCGGAATCTCGGCTTCGCGGGCAGTTGCAACGCCGGCATGCGGACCGCGAACACGCCCTTCGTCATCCTGCTGAACAACGACACCCATCTCGATCCGAACTGGTTTGCTGAAGGCATCAAGGCGTTTGACGACATCAGCGTGGGGTCGGTTGCGTCGCTCGTGCTGCTCGCCGAGGACCCGCATTTGATTGATACCGCGGGCGATGTTTACTCCGTCGCCGGTGGGGCCGTGAAGCGTAATCACCTGCTGCCGCGCGAAACCGCCGCGGCGTTGCCATTGACCGCGTTTTCACCTTGCGGGGCGTCGGCGTTCTATCGACGGTCGGCGGTTGCGGAGGCAGGATATCTCGACGAGCGATTTGAGAGTTACTACGAGGACGTGGACCTGGGGTTTCGGCTGGCCTGGGCGGGGCATCGGTGTGTGTTTGCGCCGAAGTCGATCTGCTACCATCACCTCAGCGCGTCCTACACGCCGACGAGTCGAAAGTACCATCTGAATTCGTCGCGGAATGCCGAGTTCGTCTGGTGGTCTCACATGCCGCGACGATTGCGATGGCGGTACCTGCCGGCCCACATGGTCTTCCTCGGCCTGCAATTCATGAACAAACTGCGGCAGGGACAGGGGCTGAGCTACCTTGCCGGAAAATGGCAGGTCCTTCGACACCTGGACCACATTCGCGAGAAGCGCCGGGCCGATGCGGCATTGGCCCGCGTAAGCGACGAGCGACTCGAAGCACTTCTTATCCGAGACTGGTGGGGCTTGCACGCGCGGCCCCGGCTACCCAAAGTGTACCGATGGATGGGTCGCGCGTGATCAGTGTCCTCACGGTCAATTATCGATCGTCGAAGGATGTCGTGGAACTGGCCGCGTCGCTACGCGCCCATCGCGACGGATTGCAAATTGAACTGATCGTCGCCAACAACTCGCCAGACGATCGCGTCGAATTGGCCTCCGATGCCGACCTGCACGTGTCGATTCACGATGGCGACAACGCGGGCTATGGCGGTGGCATCAATCGCGCCCTGTGCCACAGCCGTGGCGAGATCCTCATGGTGGTCAATCCGGACGTGCGCGTCACGGCCGGGACTTTGCGTGGGGCGGTGAACTACCTCGAAGCGAACGCGGACGTCGGCCTAGCGCTGCCGATGCTGCTCTACCCCGACAACACGATTCAACGCTCGATTCGCCGCTTCTACACCTGGCCGGTCGTGCTCTACGCGCGTTCGCCGGTGCGGGCGTTGTTGCCGCCGCCGACATTCTTTCGCCATCACCTCTGCGTCGACATTGGTCGATCTCGCCCGGCCGACGTCGATTGGGGCATCGGCGCCGCCATGTTTCTGCGCCGGGCCGATTGCGAGAACGACACGCTTTTCGATGAGCGGTTCTTTCTCTACTTTGAAGACGTGGACCTGTGTTACCGAATGTGGCAGCGCGGCCGGCGCGTGGTCTATTGCCCGCAACTGGTCTGCCGCCATCTGCACCGCCGCCACAGCGCCAACCCGTTCGGGGCTGCCGGTTGGCACCATTTCCAGAGCATGATGAAGTTCGTGGCTAAGCATGGCGGACTTCCCCGGCGGCCGAAAACACAACGAACCTGAGACGGCTGGTATCTGGGTCTTGGCCATTCCTGTGGACTGGACCTGAAAAATGCTCACCCAGGTCTCTCTAAAGCATTGTCAGACAATGGGTTATCACAATCCTATTCGCGTGGCAGCCGATCGCCGATGGATTGAGGGTCCGCCGTTTCGGCGATAAAATCCCGCCCGGCCGACTTGGATCGGTCTGCTTTCTATCAACAAGGACACATTTCACATGACCAGCGCCACTGCGACCCCGACAGCACCCAAGCACGAGACCAAGACCGCCGAGCACCTCCGCGTTGCAGATCAATATGGCGCACACAACTACCACCCGCTGCCGGTCATCGTCGAAAGCGGTGTCGGCTGCTGGGTGACGGATGTCGACGGCAAGAAATATCTCGACATGCTCAGCGCTTACAGCGCGCTCAACTTCGGATACTCGCACCCGCGGCTCATCGCGGCGGCGACCAAGCAGCTCAACAAGGTGACGCTGACCAGCCGGGCCTTTCACAACGATCAGCTCGGCCCCTTCTGCAAGGAACTGTGTGAGCTGACCGGATATGAGTCGGTCCTACCCATGAACAGCGGCGCCGAGGCGGTGGAGACCGCCGTCAAGACCGCCCGCAAGTGGGGCTATTACAAGAAGGGCGTGGCCAAGGATCAGGCCGAGGTCATCTGCGCCAAGGGCAACTTCCACGGACGCACGATCACCATCGTCAGCTTCAGCACCGATGAGCAGTATCGCGACGGCTTCGGGCCGTACACGCCGGGTTTCCCGCTGGTTCCCTTCGGCGATCCGGCGGCGCTCGAGAAGGCCATTACCAAGAATACGGTTGCCTTTTTAGTCGAGCCGATCCAGGCCGAGAGCGGCATTCTCGTTCCGCCGGACGGCTACATGCGTGAAGTGCGAAAGATCTGCACCAAGAACAATGTGTTGCTGATCGCAGATGAGATTCAGACGGGTCTATGCCGCACGGGTGATCGCTTCGCCTGGCAGCATGACGGCCCCGAGGCCCGGCCCGACATGATGACCCTGGGCAAGGCCCTGGGCGGCGGCATCCTGCCGATCTCGGCGATTGTCACCTCGAAGGAAATCATGAGCGTCTTCAAGCCCGGTGACCACGGCAGCACCTTCGGCGGCAACCCGCTGGCCTGTGCCGTCGGACGCGCGGCGATCGAGATGATTCGCACCGAGGGGCTGGAGGCGAAGTCGAAGGAGCAGGGCGAGTACTTCCGCCAGAAGCTTCGCGGCGTCAATTCGCCCGCGGTCAAGGAAGTTCGCGGCCGCGGTCTGCTCATCGGCGTGCAGATCAAGCCCGAATACGGCAACGCCCGCCGCTTCTGCGAGGCGTTCATGAAGCACGGCATCCTCTGCAAGGACGCCCACGACGACGTCATCCGCTTCGCCCCGCCGCTGATCATCGAGCGCAAGGACATCGACTGGGCGATGGAGCGGATCGGGCAGGTGCTGATGGAACTCAAGCCGGTGAAGTGACGCACGAACCGGCTGAGTTGCGCATACAATCCGGGTCAAGGAGGACCGGTGGCATGAGTCATTCGTCAAGTCAAACGCATTCGACGTGGCGGCTTCGGCTGCTGACACTGCCGTTGTTTGTTGCGGCTTTGCCCGCCATCGCATGCCTCGAGATCAAGGCGCCCGAGCGGATCACTGTGAACAACAGCCGCCCGGCGCGGGTCGATCCCGGACATGTTCCGCACATTTCCACTGTTGAACAGGGGCGAGCGGAACTGGACAAAGCCTACCAGTACATTCGCTACTTGGAGGATCGGAACGCGAAACTGGAGCGAGACAAGAACGAGGCCCGGCGCGACCGCGACGACTACAAGGATCGCAATAAACGCGATTACGACAACGACGATGACGACTAGTCTGGTTTCGCGGTAACCGTTTACGGCCCCAGCATCGCCTGCACGTACGGCTGCACGTCGCGGCCGTCGATCACGCCGTCGGTCAGCAGATCATAAATGCATGCATACGGTGTATCGCCGAGCGCCGCGCTGACGAATGCCGCAATGCCGGCGGCGTTGCGCTGGCAGTTGTCGAGCACGAGGTCGGTGTCGCAGTCGGCGGCCACCCGGTTGTAACGGATGTAGACCGTTGCATAGGTCGCTCCGTTGCAGTTGGTGAGCGTGCCATTCACGGCTGATGTCGCCGTCAGGGTCAGCAGGGCGGGGCCGCCGCCGACCGCCGCATTGAACACTGCCGCCGGCACAATCAATTGATCGCGGTCTGGCGTCGAGGGGCAGTCACCGCCGCCATACTCAAGCGCTCGTCCGAGCAGCGTGCCATTGATACTCACGTCGAGGTATTCGTTGAGCGCCGAAAAATCACCGCGAGCGGTGAAGCTCATCGTCACGTCGTTGGCCGCCAGAGGAGGCGAGCCGATCGAGGCCGATTGCGGCAAGCCTGTGCCGATATTGCCAAGCGGGCCGGTCGCGTCGTGATAGGTCAGTTCCTCGATGTCGGGCGTGCCGCTGCCGTCGCAATCGGGGCAATTATACAACGTGATGTCATCAACGAACCAGCCGTTGTTGCCGGTGCAGCCATCCTTGCCGAAGTCAAACCGCAGTTGAATCGTCGAGCCGGCCGCGCCGAACGCGCGCAGGTCGATGATGCTCGTTCCCCAGTTGTAACCGGCCCCGGTCCAGCCATCCTCGCCGCCGAGGGGATTGGTCGAGCCCTGCTGCGCCTGGAGGTTCAATCGGGCGTTGTACGGGTTGAATCGGAAGGCCGCGGGCGGAATCGTCTGCCAGGCGCCGCCGCCGACCGAAACCTTCACATTTCCGCCGTCCCAGCCGCCCTCGGTCGCCATGTAGTGGATGAACGACAGCGTCAGACCGGTCGCATTCGCCGGAATGGCGATGGTCGGGCTGAATAGCGAATGCACACCGCTCTCATCGACCGTGCCGCAGTTTCCGAGATTGGGATCCTGGCAGTACCACGCACTGCCGGGCCGGCCCGCGGGGAGGTTCGTGCGAATGATCCAGTTGTAGGGCGTCGGAGGGGCGGTGTTGCTGACGGTCCATGCGCCCGCGGCATTCGCGGCGTCAAAAAAGATCGTCGTCGCATTGGCACAAGGCGTTGGCGCGCCCTCTTCAATGACGGCGTCGACGTTGCCGCAGGCGCCGATGGTGTTCATCTCGGTGGCCAGCAAGCCGCGGTCGACATCGGCGGCGTCGGCCTCGGTAAACACATCGGCCGACGGCAGGCCGGTCCGCGGATCATTGGGCGTTGTGCCGATCAGATCGGCGGCCGCCTGATTGAACGCGACGTAGGCGTCGGCAAAATCGCTGGCCTGCGTCAAGTACGTCGTGAGAGCACGGTACCAGACAGCGCCGGCCTTGATCGGCCCAATGCCGATCGTTGTATAGCCATTGAAAGTCTGGCCGTCGGTGATCATGGCGAACGCGTGATTGGGAACGCCGCTGCCGCTGTGCACGCCGCCGCTGTCGCCCGCCGCGCATGTCTGCAGAGGGCTCAACGCTCGATCGGGATGGTTGCGGCAGGTGGGATTCCACATGTCGCGAATCTCACTCCCGAATGCATAGGCATCTTCGGCCATGAGCCAGCGCACGCCGTCGGGAAAGTTATCGACGCGTCGCGAGCAACCAGCGTTGCGATGGTTGTTCGCAACGTCCAGGCCGTCGCCGGTCGGGTGGGTGGGCCACGGCGTGCCGCCGGGTGGGCCGGCAAAGGCCGCGTTGCCATTGTAGAGGTCGATCAGCTCGCCCATGACGTCGGAAAAAGACTCGTTGAGTTGACCGGGTTGATTCTGATAGATCAGCCCGGCGGTGTACTGGGTTACGCCGTGGGTCAATTCGTGTCCGACGATGTCGTCGGTCACGGTGCCGTCGCAGAAGACCATCTGCACGCCGTTCCAGTAGGCGTTGGGGCAGCTGGGCGAGGTGGAGTTGACCGTGGCGATCATGGCGATGCCGTTGCCATTGATGCTGTCGCGTCCGAATCCGCGGAAGTAGAAGTCGTAGGTGTCGCCGTAATAGTCGTAAGCTCGGTTGACGTCTTCAGGCGATGGAACGGCGGGCTGTCCTTCGGGTCGTGCGAGAACGCCGGGGATCGCCGCGGCGGTCTGGCCGTCGTAGATCTGCCGATTCTTCGCGGTGTGAATGGTGCTCCACTGGTCGAGGATTTCACCGGTGTGGGCGTCGATAAAGAAGGCCTCGCGCACGCCCGCATCGGCATTGAACAGGACGATGTAATAGGCGAGGTGCGGGCCCATGGGCGAATCGCCATACCAGCCGGGATCGACGATGACAAGTTCGCTCTCGACCGGCGTCAAGTTTCCGACCGGCAATTGGTTGGACGCGATCGTGACGGCGCCGTCGAGTTGAAACGATGGTTGCGGATCAAACTTGTCGGCCGCGATGGGGTAGTAGCGGCCGTTGACGCTGGTGATTTCGCCCGCGGCATTCTGATGGACCTTGAGCCTGCCGGAGAAGACTGTGATGCCGACGTGAACCTGCTGATACGCCGTGTGCGTCGTGCCAAGCGCGTCGGTCTCCTGACCGATGAGTTTCAGTTCGGTCGCAGGATTCGGCGTGCCGAATGCGTCGGGGTATGCGGTGAAGAAATCGATTGGCAAGACAGCGGGCTGGCCGCCGACGCCCTTCGCACCGGGCATTGGAATGGCCCCGCCGCCGACGGCTCGCACCATGATGGGCAGGCCGAGTTTCGGGTGATGGTCAATCTTCAGAGTGGGCGGCGTGGCGGCATAAGCCAGGCCGGCGGTCAGGATGACGATGACGCTTGCGGCGCCGACCACGATTCGGCGCGCGGATTCCGAGCATTGGTACATTCGATATAACTCCCACGGTCCACCACGTCCCATCATAAGCACGTCGCCGCGGAAAACGCAAGAAAATGGCCCGGTTCTCGCGTGTTTTTGCATCGCGGAACGGCGCTGTCGAGGTGGCGGCTCATTAATGTCGGACGAGGGGAAACCGAATGCACGGAGACTGTTGCGTATCGCACGTTGGCCGGACCGTTAGCGACCCGCGTACATCGTCTCGTAGTACTTCTGATAATCGCCCGAGACCACTTCGTTCAGCCAGTCGCCGTTCGCCAGGTACCAGTTGATGGTCTGATTAAGACCCGTTTCGAAATTCACCGAGGGCGTCCAGCCCAGTTCATCGCGGATACGCGACGCGTCGATGGCATAACGCCGATCGTGGCCCGGGCGGTCCTTGACGTAGGTGATGAGGCTCTCGGGCTGCTTGAGGTGTCGCAAGATGGCGCGGACGACTTCGAGGTTGGTCTTCTCGCTGTTGCCCCCGATGTTGTACACGCGTCCTGCCGCGCCGCGGGTGAGCACGGCCCAGATGGCCGAGCAGTGATCGCGCACGTACAGCCAGTCGCGGACATTCAGGCCATCGCCATACACGGGCAGCGGCTTGCCCTGCCGCGCGTTGTTGATCATCAGCGGGATCATCTTCTCGGGGAATTGATAGGGCCCGTAGTTGTTCGAGCAGCGGGTGATGAGCGTCGGCAGTCCGAAGGTGTGGAAGTAGGCTGAGACGAGGTGATCGGCCCCGGCTTTGCTGGAACTGTACGGCGAGTGCGGATCGAGCGGCGTGTCCTCGCGGAAGAGGTCGGCCGGGTCCGGCCCGAGCGAGCCGTAGACTTCGTCGGTGCCCACTTGCAGGAAACGCAGATCGCCGCACTGCCGGGCCGCTTGCAGGACGCTGAGCGTTCCGGCGACGTTTGTCTGGATAAAGACGCCGGGGCCGACGATCGACCGATCGACGTGGCTCTCGGCGGCGAAGTGCACGATCGCGTCGGCATTCTGCGCCTTGCACGCGTCGATGACCGCTTGCGTGTCGCAGATGTCGCCCTTGACGAAGGCGTATCGTGGGTCGCTTGCGATGGATGTCAGATTCGCCAGATTGCCCGCGTAGGTGAGGGAATCGAAATTGACGATCCGCACGTCCCGCGTGGTTTCGAGCACGTGATGGATGAAGTTTGAACCGATGAATCCGGCCCCGCCAGTGACGAGCAGGCAGCGGGGGGTGAATGTGGTGTTGGTCATGCGGGGAGAATAAGAGCATGTCCCGCCGGTTTCCAACGGGTGCGGCCCGGTTCGCGGGGCCTTGATTCGGGGCGGGAATCTGGACCTGAGACTTGCCGACGGTAGGGCAGACCGGCTATGCTCATGTCGTCAGGCGTCTGGAGCGCGATGCCTGGCGCAGCGTGCAGGATCGCCGCCGGCCGAGGGTGTGGCCGGGGCGGGCGATCGCCGCGTTGTGGAGTTTCCTGTCATGCGCTCCGTATTCTGTTCTGTTATTTCAACTCTCGTATTCATGACTCTCGGCATGCCCGCGCCATTAATGGCGCAATGCGATGTCGGCTGGTCGAACCCGGTGCATACCGATTGGCCGGTGCATACCCTGCGTCCCGGTGTTGATTTTGACGAGGATGGCGATGGCCCAAAGCCATCGCTCTTCATGTTCGCTGGATGGCTATATGAAGCAGGGAACATAAGGGTCGATGGGCTCGCCGGATGGGATGGAACGTACTGGCACCCCTTCCCTGGCGGACATGACATTAGGTCAAAAGTCGAGGCAATGGCGGCAATCGACGAAGATGGTCCAGGCCCACTCGTGCCTTCCCTTTTCATCGGTGGCAGCTTTGATTCAGTGGGAGGCGTCGTTGCCGGCAGGTTCGCTCGATACTCGAACGGCGCATGGCACGGCATTGCTGACGGCGTACCGGCATTCCCATCGGGATTTATCACCAAAATGGTTGTGCTGGACATCGACGGTGATGGACCGTCCCCAGCCCGATTATTCGTTCTTGGCAGCACGCTTCGAGAATTCACTGGGACCTCTTGGGAATTGGTGGGCGAGAGCGCCCCGGAAGACTTCAAAGAGCGTGACATAATCGTGGCGGACGTCGACGGACCGGGGCCGCTGCCGATTTCGTTGATTCGTTGCGGGTATGCCGGATCAAACGCCCTTTCGAGCGAGGTTGATCGTTGGACCGGCGCTGAATGGCAGCGAATCGGCGGCAGTTTCGACGGCAATGTTGCCGCAATGGCACTGTTCGATCCTGATCAGTTCGGGCCGCTGGCTCCGCAACTATATGCCGGCGGCTCCTTTGATCAAGTCGAATCGCGCCCCTGTCGGGCGTTGGCCCGATGGCGGAATGGATCGTGGGAGGCGATTGAAAAGCCGTTGTTGGGCTCCGGAATCGTCCATCGCCTCGCCGTGGGAGACGACGATGGAATGGGTCCGCGGCGAATGTCGTTGTTTGTTTCGGGGAGTTTCCTGGTGCCAGGAGCACCATCTTCGGTGGCGTACAACTTTGGTCGGTGGGACGGTCAATCCTGGGAAGGTGTTGGCATTCCCACCTTCAGCCAATCCCTATCAACGATCAATGTCAACCCAGCCACACTGGAAATAGGTGGTCAAAGGGTCTTTCGATGGTTCAGCAGAATGTCAGGCCCGGAATTCGTGTTCGACTCTACGAAGTGGCGGCAATTCCATCCTCAGTTTAGCAGGGTCGATGTGACTGCGATGCACGTCATACGCGATCGCTCCGGCGACAGGGTATTGGTAGCAGGCAGAGAACTTGAGGTTATTAACAATGGCGTGTCAAAGTGCATTGCTGCATGGGACGGGCGACGTTGGGCTCGCATAGGTAGCAACGAGCTCATCGGAACGGTCTTCAATTCCATCGATCAATTCGACTTCGACGCCGATGGGCCGCAGCCGCCACGACTGATTGTCGCGGGCTCGCTCACGTTTGGTTCCGACAAGTACGCGGCGGCAGTGCTTGTTGACGATATCTGGGCACCTTTAGGTCAATGCAAACTAGTTGCACCGGGTTCGGCCACATCTGCTGGCCTCGCACGTCGATTTGCACTATTCGACGAGGATGGCGAAGGTCCACTTGCAAGCAGGCTCTACATGGGGGGTACATTCACCGGACTCAATGGAGACCCCGGCCTTGCCTACTTGGTCCGCTGGAGTCCAAGTGATGGTTGGACCTCGGTTTCGGGTCAGCTTTCACAGCCCGTGCAGGATCTGGTCGTACATGACGGTGATGGAATGGGGTCTTCACGACCGTCACTGTATGTTGCCGGGCCCATGGAGGTGAATACTCTTGTCGTCAACGGAATTGCGAAATGGGACGGAACGCAATGGAGCGCGCTCGTTGATGTCATCACGGGTGAGGTAAATACACCGAATCCGACAACGACACTGTGCTCATTTGAGGAAAGCCCTGGTCAATTGTCGCTTTGTGCGGGCGGCAGCTTTAACACCGCATCGGGATTGAAGGGCGTGGCGCGTTGGGCAAATGGTCAATGGACGCCGATGGGTTTGGGATTGAGCGGGGCAGTCACGCGACTTGTCGTTGATGAAGGGGGCCCGACACCCACGCTCTTCGGCATTTCAAATTCACAGTTATCAAAATGGACTGGATTGGACTGGCTCCCTGCGATTTCTGGAATGGCGCCAGGCGCGACAATAAACGCGCGCACTCTCGCGACCCTTGATTTCGACGGGTCCGGGCCAATGGCGCCTCAGTTGGTGGTTGTGGGGAGTTTCGCTGCATTCCTTCTTGAGAATCTTGATTCGATTTACGCAGCCGGCATTGCACTTTGGGGCCCGCGACAGCCATTCTATTTCGCAACACCCTGGGATCGCTCCATCGCCGCGGGCGACCGGCTTTCGCTCAAGGTCGCCACCGGCGGGCCTGAGCCGATGACGTTTGCCTGGACGCGCGACGGTGTCACGCTGAACGACGGTGGGGCGGTCAGCGGGGCGACGACGCGCGAGCTGGTCATTGATCCCGTTGTATTTAGCGACGGTGGTCTCTATGAGTGCATCGCCACCAATGCCTGCGGGTCGATACCGAGCGGGCCGACGCAGGTGCGCGTATGTGCGACGCTCGCCAATGGCGACCTCAACGGCGACGGCCTGATCAACGGACTCGATATTGCGCCGTTTGTCGATGTGTGGACATCGTCGCTTGAGTCAGACTGCACCGTCGATCTCACCCACAACGGCGTGCGCGATCCCGATGACATCGCATGGTTCATCGGGCGCTTGCTCTCGTGGTGATTTCGCACCGGGTGACTCGCATCGCGACGCAATGGCCGTCGCCATGGCACCCGGATACTGACCGATTTTGAAACGCAGACTCAATCAGTATGCACGTGCGCGCTCGCACTGGCTGACGAGCGGCCAGTGGTACACTTTCCTCAACACAGCCATTCTCGTTGTTCCATCACGCCAATCCACCTACACTCCCCTTGAATGCCGCGAATCGTTGACACAAGGGCGTGGGCCGGGCGGATGATTGTCCTCGCCGGCGCCTCTTGCAGCATTTTCTCGTGCCGGCAGGCTTCGCATCCACCGACTTCCACCCCATCGGAGCAGACCATGTCCTCGCATTCCAACACCACGCGACCCGCCAACCGGCTGGCGCAGGCCACCAGTCCCTACCTGCTGCAGCATGCCCACAATCCAGTCGACTGGTACGAGTGGGGGCCGGAGGCGCTGACTCGTGCGAAGCGCGAGAACAAGCCGATCTTTCTTTCGATCGGCTACTCAGCCTGCCATTGGTGCCACGTCATGGAGCGCGAGAGTTTCGAAAACGCCGACATTGCCGCGGTCATGAATCAGCATTTTGTCTGTATCAAGGTCGATCGCGAGGAGCGGCCTGATCTCGATGACCTCTACATGACTGCGACGCAGGCCCTGACCGGCTCAGGCGGATGGCCGATGAGCGTCTGGCTGACGCCGGACGGACGGCCGTTCTACGCCGGCACTTATTTTCCGCCGGAGGATCACTACGGCCGGCCGGGATTCAAGCGCGTGTTGCAGTTCCTTGCGCAGGCGTGGGAGAAGGATCACGACAAATGCATCGAGCAGGCCGCGGCCCTGACGGCAGCGATAGAAAAGCACACGCGCGTCGAGCCGGGCGATTCGATCGTACCATTTCGCACCGTGGCCGATGCGGCGTCGCGGCTCGCGGGGGCCTTTGACCGGCGGATGGGCGGAATGACCGGCGGAGGGACAAACAAGTTTCCGCCGTCGATGGCGATGGACCTGATGCTGCGGGTCAATCATTACGAGCAGTCGCTTCAATCGGGCGGCGATGCGACGACTCAGCCGAATCGCGACCTGCTCGACGCCGTCACACTCACGCTCGACAAGATGGCGGCAGGGGGAATCTACGACCACCTCGGCGGCGGTATCGCCCGATACTCGACGGATGTCGATTGGCTCGTGCCGCACTTTGAAAAGATGCTCTACGATCAGGCCCTGGTGAGCAACATCTATCTCGACGCCTACCGCGCGACTGGCAAGGCACACTACGCGCGGGTGGCGCGGGAGATCTTCGACTACGTCATCGCGGATCTGCAAAGCCCCGAGGGCGGATTCTACAGCACGCGCGACGCTGACAGCGAGGGTCACGAGGGCAAGTTCTACGTCTGGTCAAAGTCGGAAATAGACGCGGTGCTGGGAAGCGATGCAGCGCTGTTCAACGACTACTACGACGTGACCGAGGGCGGGAACTGGGAAGGCACGAATATCCTGAACACGCCGGGGACAATCGAGTCGCTGGCCAAGACGCATGGCATCACGGTGGAGGCCGCCGAGACGCGGCTGGCGGCTTCGCGAAAGAAGTTGTTTGACGTGCGGGAGAAGCGTGTAAAGCCACATCTGGATGACAAGGTGCTCTCGGCCTGGAATGGCCTGATGATCGCGAGCATGGCCAAGGGCTACCGCGTGCTGAATGACACGCGCTATCGCGATGCCGCCAACCGCGCCGCGGACTTCGTCATGAGCCGCATGATGGTCGACGGCGTGCTGCAGCGGACCTATCGCCAGGGCAAGACGCACACGCCGGGGTTCCTCGAAGACTACGCCTTCATGATCGACGGTCTGCTCAATCTCTATGAGACGACGTTTGACTTGAAGCGGCTGAAGCAGGCTGAGTCGCTGAACGACTACGTACTGACCCACTTTGCCGACCAGGATCACGGCGGCTTCTATTTTACCTCTGATGTCGGCGAGCAGCCGCTCATTCGTGCGAAGGACGCAAACGACTCGGCCACGCCGTCGGGTAACAGCGTGCAACTGATGAACCTGCTGCGGCTGTCGGTGCTGCTGGATCGCAAGGATCTGGCGGCCGAGGCCGAGCGGACGATTCGCACTTTCAGCAAAGGCCTGATCGAAAACCCGTTTCGATCGGAGCGGATGCTTGCGGCCATCGACTTTTACCATCGGCGTCCGCGTGAGATCGCGCTGGTCGGCGAGTCGCCGGAGGATCCCGCGTTCAACCAGCTTGCGCACTCGGCGTGGAAGGCCTATGTACCGAACGCGGTCCATGCGGCGGTCTTCACGAAGGTCGGTGATGCCAAGGCGGTATTGGCCGAAGTGCCGCTCATGGCCGACAAGCCGATGGTCGGCGGCAAGGCGTCGGCATATGTCTGCAAGAACTTCGCGTGCCAGAAGCCGACGAACGACGCGGCGGAACTGGTGAAGCAGTTGAGCAACTGAGCGAAGCGGCCTATGCTCTCCGAAGGTCATGCAATCAGGAGGTCATTGATCATGACGACTCGGTCTTTTTCGATCCACGTTCGCACGCTTTTGGGAATTCTGACGATCGTCGCGATTGGAGCAATGGCGTCGTCGTCCACACGCACGGCCATCGCCCAGAATCCCCAGCCGCTCACCCCGTTGGCCACCACGCAGCCCGCGGATGCAACTCCGTCGAGCGCACCGAACAGTGGTGCGGCGAATTCGACTGAAGCGACCGGCAGCGCGACCAAGACGACCACCACGACCGGCGACCCCGAGCCCCGGCGCGAGCCAGACCCGACCGCCGTGCTGCGAGAACTCACCAACAAGCAGAACGCGGCGCCCCGACCGGTCGTTTTGCCCAATCGTCCGAATCAGATTCGCACCACGGTCATGGCGCCCGAGGCGATACCGGCCAATGCGATTCGTCCCGTCTCAACGCGGCTGCTTCCCGACGGCTATCGTCTGGTCGATCGCACCGGTCGCCTGACGCGCGAGGGTGACTACTACGTCTTCGCGTTCGAAAGCCGCAGCGAAGGCGAAGCCGAGGCGCCGATTCGATTGCTGCCCAACCGATTGCTGGAGGACATGGAGGATTTCAGCGAGGGCGGCGCGCGACCGGTCGTGTTTATCGTCAGCGGGGAAATCACCGAATATCACGGCGTGAATTATCTACTATTGCAGAAACTGCTCACGCGGCCGAATCTGGGCAATCTGAAATAGGCACCAACGGTGCGGCCCAGCTTCAGCCCAGGGCATCGCCCTGGGTAATCAGATGACAGTCATAATAGCCCTGAAGGGGCGATTGAGTTGCCCGGTGGATGCGCAGCGTGCGGAACTGAACCGCACTTTCAGTGCTCCGGACGGATGAACTACCTTTCCCAGGGCGGTGCCCTGGGCTCAAGCTGATTTTCTCCGTTGGGGCTGAAGCCCGACGTTCAGAGGGTAGTCACGCCTCGCGCATGGCCCGGATCACTTGCATCTTCGACGCACGATACGCGGGAAAGAACGCCCCGACCGCGCCTACGGCTGCAACCATCGCGAGCCCAAGCACAACAATGGAGGGCGTGAGCTTGATCTCAAACCCCATGGTTGTGAAGGTGTTCGCCCCGAACATGTCCTTCGTGCCGCCGGCAATGGCGAGGTAGACGGCGCAGGCGGCCACGCCCATGGCGCCACCCATGAGTGAAATCAAGACAGCCTCATAAATCAGGCTGACCAGCACCTGCCTGCCGGTAAACCCGATGGTTCGGAGCATGGCGATCTCGCGCGTGCGGCCCGCGACGGCGGCGTACATCGTGTTGGCGATCGCAAAGACCGCCGCGACGCTCATGATCCCGACGAGTCCGCCAACGATGAACATGTACGTCACGATGTTCTCGGTCTGCGAGGCCCAGTAATCCGGCTCGGTCTTCGCGGTCATCTCAATCGCCGGCCCCTGAATGTCGGCGACCGCACGATCCGCGTCGGCCGCATCGCGCAGACGCAGGGCAACCGACGAATGCGCCGTGCGGCGGTACATGCTCATGAGCACCGTTTCGGGGCCCCAGATTTCACTTTCGACAGGTGCGCCGTTGGCGGTGAAGTGCCCGACGACAGTGAACTCCCGGTTGGAGCCATAGCCCAGTTTGAGCGTGTCGCCGATCTTGAGGCCGCCGAATTGCTTCGCGGCCTGGGCCCCGGCAATCACCTCGTACTGGCCCTGTGCGAAGCGCCGGCCCTCTAACATCGCGACGTTTGTATGAACCAGAAACGCCGTGTCCGTCACGCCGCGCACCGCCACGTTGGCGTTGGTCCGACTCTGATCGCCCAGCCGCGGAAGCGAAACCTGCACGACCATCTCCGGGCTTTTCAACGGCTCGCCGGTCGGATCCGTGGCCAGGCCGGTCAACTGGGAGAGTTTGTTGTAGTCCTCGGGCGGGATGGCGCTGTTCGTCTCGGACGTGGCGCCAAGCTTGAGAGCAATGATCTTGGCGCGGTCATCGGCAAACGAGAGCGAATCGTGCAGCGCCCACATGAAGCCCAGCAACCAGCTGAACACCGCCACGACCGACGCAATGATGAGACACGTCAGCACGGTGGTCGTCTTGCGGACGAAGAGGTTTCGCCAGTTGTAAACAAGGGGCAGTGCCATGAAATCAACTCAATAACGGGTGAACCCGATCAAACCAAAATCACGCCACGCGACGCAGGGCATCAACCGTTCGCAGACGCATGGCCTGATAGGCCGGCCACATCCCCGCGCCGACGCCGATGGCCACGGCGATCACGAATGACATCACCGCCGCGAACGGCGACGGCTTCAACGATGCAATGGGAAGGAATCCCGTCTTCTGCAACGGTACCATCATCAACGCCACAAAGACCGGAACGATGCCCAGCAACGCGCCGAATGCGGCCATGATCACACTCTCAGACAGCACAATGGAAAACACGCGAAATTGCGAGAAGCCGATGGCCTTGAAGACGCCGAGTTCGCGCGTCCGCTCGCGAATGCTCATCATCATCGTGTTGCCCGCGACCAGCCCGATGATGATCAGCACGACCGTGGAGATGGCCTGCATAAGCCCCGGCAGGTTTCCGAGGGCCTGCGTGAATCCGGCCACAAAGGCGTTCTCGTCCTCACTCTTGGTTTCGTTGGGGCTGTTGGCAAACTCCTCATCGATGGCTGTCTGCAGTTCGCGCAGGCTCTTGGCGTCGCGGCACTTCACCCAGAAGATATTGCAATTGGTGCCGTCGCTGCCGGCGGCCTCGAGAGACTCAGTAAGGTAGTCGCGGCGGAAATAGAACGTGGCGGTGCGGCCGGGCGTCGTGATCACCTTGACGATGTGAAACTCCAATTCGAGGTAGGGCGGCACGCTGCTCTTGAGCGTGACGCGTCCGCCTTCGCGGAATTCCGGATATTTGTCTTGATATTGGGTGATGATCGACTGGCCGACCACGGCGGCCTGGCGGTCCTTGTTCCACGCCTCGATGTCCGCGGGTGACATTTCCGCGTCCGGATAGACCAGCGGAAAGGTGTCCGCGTCGGCGGCGAGGCTCTGGATCGGTCGCTGTTCCTCGGGGATCTTGCCTCCAAACCACTTCATGCCGCACACGGCCGTGAGGCGCTGCTGTTCGGGATCGAGCGCCTCGATCTGTCGGCGCAGGGCGTCCGGCAGCGGGTTGATCAGCGTGACCTTGTGGTGCACGCCGAGCCGAAGCTGTTGCTCGTATCGCTGGCCGATTTCGATCATGGCAACCAGCAGCGAAATGGCCAGCACGAATACGCCCATGGGCAGCGCGAACGCGACCAGCGTGAGCACGGTCCGAAGCGGGTTTCGCTTCAGGTTCTGCAGCACGATGTAGCCCATCGTCATGCGGAGGCTCCGGCGCCAAGCGGGACGTTCATTTCGTCGCGTTCCAACTCGCCCTTCTCAAGGTGCAGGGTGCGCGTGGCGTGGGCCGCCGCCTTGGGGTCGTGCGTCACCATGACGATGGTCTTACCGAATTCGACGTTGAGCAGATTCAGCAGATTGAGAATCTCCTGCGACGTCTTCGCATCCAGGTCGCCGGTCGGCTCGTCCGCCAGGATCACATCGGGATCGGTCACGATGGCCCGGGCGATGGCCACGCGCTGCTCCTGTCCGCCCGAGAGCTGATTCGGGCGATGGTCCATGCGATCGGCCAGTCCGACGACAGAGAGGGCGGTACGAACGCGCTCCTTGCGGTCGGCCGAGGAGATGCCCTTGAAGATGAGCAGCGGCAATTCGACGTTCTGGGCGGCAGACAGCACTGGCACCAGGTGGTACATCTGAAAAATGAACCCGACGTGCTGGCTCCGCCATTTCGTCAGTTGTATCTGCGACATGTTTTCGAGGTGGTTCTCGCCGACGCGTACGCTCCCGCCGGTCGGCTGATCCAGGCCGCCCATGAGGTGAAGCAGGGTGGACTTGCCCGAACCCGAGGGGCCCATCATCGCCACGAATTCGCCGGGCTTGATCTTGAGGTCCAGTCCATCGATGACCGGTATTTCGAGCCGGTCCTTGTAATACACCTTGCTGACATTCTGCAGTTCGATATCGGCGGAGGCCATTCGCAAACTCCGGGGCGGATGGGTTCGATGAAACGATGCCCGAGATGGGCCACGCCAACATTCTATCGCGCCGCACCTACCGTGGCAGCGTGCGTGTCAGCAAAGGGCCCGCATGATATACTGGGTGGTTCGCGCAACCGGCACGCACCGGACGCATGAGAATTCCGTCAGACGTTGACAACCCGAATAACCCGCGGAGCACGGTTTCATGGCCAGCACGGTGGTGGATAAGCAGATCGAGTCCCTGGTTTCCAACGACTTCTTCAACGTCAAGGCCCTGCTCTCCGAAGAGGAGCAGCAGATCCAGGAGACCGTGGGGCGGTTCGTCGATGAGCGCGTGCTGCCGGTCATCTCGGATGCATTCGACCACCATCGCTTTCCGAAGGAGCTGGTCCCCGAAATTGCTGGCATGGGCCTGCTCGGCTGCAACATCGAGGGCTACGGCTGCGCGGGCTTGAACAACGTCTGCTACGGCCTGGTCTGCCAGGAACTGGAGCGCGGCGACAGCGGCGTCCGCAGCTTCGTGTCGGTGCAGGGCAGCCTGTGCATGTATCCGATCTTCACGCACGGCAGCGAGGAGCAGCGGCAGAAATTTCTCCCCGGCATGGCCAAGGGCGAGATCATCGGCTGCTTCGGACTGACAGAGCCCGATGGCGGTTCCGATCCCGGCACGATGAAGACGCACGCGGTCAAGCGCGGCGGCGATTGGGTGCTGAATGGCGCCAAGATGTGGATCACCAACGGCTCGATCGCCGATGTCGCCATCGTCTGGGCCAGCACCGACGAGGGCATCCGCGGCTTCCTTGTTGAAAAGGGCATGCCCGGCTTCACTACGCGCGACATTTTGAAGAAGTACTCACTGCGAGCATCGATCACCAGCGAATTGTTCTTCGAAAACGTGAAGTTGCCGGCGTCAAGCATGCTGCCGAATGTGTCCGGCCTGCGTGGACCGCTTTCGTGCCTGACGCAAGCGCGATACGGCATCACCTGGGGCGGCATCGGCGCGGCCATCGCCTGCTTCAACGAGGCGCTGGAGTTCTCCAAGATTCGCGTGGTCTTCAAGCGGCCCATTTCACACACCCAGACCATTCAGCGCCGCCTCGCCGACATGGCCCGCAAGATCACGCTCATGCGGCTGCTCTCCCTGCAACTCGGCCGCCTCAAGGACCAGGGCGTCATGCACCACGCCCAGGTCTCGATGGCCAAGTGGAACAACGTCCGCATGGCTCTGGACATCGCCCGCGACGCCCGCGACATCCTCGGCGCCGGCGGCATCAGCGTGGAGTGCTGCCCGATCCGGCACATGCTGAACCTCGAAAGCGTGATCACCTACGAGGGCACCGAGACGATTCACGAGTTGGCCGTCGGCCGTGAGCTGACCGGTCACGCTGCATTTTGACATTGTCGTGATTGCTTCAATCGGCGATGCTGTGACGTCATGGGCCAGCCGTCGGAAGGAATAGAGAAAGCCGCTCCCGACGACGGCATCAAGCGCATTGAAATACCAGCACCCTTCTCCGACTGGGGCACGCCGGTTGTCTTTATTGCCGTCGTCGCCAACATCACGACCGGCAAATACCTGCGCTCGCGGATGTTTTTTCAAACCGCGACGACGTTCGAGCAAGTCGCCTTTGCGGTCGCATGCCTCCTGGCGACATCGCTTCCCTTCGTCATAGCGTATGGTGTGTGGCGCTTGTACCGGCGTCGCACCAGCCGCGCGATCAGGCAATGGCAGGCCCACTGGTCCGACGATGCCGCGGCCGAACGCATTTTTCAGGGCATGACCAAGGGCGACATGTTCGATAGGTGCCGCGTTTTTTGTGCATGGAGCCAGGAACGGAAGCCGGGCACGCATGCCTACGTGATTCACTGGCATGACGAAGTCGCGGCAATTGACCCGGTGAAGACGCCATTTGAACCCCGATTGATTGAAGCAGAAGACCCGCTGCCGGATTCGGATGACGACTCGGAGGTTTCCCTGGTGCCGAGTGAGGAAGTAACCGGGACAACACCGAACGCGCCGAAATTAGACGGAAATAGGCGAACCCGCCGCACGGTCGCCTTGGTCGGAATTGCCATGATCACCGCGTCGATCCTCTGGGTCGCCGCCGAGTTGGCCCAGTCCCCACGCATCCAATGGATTACGGACATGCTGTTTCCGCTGACGGGCACCGTATTGGTGGCCATCACGATTTGGGGCCTGCGCGGGCTGCTGATCCGCGATCGATGGCTGCTGGTGCCCGGCGGGGTCGTGCTGCGACGCAGCAGGGGGGCGCGATCGGGCGTCGAAATTCAGCTCTTCGATCGGCGCAAGTCAGTCGCGTGCGTCCTGGAATTGACCGACTCCGATTGGCTGGTGACGTTGCAATCGGGGCAGTCGGTGGCCCAGCGACGGGTAACGCCGCCGCAACTCAAGCGGCTTCTGCGGACGTGGCTCAGTCCGATTCCGCCGCCGGTGGAGCGGCTGGTCGATCTTGAATGACGCAGATGGTGTTGCAGAACCCACCATGCAAGTGGTGGTCTTTCTCTCGGTACGCACGCCTTTTTCAATGCCCCTGACGCGCGGCCGAGGTTCTGAACCAGCCGTCCCTGTATCTCAAAAAAATCGGCCGCGAGCCATCGGATGACGACTCGCGGCCGTTGTGTCTAAGCACCCCCACGGGGACTCGAACCCCGGTCTCCAGGATGAGAACCTGATATCCTAGGCCACTAGACGATGGGGGCCGGATATTCCCCGACGCCGACTAATCGGCGACGCCGGAGCAGACTTAAGAGGGACTGCGGAAGATAGCCATGCCGATTCCGTTTTGCAAGGGGGCGGGCCGCAGGCGGCGTTTGGCATTGATTTTGATTGTGTCCGCCGCTTAGCGTGCTTATAGTTTCGGCGTACAGCGATGAATCCTGACGGCGCGATAGCCCGTCAATCGCTTCGTTGGAATCCGGAATTATGCCGATCTTTGAATACCGCTGTGCCGCCTGCGAGCATGAGTTCGAGGAGTTGATCCGCGGCAGTGAGGACGAGCGGGCGCTCATGTGCCCGTCCTGCGGCAAGCGCGGCGCCGATCGCAAGCTGAGCGTCTTTTCCGCGCCGGCGACCGTGCCCGGGCCGAAGGCGCAGCCGGGCGGTTGCGGACGTTGCGGCGACCCCAACGGGTCGTGCGGGATGTAGATAAACAGCTGATTTTGGCGCGGGCCATGACATCATGGGCGCGTCTCGCCGGAGTATGCATGTCCGCGAAACCGCAATCCCAGACGATGACCGTTGACTCGCCGGCCCGTTCCGCGATCGCCGCGATGCTGGCCTGGGTGCTCCCGGGCCTCGGTCACTGGTACCTGGGTCACAAGCAGCGCGCCATCATCTTTTTCGTGACGACATCCGTCACATTCTGGGCGGGCGTCGCCATCGGCGGCGTTCGGTCCACGATCACCCCGCGCGACAATGGCCCATGGATCGCGGCACAGTTGTGCGTCGGGCCTCAATCTCTGGTTGCATTGTATTGGAGCGAGAACCTCGCCGAGCAGGCGATTCGCGACGCCGGGCCGGGCCAAAAGCCGACCAAGTATCGAGCATCGTGGCCTGCGTCGAACATTTCGGTTGTCTACGCGGGTGTGGCGGGGCTGCTGAATCTTCTCGTGATTATCGACGCGCTGGCGCGTTCCAACGCGCCGGTCGGCGGAGAGGAGGCGCGTGGCCCGCCTGGGTCAGGCCAGGAACGTCGTGGGACGCACTCGACCTGATTCGTTGAGAATTGACAGATCTAGAGTTTGCGGATGACGACCACGTCCGACATTGAGGCATGCTGTGAATCTGCTGGCCCTGTTTGAAAACGACATACCCATCCGCGGCTTCATGCGGCTGGGCCTGCTCGCGCCTCTGGCCCTGTCCATCGCGATCACCTACAAGACCATTCACTGCCAGCGTCTTCGTGACATTCCCGTCGCGAGCCTCACGCTTTGTGCCAGCATCCTCGCCGGCATGATGTCCATCGGCGTTGGCCTGCTGCTCGTCTTTCGTCTCCTGGCGTGACCGCCCAAATCGCATTGCGAAAACGCTTTACTTGCGTGGAAACCCGCAACCCTCGCCGAAACGCCTCCCTTGTCGCCGTGTGCGCGCCGCCGGATAATGCGCGGTTTGGCAGAAAACCCGTCGCGTCGCCGACGTACGACGAAGCATCAGAGAGGATCCGCAAGTGATCGTCAGCAACTACGGCATTGAGAATCATCAAATTCAGACCGACAGAATCGTGCACTGGAACCTCAGCGTTCCGGCACTCGTTGAGACCGCCCTCCGACGCGAGGAGGGGCGCCTGACCGCACAGGGTGCTATTTGCGCCATGACCTTCAAGCGGACCGGCCGCTCTCCGAAAGACAAGTTCATCGTGCGAGCCGGCGAGACCGAGAGCAGCGTCGCCTGGGGCAAGGTCAATGCGCCCTGCACGCAGGAGGTCTTCGACAAGCTGCACAAGAAGATGCTCGCCCACCTCGCGAAGATTGATCTCTATGTGACGGACGCATGGGCCGGCGCCGACCAGGAATACGGTATGCCGGTGAGGATCATTACCACTCGGGCCTGGCACGCCTTGTTCGTGCGACAGCTCTTTCGCCGGCCGACCCCGGAGCAGATTCGTACTGCGGTGCCGCAGTTTGTCGTGATCGACGCGCCGGACTGCCTGGCCGATCCCGCGGCCGACGGCGTCAACAGTGAAACATTCATCGCCTGCGATTTTGCCAAGCGTCTGGTGATCATCGGAGGCACGCACTACGCCGGCGAAATGAAGAAGTCGATCTTTACCGCGCTGAATTACACCCTGCCGCCGCGCGGCATCTTCCCGATGCACTGCTCGGCGAACGTGGGAGAAAAGGGCGACGTTGCCCTGTTCTTCGGGCTTTCCGGCACGGGGAAGACGACGCTCTCGGCCGACCCGCAGCGGCGGCTCATCGGCGACGATGAACACGGCTGGAGTGATCGCGGCGTGTTCAATTTCGAAGGCGGTTGCTACGCCAAGTGCATCAAGTTGACCGAGAAGAGCGAACCGCAGATTTACAAGGCGATTCGGTTCGGCTCAGTGCTGGAGAACGTCGAGATCGACGACGCCACGCGGCAGCCAAATTATGACAGCCAGAAATATACCGAGAACACCCGCGCCGCCTATCCGACCGATTACATCGACAACGCCATCCCCGAGGGACTGGTCAACAGCCATCCCAAGGCGGTCATCTTCCTCACCTGCGACGCCTTCGGCGTGCTGCCGCCGATCAGCAAGCTGACCACTCAGCAGGCCATGTATCACTTTTTGTCTGGATACACGGCGAAACTGGCGGGCACCGAGGCAGGAGTGACCGAGCCGCAGTCGGCGTTTTCGACGGGTTTCGGCGAACCGTTCCTGCCGCGCAATCCGATGGTCTATGCCAAGTTGCTGGCTGAAAAGCTCAGCAAGCACAACGCCACGTGCTACTTGATCAACACCGGCTGGCAGGGCGGGCCCTACGGCGTCGGCAAGCGCATCGACCTCGCCTCCACCCGTGCCATGATCACCGCGGCGCTCGAAGGAAAACTGACGGACGTCGAAACCATTCAGGATCCGATCTTCGGACTCTACATTCCCACCAAGGTGCCCAACGTCGATCCGGCCCTGCTCATTCCCAAGAAGAGCTGGAAGGACGCCGCGGCCTACGATGCGGCGGCCAAGGATCTCGCCGCGCGATTCGTGAAGAACTTTGAGCGCTTCCCCGATGCGCCGGAGGACGTGAAGTCCGCCGGCCCGCGGGGCGGATAGTGCACAGCTCTGCTTTGCACTGGCATGACAAAGATGATCTTGGTCATGCTTCTGAAAGAGGCTGGCGATTGACGCTCGACTTTGCCCGCGACGGTTTTCAACTCATCCCATACGTGTTGTCGGCTGACGAAGTCGCGACGGTCATAGCGTCCATCGAATCCGCCGATCACACCCACGGCCGCCATCGCGGCGCCGAGCAGTTCGCCATTCGTCGGTTGAGCGAAGCCGTACCATCCATCGCGGAGTTGGCGACCCATCCGGGAATCAGCCAAATCGTCCACCACGCGATCGGTGAAGATGCCCGTCTTGTCCGCAGCATCCTCTTCGACAAGAGGCCCGGCGCAAACTGGGCCGTCCCGCCGCATCAGGACACCACCATTGCGGTGCGCGAGCGCATCGACACACGCGGCTTCGGCCCCTGGTCGTTGAAGGCTGGTGTGCCCCATGTGCAACCGCCGCGCGAGGTGCTGGAGCAGATGGTCACGCTGCGGATTCATCTCGACGACTGTCCGGAAGAAGCGGGCGCGCTGCGGGTCATTCCCGGCAGCCATCGACTTGGCATTCTGGACGCTGATCAACTGGCAATTGTCAGTCGAACTGGCTCATTTGTCGCGTGTCCCGCATCGGCAGGAGACTGCCTGCTGATGCGGCCGTTGCTGGTGCATGCCTCAAGACCCGCCGCGATTCCAACGCATCGCCGCGTCGTCCACCTTGGGTTCGCCGCCCGCGATTTGCCCGACGGACTTGCATGGCATGGCGGCTAGCCGTTCGTCACTCACCACCACGGCCAACATCCCTTAGAATCCCGCCAGATATCATTGCATGCTCAGGAAACCCGAATAATGAAATTCGCCCTCATCGGTCCGCCCCAGTCCGGCAAAACCACGCTCTTCTCTGCGATCACGGGTCGCAAGGCCGACCCTGCGCAGGCCATGCAGGAGCAGCTCGCCAGCGTGCTCGTGCCCGATGGCCGGTTGGATTACCTCGCCGAACTGTACAAGCCCAAGAAGTACACCCCGACTCACCTGGACTTCGTCGACATCCCCGGCGCCAGCCTGGCCGATGCCGCGGGGCAGGCGGCCTTTCGCAAGTCCATGGCCTCGGCCCGCAAGTGCGATGGCATCGTCATGGTCGTGCGCGGCTTCAAGAGTGACAGCGTCGTGCCTTATCGCAACCGCATCAATCCCAAGGCCGATCTGGATGAGCTGCATGCCGAGCTGATCTTCGCCGACCTGGAGCAGGTCACCGCGCGAATCGAAAAACTCGAGAAATCCGTGCAGAAGCCCACCAAGACGCGCGACGCCGAGATGCGCGAACTCGCCATGATGAAGCGGGTCCACGCCGCCCTGGAGAAGGAGGCCCCGGTCTCCAGCGAAATCACCAACGACGAGGAGAAACAGATCGCCGCCGGTTTCGGATTCCTCACCCTCAAGCCGGTCATCGTGGTGGTGAACGTCGGAGACGATGCGATGACCGAGCCGCCGCCGTTCACGCACGAACATTCCCGCGCGACCATCGCACTGTGCGCATCAATCGAAGCCGAGATCGCCCAGTTGGAGGCGGCCGACCGACCGGCCTTCCTGGCCGACCTGGGCCTGAAGGAGCCGGCCGGCATCCGGCTGATCCAGACCTGCTACGACGCCGTGGGCCTGATCAGCTTCCTAACCTGCGGGCCGGACGAGGTACGTGCCTGGACCATCCACAAGGGCGACACAGCCGTCGAAGCGGCCGCGAAGATCCACAGCGACATCGCCCGCGGCTTCATCCGCGCCGAGACGGTGGCCTACGACGATCTGAAAGCCAACACGGACATGAAGGGGGCGAAAAACGCGAATAAGGTGCGGCTGGAGGCGAAGGCGTATGTTGTGAAAGACGGGGATATTATTAATTTTAGGTTTAACGTATGATTGGTAGTGGCAACTACCAAAGTCATGGTTGCCGGCTTCCAGATTCTAACCCTATTCAACTACGTCGAGCGCAGCGTGCAGCTCTCGCCAATGCCTTTTCAATTGGTTGCGAATGGCGTTGCGCTTGAATACCTCACGAGCATCCTGCGCATAGCCCGTAATAAAATTGCCCTTGCCGAGGTGCGTGAATCTGTAATAAAGGCCAGCGCGACGGACTCGACCGTCTTCGCCGTTCTTTGCGCGATTTGCCGCCAGAAACTTCTCTCGCCGAACGGCCTTACGCATGCGGCGCAAGAATTTTGCAACGGTTTGCGACCTAATGCGAACGGATTTCCCATCGAATGAGAATCCAAGGTACTGAAGCGGCGGGGAACAAGCCATGACCTCTTGAGTGCGGCTCACTAAACACGTTGCACGCTTTCCTAGGCCGTCGTGTAATTCTAATTTGGCTGCTTTGATTGCATGTTCGAGGGCGTCAGCCATGACCGATTGGGCTGCAACGGGACACAACAAGAGAATGTCGTCGCTGTAACGATAATAAGCTCCGCCGCAGTGCACTGCGATGCTCGACATCTTCCGGTCGACTGGGAGCATATAGACATTTGAGAGAAGCGCGCTAATCGGCGATCCTTGGGGTATGCCCTTTCCATCGCGTTTTGACTGTATCAAGCCAATTGCGGGTTTTGAAATGTTTCACTCAAAGTGAGACAACTCGCCTGATGGAATTAAGGATGGTTTCGGCCGCCGGGTAAGGCAGCAGGCGTTGGTGCAGTTTGATGTTCTCCTGCTTGCGCAGTTGCCTGGCCGTTT